>Ga0068859_100008316_pt1 | contig 10514 bp, 7 predicted proteins | sample KBSSwiS22_FD_66585 | JGI IMG/M metagenome (GOLD analysis project Ga0068859, IMG submission 66585) | Switchgrass rhizosphere microbial communities from Kellogg Biological Station, Michigan, USA - KBS Switchgrass S2-2 | ecosystem: Host-associated > Plants > Roots > Rhizosphere > Soil ... | reverse complement strand
AAGCAAGTGGAGAGCTGTGTCTTCCAAAACTCGTTGTGCGCTGGCAGCAATGTTCCAGTGCTTTTCAGACAGTTCATCGTCTTTCGTGCGCGCCGGTCCGAGCTCTTTTGTCAGCACTTCGCTGAATTGATAGTACTTGGCGAGATGGTGGTCGAGAACGCGGATGTCGAGCCGGAAATCGTGATTGCCGTTGACTGTCAGCACTCGCTTGGCGAAGAAATCGTAGTATTCAGGTTTGCCGTATCCTGCCAGACCCATCACTTTCCACTCGTCGCCTTCGAACATGTCAAAGCCGAGATAGTTCGTGACCGCCGAATAAAACTGACCGAGTGAGTGCGGTAGCTTGATGCGCTTGAACGGGTGAATGTTTCGATCGTCGCCGCGCGAAAAGAGCGTCGTGGTGTCTTCGCCCGTGCCGTCCCACGTCATGATGGCGGCCTTATCGAAACCCGAAACAAAGAATGCGCTGGCAGCGTGGCACTGGTGATGTTCTAGAAAGTGAAACTTGAAATTGCTGTCGCCGAAGTGTTCCCGGATACGGCGTGGATGCCGCAGCATGCCGAGATAACTCTCGCCGACCTGAGCGACGCCTCGATCCACGCGCGCCTTAAACATGTCGCGCGAAATGACCGCGGACTTTAGCGCCTGCATCGCCTTGTGCCGCAGCACCCAGGGCTTCCAATACAAACCGATATGAGCGACGTCGGCGATGCTGATGCCGGCCTCGTCGAGGCAATACTGCATCGCGTTGTAGGGAAAGCCGCTGTGATGTTTCCGTCGAGAAAAACGCTCTTCCTCAGCCGCAGCGACGATTTCACCGTCTTTTATGAGTGACGCGGCAGAATCGCCGAGGGTGGTTAAGCCAAGGATGTACATAATGAACGGACAAATATGCCACAAAGAAGCGCAAAAAGCACAAAAGCCGCAGATCTGCGCCGACCTGCGTTTTATCTGCGGCTTGCGACACTCTTTAATGCTTCAGCCAACGTCGGAACGTGCGCCTCAATGCTGTAATGATCGATGGCGTAGGTGCGTCCGGATTCGCCCATGCGCTGTCTCAACGTTCGCTCACTCAAAAGCCGTGACAGGTGTGTGTACCACTCGTCCTCGGTGCGTGCGACAAAATGAGTTTGGTTGGTCTGAGCGATGTCCTGACAAACCCCAACCGGGCTAACGACAAACGGAATGCCCACGGCCATGTACTGAATCGCCTTAAAACACGATTTACCAATCGACCATTCGTCTTCAATAATCGGGTAGATGCCAATGTCGAGTGACTGAAAATCCGCGATCTCCCGATCCAGCTTCCACGGCAAATTCTCAATCTGCACTCCCGGGATTCGGACGTCGTCTTCCCCGGTTCCAACCAGGCGCAGACGAAACGGATGTTCGCGCGCCAGGCGCTCGAGCACGGGAAAGATTGTCTTCACGTAAGGAAACGTCGAATGCGTGCCGACCCAACCGATTACGGGCATGTCTTCGTCCGGTCGTTGCGTTAACGGCCGAAACTGCCTTGTGTCGACAACGGTCGGAATCACCACCGCCTCGCGGCCTTTGCCTTCCACATACGCAGCAATCTCGCGGTTACCGCAGATAACCAGACGTGACCAACGGATCAGATCGTTAGTCTTGCCGAACCACTTGAACGCGCTGCCGAGCCGTCCATAAGTCGGGCTCTTGTAAGCAACGTACGTCGCGTCGTCGAGATCGAGAACCATCGGACAGTGGTCCAGGTTGATCGCCAGCCATTCGACGACCGGCGGTCCAAACATCATCGCCTCGCGTTGCACGAACAGCACGTCAGCCTTTCGCGCACGCCACAACTCACGCACCCGTCGAACCGACGCCAACGCCAGTCCCGCTGCGGTGCGTGGCCATTGCGATCGTTTGTACAGCGACCCGTGCAGTCGAGAATCGAGGAAAGGATAGACGGAGAGTTCGATGCCCTGCCTGGCGAGAGGCTCGATGAACTGGATCATTCGGAACCGAGTTGCGGCTGCCTCAACCGGGTATGTAGCCAGTCCTAAGACTCTCATGAGGCATAACTGACCGGAGTTTCAGGCTTCTGCCCGGTTCCCAACCAACCGAAATTGGCAATCACTTGAGACTGCTTCAGTCCCGCACTACTCAACCACGCCTCGACCTCGGTTCTTGTGTAGCGGTTTTCGATGGGCGCTGAAAAGCGGTCCAACTGATCGTTCACACAAACACGGAACGGCAGCACTGCATACTGTTTCATCGGCATGTTCGCGGCGTATGGGCGCAGCGCCGGAACGCTTTGCATGATGCGGTACGGCCACACGAAAAACAGAAACGCTGCCGCTGCGCTCGGATAAGCGAGCGCGTGCACGGCCCAGTGAGGCAGTTTCGTCGTCAAGCTGCGCGTCGAGTTGACAGCATTGAGCAACAGCGACTTGATCGAGCGTCGCTCTGGCTGCCAGTAGAGATAGATCTGGATCTCGCCGCCCGGTTTCAGATAGCGCAACAAATTCTGAAAAGCGATCTCGGGATCCGGAAGATGATGCAAGACGCCGATGGAATAGATGAAATCAAAACTCTCCGGCGCAAACGGCGGATGGTGCAGATCCGCCTGAACCACGTGCACGTTCTCTAACGCCGCCGTATTTTTCCGAGCGACTTCGACTGCGGGACCGAGATCGATGGCCCACACCTCACGTGCGTATTTGCCGGCGTAGTACGCGAATCGCCCGTTGCCGCAGCCTGCGTCGAGAACCTTCTTGCCTTTGAAAAACTCAGGGCGGTGCGGCTGCATGTAGTCGAGAAACTGTTTCTCCCATTCGGCATACATCTCGGGAAAACGCTGCCACTCGTAACCAAAGCTCAGCGCGGTCTTTGCCTGTTTGGCGTCGAATGCGTCGGCGGCGCCGTTTGCGTTGAGAGCGCTGCGGATCGCAGGTAAGAGCATGCGCGGAATGCCGTTTTCGATGGGAAACGACAGACCACATGAGACACAGGTCAGCTCATTCGACAGATCTCCTTCGCAACCCGGGCAGCGCAAAAAATTTTCTAGTTGCTCGTCCACAAGAATCAGGTTATCCACGATTTACAAGATCAGGCAGGATTAACATGTAAATCTTGTCTAATCCTGTACATCCTGTAAAAGCCTTCCATACAGCCGGGCGTATCTCCCGGCCCCTATCGTCTCAAGATCAAATATTTCTTCAGCGGCTACGAGCGCTTTATTTTTAATTTCCGGATCATCGACCACTCCGCGGATTGCATTCCAGGCGCTGTCAAAATCCTTCTCGCTGAAATTCTCGATCAAGACGGCCGCTTCGGTCTCATCCGCAAGTCGATCCGAATCGCCGATGCCCGAGTTAATCACGATCGGAAGTCCACACGCGAGATACTCGGCATTCTTCGTCGGCGACGAAGCAAGCTTTGAAAGACAACGTTTGATGAAGGAGATACCAGCGTCACCCGCATTCAAGTACGCCGGCATCTCCTTTGGGGTAACCGTACAAACAGAAAAATGCCCTGCACCAAGTCCACGCGCGCTCATCAATTGTCGCACGCGTTCGTGGCTTCCCCTCGTCAGCCAGAGCAAATGCGCATCAGGCTGTTTCCGCACCACGCTCGCAAAAAAATCAACCATCTCTTCGGTGAGATACCAGCCATCGAGCGAACCACTGTAAACAAACGTGAAGCGATCGTTCAGTTGCAACTGCGCGCGTAACTTCGCACGCTGCTCCGCGTCGTATCGAAATAACGACAAGTCAACACAGCACGGTATCACTTCGTGCTGCACCGCACGACCTTTCAATCCATCCCATTCTTTGATGATGGGCCAGATACGCTCAGTCAACGTAACCACGCCGTCAGTGGCAGCAAAAATCCGCCGCTCCGCCGCTTTTGTAATCCGGTATCGCAGACCGCCTGCGGGCCAGTGCTGGGAATCGACGTATTCTTCAGCCATCAGCCCGCGCACGTCGAAGATCATTTTGATCCCAAACTTTCGCTTTAACGCAAGCGCGATCGTTGCGGGAATATGCGAGCGCGCATGCACTAACTCGATCCTGTTTTGTCGAACCAGGCGGCTGGCATGACGAATCCCGACCCGCACGTCATAAAAAGTCGCCGGCAGCGATGGCCGCTGGTGATACCGCAGCCAGTGCCACTCGATCCCCGCTCGGTCCAGCTCACGTTTGAGCTCGTTACACTCGCGCCGCCCTTCGGGAGTGAAAGCGTTACTCCGTTCAAAGCTGAGCAGCGTGAATTTCACACCTCGTTTGGCCAGTTCGCGCAGGTACGGAAGCACCTGCGTCTGACCTAACGGTTCAAGCATGCCGTTGTAGGAGATGAACAGAACACGCCGGGCCTCAAGCGACATAATGGCGCAAACTCTCAAGAATATTCAGCAAGTCGTTTGTACCTTATGTGCTTCTTTGTGGCCTGCCTTCTCGAGTTCTCCGGCAATCCAGTGGTAGGTGCGAGTCAAACCTTCTTCCAGCGAAATCGTGGGCTCCCAATTCAAAACCTCGCGCAAGCGAGTGTTGTCACTGTTGCGGCCCCTCACACCCTGCGGCTTGCTTACGTCGTAACGTTTGCGAATTTTCTTGCCGGCGATGTTTGCAACTATGTCGACCAGCTCGTTAACCGAGATCATACGGTCCTGGCCGAGATTGAGGGGCTCGCGGTGATCGCTGCGCATCAGCCGGTGAATGCCTTCGACGCAATCCTCGATATAACAGTATGACCGGCGCTGCTCACCGTCGCCCCAGACTTCGATCTCGTCGCCGTCGCCGGCGAGCGCGACCTTACGGCAGATCGCAGCCGGTGACTTCTCTCGGCCACCATCGTAGGTTCCCAGGGGGCCGAAGATGTTGTGAAACCTGACGACACGCGTATCGACCCCGAAGTCTTCGCTGTAGTGACGGCAGATTCTTTCCATGTAAAGCTTTTCCCAACCGTAACCGTCCTCAGCGTCGGCAGGATATGCGTCCGTCTCTTTCAATGGCGCGACATCGATCTCGTTTTGCAGGTAACCCGGGTAAATGCAGGCGCTCGACGTGTAGAGATACCGCTTAACACCGTTACTTCGTGCCGCTTCGATCGTGTTTAGATTGATCAGCGTGTTATCGCGGACGATCACCGCCTTGTTCGTCTCGATGAAACCGATCCCGCCCATGTTTGCTGCCAGGCCGTAGACTTCATCTATCTCGCGCGTCGCACGAAGGCAGTTGTCGGCCACGGTCAGGTCCAGCAGCAGAAACTCATCGGCGCGCGTCGGTGCAAACTCCGGAGTCTTGATATCGACGCCTCTGACCCGGTAGCCGCACTCGACGAGGTAATTGGTCAGATGGTGACCGATGAAACCGCCGGCGCCGGTCACCAACACTCTTTGCTGTTGTGGCATTCGGAGTTGTCCTACGGCCTAAAGTCCTGGATTGCGTTCACCACGTATTCCTGTTGTTCGAGGGTGAGCTCAGGATAGAGCGGCAGCGCAAACGTCTCGCGCGCAGCTTTCTCGGCTTCGGGAAACGCGCCTTCTTTGTAGCCCAGGTACGCGAAGCACTCCTGCAGGTGCAGCGGAATCGGGTAATAAATCTTCGTCGCGACGCCGCGCGCTTTCAGGTGTTCCATCAGTGCATCGCGATGCTCTGGAACACGGAGCACATACTGATGAAAGATGTGGCGGCCGTCAGGCCTGATGAATGGAGGAACGACCCTGAAGCTGAGCTTCGCTCCTTCAAGCAGGTGAGAATAAACTGCCGCCTTCCGGGCGCGCGCGTCTGACCAGCCGTCGAGGTGAGGCAACTTTGCACGCAGCACCGCAGCCTGAATCGCGTCGATGCGGCTGTTGATACCGACTTCGATGTGTTGATATTCAGTCAGGCCGCCATGAACGCGCAGCCGTCTGACACGCGCAGCGAAATCGGCGTCGCTGGTAGTTATGATTCCCGCGTCGCCTGCGGCGCCCAGGTTCTTGCTCGGATAGAAGCTGAAACAACCGGCGATACCCATCGAACCCGCGCGCCGCCCACGATCTTCCGCACCGATAGCCTGGGCCGCATCTTCGAGGACGATCAAATTCTTTGCGTGGCACAACGCCAACACGCGATCCATTTCGGCGCACTGGCCATACAAATGAACCGGGATGACAACACGCGTGCGTGAAGTAATCGCCGCCGCGATATGGTCTATGTTGAGGTTGTAGGTAACCGGATCTATGTCGATAAAGATGGGGCGTGCACCGAGCCGCGCGATAGCGCTGGCAGTAGCGAAGAAACTGAATGGCGTGGTGATGACCTCGTCGTCACGGCCGACGTTCAATGCCATCAGCGCCAGCAGCAAGGCGTCAGAACCTGAAGCGCATCCGATGGCTTCAGTTGTTTGACAGTAGGCAGCAACTTCCTTCTCGAGGGCTGCTACTTCCGGACCCATGACAAATTGCTGCGTCTCGAAAACGCGGTCGACTGCCTGGCGCACTGTCTCACGTATCGAGTGATACTGCGCCTGCAAATCAATTAATGGAACGTTCATAAGTTTTCAGCCACAAAAAAGCACAAAAGTCCGGCCTGACTTTTGTGCCTTTTGTGGTTAAAGATCGTTGCGTTATGCAGTTTCTCCCGCACCTTGCTCAGCGTCTGCGTCTGACTCGTAGTAGTGTGAGTAATAACGAGAGTAGTAGTAATCGTGCGTCTCAACCTTCACGTTATTCAACACCACACCAAAGATGTGTGCTCCGACGTCGAGCAGTTGCTGCTTCGCACGGCGCACAACGGCTCGCGAGCTTCGTCCTCCGTGCACCACCAGGATTACACCGTCGACCATCGTCGAAAGGATCGACGCGTCAGTGAATGAAATCGCCGGCGGCGAGTCGATGACGATGTGCGCGTATTTCTCACTCAACAGGCCCAGCAGCTTTCGCATCTCCTCGGAACCCAGCAATTCAGCCGGATTCGGAGGCACCGGACCAGAGGTCAGCACTTTCAGATTAGGTTCCCGGTCACATTGCTGAACCAGCGCGTCGATATTCTTCTCGCCTGAAAGCCAGGTTGTGAGTCCCTTCGTGTTCGGGAGACCAAACTGCGCGTGCAGTCGCGGGCGGCGCAAGTCGCAGTCGATCATCAATACCTGGGCTCCAGTCTGCGCGAGCATGAAGGCCGTATTGATCCCGGTAGTGGTCTTTCCTTCAGCAGGCTGGCTCGACGTAATCAAAATCGTCCTGGGCGGTTTTCCTGCAGACGACAACAGCAACGACGTTCGCAGGTGCCGATAAGATTCAGTGATCGGTGAACGGGCATCGGTGATCATTGCCAACGCGGTGGTCGTGGACGGCGGAGCGTTAGGCTGGCCACCACGCAAGGGCAAGCGACGATCGCGGCCCGAAGGAATCAAAGCCAGCGCCGGGAGGCGGATGTAACGATCGACGTCCTCCACAGATTTGACCGTGTCGTCGAGGAAGTCGAGCAGGAAAGCGAGGCCGATACCGCCGGCCAGTGAAAGCAAAAGCGCTATCACGATATTGCGCAGGCGCGGCGGACCAACGGGAGCCTTCGGCAACCTGCTGTAGGTAGCGATAGTCACTTCCGTACCGCTGTTTCCATTAGACAAATTCAGTTCACGCTGCCGCTGCGACAGCGTCATGAACAACTGCTTGTTGGTCTCCAACTGCTGCGTGAGGGCCATTAAGTCGATCGTGTCGCGCGTGACCTGTGTAGTGGTTGCTTTTTGGTCGTCATACGAACGTTGCAGTAAGTTCTCGCGTGAGACAGCGGCCTCATACCGGCGTTGAATAGAGGTGACAATTTCTTTGGGCGCTTTATTCAGCTCTTCCTCGAGTGCTGTGATCTGTGCGTCGAGTTTCTTCACCGCCGGCCATTCCTTGGTGTAAATAACCAGCAGCGCCTCACGCTGTTCCTGGAGAGCCGAGATACGATCGCGCAACTTTTCGACGCGTGCGGAAGCATTTACGTCAGGAATCGAGAAAGGATCTGCCTCCTTTTTCGCAGCTTCGAGCTGCGCTTTTAATTGCTTTGTGTCGCTCTGCGCTTGTAACAACTGGCCGCTGAGTGTCGCAAGTCGCTGCGCTTCGAGATTTCCCGCGTCTCCGGTTGTTAGCGGCAGATTGTGCGCCTTTGCATAATTCCACCTTGTCTCCTCGTCCTTCTTGATCTGCGTTTGCAGTCTGGCAATTTCATTGGCGAGGAGAACCTCAGCTTTATTCGATCCTTCGCTGGCCAGTGCCAGGTTGTAGTTCTTGAAAACATCAGCCAGTCCGTTGGCAATCTTCTGGGCCAATTCCGGATCTGAGTGGCGGTAGATAATTTTTACGAGATTAGTATTGGGAACGGGCTCAATTGTTTCGCCGCCAATGACCGCATCTTCGTACGCTTCGAGTTTCTCGATCTCCTCAGGTGACAAAGTGTCGCTCGGAGCCTCAGTTTCCGTGGTAACCTCCAAACCTTGTGGAACCGCTGAACGCTGTTCATTGGTTTTGGGTTTGGAGAAGATGCGGCGCAGAGACTCAAAGAAGCCGCCTTGCGACTGGCCACCAAAGAACGCTGAGTTGTGCTGTAGGTCGAGATTAAGAACAACCTGGCGCGCGAGCGCGGGATTCTGTAGCAGCTTTAGCTGCGTGCCCCAAAAATTGGGATCGGCCTGACCGTTAATAACGAGTTTGTCAGTCTGGAGGATGTTGGGGGCTTTTTGCTGAATTCTGATGGTCGTTTCACCTTCATATATGGAAGGTGCGCGGAACGACTGGATTGCAACCAGCGAGGTGACTACCAGCACCAGACTCAGGATTAGCCACTTGCGCTTAAGGATGACAAAAAGATAGTTCTTGAAGCTGGCGGGGTCATCGGCGGCAACACCGTAAGGCTTGCTTTGGACCAGATCTGAAAGCGGCCGATCGAGGCCACGATCCAGACCCGCGACGGGAATCAATCGATTGTCTTGCATAGCCATAAATTCAGTCCCCTCATCTCAAAAGTACAGTGGACAGGAATAATAACAAAGTGTCCGAATCTCGCAAGGCTGAACGGGCCAGGGCAAGTCCAGAAGTTTGCTTTTTATCCACAGATTACACAGATTCTATTAATCTGTGTAATCTGTGGACTGCTTTTGGTACACCGAAATGACTTCAGCAGCAGATCGAAATTACGTTTCGCGCATACTTGAAGTGCTCAGGATGGAAGCGAATGCTTTGACCGTCTCAACTGAGCGCTTAGAGCCTCTACAACTGGAGCGGGCCATCAACTTGCTGGCAAATTGCAGCGGCAAAGTGGTCGTCGCGGGCGTGGGTAAGTCAGGTCTGGTCGCACGCAAAATTGCCAGCACCCTGACCAGCACCGGAACAGCGGCGGTTTATCTCCACCCCGCCGATGCGCTGCACGGGGATCTAGGTCTCGTCGCTCCAAAAGATGTGGTGGTGGTGCTCAGCAACAGCGGTGAAACCGACGAGTTAATTGCGATGCTGCCGCACTTGAAGCACAGGAACGTTCCGATAATCGCGATTGTTGGCACGTTGAACTCCACCCTGGCCCGCAATGCAGAGGCCGTGCTGGATGCGTCAGTTGAGCAGGAAGCGTGTCCGCTAAATCTGGCGCCGATAACCAGCACGCTCGTTGCACTTGCTATCGGCGACGCGGTCGGGGCAATTCTGATGGAGATTAAGGGAATCACGTCTCAGGATTTTGCTTCGAACCATCCAGCCGGACAGCTCGGGAAGCGCCTTACACTAAGAGTGAGCGACCTGATGCACGGCGGCCAGAACAATGCAGTCGTACCGCCGAGTGCGACCTGGACGACGATAGCGCGTGCAATTAGCAAGGGAGCCTTGGGCGCCGTCAACGTCATTGATCCCGCCGGTAAGCTTTTAGGAATAATCACCGACGGTGATTTGCGACGCTCGCTGGAGAAAGTGAAACCGACGGATCTCGAGAGACTGACAGCCGGCGAAATAATGACCAAAAGCCCGGTTGTTGTGCCACCTGATCTGCTCGCGTACGAGGCTCTACAACTGATGGAGAATCGTCCGTCACAAATCGCTGTGCTGCCTGTCGTCGATGAAGATCGAGTCTGTTTGGGATTAATTCGAATTCACGACATCGTCCGCTCCGGTTTATAGCCGCAAAAAAGCACAAAAAAGAATCGCAAGAAGGCACCAAAAAGCAGCATGGATGGCTGCTTTTTGGTGCCTTCTTGCGATTCTTTTTTGTGCTTTTTTGTGGCTATAAACCAACGAAGTCTTCGAGCGCTCTTTCCCAATCGCGGAGCGGTGGCAATGCGAGCTGCTCCGAAAGGAGGCAGCGCAAACGAGAGTTGCGTGGTCGCTTCGCGGGACGGTCCAGAGCTTCCAGTGAAACCGGTTCAATCACAGCATCACTGTTCCCCATCAACGCCACAGCCTTGCGCGTAAATTCTTCAAAGCTGACTCCCGGTCCGCTGTTGACCACGTGGTAGATACCCGGGATATTCACCTCCGCTAATTCTCGCAGTCGCTCAGCCAAATCATTTGCGTAAGTGGGCGTGCCGTACATGTCAGC
>Ga0068859_100008313_pt1 | contig 10516 bp, 9 predicted proteins | sample KBSSwiS22_FD_66585 | JGI IMG/M metagenome (GOLD analysis project Ga0068859, IMG submission 66585) | Switchgrass rhizosphere microbial communities from Kellogg Biological Station, Michigan, USA - KBS Switchgrass S2-2 | ecosystem: Host-associated > Plants > Roots > Rhizosphere > Soil ... | reverse complement strand
TGTTCCCGGCGCGGCGCACGCGCGACATCCTCAGCGTCATCGCCGTGCTCGCGGCGGGCGGGGTCGTGCTCCTGTTCCGCGTCGTGCGTCCCGAGCGCCTCGCGCGACCGGAGGGATTCCGCTCGCTCGTGGAGTTCGTGACGGTGTTGCGGACGCCGACGTCGCCCTTCCTGCCGAGCGAGTGGGTCCAGCGCGCGGTGCTGTCGTGGCTGCAGGAGCGTCCGTCGCTGCTCCCCGTGTACCTCCTGTGGACGACGGCGGCGGCGGCGTTCGTGCTCGGCGCCCTGCTCCACTGGAAGCTCTATCCGATCGGCTTCAGCAAGGCGCAGGAGAGCGGCGAGCGCTGGGCGCGCGGCGGCGGATTCGGGCGGCTCGGGCACAAGCTGTTCTCGCCGCTGGGCATCCTGCGGCGCGAGCTCGTGCTCAAGGAGCTGCGCCTGTTCTTCCGCGACACCACGCAGTGGTCGCAGCTGATCCTGCTCACCGTGCTCGTGATCGTCTACGTCTTCAACATCAAGTATCTGCCGCTGAAGGGGGAAGGCGTCACGTTCTTTTTGGTGAACGTGATCCCGTTCCTGAACCTCGTGCTCGCCGGCTTCGTGCTCGCGTCGATCGCGGCGCGGTTCATCTTCCCGAGCGTCTCGCTCGAGGGACGCACGCTCTGGCTGCTGAGAAGCAGCCCCATGCCGGTGCGACAGCTGCTGTGGGCGAAGTTCTGGGTCGGCACGACGCCGCTGCTCATCCTCGCGCTGGGGATCGTGTTCGTCACCGACTGGCTGCTCCAGGTGAGCGACTTCATGTTCGCCGTTTCGGTGATGACGATCGCGATGATGACGATCGCGCTGTGCGGGATGGCGCTCGGCTTCGGCACCCTGTTCCCGCAGTTCGAGACGGAGAACGCGGCGCAGATCCCAACGTCGTTCGGGGGGCTGATGTTCATGATCGCGTCGGTGGGACTGATCGCCGGTGTCGTCGTGCTCGAGGCGCGGCCGGTGTACGGCTATCTCTCGGCGCGGCTGTACGGGACGCAGACGTCGCCGGCGGAGATGCTGTTCGGGTTCGGCGCCGCGGCGGTGCTGTGCGTGGTGGCGACGATCGTGCCGATCCAGATCGCCAAACGTAGACTGGAGGCGGTGGAGCGCTGAGCAGGCGGTCTACGCCGCCAACTGCCGCCCACACCCGGCGCAGAACGCCGCTCCCGCCTCCTCGACGACGCGACCGCACCCTGCGCACTTCACGTCGAGGTACGCACCACAGTTCGAGCAGTAGATCGCGTCGGGCTCGGGCCGCGGCCCGCAGCGCGCGCAGCTCCGGAGCCGCGCGCGATAGGCGAGCACCGCCGCCTCGGCCGCGTCGGCGGCTCGACCACCGGGGGCCGCGACATCTCCGGCCCGCATCACGTCGAGCGCGCGCTGCGTGTAGCGCGTCTTGAGATCGGCGTAGTCGGAGTCGGACAGCTTGCCCGTCGCGCGATCGAACTCGATCTCGCGCAGCGCGACGACCGCGTCCTCGTCGCCGCCCTCACGTGCGCGCGGCGCCCGCGCGCGCGTACGCACGCTCGACGCAGCCGGAGCGAACACCAGCGGGTACAGCACGTAGGCGAGCGCCGCCACGACGAGCAGCGTTCCGATCGTGAGCGCGAACATCAGTCGTCGCGGCGGACCGCTGCGTCGAGTCGCGCGAGCTCGTCGGCGGTGCCGAGCGCCGGCGCTCCGCCGCCCGGCGCTGGCGCTGGCGTCGCGATGCGTGCCGCCCGCTGCTGCATGCGCCGCAGCACGGTCACGAGCGCCGCACCGCCCGCCGCCAGTGCGCCGAACGGCACGAGGTAGCCCGCCCAGTTGAACCCTTCGCGCTTCGGCGCCATCAGCGCGACCTCTCCGTACGTCTCGACGAAGGCGTCGAGGATCTCCTGCGCCGAATACCCTCCCTCGACGAGCGCGATGACGTCGCGATGCATCGCCGGCGAGACCTGACAGGAGAAGTCGGTCGTGCGACAGACGTACACGTCGAGCGTGCAGCCGCACTGGCACCGGATCCTGTGCTCGAGCGCGTCGCGCTCGTCGTCCGACAGCGATACCCGGCCGCTGGCCTTCGGCGAACGGACGACCCGCCGCGCCGCATCCTGGTTCATGTCGAACAGGTTCGACGAGCCGCTGGACTGTGCGGGTCCAGCCGGCGTCGTACCCTGCTGCGCCGAGAGAGCGCGCGCGCCAACGAGCACGCCGCCGCTCCCCGCGAGCGCCCGAAGGACAAACTCCCGCCGGCGCATCACGGCGTCGCGGCGAGCTCGGGCTTCGCCGGCTCGAGCGTGGCGACGTATCCGCTCGGCGCGCGGCGGCGCTCGGCCTGCGGCCACATCACGATCAGCCCCCCAATGGCCATGATCATCCCGCCGATCCACACCCAGATCACGAGCGGGTTGAAGCTGATGCGGAGCTCGGCCGTCTCCTCGCGAACGCCGGCGAGCACGATGTAGAGATCCATCTTGGCCGACGAGCGGATGCCGACCTCCGTCGAGGGCTCGAACAGCGGGTTCTTGTTGCTGTCGAGGTACTGCCGCTTCTCGCTCGTGATGAGTCCCTGCCGCACGCCGTCGCGCCACACCTCGAGGCCCACGGCGGTGACGAACCGGTTCAGCGTCTCCGAGGTGGAGATCCCCTGGCTCACGAACCGCCAGCGGTGGCCGAGCGGATCGACGAGCTCCTTCGTGTCGCCGGCGCGCATCTGCACGTCGTGATCGCGCTTGAACGCCAGACCGGCGAACGCGGCGAAGAGCACGACGATACCGGCGTGCACGATGTAGCCGCCGTAGCGCCGCCGGTTGCGCGCGATGAGGCGCACCGTCGCCACGGGCAGCGCTTCACCGTGGATGCTGCGCCGCGCCGAGATCCCCTTCTGGAACTCCTGTGCGATCGTGGTCGCGACGAACCCGGCGAGGGTGTACGCGACGAGCGCGTAGACGTCGCGCATGCCGAGCGCGATCAGCAGCGCGCCGAGCGCGAGACCGGCCGCGACGGGCACGGCGAACTGGCGCCGCAGATTCGACGTCGACGCCTTGCGCCACGCGATGAGCGGACCGACGCCGGTGAGCGCGAGCAGGAGCAGCCCGAGCGGCACGTTCACCGTGTTGAAGAACGGCGGACCGACCGTGATCTTCGAGCCGCGCACCCACTCGCTGAGGATCGGGAACAGCGTCCCCCAGAGCACGGAGAAGGCGATCCCGACGAGCACGAGGTTGTTGTACAGGAACGCCGCTTCGCGGCTCACCATGCTCTCGAGGCCCGCCTTCGCCTCGAGGTCCTTCAGCCTGGTCGACACGAAGTAGATCGTCGTCGCCGTCGCGAGCAGGAAGAAGGTCGCGAACCAGGTGCCGACGGGCGACTGGGCGAACGAGTGGACGCTCTCGATGATGCCGCTGCGCGTGATGAACGTGCCGAAGATCGCGAGGAGGAAGGTCGTCACCACGAGCGTGACGTTCCACTTCCGCAGCATGCCGCGCTTCTCCTGGATCATGATGGAGTGCAGGAACGCGGTGCCGGTGAGCCAGGGGAGCAGCGACGCGTTCTCCACCGGATCCCACGCCCAGTAGCCGCTCCACCCGAGCTCGACGTACGCCCACCACATGCCGAGCGTGATGCCGATCGTGAGGAAGAACCACGACAGCAGCGACCACCGTCGCACGATGCCGAGCCACTCGGCGTCGAGGCGGCGCGTGACGAGCGCGGCGATGGCGAACGCGAACGGGATGGACGTCGAGACGTAGCCGAGGTAGAGGTTCGGCGGGTGGATCGCCATCCCGGGATTCTGGAGCTGCGGGTTCATCCCGCGCCCGTCGGCGGGAACGAAGCTGAGCCGGTCGTACGGGTTCGCCTTGAAGCACACCACGGCGATGAAGAACACGAGGATCAGCGCCAGCGTGCCGCACGCCCACGGCGCGAGATCACGGGCCTTCGTGCGGGCCGACCGGATCGCGAGCGCGGAGAACAGCGAGAGGATGAGCGCCCAGAACAGCAGCGAGCCGGCCTGTCCGCCCCAGAACGCGGCGAACACGTACACCTTCGGCATGTTCGCGCTCGTGTTCGACGCGACGTACTTGAGCGAGAAGTCGTGCGTCAGCAGCGCCGTCCACAGCCCGAGCGACGCGAGCACGATCATCGTCGTCGTCGCGTAGAGTCCGCGCCGACCGCTCGTGACGAGGTCCTCGCGTCCGAGCGCACCACCGGCGTACGACGTCACGCCGGCCCACGCGGCCATGAGCAGCGCGACCCACAGCGACAGCTCACCGACGAGGATCACGCCTTCGCTCCCGCCTTGTAGCCGGGGGTCTGCTTGTACTTCTCGGCGTCCGGCGCGTTCTCGTAGCGCGACGCGCACTTGGCGAGCAGCGTCGTCGCGTGGAAGGTGCCGTCGGTCGCCATCCGTCCCTCGACGACGACGTCGACGCCGTCGGTGAAGGTGTCGGGCGCGATGCCGCGATAGACGACGGGGACGACCTTCGCCCCGTCGGTGACGCGGAACGCGTACTCCTTGCCGCCGGGAATGCGCTCGATCGAGCCGGGCACCACCCTCGCGCCGATCTTGACGCCGGTGTTCCGGAACGACGGATCGGCGTCGAGCTTGGTCGCGAGCTCGGTGGGGGTGAGATAGTACGTCCCGGTCTCCCGGATGGACGTCGCCATCAGGTAGCCGGCCGTCCCCAGCACGAGGGCGCCACCGATCAGGAACTTGGTCCGAGCCGAAGTCATCTACCGCGCTCGCCGAATGGAAGGGGTGAGATACAACAATATAGTCGTGGCGATCGGGACGGTCGCATCGGTCTTTTCCTGACGGGCACGACCACCTATTTGACGGTACGCACGAGCAGAAGCGACGCCGAGCCCGCTCCGGCGGCGTCCCACGCCAGGTCGCGGACACTGAACTCTCCCTTCGTCCGGCGGTCGTGCACCTCCTTCCCCACCCCGACGATCGCCGTGACGACGGACGCTCCCGTGATCGCCGGGCCTTGCTCGGCGCCCGCACGGCGGAGCACGCCGAAGCCGACGCTCTGCACGAACGCCGAGGTGAAGAAGTGCTGCAGCTTGTCCGGCCCGAACCACGCGTCGCGCGAGTGCTCGGGCGCGCGGCCGAGCGTGAACACGAGGAGCAGACCGCGCATCAGGCCACGCTCCGCGCGCCACTGGTCGTTCCGAGGCGGGCTCCGAGAAGGTCGAGGGCGCGCTCGAGCAGGACCCGATTGCCCGACTGGTGAACCCAGCTGCTCGCGCCGCTCGGATGCGGCAGCGGGATCGCCATGGCGCGGCCCCACTCGCCTTCGATCGCGTGCTCGCGTCCGACGACCGCATCCAGGGGCCTTGGCCCGAGGAAGCGGTCGATCGCCAGCCGGCCGACGGGTACGACGAGGGCCGGCCGGATGATGCGGAGCTCGTCGTCCAGCCAGTCCGCGCAACGCGCGCGTTCTGCGGGTGAGGGGACGCGGTCGCCGCGGCCGGCGGGGTGCGGACCAGGGTAGCAGCGCGTGATCGCCGCGATGTAGAGCAGCTCGCGCGCGGTCGGCTCGTCGAGGCCGGCGCGCTCGAGCCAGCGGAAGAGCGTGCGTCCCGCGCGGCCGGCGAACGGCTTGCCGCCGGTCGTCTCCGTCTGCCCGGGCGCCTGGCCGACGAGCATCGCACGCGGCGCGCGCGCCTGCGACACGATCGGGACGATCGCCGACTCGAGGCCACAGCGGCGGCACGAAGAGAGACGCGCGCAGTGCGCGTCGAGCGCATCGGCGAGCGAGGGAAGCGTACGGGAGCGGCTCCGGGGCATCACAGTCCCTACCCCGCGGACTCGCCCGCGTGCCCCGCTTCGTCGAAGCGATACGGCGGTCGCAGCACCCCCCGATCGGTGACGAACGCCGTCACGAGCGCGGCGGGGGTGACGTCGAACGCCGGGTTGTAGACGGCGACGTCGCGTGGCGAGACGGGGGACGCGAAGCCACGCGCGAGCTCGTCGGCGGCGCGATGCTCGATGACGATCTGGTGTCCGGTTGCCGTGGCGGGGTCGAACGTGCTCCATGGCGCCGCCACGTAGAACGGCACGCCGTGGTGGTGCGCCGCGAGGGCCAGCGGATACGTCCCGATCTTGTTCGCGACGTCGCCGTTCGCCGCGATGCGGTCGGCACCGACCATCACGAGGTCGACCTTTCCCTCGCGCATGAGCGACGCCGCCATGCTGTCGGCGAGCACGGTGACGTCGATCCCGGCCTGCGCGAGCTCCCACGCCGTGAGGCGGCTGCCCTGCATGAGCGGCCGCGTCTCGTCGGCGAACACGGCCACGCGCCGGCCACGTTCCGCCGCGACGTACACGGGCGCGAGCGCGGTGCCGATGCCCGCGGTCGCGAGCGCTCCCGCGTTGCAGTGCGTGAGCACGCGCGCGCCGTCCGAGAGCAGGCCGACGCCGTGCTCTCCGATCCGGCGACACATCTCCCGATCCTCATCGAGGATGCGCGTGGCCTCGCGGCGCATCGCGCCGAGCACGGCGCGGGCGTTCCCCTCGGTCTCGCGGGCGACCCGTCGCAGGCGGCCGATCGCCCACGACAGATTCACCGCGGTCGGCCGCACGCGCGCGATCCGCTCCCCGAGTTCCTCGGCGCAGGCGAGAAACCGCTCGCGATCCTCTTCGGCGTGTGGGGCGAGCGCGACGACGAGCCCCATCGCGCCGGCGACGCCGATCGCCGGCGCGCCGCGCACGGCGAGCGTGAGGATCGCCTCGCACACGTCGTCGGCCGAACGGAGCTCGCGACGCAGAAGCGTCCCCGGCAGCAACCGCTGATCGATGATGTCCACCGCGCCGCCGTCCGCCGACCAGCGCACCGATTCGACCGTGCTCATTCGGTCAAGCTAGCGCGGCGCCAGCCGTCGCTCCACGGACGCGCGCGCCGCGCGCAACAGCGAGTCCTGCGGCGCGGCGCGGAGCCCGATGGCGTAGACCGAGTCGGCCGCGGCGAGACGTCCACGCTGCTCGTGCGCCGCGCCGACGAACAGCGCCGCGGTCGCCGCCGACTCCGAGCGGAGCAGCGGCCGACCCTCGCGCACCACGGCGTCCGCGCCCTCGGCGCGCCCGACGGCGTCGAGATACATCGCGACGAACTGCGGCTCGCGGCGCACGTCACCGTTGGCGAGCAGTGGCGCGAGCACCTGCACCGCCTGAGCATATCGGCCGGTGGTGTACAACAGCTGCCCGTACTCGAATCGCGTGCGGCGCGCGCGCGGCTCCATCGCGAACGCCCGCGCCAGCAGCGGCAATGCACGCGTCGTGTCGCCGCGCTGGCTCGCGTCGATGCCGAGCAGCTGATAGCCACGCGGTTCCGTGGGCGACACCTCGACGAGGCGCTCCCACAGCGTGCGGTGGCTCGACCAGGCGACGGCGTAGCGCGCACTCGCCAGCGTATCGCGGGCGATGGCGAGCGCGGCGACGATCACGAGGGCGACGCGAGCCCGGCGCGGCACCGAGTCCATCGCCCAGCCCAGGGCCAGCGCCGCGCCCACCGTCGCACCGAAGAGCGTGCGGTCGGCGATGAGCTGGCCGGTGGCGGTGGGCAGGTTCGACGCCGGGAGATAGCTGAGCGCCATCCACGCCAGCGCGACGACCGGACGCCGATCGCCCCGCCGTGCAGCGATGAATACGAGCGCCACGAGCACGACCGCGCAGAACAGCGCGAGCACCGCCAGACCACCCCGCTGAGCGGGGAGGATCGTGGGTCCGTAGTACGGCGCGAGAAGCCCGGGCCAGACGATCATCCGCGCGATGCGCGGCCACAGCGACAGCATCGCCACGATGCGCTCCGCCGGCGTGAGCACATCGAGTCCCGGCGCGGCGATCGACACGCGAGCGACCGGCGCGCCGAGGACAATCGTACGCGCGAGAAGCGCGACGGCGAGCGCCGCACCACACGCGAGCCAGACCCGCCTGCGGCCGCGCAGCAGGTCGCCTCTCCGTTCGGCGGCCGCGGGGTGCCATCCCCAGGCGGTCAGCGCGGCGATGGGAAGCGCGAGCAGGCCGGACTCCTTGCTCAGCACCGCGGCGGCGGTGAGCGCCGCGCAGCCCAGCGCGGTGGACCAGTCCGCGACGACGCCAGCGGCGCCGGACCGTGGCGAACGTCGCACGAGGAGCCACGTCAGCGCGATCGTGCATCCCACGACGAGCAGCTCGGCGGTGTTCGCGGCGCTCGCCACCGCCTCCACGTGCAGCGGGTGCGTCGCGAACCAGAGCGCGCCCACGGCGGCGGCAACGGTGCCGACTCCGCGACGCAGGAGCCACCATACCGCGAGCGCGACGGCCGAGTGCAGCGCGAGCGAATAGAGGTGAAAAGGCCACGCTGCGCCACCACCCACGTTCCACAGCATCGAGAGCACTGCGACGTGGAGAGGGCGATAGAGGCCCGACACGTCGGCGCCGGTCGTCGGCCAGTATGGTGCGCTCCACGCGTGCGCGAGCGCGCTCCACCCGCGCAGCAGCGTGTTGTCCCTGATGATCGTCGTGTCGTCGTAGACGAACGCCGCGCGCAGCGTGGGCAGGAGCGGCAGCACGGCGGCCAGGGCGATGAGCCAGCCGCCGAGAGACGCAAGCTTGCCGCGCAGTTCGAGTGCGGAGTGGTCCGGCTGCACTATCGAGAGATTGCTCGGGCGGGACGAAGCGATCGCGGGATGGCGGACTCGCGGACCACCGGCCAGCGGACCAGCGGATCGCGTTGGCGAAGCTAGCGGCGTCGCCGCACGGCGGCCACCCGATCGCTCACGTCAGCGCGAGCGCCGGCGCCGCTCGGGGAAGTGCTCGTCGAGGAAGCGGATCAGGGCGCGCTCCTCGGGCGAGTGCGCGTACGCCGACGCGGTGGCGCGGTACCGCTCGGGAAGCCGGATCGTTTCCCCTTCGTCGAGATAGCGGGCGAGGACGATCGGGTGCACGTACGACTTCCGGCAGATCGCCGGCGTGTTGCCCAGCTCCGCCGCCACGAGCCGCATCGCCGTCGCGACGTTGCGCTTCCCTTCCGTCTCCGAACGCGGGGTCTCCAGCTCGGCGAGCACGGTGGCCGCGCGCAGCGTTCCACCCCACGTGCGGAAGTCCTTCGCGCTGAACGGCACGCCGAGCCGTTCGCGCAGATAGGCGTTCACGTCGCGCGCCGTGAGGTTGCGCCAGCGCGTGCCGTCCCGATAGCGGAAGAGGCGCGTACCGGGAGAACGAAGGTGGCGAGCGACGAGCCGCGCGAGCGCGCGGTTGACCACCACCTGGCGCTGGCGGATCGAGCGCTTGCCGACGTAGGTGAAGATCGCGTGACCGTCGGCGATCTCGGCGTGCCGCTTCCGCAGCGTCGCGATGCCGAAGGTGCCGTTCTCCTCGGCGTAGCGCTCGCTCCCGATGCGGAAGAAGCTCTCGCTCACGAGCTGCAGGACGGCCGCCGCGACGGCGCGCTTCGTCGGCTCGCGGACGGCCGCGTCGCGACGGATGCGGCGGCGGAGCTCGGGCAACGTCTTCGCGAGCTCGCGGACGCGGTAGTACTTGCGCAACTGTCCGCGCTCCACGGCACGCTCGTGGTAGCGATACTGCTTCCGCGACTTCGCATCGAGCCCCCACGCCTGCACCGACGCTCGCGAGCTCGGGGAGATGTGCACGTCGCGCCACCCCGGTGGGATCGCGAGCTTGCGGATGCGCTCGAGCGTACGCGCGTCGCGCACGAGGCGTCCGTCGCTCCGCCGATAGCGGAAGGTCGTCTTCGAGCCTTCACGGAGGATCCAGTCGGTCATGTGATGTCGTGGAGGGCAAAACGTGGTCCGGGGATGTAACTTATCTGGCAATGGACTACGAGCTGCTGACGTTCCAGGTCGCCGACCGGATCGCCACGATCACGGTGAATCGGCCGGACAAGCTGAACGCGCTGAACGACGCGCTGATGCGCGAGCTCGGCGTCGCGATCGACGAGGCAGGCGCGAGAGACGACGTCGGCGCCGTGCTGCTGACCGGCGCGGGCCGTGCCTTCGTCGCCGGAGCGGACATCGCGGAGCTCGCCGGCCAGAACGCCACCGAGGGCAAGGCGCGGGCCGAGCGCGGGCAGCGTGTCTTCCGCCGGTTCGAGCAGTCGCCGAAGCCGACGCTCGCCGCCATCAACGGCTTCGCGCTGGGTGGCGGGTGCGAGCTCGCGATGGCGTGCCACATCCGCCTCGCGTCCGATGCGGCGAAGTTCGGCCAGCCGGAGGTGAAGCTCGGCATCGTGCCCGGCTATGGCGCGACGCAGCGGCTGCCGCGTCTCGTCGGCAAGGGACGTGCGCTGCAGCTCCTGCTCACCGGCGAGATGATCGACGCCGCCGAGGCGTACCGCATCGGCCTCGTGAACCGCGTCGTTCCGGCCGGCGAGCTGCTCGACGTCGCGCGCGCGATGCTGTCCGGCATCCTCGCGCAGGGACCGCTCGCCCTGGCGCTGTGCGTCGAGGCGGTCGACCGCGGCTATGACCTGCCGCTCGACGACGCGATGGCGCTCGAGGCG
>Ga0068859_100008311_pt1 | contig 10517 bp, 9 predicted proteins | sample KBSSwiS22_FD_66585 | JGI IMG/M metagenome (GOLD analysis project Ga0068859, IMG submission 66585) | Switchgrass rhizosphere microbial communities from Kellogg Biological Station, Michigan, USA - KBS Switchgrass S2-2 | ecosystem: Host-associated > Plants > Roots > Rhizosphere > Soil ... | reverse complement strand
CCGGGCCGTGGGACGAAACCTTCAGGCAGATCCTCGACCATGAACGGAACGCGTTTCTGCTGGCAGCGCGTGTTGAGGTCGTTGACGAACTTTTGCCACTCACGCTTCAGGTCATAGAAATGCGCGCTCCGCATCCAGCGCGGCATACTGTTGAAATCGAGACCGGGCGTTCCTTTGACCGGATAGACACAAACACCTTGCTGCCGTGCGTAGCGCCATTCCTTCCGCACCGTCTCCGACTTCAGTGCATTCGGCGTGATCACCAGCGCCATGAATTCAACTTGATCGAGCGCCTCCGTGATCTGCAACCACCAGTCACGTCCACCTTCCATGCCGACACGATCCTGCCAAAGCGGAATGCTCTCCTTTTCCAATCGCTCGCGGAGGTCGTTGGCAAACTTTTCACCGTCGCTGCGTGCGTAAGAGATGAAGACGCCGTTGCGTGCTGTGGAAGTTTTTGAGTTGCTGGGCATGGAGGCCTACCCTCGAAGGAACCGGACTTACTTGCTTATCTTACAAACGTACGCCATTCGTCCTAAGGTACAAAGCAATTCTATTCTCCTACTCTTGCTAATGCTTCATTCAACACACGATCGGACAAATACATCCCGGATTGGCGCAGGCGGTATAGGAACTCACGTGCTGAAGAAATGTGACCACGTTGCTTCGCTGTCAACACTAAACCGAGAGTGCCGCGCACCGGAATATTGAAAGCCGCTGCACAGCGTCTTCCGGCCAAGTCGTCGATGATTGCTTCGGAGCCCTCGTGCGCACTAGCCCATGCGAGTACCGAGGATTCGCCTGGTCCTAATCCCCATGCTTGAATTTGAGCCGGGATTGGAGGTGTGGGACTTACGACAAGCCACGGAGTCGTTGCTAACGCCTGAGCGGTCGGATCACTCTCACCTCTGACCTGGATTTCGTAGGCGACAGCCTCGGGAACGATTATTTCTGAAGAAACTAGTTGGAGTAGATCGCTGAGTCCTGCTCGGGAGAGAAATATGAGAGGAGACGCATTGACGACTGCAGGTTCAGCCACGTTGAAGTTCTCTATCAAGATCCGCGAAGTCCACAACGAAGGCGTCCTCACCTTCGCGCGCTAGTGCCAATAGGAAATCTATGCGATCCAGTCCGGCCACTTGTGCTGCCTTTTCTTGTGAGATCTCACCACGCTTGTACCAGTGGATGGCAGCCGCGAGCCGCATTTCGTTGGCGAACTCATCCGGAGAACGCCGAAGCGCCGAAAAAACGTCTTCGTCAAGCTTCATTGTTATTTCCATCATGAGAGGTTCACCTATTGTTCCGCCGGTATTATACGCTTTCAGTTTTGTTTACGCTGCTATCAATTGCATAGCCTCAGTTGGGATTGAGTCTCGATTTTTGGCAACACAACCGAAGATTTTTGTGCTATGGTCCTCGAACCCCTCCACACAAAAGAAGCGGGCCGACTTGTGACGCCATCACAAAATCGACCCTAGGATCCTCAACCTTACATAGAAAGGTGAAGACCATGGTCACTCATAGTAGCGCAACAACGCGCCAACAAACATCTCACGTAAATCGAACAACCCGAACCGCAACAAACGATCCGTGGCTTGCTGAACTCGTGCGCCACGGGGATGCACCAGACGAAGATGATGCAAGCAGAAGAAAGATCGAAGCACTGGCAGAAATAATCTGTGGAGCTGGTGAGCAATCCGCGGCCGCATTGTTTGTGTTGATGGGAACGCTGCAAGACTCCAGCGAGCCCGAAGCACTCGCGAATACCGTGAAGCATTTTGCCTTCACTCGTTGCGGTGAATTCAACGTCTTCGGAATGGTTGACGCTCAGATTGCTGTTATCGAGGGCGAGTTACTATCCGGAACCGTCACGTCCTAACTCAGATCGTTTTTAGCCGCGGATGGACGCGGAAGAACGCAGATCAGATCCGCGTTTATCCGCGAGAATCCGCGGCTCTATCTTCTTTCCGCTGCAAAATTGTTGGTAGGATTCGCGGGAAGATGAATGGGATCGATGAGAACCTATTCCGGTCTGTCGGGATCCTGTGTGGGTTTTGGCGACTCCCTTGTTGGTTCTCTCAGCACCGAGATGATACCTGCGCAGATTCAGACAGGATTTGATGGATCCAAAAAGCAGTTTCAAAAATCGCGAAAGGGTGTCGCTCAAATCCGAGATAGGAACTAGCGCATCCTGACAGTGATTCAGCAGATCCTAAAAGCAATCCGCGGGATGAAAAACGTGTCGCCGTTAATTCCACTTATCGTTTCATTCGGCCTAAAACAAAATTAACGACTATTTTGTCCTACTCATAAGCCGCGAAAAATCCGCGGCTTACCTTCTTCCAGCAAAAACCCTGTTGGTTTGTGCGGGTAAGGACAGACTTGGGGGAGGGCATGGTTTAAAAGGTGGCATGGCACAATCGGGAAAAAGCGATTTACCTGCCGCCAATGATCCTGTCCCTGGCAACGTGGAAGTGCGCGACTTTTCCGAGGAACTGCGCGTGAAGTCGGAGGATCTGCGTGAACACTCACAGGCACTAATCGGGGAAGCTCGAGACCTTTGTCACGCCTCGCGCATGCTCAGACGCGTGAATTTATTCCTTGTCGCCACCAATCCCGCACCCGATGCCCGCAATAAACGGCCCCGGCTGAAAAGTTGATAAAGATCTAAGTCAGCTTATTACTCATTTGCGCGTTTACGTCTTTGCGCGATAATCTCCCTCCCTTGACTCAAACACTACAAAATAGTCCGTTTCTACGGGCCTGTCGCCGCGAGCCGACGCCTTACACGCCGATCTGGCTGATGCGGCAGGCGGGGCGCTATATGCGTGAGTATCGAGAAGTGCGCGAGAAGACGACGTTTCTCGAACTCTGCAAGAATCCGGCCCTCGCGGCGGAGGTGACCGTTACCGCAGTCGAGAGGCTGGGGGTTGATGCGGCGATCATCTTTGCCGATATTTTGCTGATACTCGAGCCCCTCGGGATCGAGCTTGAGTTTGCGAAAGGTGAAGGGCCCGTCATTCACAATCCCGTTCGCAGTCCTTCGGATGTTGATCGACTTCGTGAGTTACAAGATCCGGGCGAGCTTGATTTTGTTTATGAAGCAATTAGACAGACGAGGAGTGCGCTCAAGCCGGACCTTCCGTTGATTGGTTTTTGTGGCGCGCCGTTCACACTCGCGTCATACATGACTGAGGGTAGTGGATCGAAGAATTATGTACACACGAAGCAGTTGATGTATGACGACGCGGGTGCGTGGCACGCGATGATGGCATTGATTTCGAGGGCGCTGGTCAAATACTTAAACGCGCAGATCGAGGCGGGCGCGCAGGCGGTGCAGTTGTTTGATTCGTGGGTGGGTTGTTTGAGTCCTGATGACTATCGCGAGTTTGTACTACCGCACACGAAGAGCGTGATCGATAAGGTCACCCCCGGTGTTCCTGTTATTCATTTTGGAACGGGGACGGCGACGCTGTTGGAGTTGATGCGCGAAGCCGGTGGGGATGTGATCGGATTGGATTGGCGTGTGCCACTGGATGAAGGCTGGCGGCGCGTGGGTCACGATGTCGCGGTGATGGGGAATCTCGATCCGGTTGTGTTGTTTGCGAAGCAGGATGTGCTGCGGGAGCGGGCGAAGCAAATACTCGATCAAGCGGAAGGAAGACCTGGGCATATTTTCAATTTGGGTCATGGGATTCTGCCGGAGACGCCGGTGGAGAACGTGATTGCGTTAGTAGAAATGGTACACGGATTACACGGATGAAGACGGATTACGATGCGCTGCTGTTAGTGTCGTTTGGTGGACCGGAGGGGATGGATGATGTGATTCCGTTCCTCGAGAATGTTCTGCGCGGAAGGAACGTGCCGCGCGAGCGGATGCTCAGCGTCGCGAAGCACTATGAGTTGTTTGGGGGCGTGAGTCCGATCAATCAACAGAATCGAGATTTGATCGCGGCGCTTGAGAAGGAGTTTGAGCGAGCGGGGCTGCAGTTGCCGATCTACTGGGGTAATCGTAACTGGCATCCGCTCTTGCCTGACACGCTTCGTCAAATGGCAGCGGATGGTATCAAGAATGCGCTGGCGTTTGTGACGTCCGCGTATAGCTCGTATTCGAGTTGCCGGCAGTATCTTCAGAACATTAGCGATGCGCAGGCGGCAGTTGGACCAGACGCGCCGCGTGTTGAGAAGTTGCGCGTGTTTTATAAGCACCCGCTGTTCATCGAGGCGAATGTCGATCAGATTCGAGCGGTGTTGGATCAAGTCGAAGATCCACATCTTGTCTGTACGGCCCACAGCATTCCGGAGTCGATGGCGGTGAACTGTGATTATGCGTCGCAGCTCGGGCAAACGGCTGCTTTGATTGCGCGTGAGCTTCCGATCGAGAAGTGGCATCTTGTGTATCAGAGTCGCAGTGGATCGCCGATGCAGCCGTGGCTGGGACCGGATGTTAGTGAGCATTTGAGGATGTTGGGCGCTGAGGGCGTGACGGATGTTGTGGTGGCGCCGATCGGGTTTGTTTCGGATCATACGGAGGTTGTTTACGATCTGGATGTCGAGGCGCGGCGAGTGGCTGATGAGATTGGGATGAAGATGGTGCGCGCCGCAACGGCGGGAACGCATCCGTCGTTCGTCAGGATGATTAGGGAATTGGTGATTGAGAGGATCAATGACGAAGTGCCGATGAATATTTGCGCGCCCGATTGTTGTCGTATTAGTTAGACAGGATTTACAAGATTTTGCAGGATGAACAGGATTGTCATTATTGGTGGCGGCATCTCAGGGCTGGCGGCGGCGCATCGCGTTCTCGAACTCAATAAATCAGCCCACGTCACGATCCTCGAAGCGTCAGATCGACTCGGTGGAACGATTCAGACTGAGCACCGTGATGGGTTCGTCATCGAGCGTGGTCCGGATTCCTTCATCTCCGAAAAGCCTCACGCAATTGCACTCGCCAAACGATTAGGCCTTGAGTCGCAACTGATCCAAACAAACGAAGAATACCGGCGGAGCTTTATCGTTCGAGATGGACGTCTGCGCGCCGTGCCCGAAGGGTTTCAGTTGATGGCCCCGTCGCGCATGTGGCCGTTTATCACGAGCGATATTTTCAGTCTCGCCGGGAAGGTGCGGATGGCGGCCGATTTGGTTCTGCCGCGCAAGAGCACCAATGGTTCGACTGACGAGAGCCTCGCGAGTTTCGTGAGACGCCGGCTAGGTGAAGAGGCGCTCACGCGTATGGCCCAACCGATGGTTGGCGGTATTTACACTGCCGATCCGGAAACGCTGAGCCTCCGTGCTACGTTGCCGCGCTTTCTGGACATGGAACAAAAGCATCGCAGTCTGATTCTCGCGATGGCAAGGCAAGGCCGTGCGCAGAAAAAGGGGACGAGCGGTGCGCGTTACAGTTTGTTCCTTTCATTCAATCGAGGTATGCAGGTGCTTGTCGATCCGTTGACGCGGATTAACGCGGATCTTCGCGTGAAGACGCGGGCGCAAAGACTCAGCTTCGATCGTGGGTGGACGATTACCACGGATAAAGACGAGCAGATCAAGGCGGACGGGGTGTGTTTGGCGGTGCCGGCTTATGTTGCGGCGGCGCTGTTGGGGGGACGGCTCGCGGAGAAGTTGAGAGAGATTAAATATGCGTCGACCGCCACGATCAATTTTGGTTACAGGCGTGCGGCGATCGCGCATCCGTTGAATGGGTTTGGGTTTGTGGTTCCGTTCGTTGAAAAGAGATCGTTGATTGCTTGTTCGTTCAGTAGTGTGAAGTTTTCCGGGCGCGCGCCGGAAGGGCATGTCCTGCTGCGCGCGTTTGCGGGTGGCGCGTTGCAACCGGAGATCTTCGCGCTCGATGAAACCGAGATGTCGAAGAGAGTTGAAGCTGATCTGCGTGGATTATTAGGAATCCGCGAAGATCCGCGTTTTATTGAAGTCGCCAAATGGGAGCGATCGATGCCGCAGTACGAAGTGGGCCATCTCGATCGAGTGAGTGAGATTGAAAAGCTCGCTACCGAACTGCCGGGATTGAGTTTGGCGGGGAATGCTTATCGAGGGGCTGGAATTCCGGATTGTGTTCGCAGTGGAGAAGCTGCCGCCGAGTATCTGATTAATCAGCGTGCGAGTGCGTGAATCCAGTCAGCGTTGGATTGCATTAACGGTCGGAATGCTTCACGCGGCACGGTCATCTCGATGTGCATGTTGTCGTCGGTGTTGATCTTCGCGCCCGCGACTGCTGGACCAAGCTTCGACTCATCGCAGACGTACCAACCTCGAATATCAGCTTCCGACTTCAAATCAACACGCGCGAGCTCAGCCGCCATGCGCGGATCACGGTAGCGATCTTGTAAGTGATCGAGATTCAAAGGCCGGTTGCTTCCAATCAGCAATAAATCCTTGCCGTTGCTCAAACCACCCACGCGAAACACGAGCACATGGGGGAAGACTTTTTGATACGTGGCGAGTACTGACCGCAAACTCTCAGTTGATAATTGATAGATCTGCACCCACTGCACCCAGATCCCATCGTCACTCAGCCTCGAACGACCGAGCTCAAAAAACTCCTGCGTAAATAAGTTCGCCACGCCCGGCACCCACGGATGGCTCGGCTCGCTCACGATCATGTCATATCGATTCGGCGTCACGCGTAGGAACGTCCTCGCATCGTCGATGATTAATGTCGTGCGCGAATCGTCGAGCGGCCGATTGTTCACATGATTGAAGAACTGCGAACCCGCAACTGTCCCGGGCTCAAGCTCAACACACGTCACTGACTGCACGGGACTCTGCAACATCGCGCCGACCGTCACGCCAGTCGCATAACCAATGATCAACCCGTGATCGATCTTCGGCGCAACCAACACTGGAAGCTGCCCAAGCATCACCTGCGTCGGCATGTCGTAGTTACTGTCAGACGCATTCGTGCGACCGTTGATCGCCATCGACACCGTGTTCTGATCGCGACGAACAGACACCGTCGCGGTCGGACCTTCTTCGTACATCAGCAACTCGTGGATGTTTGGCCCTGTCTCAGCTTCTTTCACGCCTTCGCGCGTCTGGGCCAATACACGCACCAGACTGTCGTAGGCGCCGATCGAGAGGTCCGCAAGATTCATTGGCGGCGCGATGATGAAAAGCACGATCACGAGCACCGGTATCAACCCGATCGCGAGGCTGCGCTTCAACGCCGGATCGCGTCCCGTAGGCTGATACGCAACCGCGGCCACAACGAGACAACAGATCGCTGCAAACAACAGCGTGAATCGCGTGCTCGTCTTGGGAATCAGGATGAAACCGGTGATGAACGCTCCGGCAATCGCGCCGATCGTATTCACCGCATAACTGCGTCCGACTTGCGCTACTGCCCTCGGGCGATCGCTAGTAGCCCAAACCAGCACGAGCGGCATCACCATTCCCATCAACACAGCCGGCACGAGTATCAGCAACGTTGCTGAAAAGATTTGCAGCGCGAGCAGACCGGTCCATGAAGAAATGTGCAAACCTAAGCCAAGGTTGATCATGAGGGCCGGAATCTTGTTCAGCACATACAAACTGAGCAACAGGCTGAGCGCTGTCAGTGCTTCGACTTTCAGGATTGCAGAGCGTAACCGTTGCGAGCGATCTTTTCGTGTAACGAGCCAGGCGCCGAACGCGAGGCCAATCAGGAATAGTGCGACGACGATGCTGAAGGCGTACGTGCTCGAACCGATGATCATCGTGAGCGTGCGCGTCCATGAGACTTGTGAGCTGATGGTTACAAAGCCGGAGGCGAGCGCGGCAAAGTACCAAAAGCTGTTTACAGGATTTGCAGGATTTTCAAGATTGACAGGAGGTTCGTTGAATTCGGAGCGCACGTTTGTTCGACGCTGCAAGGCAATTGCGATCAAACCGACGATGACGTTCAGCAAAGCCGCAACAGCAATCGTCATGCGAACGCCGAGCGCAGGCAGCAACAGAAACCCGGCCGCAAGTGTTCCGAGGATCGCGCCCGCAAGATTGCACGCGTAAAGTTTCGTAACCGAGTTCGAGTCTGACGAACGCGCGAAAGCTACAGTGAGGACTGGAAGCGTTGCGCCCATCAACGTCGTGGGCACAAGCAGCACGAGTCCGGAAAGTAAGAAGCGCCAAACACTAAACGTGAAGTATCCGGGGTGAAGCTGCTGCCAGATCAGCACGTACAGGTGATCGATCCAGCGAAACAGAAGCGGCACGAGCAGCGCGTAGACGGCGATGCCGATTTCCATCACGCCGTACGTGCTCAGCGGCTTCCTGATTTTCGGGGCCAACTTCCCTGCCAACGCGCTGCCGAGCGCGAGGCCGCCCATAAACGCCGCGAGCACGGTGCTGACAGCAAGCGTCGTCGCGCCGAAAACGAGACCGAGCATCCGCGCCCAGAGGACTTCGTAGATCAGTCCTGTAGCGCCGGAGAGGATGAAACAGAAACCGATCAGTTTTAGAGACTTATGCACGCAGTGTCTTTGAAGATGATTTCTCCCGCAGCGGCGCGACGGCGCAACGCGGAACCCGGCCTTTCGCTGTGCCGTTGCGCCGCCGCGGGAGAAATCTTTTATTTTACAAGTAGATCACGTGGCTCGTGCGCCAGATGTTTGCAGGTATCGATCCCGGCGCCGCCGCAGTCAAAAGAATCGCGTAATCGTGCTCAACCGCGTTCCAACTAACATTCTCAAGCCCAGGCCCTGCGCTGTCCGACGGAATCACCAAAGCAAGGCGCCGCAAACAGCGATAAAGTTGCTCCGTCCCCGAACCAAATGGTCCAGCATCGTCACCTAACACAAGCCTGACTTCCGCACGCTCGTCGATGAAGTGTTTGATCAGCGACGCAGCCTGTACCACGCCACGCTCAAACCGCTCCGGCAGGCCATCACCTGCGCCATGCGAGAGCCGCGTGTCCAACACGATCGTGATGCGACGCTCATCTTCGGAAGTAAACTCGCGCACCGTCAATCGTCTCGATCGCGCCGTCGCCTTCCAGTCGATGTGTCGCAAGTCGTCCTGCGGCTGATAGTCGCGCATTGAAAACAGGTCGTGCCCGGCGCCACGTCGCATCGCCGGCATTCTTCCCGCATACATCGGCAACAAGTGCAACTCGTCGCTGATCACTTCCGGCTTCGGATACACGATGATGTCCACATTTCGCGCACGCAAACGACGCCGCCGTCGAAAAAAACCAAACGGAAACCGAGTCGACAGCTCAAACCCATCGATCAGCACGTGCCCGCGCGTGGGAAACAATTGCTCCACTCGCTGTTCGGCAGCCGCCTTGTGTGGAACGTAACTGAAATACGCGAGCAGCCGTTTTAAATGACGCCGCCGCCGTTTCAGATCCACTTCGTTGACCGGACCGCGCGCCTCAACCAGGATCGAAAACGACGGCAGCAAACGCTTCGTGTTTCGCAACGTCACGATCACAGGCGCGGGCTCAGCCGCAAAGATGTGATCCGGGAAACGCGCCGAGACAGTCAGCTCGCGCAACGAAGTGCCCGCGTGTACCCAGCCGACAAAGAGCGTCGAACACAGCAATGAAAACACGAGAAACAGCAGATTGTTTCCAGTGTTCCACGCCGCAAACCCGACCACGATGATGATCACCAGAAACACACCACCGCCACTCGTCGGCTCAAAAGGAAAATCGATGTTCGCGACTTCAACACGCGCTGAACGCGCGAGGGGTGGAACGATAAAAATCGTGAGCAGCAACGCGATCACGAGCGACAAGATCGCAGCCGCACCCGCAAGACTATTGTCACCATTGCTCCGCGCCAGCACCGTCACGAGCGCAGACGTTAGCCCCGCGATAACGAGCAGCGTTCCGAGAATCACACGCAGCAATGATGCTTTCTGAGGAGCCGCGCGATCGATCTTTACCTCTGACTTCACAACGGGACACTGACAGTTTTCAGGATTTCGTTAAGGACGGCTTCGGCTTCTTCACTTCGTCGCAGCGACGATGAGAATCGCGAGCTGACGACGATGCGATGTGCAAATACGGGCACGACGAGTCGTTTGATATCGTCGGGAATGCAGTAGGTGCGATCTTCGGTGAGTGCGAGAGCCTGCGCGGCGCGGAAGAGAGAGAGCGTTCCTCTCGGACTGACGCCGAGATCGAGCATCTCCGAAGTACGCGTCGCCGCAACGATCCGCATCAGGTATTGAACGAGCGCGTCATCGACGGCGACACTCGCGACAGTCTGTTGCAGCTCGACAACTTCACGCGCGGTCATCACGGGCCCGAGATCGTCTAACGGATCCCTGTACTCGCGATCGCGCAGGATTTTTTGTTCGTCAGCGGGCGCCGGGTAGCCGATGCGCAAACGCAGCATGAATCGATCGAGCTGCGACTCCGGCAGCGGATACGTGCCGTGATGCTCGATGGGGTTCTGAGTCGCGAGCACGATGAATGGTGCGGGCAAATCGTGCGTCATACCTTCCACAGTCACGTGCCGCTCGGCCATCGCTTCCAGTAATGCAGATTGGGTCTTGGGAGTGGTGCGATTGATCTC
>Ga0068859_100008309_pt1 | contig 10518 bp, 13 predicted proteins | sample KBSSwiS22_FD_66585 | JGI IMG/M metagenome (GOLD analysis project Ga0068859, IMG submission 66585) | Switchgrass rhizosphere microbial communities from Kellogg Biological Station, Michigan, USA - KBS Switchgrass S2-2 | ecosystem: Host-associated > Plants > Roots > Rhizosphere > Soil ... | reverse complement strand
CAGGTCTCTGCCTCGAGCATCGCCTTGAGCGTCTCGGCGTCGATCCCGGTGCAGTTCGCGTAGATCTTGACGATCTGGTCGCGGACCATGTCCAGCCGATCCGCCGCGGCGCGCAGCTCGGCGGCGTCACCCATGGCGACGTCCCACGGATTGTGGATCATGATCAGCGAGTTGTCGGCCGCGACGCGCTCGTCGCCGACCATCAGGATGACACTCGCCATGCTGGCGGCAAGGCCGTCGACATACGTCGTGACCTTCCGGCCCTGCGCCTTCACGCGCGCCAGCGCGTTCAGGATGGCGAGGCCCTCCATGACATAGCCGCCGCCCGAATTGATCCGCACGTCGAGGTCGCCCTCGCTCTGCGCGATCAGGTTGACGACGGTGGCGGCGTCGAGACCATCCCAGCTGTCGCCGATGATCCCGTAAAGCAGGATGTCCGTCATTTCGTGCCTTTCGGAGTGGAGTCCCGCGCGGGGCTGGTCTGGACGGCGTTGCCGACCTGGGTGACCTTGCGGGGGTCGCAGTCGAGGACGAGCCCGAGCCGGTCGAGGCGCGCCAGATCCTCGGCAAATTCGTCGAAGAACTCGTCGGGATCCTGGCCGCGCTCGCGCACGACCTGGGACGGTGTCTTTTGGCCGGCCCGAACGGCGTCGCGATCGGCGGGAACCTCGGTTGCGGGATCGAGCAGAGGAAACGGCGGCGGCGTGTGGAGTGTCGTGCAGTCGGTCACATCGGCGTTGACCATTTCCAACGCATCAAGCGTCCATTGGCCGATCCGGTCGCATAGCTGCGGGATCAGCATGTCCCACTGCCAAACCTCGACGTTGCCGCGGTGCTGCATGCGGCCCAGGCGACCCGAGATGAACGAGACGCCCGACAGGTCACCCGTCATGGTCTCGTAGGGGATGCCGAGGCCCGCCGAGATCGCATGCTGCGAGATATCGCTATAGTCGGCATAGCCTTCGACCGAAGGCGGCTCAGCGAATTTGACGTCGGCACCTGGCGGCAGGTCTTCGATGATCCCCGGTTCGAGCTGCTCGAGCAGCGGGTCCGGATCGATCGGGTTTCCGTTCGAATCTGTGTCAGGGTCGACCGGCGCGTCTGGGCTACCGATACGGAACGCCGTGTAGCAGGCCGACAGCTTCTGCTTGATAAGCTGCGCTTCCTCGTAGTCGCCGAAATCCTTCATGCGAAGGATCACCGGCGCGAACCACGTCACACCGTGCGGCTGCTCGGGGAAGTCGACCCGATAGACGTAAGCGATATCCTCGGCTGGGATCAGCTTGCTCTGTAGCGCCGTCAGGTTCTGCGCGCCTGGGTGCGCTGAAAATAGCCAGTAGCCAGTCGGCACGCCGATCGGACTGTACTGCACGCCGTGGATCGCGAAACCGTCCGTTCCGGCGATCACGCCGTGCTTGTGGGTGTCGATATAGTCCGGCTCGAGCACCTGCAGCTGAAACGGGAGCGGCAGGCCATCCTTCGCCTTGCGCCACCGGCGCCGCACGATCGCGGCGCCGCTCGTGACGATGGTACGCGCGACCAGATGCTCGATCGCGGCCAGATTCAACTTGCCGCCTGGGTCGAGCGTCGCGCGGCCGAGATGCTTGTTCGCGAGCGCGGTCAGCGCCTTGTCGCGCTTGCCGCCGCGCTGGACCTGCAGCGTGATGCCGGCGCCGACCATATCGGTCGCGAGGTTGCGGACAGCGCTTTCCGCGAACGGATTGTTGCGCACCAAGTCGCGCGCGATGGCGCGCAGCACCGCGAGAACGCGCGGGGTCAGCTCGGCGACCGGGCTGGTCGGCTTGCGGCGCCATTCTGTCGTCCGACGGCCAAGCGCCGCCGCGTCGTACTCGGCGCGCGGACCGCGCTGGCGCGAGTGCTGCAGCCGTGTCTGCTCTCGCTTCACCTGCGTGATGGCTGCCGAAAGCGCGGCGACTGCGCCGCTGTTAGAGGCCACGGCGGAACGATCCGAAACGCTTGCGCGTCAAACCCGAGGCGGCGCGCGTCGCCATGGCAAGCTGTGTCTCGACCACGGTGATCGCCGCAGCGATCTTGTCGGGGTCGTGATAGGTGACCTTGCGACCGTCGGCGAACTGGACCTGTTGCGGCCCGGTCGCCACCTTCACATAGGCCGCGCGCAGCGCGTCGACGTCGCTCTGTTGCCAGGCCATCAGCGGTTTCCTTTCAGGAACGAGCCTCGGGCTCTCCCTGTGAGCGAGTTGACGCGGCGCGACTTTGCCGCCTGGGCGGCGACCTGCGCCGGCGGCTGCATTGGCGCCGCTTCGGGGCGGCGTGGCGCGGGGCGGCTGCGGCGCGCAAATTCCCCGCTTCGCCGCTTCCATTGCAATTCGGTCCAGATGTCGGCGCCGAGCGCGACAGCGACGGCTCGGGCATAGACGGCGTTATCGAGCGCCTCGTTTCGATCGCGGGTCTTGACCCACTCGCGGCGACTTCGACCGCTCCGCAGCTTCTTCGTGCGCAGTTCCTCGGCGCACAGCTGCTTGATCCATTCATCCGTCGTGCCGTCGGGCAGATAGACGTAGCCAGCCGGGTATTCCTCGCCATCGGCAGGCTTTTCGAGGTGCAGTTGCCCGTAGAGTTCGAGCTTGAGCAGCGACGTCCCGACTTGCCAAAGCCGCACGCCGCGCCGCAGCTTCACGCCGTTTATGGTCGCCTCGACCCATGTCGGACCCGATATCACCTGCGATGCCGCGAGGCTGTCCCGACCCTTCACCGCCATGACGAGACCGGGGTTTCGGCGCGCCCATGCGTAGACGTGGAGCGTGTTATTGCCGTCACCGGAGTCGACCGCGACGCGTTCAAGTCGCAGCGAGCGCCCGTCCTCGGTCACCCACTGCCGCGCGATTTCCTTGTCGAGCTTGTCCCAGGTGCGGCGATCGGCCGCGGCGCCGTCAACCTCGATGTGCTCGACCAGCGCGCGCCGGCGCTCAGGTCCGAATGCCCAGATGTCCAGCTCGAGGCGCGGCGAGCCGCCACTCTGCACGTCGACAGATCCGACCAGCAGCCCCGTCCATGGCGGCGGTGTGCCGAGCTTCAGGTCCTTCTCTCGGCGATCGTACAGGCGCTTCCATTCCGGCGCCTCGCCCGTCTCTTCCCATGCCTCGCCAAGGAACTGATTGACGAAGGTCTTGAGCAGGTTGGGGTCCTTGTACACCTCCAAGAACTCCCGGGCTATGACGAGCCACGCCGCGCCCGGTTGCTGGCTATAGGCCGCCCAGATGTGAAAGGATCGATGGCGCGGGCCGGCCTCGGGATTGTGCGCCCGGAACTCGCCCTGCTCGTCCATCCATGCCTTGTGCGATTCCTCGATGTCGCAGCCGTCGACGCAGCGGTACCATGCGCGCGTCGGGTTCTTCTTCGGTGCCCAGCGGACGCCCGGGCCGGTGCCGTCGCCGAACACCAGGATTTGCATGGTGCCGCAGTGGGGGCACGGAACGTAACGAAACTCCTGCGTGCCGAGCTCGAACAACGCGTCGATCCGGCTTGCGCCCTTGATCTTCGGCGTCGAGCCGGCGGCGGTGAAGCGCCGCGGCGACGATGCGTTTCGGCGCATCGCCAGGCGCGCCGGATCGCCTTCCTCGCGCGCCGAGGGCGGATAGCCATCCGGTTCCTCAAGGATGACGTCGTCAGCCGAGACGCGCCGAAATTCCTTTGGGCTGTTTGCGCCCTTAATCTGGATCCAACCGCCTCTGTACCGCTTCGCCCGGATCTGGTTGTCACGGTGCCGCGGCTTGAACGCCGCGACCTTGCGCACGCACGGCCATTGCAGAACCGGCTCGAGATCGTCCTTGCTGTAGTTCTCGGCGTCGTCGATCGTCGGCTGGTAGATGATCGAGCGCGCGGCATCGCGCGCGATCCGGTATCCTAGAAAGCTCTGGACAATCGTCGAATAGCCTACGCGGCTGCCTTTGCGGACGGTGACCTGCTCGGTCTCGTAATCCGTGAAGGCGTCGGCGATGTCGCATTGGAACGGGTACGGCTGGAGCTTCGTCCCATCCTCAAGCCGACCTTCCTCCGTCATAAACTGCGACAGCGGAATCCGCTCGACCGGCATGAACGACGCGAGCCATTCACGAGCATCAGCGGCAACGTCGGCGCCGCGAACCGAAAGAACGGGCTTAGGCTTTGCCGGTGTCGTCTTCTTCGTCGGCGGGCGCTTCTTCGTCATCGGCGCTCCCGCCCATCGCCTCTTCGACGCGCGTCATGCTCAGGTCCCGCAGCGCATCGACAACCGCATGCTCAATCTTCTTGCGAAGCGCTGCGTCGCCCTGTGCGACCGCGGCCGGAACCTGCATCAACCGCGACACCGCAATCTTGATCAGACCGACAACGGCGCCTGCCATGTCCGATCGGGACGCGAGATCGCCGCGACGCTCGGCGTTATCCATCGCCAGCCCGTCGGCGCGCTCCTTCGCTTCGCGCGCGCGCTCGGATTGAAGGTCGAGGGCGCCGCTGTCGTCGGCTTCCTCGTATTTCCGGACGCGATAGGCGACGAACGCCTCGACATACTCTTCGGCGGTCTGGCCTGGTCTCGGCAGGTCGCCTGCCTGCATTCGGTCGCGGACCCAACTGTCCGACATGCCCACGAGCCAAGCGACGTCGGCGCGCGTCAGCGTGATCTGGTCAAGTTCCATGTCGATCGCGCCTCGAAACGATAAATGCCGGCCGAAAACCGCAGAAACGGCGGAAATCCGCGCCGAAATCGATCAAGGCGGCGGCACCTATGGCAATCCTATGCCTAGACGGAAGATGCGCCTTTGGCTCCCGCATAGGGCCCCTGTCGCGGAAGGACCCGAAGGGGTGGGGTAGGGGCCGCCCCCTCGGGCATCAACCTACCCCCGGGCGGCGGTTTAGCGTCTCCCCGGGGCTGGGGGATTGAGCCGCAAGGCTACTTTGAGATGGTAATATTCAACTTGCCGGCAAAGTAGTAGCCGATTGCGAGAACGATTATCGACAGCAGGCCGCCGATCACCCAAGTCGCGCCCTTGACGAAGCTTACCTTGTGAGAAAGGTCGTCCAGCTTCGTTTCATGCTTCTCAGAATGCTTGAGCAGCGATTCGACCGAGGCGGTCAACTTGCCGATCTCAACCATCACAAATCGTATGTCCGACGTCGCATATAGGTCCCGCGGCGTGGTGTCCGGGAATGCCTGAGGCGTCGAATTGCGGTCAGCGGGCGGCTTAGCCAACGGTGTTCGCCCCCCAGTTGGATTTCAGCCACGTCCAAATTGCAGGATTGGCCCGCCCGAAATATGACCCAACCTCAACGACGATTGCCGATCCATTCGTGCCGTCAGTTACCTGCAGGCGATCGGACACGTCCTTCGCCGTGGGGCCAGCAGAAATCAGCCAGACACCGTTTCCGACGTCATAATGGTTAGGGAACAGGCCCTTAACCGCAGGCTCTAATCTGACCTGGTTGTCTCCAGGCTGGCGAATTACAGCAAAGATCGTCATCGGGAGAATCTCATTTGCGCTTACCTGTATCCTCCGGGGGTAAAGCGCAAGTGTACGTGGCCGTTCCGGCGAGCCGGCGATCGCGCGCCGCTCATGGTGCGCCTCTGCCACGTACCGCCGCCCGCAGAGCGGCGGCCAGATCCTCGGCGCGGGCGATGCGCCCTTCGACATCGGCATGCGATCGGGCTGGCTCGGCGAAGTCGAACGCCAGGTCGTGCACGTCACGGGCTATTCGCTCGAGGTGCATGGCAATGGCTCGACCCGGCATGGCAGAGAGCCTCTGAACGCAGCAAAGCTGATCGCGGATTTCAGGTAGCCGAAGGATTTCCGCCCGAGCGCTGGCCCTGGGCGGTTGGTGACGAGGGCGACTTTCCCAATGGGTGCCCGATGCGGGCCGTCGTATCCTACTTAACTCGTCAACCGTTCAGACGGTGGTGCCGGAACCCCCCGGCTGCGGCGCTGATACACCATCCGGAATCACAAGAAAAGTGGCGACCTGAACGCGCCCCAGCCACCCACCGAAATCGACCGTGGTGCTCTTCTCGTCGCTGTGGCGAACCATTCCGACCAGGCCCTGAAATCCGCCTGCCTGCGCCTTCACACGGGCGCCTACAGCTAGCGCCGAGGCGCTGGGCTTCGGGTCCCGCCGCCGCATGCGCGCCTCGACCTCGCGCAGCTGCTCGATTTCAGCATCGCGAATCATCGGGATCTCGCCGCGTCGCCGGAACACGCTGAATGGCGGAAACGGGCAAGGCTCCATTACCGAGGCACGCAGCAAGTCCAGGCCACTATCGCCGCGGGCAAACACGAACGTCGGGAGGATCGAAACTTCGCGCAGCACGCGCTTATGGCTGCGGGGCCGGCGAACGGACACTGTTCGCGCCGGCGCCCAGACCTCAAAGCCAGCTCCTGCCAGAGCCCGCGTCAATGACAGGGTTCGTCCCGCCGATGTGCGCAAGATGCACCAGCAGTCAGCCGGCTCCATCGTACGCACTTTCCCCAAATCCCCGCTCGTCACGTCACCACTCCTCAACCGGCGCGACCGATCGGCGCGCGTTTGTCACCATTGTCACCACTGTCACCAGCCTCTTGGCGACAAACCCCCAAACGCCTCCCAATCGAGAGAAATAGGGATACATTTCATTGGAAAGACAAAAGGATAGCCGCCCCACACCTCTTGTTGAGATGGAGTGAAAAGGGCCCGGCAATGATGAACTGTCACCAATGTGTCGCCAGCGACTGGTGACAGTCAGGGTGGCCTAGCTTTCGCGAAGGCTACCCAAATTGGCACCGCTGAGAGCAGCGGCTTCCCCTTACGAAAACGGTTATGCTGACCGTTTCCGCACGAGATCGTGATGCAATTGTCGTCGATGGCCTCGACCGGCCGCCCCCTAAGAAGAATCACGAGTCCATCATTGTCAAGCCGACGGGCTCTGGGGTCGGGATTGCAACCGAACAACTCGAGCTCGGACCAGCCATACCGGACCGCGTCGTCACCCCAATCGCGTGAGAAGCGAACCGCATCGAATAGCACTTCTTCCCAACGAGTGGTCGGCAGGAATGAGGGGGAGGGAGTGGCGTGGAGTGCGTCCAGACCATCTGCCCAAGGCCATTTGCCCGAAACCCTGGTGACAGTGGTGACAATGGTGACACTTTGCGCGCGATGCCGCTGAAACTGGCGGAAATCCGCGCCTTTTCCCCAATCTCCGAAGCCGTCGTCGCTGGTGACACTCTGGCGACAGTGTGGTGACACTGGCGCCGGCTGCGACGCCAGCGCCGGCGCAACCGGCGCCGAAGGCACGAAACGGCGGTATTCACCGACCGACGTGGACACGCCATGCCTCCTTGCAATGGGAACCGTCGATTACCGTTCCACCAGGGCACGAAGTGATGTGGTCGTTTCGAGCGAGGAATGCGCACAGGTCCCGGACCTCGTCGGCTTTCATCGTCTTTATTGGTCGCGGTGCCTGACGCTGGATATGACGCAGGCCCACCTCGGGATGCGGCCAATGATCGCGCAACCAGTCGGAAAGCGCCTGCGCGTTCCTGGTCATCGGATCATCGCCGGCGGCGTCCGACAACCGAATGGCCTCTTCGATATAGAAGCTCATTAGTTCGATGCCGTGGAGCATGTCTGAGCCGGTGATGGCCAGGTCGCGCAGACCGTGCTCGAAAACATGGATCACGGCGGCCAGGCGAGACGCGTGCTCTACGGCCTTGCCGGCGAAACCCCGGACGCGCTCAAGCGGGCCACCCTTTACCTGTTGAGCCTCGACGTGGTTGTAGAACTGCCAGAACAGGGCCTCGGCGTCTGGAGTGAACACCGCGACACGCCTGTTCGCGAGGCCAGCTGAGGGGTTCTCTGGGTCTACCGGCAACGCGCTGCGGATCATCCGTCCGAGCGATTCCTGATATTCGGCCAGGTCGTCGGCTACCCAATCGGGTTCAGCTTCACCGATGATCTTCAAGCGTGTGCCGGCCAAGGTCGAGGGCGCCGCGGCGAGCACGCGATTGATGAACCCCTGCCCGCGCATCTCCTCATCGCCGAACATCGTTTCGATGTAGGTCGGCTGAAACATCACATGGAACGAGAACGCGCGGTTCGGCAGGTATCGCAGGCCATCGCCCTTGGTCAGGGTCTTGATCGGCTGACCATCCCATAACTCGGAGTATGCGCTGATCGTCGCCGTGCGGTTCTCGTCCTGCATTGCCCAGCTACCCAGCCAGGATCCGCCTTCGTTCAGGAATAGACCTATCGATGGGCGGCCCTTCTCCAATGCCCAGATTACGCCCTGCGTGCTGCCAGGCGGCACGAGAACCATCGGCAGGAGCGGTTCGGCTGGGGGATCGCCGTGGCGCCGGACTTCCTCGGCGATGAACGAGGCGCCCTTGTCCTTGTGAACCTTGGCAATTTCATCTTTCGCGGATTTCCACACCGCGAACAGCGAGGAATGCACCAGCTTCTCGCGTTGGTATTCGGCACCGAGGTGCAGTTCGTAGTCGGAAATCGGTGCCATCGCGAGCTGATCGGCACTGGTCTTACGATCACCCGAGTCAGCGATAGTGGCCAGGAACAGCGAGCATGGTCGGCGCTGCTTCGTTGGCATCTCGACGACGACATGCCCCTGAACGGCGACCGCGACCGCGGCCAACACTGAATGCGCGGCGATAGCGTCCGGCAATTGCACTCTCTTGACGATCGCGCGGACCGCACGTGCCATGCGTTCGCCGAGTTGGTCGACGGGATAGGGTTGCGGTTCGCCGCGTTCGCCGCGCAGCGGGATAGGCTCGACCTTGACCGTCCCGGTCGATTTCATCGCCTCCTGGAATGCGCCGCTCATTTGCAAAGCGCCTTCAGCCAGTCGTTCCAGTCGTCATACTCTGGCGCTGGCCAGATATATTCCACCTCGAGGCCTGCCTCGCTGATCGCGAGCGCGGCCTTGTACACGGCGGTCCTGCCGGCCGTATTGTTCTGCCCGGCGATCACGACCTTGCGGACGACCGAGGGGAACTGGACCTGCGGCATCATGCTGGTGCCGAACGGCACCCACACCGGTATGCCCGAGCCCTCTTGCATGATCGAAGCGCCGTCCTCGGGACCTTCTGCGAGGATGATCGTTGGCGCTGGCGGCGCCAGCCGCAGCGCCGAGCCGCGGATCGTGCCAAGGCTGAGCTTGCAATCCTTCTTGCCGAGCGTGGGATCGTCGTTCTTGAAGAATATGCGCTGAATGCCGACCACGGCACCGGTCGCATCCTGGGCGCCGCAGATCACGGCCGGCCGCCTGCGCCCCCACTCGCCCGTTTCCTTGTCGCGCCTCGACGGAACCATGCCGAAGCGCACGAAGTCGCCGAGATCAATCGTGATGCCGCGCGCGCGCAGGTAGGCCTCTGCCGGCGTGCCCGCGATCGGCGCCGCTTCCTTGAAGAATCGCCGCGCGTCGGCTTCACGGGCGAGATCCTCAAGGCGGTCTTCGGCCTGGGCCTTCGCGCGCTCGACGGGTGTCCAGGTCGGCAGCTCGCCGTCTGCCAATCGGCGGTAGGCTTCGCGAAAGTCGCATCCCGCCTGGTCCATCACGAAGCGGATGACATCGCCGTGCCAACCGCATCCGAAACAGTGCCCGAACTCCTTTGCGTCGTTGACGGAGAAGCTCGGGGACTTCTCGGAGTGGAAAGGGCATAGGCCAAAATGCTCGCGGCCCGCTCGCTTGAGCTTGGTCGCGCGACCGACGACGCCAGACATCAGCACAGACGACTTGAGCTCGTCGACGCGGCGGCGGAAATCGTCGCTAGACGCGCGGCGGTGCCCGCCGGCACCGGAATGTTGGCGCGCGCCTCCCATTTCGGTCAGGCGGTTTCGGAAGTCTGTGCGGGCATCCAGACAATTGCTCGTCTGCCACTCACATTGAAGCGGCGTTCGCCGCTGTCGCGAACCTTGCCCAGACGGGATAGTTCCGTCAGGCGCGGTCGGATCGATAGGATCGAAAGCCCGAGGCGGCCGGCGACCTCGTCGGCGGTCAAGCCGTTGGATCGCTCAAGTACGCCGAGCGCGCGGGTTCGGAGTAGCGGCGCAGTTTCGGCCATGACATCGGCAGCCTCGCGCGATGTCTCGCGGTCCTGCGCGCCGGGGCGGTCGGGGTACGGGGATGCGTCGGTCATGCGGCTGGATCCAGGTCAGACCCATCGCATAGGAACAGGTCTTGAAAGTCGCGCCACAAGCGGAGCACCTCGACCGACATTTGCATCCGGCGCAGGCGATCAGCTACGTTATCGGTCACGGGATCGACGGCGGCGTACACACGCTGCAGACGCAGCGCCGCGGCGTCATATTCGGCCCAGGCGATTTGGACCGGGGATGTTTCGATCAGCCGGATCATGCTGCATATACCTTGTCGACGAAGGTTCCCGGCCGACCCTTGACGATCGTCGAGTTGACCCAGGTCACGCGCTCGGCGCTCAGGCGCCGAATGTGGCCGCGCCGCAGGTGAGTGCGCGGGCTGCCGTGACCGCCGCCTCCGACACCTGGCAGGTCGCCGCCGCCGAA
>Ga0068859_100008308_pt1 | contig 10518 bp, 6 predicted proteins | sample KBSSwiS22_FD_66585 | JGI IMG/M metagenome (GOLD analysis project Ga0068859, IMG submission 66585) | Switchgrass rhizosphere microbial communities from Kellogg Biological Station, Michigan, USA - KBS Switchgrass S2-2 | ecosystem: Host-associated > Plants > Roots > Rhizosphere > Soil ... | reverse complement strand
CGCACACTGCGGATGTACCCGGCGGGTCGGCACTCCCCGGCGGAATTGCTTCGCGTGATGCTGGGGCAACTTTGGGCGCTGCCGAGGCGACGCGCGCCGGCGGATTCATCACTTACGATGTCTCCCCGTCGCGCGTCGAGCCTCACTTGATCGCCGTCAGCCAGCCTCGCTCCGCTTACACCGAACAGTTTCGCTCGTTGCGGACGAGAATCCTCGAGGCCGGCGAACGCCTGGAGATGCGCGCCTTCGTTATCACCAGCGTGGGTGTCGCTGAAGGTAAGACGCTTACCGCACTCAACCTTGCCTGGTTGTTGGCCCAAACAGAGGGCGTGCGCGCGCTCGTGATCGATAGCGACTTACGCCGCCCCTGTGCCACTGACTATCTCGGTATCGATGCAAAAGTCGGTCTTTCGGAAGTGCTCGGCGGACAGCTTCGACTGGAAGATGCAATCGTGCGCCTCGAGCCTTCGGGTCTTTACCTGTTACCCGGCGGACGCCCGCGGGACGACGTTGCCGAATTGCTTTCCGGACCAAACTACGCGCGCCTCTTGAATGAAGTCCGTCGCATGTTCGACTACATCATCATCGACGCTCCCCCACTCGGGATCTTTACCGATGCAAACGTCCTGATGTCGCGCGCTGACGGCGGGCTGCTGGTTGTGCGAGCGGGTAAAACTCGCTATTCGGCGGTGGAAAAACTCCTCGAGCAAATGCCGAAGGATCGTCTGCTCGGAGTGGTGCTTAACCGCACTGACGAACAGCCGGAAGAGTCGTCATACTACTACCAACACCGCTATTACAACCGTGAACGAAAGACAACGGAGATGCCGCCGGTTCCTCCGTCAGAGAGAATTGAAGAGGAGGCAGCGATCGTCAATTGAGAGTCTTACGTCTCAACGGACGAACTTTATTATTGATTGTCGCCGAGGCGATCCTCGTCTATGGCGCGATCATCGCTGCCGTCTACCTGTGGGTCGGAACAGAAGCCGCGCCGTATGAACTGATCGAGAAGCACGGATACTGGAAAGCCGCGGTTGCAGGTTTCTTTTGCCTCGCGACGTTTTATCTTTTCGACTTGTACGACTTTCTCGTCATGCACGACCGGCGCGAGTTGGTATTGCGCCTGATCCAGGCTCTGGGACTTGCGTGGATCGCCCTCGCATTTACGTTTTACGCCTTTCCGGGCTTGATGCTGGGCCGCGGCATTTCGCTGGTTGCTTTGCCGCTGGCGCTGGGATTGATGGTCTCCTGGCGAATCTCGATTCACTGGTTTCTGGGCCATCCTGATTTCGGTGAACGCGTATTGATTGTGGGCTCCGGAAACCTCGCGGTCGAAATGGCGCGTGAAGTGCTCAATCGACCCGACGCGGGCTATCGCATCGTCGGTTTTGTCGGTACGGATGCTGAGTTGCTGGGCAAGAGCTTGATCAATCCACGCGTGATCGGCATGACCGACGATCTCGACGAGATCGTCAAACGCGAGAACATCGATCGCATCATCGTCGCGATGGGCGAACGGCGCGGGCAGTTACCGACCACCAAACTATTGAAGTTGAGTCTCGCAGGCCAGGTGACGATCGAGGAAGGCGCGTCGTTTTACGAGCGCATCACCGGACGCGTTTCGTTGAACATGCTGCGTCCGTCGTGGCTGATATTTACCGGTCGTGGACGCCAGGCGAAGCTCTCGGAGTTTACACGTACCGCGGTGCACTGGCTGGTGGCGTTGATCGGCGCAATTCTTTCGCTGCCGATCGTTCTGCTCACGGCGGTGCTGGTCAAACTGGAGTCGCGTGGCCCGGTCTTTTACAAACAGGAACGAGTAGGAAAGAACGGCCGCACGTTTGTGTTGACGAAGTTTCGTTCGATGAGAGTCGATGCCGAAAAGGATGGACCAGCGTGGGCCAGCAAGGGCGACTCTCGCACAACGCGCGTCGGGCGCATCATTCGCAAGATCCGCGTGGACGAGATTCCGCAGTTCTGGCACATCCTGAAAGGCGAGATGAGCTTCGTTGGCCCACGTCCGGAACGACCACACTTCGTGTCCCAGCTGGCCGAGGAGATTCCGTTTTACGAACAACGACATTTGATCGCGCCGGGCCTGACCGGTTGGGCGCAGATCAAGTATCCCTATGGCGCTTCGATCGAAGATGCGCGGCAGAAGCTTCAATACGACCTTTTCTACATCAAAAATCAGAGTTTGATGCTGGACGCAATCATTCTCTTTGAAACCGTCAAAATAATTCTGTTTGGGCGGGGCGCCCAATAACATTGGGGTTGGAGGTTGGATATGACTATGCGAAGACAAATGGTGCTTGTGACGCTGACTCTGGTCGCGTTAACAGGAAACATCGCGGCGCAAACGCAAAACGATACGCAAAAAGCGCGGCCGCGAACTACCACGAGCGGCCAGAAGGATCCGAAAAAGCCGGTGTCGCCAGTGGGCAATGATAGGCTCGAGCCTGACGATACCAGCCGCGCGCCTGCGGACGTTTCTGACGAGATGCAGGCCAACCGGATGGAGCAGATGTCGGAAGAGGCAGCCGTCAACCCTTTCTACAACAACTTTTTCAGTACGTACCGTTTGGGTCCTGAGGATGTGATCTCGGTAGACGTGTTCAACCAGGATCGCTACTCGCGAAAGAACATCATTGTTCCGCCCAGCGGCCGCGTGTCCCTTTCGTTGATACCAGGCGGCGTTTTCGTCAACGGCAAAACAGTCGATGAAGTCGCCGAGTTCATCAAGAAGAAGTACGACGAATACATTATCGATCCGCAGGTTACCGTGTCGCTCGAGAAGGCGTCTTCATACCGCTACAGCGTGATTGGCGACGTGGGCCAGCCGGGCATCCGTCTGATGAGTCATCGCATGACGGTTACCGAAGCGATTGCAGAAGCGGGTGGCGTTTTGAATACGGGCAGCAAGAGCAAAGTCGTTGTACTGCGACGGCAGTCAAGCGGCGTGCTCGCGCAGATTCCCGTGAATTTAGATTCGATTTACAAAGGCAAAGCGGCTGACAACGTCTATCTCGTGCCCGGAGATCAGATCGTGGTGCCGGGGAACAAACTCAAGACACTGCAAACCATTATGGGCTTCACGCCGATCATGAGTTTCGCTCGTATCTTCGGCGCCCCGATACCGTAATCGTATGACCAAAGCGCTCACGTCACTTCTGTTTCTGCTGCTGGTTGCTCTTCCCTCATTAGCGCAAACCGGAACGTGGGCGCGGCAGCCTGCGGGAACGATGGCGTGGTTGCATTCGGTCTTCTTTATCAATCAAAACAAAGGCTGGGCTGCCGGCAGTAAAGGCACAGTCCTGTATACCGTCGACGGAGGTAACACCTGGAAATCACACGGCGCTCCGACCGGCGACGTCGTACGCGATCTCTTCTTCATCGACGAAAACAACGGCTGGCTCGTTTGCGAAGTCAATGTCTATCAACTCAAGACCAAAGACGAGCCACGCGCTTACCTGATGAAAACCACTAACGGGGGGGGGAACTGGAAACGCATCGAGATCAAGGGATTCGATATAGACGCGATTCTCGTTCGCGCACTTTTCAGTCGCAATGGCCGCGGTTGGACTTTCGGTGAAGCCGGTTCGATTTATACCACGCACGACTCAGGTGATACGTGGACCAAGCTCCGCTCGCCTACGCGACACCTGTTGTTGGGCGGAATGTTCGTTGACGACGACCGCGGTTGGCTCGTCGGCGCCGGCGCCACGATCATTCAAACTTCAGACGGCGGCGAAACGTGGTACCAGTCAACGCTGCCGCAAGTGGAAAAGTCAGTTCGTTTTACGGCGACTTCGTTTGTCGATAATCGAAAAGGTTGGGCCGTCGGCAGCGGCGGTAGCGTTTATCGAACAGTGAACGGTGGTCGCACCTGGCAGCAACAGGAGTCAACAGTCGATGTCGATCTATTCGACGTGAAGTTTGTGGATGCGCTGGAAGGTTGGGCCGTAGGCGCTGAAGGAACGATTATTCACACTGTGGACGGCGGCGAACATTGGAGCGCGGAACGCAGTGGGACACAGCATCCGCTGGAGCGAGTTTTCTTCTCCAATCGAAATCGTGGCTGGGCGGTAGGCTTTGGCGGCACGGTTGTCGCGTATCTGCGCAATGAGGTCTCTGCAACTAATCAATAAATCTCACGCAAAGGCGCAAAGGCGCAAAGAAGAATTTGAAATCCTTTGCGGCTTTGCGTCTTTGCGTGAAAAAGGTTTCATGAACATGAAGATTATAATTCTCTCTCTCCTTCTTATCTCAATGGCAGGCTCGTTCACGGCAGCCCAAACACCCGTCGACAACAAAAAAGATCCGGTTGCGAGTTTGCGCGAGGAGATCGAAGCGGCCCCGAACGCTTCGGAGCGCAATCGTCTGCAACTAAAGCTTGCTGACTTGCTGTTGACCACGGGTCACAAGCCGGATGCGCTCAAAGAGTTGAACGCGATCGCAAACTCGACGGCATTCGATCCGATCGGTTTTTATAACCTCGGCAACACGTTTGCTCGCCTTGGCGAGTCGGAAGCAGCTATCGCGGCTTACAGAACCGCGATCGAACAACGCAACGGCCGCTACTCGCGCGCCTACAACAATCTTGGTGTCGTGTTGCTGCGTTCCGGTCGTTGGGATGAAGCCTACGACGCGTTGTTGTCCGCACTGAAGCTCGAGAGTTTTCGTTACGCCGAAGCCAGCTACAATCTCGGCCGCGTCTACGCCGCTCGCGGTCAATACGATCTCGCTGCGCGCGAATGGCGTCGGGCGCTGGCTGTCAATCCCCAACACGATGCTGCGGCCCAGGCCCTAGCGCGTACCGGATCCGAAGAAACAATCGTGGTTGCGTCGCAACCTAAGGCGAGCTCTCGACCCGAGCCAACAACGGGCGCAAAGAAATCACCTGCCGCAGCTACTTCATCTATGGCGCCTGCTCCAAAAGTGCTGACACTCGATCAGTCGAGTTTTGATTATCTACAACGCGCTCGCAACGCGTCTGAACGCGGCAAGATGGCAGAAGCGATTGAGAACTTTCAACGTGTGTTGAGTCGCCAGAATGGGTACTTTCCGCCCGCGAATCTCGAGTTGAGTTATGCGTTACTCAACCTCAAGCGCTACGACGAAGCGATCAACAATCTCGTCGCAGTGTCGACGCGTGACGGCGGTCGTTATCCGATCAGTTACTATCACCTGGCGCGCTTGTATGAGTTGAAAGGTGAAATCAAACTTGCCGAAGCTGCGTTCGTAAAGGCAGTACCCAGCAATCCTCAGTTCCTGCTCGACGTCACGCGCGTGCGCGAAAAGCTTGGCGACTACAAAGGCTCCCTCGACGCGATGGAACAGTACCTCAAATTGATGGAAAAACAGGGCGAGAAGCCTGCCTGGTCCGACGAACGCCTCGCGGAACTACGCACCAAAGCCGCAAAGCAACCGTGAGGTTGGTTTCACGCAAAGGCGCAAAATAAGCAAAGGCGCAAAGAGGATTTGTGAATCTTCTTTGTGCCTTTTGGCTTGCTACTTTGCGTCTTTGCGTGAAACTATTTCTCCGGCCTCATGTGCGGAAAGAGAATAACATCCCGAATGGATTGCTTGTTCGTCAACAGCATCACCAGACGATCGATTCCGATTCCGATGCCCGCTGCGGGTGGCATGCCGTACGACAGGGCGCGAATGTAGTCCTCATCCATCAACATCGCCTCTTCATCTCCTCGCTCTCGCTGCTTAACCTGATCCTGGAAGCGCTCGTATTGCTCCTCCGGATCGTTCAACTCAGAGAACCCGTTTGCGATCTCCATGCTCGCGATGTACAGCTCGAAACGTTCGGCCACGTGCGGATTCGCGGGCGACGCCTTCGAGAGCGGCGAGATCGGTTTCGGAAAGTCAGTGATGAAAGTCGGTTGAGTCAAACCCTGTTCGACGTGCTGTTCAAACAACGGGACGAGATTGTCGTTCGTGATCTGATCCGGCTCAACAATCCCTGAAAGACTCGCCTCCATCCCGAGACGACGAAACGGCTGCCCGAAGTCGATGCTGTGCTCACCAAACTTCACGTGCGTGTGGCCCAACACCGTGAACACCACCGCCTGCAACATCCGCTCGCAAAAATCCATCATCTGGTTCACGTCCGCGTAGGCCCAGTAAAACTCGAGCATCGTGAATTCAGGATTGTGTCGCGTTGAGACGCCTTCGTTTCGGAAGTTGCGATTGAGTTCGTAGACCTTCTCGAAGCCACCGACCAACAAGCGCTTCAAGTACAACTCCGGCGCGATGCGCGCGTAGAGATCGATGTCTAGAGCGTTGTGATGAGTTTTGAACGGGCGTGCGGCAGCGCCGGTTGCGAGCGGCGTCAGCATCGGCGTCTCGACTTCGATGTAGCCGTGATCCTCGAGAATGCGGCGCATCTCTTTTACTGCCGCAGCGCGTCGTTCAAAAACTTCACGCGGCGTCAGCGACTCGTCTTTTTCGAGTTTCAAACTGCCCGCTATCAGATCAGCGTAGCGCTGGCGTTGCCGGATCTCGGGATCGTGAATGCCGTGCATCTTGTCAGGCAGCGGCAACAGCGCCTTCGACAGGAACTGCATCTTCTGAACGTGGACTGAAAGCTCACCCGTCTTCGTCACAAACAGATAGCCTTCGACGCCGATGAAGTCACCATGGTCCAACAGTTGAAACATGGCCCAACCATCAACTTCACCGCCCTGCGCATCGTTACGCACGCCAACCACGTCGGCTTTGCGAATGTAGATCTGTAAGCGCGAGACACCGTCTGACAGGTGTACGAAGGCGACTTTACCCATCTGACGCGGCGGCGTTGCGAGGCGGCCCGCCACCCGGACGACGACCTTGTTTAGCTCCTCCGGCGATCCGAAGTTCTGAAACTTCTCGACGATCGCCGTGATCGTGTCTTCTTTTCCCTGTTCGACGACCTCGCTGCGCTCGAACTTGTTTGGATAGACGTTGCCGACGAGTTCGCGCAGCGCATCGAGATGCTCGCGCCGTGCCACAGTTTGATCGTTCTCTTCGATGAACGGAATAGACAAGTGTGTACTCTCCAAAAAAGGCCGATTATACAGACATACCACAAATCCTGTAATCTTTCGTTAATGATCGAGAAGATTCTGGCCCCCGTGCAACTGCTCGGAGAGCGTGCACGTCTGCGTGCGGCTGGCGCGCGGCTGGTGTTTACCAACGGCGTCTTTGATCTTTTGCACGTGGGACACGTGCGCTATCTCGCTCAGGCCCGCGCCCTCGGCGACGCGCTCGTAGTGGCGATAAACAGCGACCGCACGGTGCGTGAGTTGAAGGGACCGGATCGTCCGATTTTCAATGAAGCGGAGCGAGCCGAGATACTCGCGGCGCTGCGGCACGTGGACTACGTGACCGTATTCGACGACGTCTCCCCACGAAGTTTGATCGCGCAACTCTTGCCCGACGTGCTCGTGAAGGGCGGCGATTACGAACTCGATCAGATTCACGGGCGCGAAGAAGTTGAAGCCTCGGGAGGCGAGGTGATCTCCTTGCCTTTCGTCGAAGGCGCTTCGACAACTTCGCTAATCGAACGAATGAGCCGCGGATTTCGCGGGTGAACGCGGATTGATCAAGCAAACTCTTCAGCAGATTACTGAGACAAGTGAGTATCAACGACTGCTCGCTGAGTTGCGGTCCAATGCGCGTGTGATCTCGATTAGTGGGTTGGTTGCGGGGGCGGCGCGCGCGTTGGCGGTTGCCGCTCTTCAACGAGATTCCGGCAAGACTTTCGCGGTAGTCTCACAAACTACTCGCGACCTCGAACCCTGGGAACGTGATCTCCACTTCTGGTACTGCGCGCTCTGCGGAAAAGAAAGTGCCGCCGGCGACATTCTCGTACTCCCCGCATCGGAAACAGATCCTTACGCCGGCGTCTCGCCGCACCCGCAAACACTCGAACGGCGCGCGCTCGCGCTCTGGCAATTACAACAACACTCGCCGAGTTTCGTCCTGTTGACTGCCCGCGCCCTCGCACGCAAGACCGTCAGTCCCGCCGCGATTGTGAAAAGCGGAGCCGTGCTGACACGAGACGAAGATCACTCACCCGAAGCACTGGTCGATAAGCTGATGGCCACTGGTTACGTGCGCGAAGATCCGGTTGGCGCGGTTGGGGAGTTCTCGATGCGCGGCGGCATCGTCGATGTGTGGCCACCGGGAAGAGAAGCGCCCGTGCGACTCGAGTTCTTCGGCGACACGATCGACTCGCTGCGTGAGTTCGATCCCGAGAACCAACTCTCGACTGGTCAACTTAAAGAGGTCGAGGTGCCGCCGATGCACGAGTTTGCCATCACACCGGTTGATTTTCAGCTTTGGAGTGAAGCGGCGCGCGAACGCTGGGGCGACCCGCGGTTCGCACGTTCGTTGCGCGATCGCACCGCGTTCGCTGACGAAGGTGAAGCATTTCAGGGTTGGGAATGGTTGATTCCGATCGCGATGAACGCCATCTCAAACGTCTTCGAACATCTCGGCGATGCCGTGTTGATTGTCGATGAGCCGGCCGGTGTCGAGTCGTACTTGAGTGAGTTCTACGAGCGTTTGTCGGATCGTTATCGCGAGATCGATCAAGCTGACGACATTGCCCTCGCGCCGGAAGAACTGTTCCTCACCGCCGAAGAGCTACGACAGCACATTCCGATGCGACAGCGAATCGAGTTGCGCACACTCGGACGTGCCGCCGCGGAATTGGATCTGGATCTTGCGCTCGATGCTGAAGCGCCCCAGGTGCAACTGGGTCGCGCGCGCGGAAAGCGGCAGCCGGTGTTTCTCTTTCCGGCGGTCGAAAGCGCGTTGGAAGTCGAATGGCTGGCCCAATCAACATTGCGTTATCACGGCCGCATTACTGACCTCGTCGCGGAAGTGAATCGTTCGCTCGAGGAAGCAAAGACGACGCTCTTCGTGATGCCGAGTCTCGGTGTCGCCGAGCGCATCGTCGAGATTCTCAACGAATACAACATCCAAACTCGCCTGGCGTTTACCAGTGAAACTTCAGACGCCGCGGGTTTTCGACCGGTAGTCGTGACTGTCGGCCGTCTCAGCGGTGGCTTCGAGTTGCCCCATTCGCACTTGATCGTACACGTCGAAACAGACGTATTCGACGAAGCTACCGACACGGTCGAGCGACAACCCGCGGGCGCGGAACGAACACAACGAACCGATAAACCCCGTCGTAAATCGAAAGCAGCCGCGTTCCTCTCAGACTTCCGGGATCTGAAGCCCGATGATTACGTGGTCCACATAGACCACGGCGTCGCGCGTTTCGGTGGGTTGCAAACACTCGATATTGGACCACGCACCGGCGAGTTCATGCTGCTCTTTTATGCCGACGAGGCGAAGCTCTACGTTCCGGTCGAACGTCTAGACCTGGTCCAACGTTATTCGAGTGCGGAAGGTCATCAACCGCAACTCGATCGACTCGGCGGCCTCGGCTGGCAAAAGACAAAAGCCAAAGCCAAACGCGCGATGCGCGACATGGCCGACGAACTGCTGCGTCTCTACGCGGAGCGAAAACTTGTCGGCGGTTACGCATTTGCCGCCGATACACCATGGCAACAGGAGTTTGAAGACGGATTTCCATTTGTATTAACTCCCGATCAAGAAACCGCGATCGAAGACGTGAAGCACGACATGGAAGAGCCGGTGCCGATGGACCGTCTGCTGTGCGGCGATGTCGGCTATGGCAAAACGGAAGTGGCGATGCGCGCGGCGTTCAAGTCAGTGATGGAAGGTAAACAGGCAGCGATTCTCACGCCGACGACCGTGCTCGCCTATCAACACTACGACACGTTCCGCAGCCGCTTCGCTCCATTTCCAGTGAAGGTTGAATTGTTGTCGCGTTTTCGTTCGTCCAAAGAGCAGAAGGAAGTGGTGAAGAAAGTCGAAACGGGCGAAGTCGACGTCGTCATCGGTACGCATCGCATTCTCTCGAAAGACGTTCGCTTCAAGGATCTCGGGCTCGTAGTAGTTGACGAAGAACAACGTTTCGGCGTCGCACACAAAGAGCGACTCAAGCATTTGAAGAAGCGCGTGGACGTGCTGACACTTTCAGCGACGCCCATTCCACGTACGCTCAATATGTCGCTCAGCGGCATGCGTGACATGTCGTTGATCGAAACGCCACCGCGAGATCGACTCGCGATTCAAACACAGGTGGTGCAGTTCTCTGAAAGCGTCATCAAGTCGGCAATCGATCTTGAACTATCACGCGGTGGCCAGGTGTTCTTCATCCACAATCGCGTGGAAACGATCGACACGGTTGCGGCGCTCGTTCATCGTCTGGTGCCGCAGGCGCGGCTGGCTGTGGGCCACGGTCAGATGAACGAAAAAGAGATGGAAAAAGTGATGCTCGATTTCATCGACCACAAATACGATGTTTTGGTTGCAACCACCATCATCGAGAACGGGATAGACATCCCCCGCGCCAACACCATCATCATAAATCGCGCCGATCACTACGGTCTTTCTCAGCTTTATCAGTTACGCGGGCGTGTGGGGCGC
>Ga0068859_100008302_pt1 | contig 10521 bp, 5 predicted proteins | sample KBSSwiS22_FD_66585 | JGI IMG/M metagenome (GOLD analysis project Ga0068859, IMG submission 66585) | Switchgrass rhizosphere microbial communities from Kellogg Biological Station, Michigan, USA - KBS Switchgrass S2-2 | ecosystem: Host-associated > Plants > Roots > Rhizosphere > Soil ... | reverse complement strand
ACTGCTGACCAACAGATAACGGCCGTATTGGAAATAGAGCGCGAGCAGCTCGGGATCGACCCCGCTCTTTTCCGCGCGCTTGAGCCGTTCGTCGGTCGGCAATCCATTCACCTCGGCGCCGCTGCTGCCGAGGTCGAGCGAGACGCGGCCGAATAATTTCTGGTGGTCGGCGAGGTGGGCGGACCGCAAGGCCTCATATTTTTTAGCCAAAGCCTTCGCCAGGTCTTCGCGGCACAGCTTTTCCGGGTCGCCGCCATAATAATCCGTCCGGCCGGCGATGAGGATGACCACGCTGTCCGCGCCGGTGACGGTGACCTTGCCGTCGGCGCCGGTGACGGTCCCGCCGGCGGGGATGACGAGCGCCTGCGCCTCAAATTTTTCGCCGGGTTTCGCCCTGGCGGGGTCGGGCCGCTCGATGAATTCGGCTTTGCTGTTGAAGAATTGGACGGGGATCTGTCCGCGCAGGACCAGGCGGGCCGGTTCCTTCGGATCGTTCATCCAGGTCGCATCGCGTTCCCGGCCCAGGGACACGGCGAGGTTGACACCGCCGGGTTTCGCCGAGGTGAGCGAAGCGACGATGACATTGTCCTCCGGCGCCGAAGCGAACACGGTGCGGGTAAATTTCACGCCGTCGATCTCGTAAGCGGTGGTGGCGACGCCGGCGTCGAGATCGAGTTCGCGGCGATAATTTTGGGCGTTGGCGACGCCGGGAGTCTCGATGAACAGGCTGGCGAGCGGCTGGTAGGATTTGATGCGCGTGGGATTGCCCATCATCGTTTTGGCGGCGAGGTCGGACGCCTCGCCATTTTTGCCGTCGAACAATAATTCGCGGACCCGGGGGAGCGCGGCGAGGGCGTTGGAATTGGCGCCATCGCGTTTGTAGCCTTCCCAGACGGTGTCTTCGTTGAGCTGCAATTGTTCTTTGGCGACGCCGCCGTAGACCATGGCGCCGAGGCGGCCGTTGCCGACGGGCAACGCGGCGTTCCAGTCGTTGCCGGCCGGCTGGCGATACCACAGTGTGAGCGGCCCGGCGACGGCGGAAGCCGCGGCGAGGGTGAACAGGGAGAACAAAAAGACCCGGGAGAAGGAGTTTGGTTTATTCATGATGGACGCGGAATGATGGCGATTTCGGGGCAGCCGGGCAATCGCAAGTATTGGGTACGCGCGCTTCGGGTTTGACAGCGCAAAAATTGTGCGCAAAATATATGGCCTTTCGGTTGCCAGAGTAGCTCAGGGGTAGAGCAGAGGACTCATAAGCCTTTGGTCGCAGGTTCAATTCCTGCCTCTGGCACCACTCTACCATGAAAGCTTTTGTCTACGTTCTCTGTTCCCGGTCCGGCCGCTATTATTATGCCATACCAATTTGTTTCTTGTCTGCCCTCATGTTGGCAGGCTGTTCAAATGGGGTTGGTAAACGAGATATCCCACCGGGAGTAACGGAGCCGGATTATAGTGACCCTAACCTCGTCCTGCAAAAACTGTCCGTTGACAAAACAATGGAAATTAGTTCTTTCATCTCTCAGGTTAAATTACCCGATTCAATTCCAAATCGTGACCAAGAGTTTCGCGACGCATATCTTGAATGGTATCGAAAAGGTTATGCGTTTGCGTTTATTACCGGCACGGAATGTTTACGCGATCAGTTAGCGCGCGACGGATTCGAAAAGAGTAAAATGGATGGATGGTTTGATGGGAACAGAGCCGGCAGCCTGGCGTGGCTAAAAAAAGAACTTGAACGAAAAATAATTACCTCAAACACGAATAAGCCATAGCAAATAACTTTTCCCCAAGGACATTTTTGGAGAAATGGGTTCGAGCCAACCAGTACAGAGGCACCATTCCTTCTACAGTACTTTCCAGATTTTTTGTGCCCTGATGTGCCCTGAGTGTGGCTCGCAAGTACGCTCGCCCCACCGGTCCTGCTACGCCTCGAGATGTTCGCCATAACGACATCAATGCCGCCGACGTTACTTAAAATCTGATTTTATTGGACTTCGCCGGGCTTTTGGGTTTCAATGGTAACACACGCATCAGAAGTGAAAACGATCGCGACACTCGTTTTTGCACATCTTCGGCGCATGGGGGTAGCCTATCTCGTGTTGCTGGTGGCGCTGGTTTTTACCTTTCTCTCATTCAATCGCGTCCGGACCTACATCGATTCCAGCGACCAACAGCGGTTCAATCGCGCCGTCCTCGAGACCAAGATCACGATCCAGCGGCGCATCGTCCGGTGCGTCGACCAGATCTACAATGTCCGCGCCCTCTTCGCCGCCAGCCAAAGCGTCGAGCTGGAGGAATGGCAGGCCTATTTCGCCACGATGAGCCTGCGGCACAGCGACCTCGGCATCCGCACGCTCGGTTATCTCGAGAAGGTGACGCCGGAAGGCAAGGCGGAGTTCCTCCGGTTCCGCAGCCTCGGCAATCATACCAACATCACCATCATCCCGGCCGGCGACCGCCAGGTCTATTTCCCCATCGTCTACGTCACGCACTTCGATCCCGTCGCGGACACCATCTATGGGCTGGACCACGGCACCCGGCCGGAACGGCTGGAGGCGATCGAACAGGCGATCGATGAGAACCGGCCCATCATGACCGCGCGCACGAAGTTCATGGGCGCCGACGGCATGCATACCAATTTCGGCAACATGATCTACCTGCCGATCTACAAGAACGGTGCCGCGGCCACCAACACCGACCAGCGCCGGGTCACCGCCACGGGCCTGATCTGGATGACGATCGTCCCGCAGACGATGCTGGCGCGGCTGTTCGCGGAACAGATCCAGGAGGACCGCGGCGTCGACATCGAAGTCTTCGAAGGTTACAAGACGACTCCGGACGAATTGTTATACGACGGCGACGACCTGCTGCGGACCGGCAATACGAATGTCCATGCGGCGATCACGCAACAGGTCGCGATGCCGGTGTTGAACCGGCGTTGGATCATCTCGTTCTCGACCACGCCGGCGTTCGACATCCGTTCCCCGCGTTACCTGCAATGGCTCACGCTGTCGGGCGGCCTGGCGATGAGTTTCCTGCTGTTCGGCATCGCGCGCACGCAGGCCAATGCCCGGGCCCGCGCGGAACACGATGAAGCCGTCATCGCCATCGAGAAAGAACGCCTGGCGGTCACGTTGTTCTCGATCGGCGACGGTGTCATCACCACCGACATGAACGCGAACGTCCTGTTGATCAACAAGGTCGCCGAGATGTTGACCGGCTGGTCGCAGAAGGAGGCGGAAGGCAAACCACTGGCGGACATCTTCCATCTCATCCAGGAAGACACCCGCGAACCGGCGGAAAACCCCGTCTCCCGGGTGATCAAGACCGGCGAGGTGTTGGAACTGGGCAACCACATCGTGTTGATCTCCCGCAGCGGGGTGGAACGGGCCATCGCCGACAGCGCCGCGCCGATCCGCGACCAGGAAGGCCGCGTGACGGGCGTCGTGTTGGTGTTCCGTGACGTGACCGAAAAGCGAAAAAGCGTCGACCGGCAGTTCCGCGAGAGCAAATTGGAATCACTGGGCCTGCTCGCCGGCGGGATCGCGCATGATTTCAACAACATGCTCGCGGCGATCGGCGGCAACATCGCCCTCGCCCGCATGCCGGGCAATTCGCCGCAGGAGATGACGCAGCTCCTGTCCGACGCGGAACGCGCGGCGTTCCGGGCCCGCGACCTGACGCAACAACTGCTCACGTTCGCCAAAGGCGGCGAGCCGATCCGCAAACCGGCCTACCTCGAACATATCCTCCGCGATGCGTGCGAATTCGCGATCAGCGGCTCGAACGTCGAATGCGAGTTCCATTTTTCGGACGACATCTGGGCGGCCGACGTCGACGAAGGCCAGTTCCGCCAGGTCATCAACAACCTGGTGTTGAACGCCCGCCAGGCGATGCCGGACGGCGGCAAAGTGACGGTGCAGATGGAGAACGTGAAACTGACGAGCGAGATTCTGGCCCCGCTGGCGGCGGGAAATTATGTGGCCATCTCCATCGCCGACCAGGGCCTTGGGATCAAGCCCGACAACCTGTCGAAGATTTTCGAACCCTATTTCACGACCAAGAAAGGTGGCAACGGCCTCGGCCTGGCCACCGCCTATTCCATCGTCCGCAAGCACGACGGCATCATCAGGGTCGAGTCCCGTGCCGGCGCCGGGTCGATGTTCCAGATCTACCTGCCGGCGTCGAACCGGCCGGTCCCCTCCGCGTCCAGCGAATTGTTGCGCGCCCGGTTCGCGGGCAGCGGCCGGATCCTGATCATGGATGACGAAGTCGCGATGTTGAAGATGTTGAGCGCGATGCTGCGGAAGATGGGCTTTGAGGTGGAGACGGCGCTGGACGGCGCGGAAGCGTTGCAACGTTATACGGCCGCCCGGGAAGCCGGAAAACCGTTCGCCGCGGTGATCATGGACCTGACCGTGCCCAACGGCATGGGCGGACGCGAAGCGATCAAACGGTTGCGCGAGATCGACCCCGAAGTGCGGGCGATCGTGTCCAGCGGTTATTCATTGGACCCGGTGATGGCGAACTACCGCGAACACGGTTTCCGCGGTGTCATCCCAAAGCCTTACCATCCGCAGGAATTGACCCGCGCGTTGCAGGAAGTGATCGGGAGCGAAGACTAATTCAGCAAGGTGACGTCTTTGGAAGTACCCGACGTCGTTTCCTCAGCCAGCAAGGTCACGTCTTTCGAAGGACCCGCCGTAGAATCATCAGCCAACAGCGTGACATCTTTGGACGGACCGGCCGTGGAATCTTCCGCCAGCAAGGTCACATCTTTTGAAGGACCCGCGGTGGAATCTTCGGCAAGCAGCGTGACATCCTTGGACGGACCCGCCGTGGAATCTTCCGCCAACACCGTCACGTCCTTTGAAGGACCGGCGGTATCTTCGGCCAAAACGGTGACGTCTTTGGACGGACCGGACGTTGAGTCTTCGGCCAGCACCGTCGGCGCGATCGGCGCGGTGGATGAAATGCTGAGGAGCCAACCTGCCAGCACGAGGCCGGTAGACACGGTGAAGAGAGTTTTGCCTTTCATAAGATTAATACTATTAAAACCAAAAACCTCCAATGGTTGCAACCCTTTTTGATGCTCTCGTAAGTGGCTGATAAAACGTTTGATACGGCGTATGGTTTCTTTCGTCTCCTCCGCCCGCGGGGGAAGGATCGGGGGTGCGAGGGAATTTTGGGCCCCCTCACCCGCATTGCCGCAGCAATGCACCACCAAATCAGGGCACGACCATCATCACTGCCCGCTTGCCACGTCGGGACCGGCTGTTTACCGTTTCGGCATGAGGCCGTCCATCGTCGTTCTGTTCCTGCTCGGTTCCATCGTCATCTCCCCTGCCCCCGATTTCCAGACCACCACGCCCGATGCGCCGGCCATCCGGGTGGTCACCGCCCATTCCGCGCTGAACCTCCGCGTCGGCGCCGATAAACGCCTGTACGAACCCGGTTACGCGAGCGTCGGCCGCGAGATCGTCCTGACCAATTTCGCCCGCGAGATCGAATTCCATCCGCCGTTCGGCAACGGCTTCATCTCCGAACCCGCCGTCCAGGCCACGCATACCGACGGCAACACGTCCACCGACCTGGACTACGTCAACCACGCCACGACCATCCTCGACACGAATATCTCGCTCACCCGCATCGAACTCAAAGACCCGTTCTATCCGTTCTTCGTCACGCTCTGTTTCAAATCGTTCTCCAACGAAGACGTCATCGAGACCTGGACCGAGATCCATCACGACGAAGACGGCGCGGTGACGTTGTCGCGGTTCGCCTCCTCGGCGCCGGTGTTCAACGCGAAGGAATACTGGCTCACGCAATTCCACGGCGATTACAAACGCGAAGCGACGCTCGCCGAAGAAAAGCTCGGCCCCGGCATCAAGGTCCTGGATTCCAAGATCGGCGTGCGCGCCAGCCGTTTTCGTCTCCCGTCGTTCATCCTTTCGTTGAACGGCCCGGCGACGGAAGAGACCGGCGAGGTCATCGGCGGCTCGCTCGAATGGTCGGGCAGTTTCCAGCTCGCCTTCGATCTCGACTGGCGCAACCGCCTGCGCGCGCTGTGCGGCATCAATCCCGCGGGCGAACAATATAAGCTCAAACGCGGCGAGGTCTTCGTGACGCCGGCGATGCTTTGGACCTGGAGCGACCACGGCAAAGGCCAGGTCAGCCGCAATCTCCATCATTGGGCGCAGCGTTACGGCATCCGCGACGGCGCCAAACCGCGGCCGGTTCTGTTGAACAATTGGGAAGCGACCGACATGAACTTCACCGAACCGCTGATCGTCTCGCTGTTCGACGGCGCGCGGCAGATCGGCGCCGACACGTTCCTGCTCGACGACGGCTGGTTCGGCAACGCGCATCCGCGCAACAAGGACAACGCCGGCCTGGGCGATTGGGAGGTCAACACCAACAAATTACCGCACGGGCTGTCGAACCTCGCCAAAGAAGCCTACAAACGCGACATCGGCTTCGGCATCTGGATCGAGCCCGAGATGTTCAATCCCAGCAGCGACCTGTTCCTCGCGCATCCCGATTGGGCCATCCAGCAGCCGCATCGCGATCCCATCTACGGCCGCAACCAGCTCGACCTCGACCTCAGCCGTCCCGAAGTCCGCGATTTCGTGTGGAAGATCGTCGATGACACGCTGTCCACTCCCGGCGTGAGCTACACCAAATGGGACGCGAACCGCTTCGTCAACCAGCCCGGGTCGACCTACCTTCCCGCCGACGACCAGGCGTCGTTGATGATCCGGTATAACTTCGCGTTGTATAACGTGATGAGCAACATGGCTGCGAAATTCCCGAACGTCATGGCCATGGCCTGCGCCGGCGGCGGCGGGCGGGTCGATTACGGCTCGCTCAAATATTTCCATTCGTTCTGGCCCAGCGACAACACCGACCCGGTCAGCCGCATCAGGATCCAATGGGGCCTCGGCCATTTCTTCCCGGCGGAGACCATCGCCGCGCACGTGACGCAGATGGGCAAACGGCCGTTGAAATTCGCCGTCGACGTGGCGATGAGCGGCGCGCTGGGAGTGGACATGGACATTCGCAAGCTTTCGCCCAAGGACCTGCAACAGCTCACCGACTCGATCGCCCTTTACAAAAAAGAGATCCGCGACGTGGTCGAGCAAGGCGACCTGTACCGGCTGGAATCGCCGTATGACAATCCGCGCGCCGCGCTGGCGTACGTCTCGGCCGACCGCACCAACGCCGTCCTGTTCATCTACCAGTTGAGCGCCGGCGATCCGAAACCGGTCGTCTTGCGTGGATTGGACCCGGCGAAGCGATACCACGTCCGCGAAGTGAACCTGCCGGCGTCGCAACCCGCGCGGTTCGCCAACGACGGCCAGACGATCGACGGCGCGACGTTGATGCAGAATGGCGTGATCTCGCCCTGCCAAAAGGAATTCGAGAGCGCGGTGATTGAATTGAGGGCGGAATGATCGGGTGGGCGGCGTAGCGCACACTTTCCAGTGTGCGGGTTGGGCGGTTTTCCAACCGCCCGATTCCGAAACTGGAAAGTTTCATGACCCGCAGGTAAGAAAACCTGACCCGGCATTTTGCAATGTAGACTGCAATCTGCATGGGGGATTTTTACGGATTTGACTGTGTTTTGGGGTATTTGCCCATGGCACGCGGCCTGCAAATTTAGTCTCAACCAAAGGGAACTTATGCTAGGCTGGACCGTCACATTTCTGGTTGTCGCGTTGATCGCAGCGCTTCTGGGCTTCACAAAGATTGCCGGGGCCGCGGCAGGCATCGCGAAGGTTTTGTTCACGATATTTCTGATCTTATTCCTGGTCTCGCTGATCATCGGGATGCAGCACACGTGACCGGGAAACGATTTTATGCCATGGCGATTGGACCAATCGCGGCGGCGGCGAGGCGTCGGGTGTGTCCTGATGCTGGCCGGGATGTTGTTGTCGATGCCCGTCACGTCGGTGAGGGCCGGCACCAATTCGGCCGTCGCTGAAAAATGGCAGAGTGCCAAGGAGGGTGGTTCGAACGCGTGGGAAAATGTCAAGCACGGCAGTTCCAATGCCTGGCAATCGGTCAAAGCCGGCACCACGCAATCCCTGGAACGGGTGAAAGAGACGTTCCAACCGGCCAAGAACAAGACGAATTACGTCTACAGCAAGAAGGACGAGTTCGTGTCGAAGGCGAAGGTCCAACTGGAGGAGATCGACGACAAGATCAAGCAGTTGTCCGACAAAACCACCAACGCGACCACGTCCGTGAAGGCCGAGATGCAGCAGAAGATGCAGGTGTTGAAGGGCGAGCAGGCGGACCTGGGCGTCAAGTACGACGAGGCGAAGGCGGCGACGTCCGAGAAATGGGACCAGGCCCAGGTAAAATTTCAAAAGGCTTACGACGAGACGAAGGAATCGGTCAAGGAGGCGTGGGACTGGTTGAAATCGAAGACCGAATGATCATTTAACGATGTCCGTGTTGTTCCTCCGACGCGGTAAACTGAGCGGGCGCGACCTGAATAAAATCAGCGCGCCCGCTCTTTTTTGGAGGAACGGGACCTCAAAAGATTTCTGCCAGGGTGGAGTCCAGCGACTCGATGCGCACGGGTTTGGTCAGGTGCGCGGCGAAGCCGGCCGATTGGCTGCGGGCGACGTCCTGTTCCATGCCGTAACCCGTCAAGGCGATCCCTTTCAGGTTCGCCAGCGAACCCAGTTCCCGCATCAGGTCGGCGCCGTTGCCGTCGGGCAGGCCGATGTCCGAGATCAACACGTCGAACTTTTGCTTCGACGCCAGCTCGCGCGCTTCGTTCAGCGACCCGGCCGCCGACACCTTATGACGCCGGCGCATGAGCAGTTGCGTCAGGCTGGTGCGCGTCGGCTCGTGGTCTTCGACGAGCAGGATGCACAGCGGCTGCCTCTGTTTCTTTTCCATCAGCTGGCTGTCGCCGTTCCGGCCCGGGGCGCGGTCGGCGGCTTTCTCCACGACGGCCAGGATCGGCAACGTCACCGAAAAGGTCGAACCTTTGCCCGGACCATCGCTGTGGGCTTCGATGTGGCCGAAATGCGCGCCGACGAGCGACCGGCTGATGGCCAGGCCCAGGCCGAGGCCGCCGAACTGGTGCGCCAAAGCGTTGTCGCCCTGGGAAAAAGCATCGAACACCTGGGCCAGTTCTTTCGAGGAGATGCCGATGCCGGAATCGGTGATGGCGACCGCCAATTCATTGTGGCGCACGGAGGTCTTGATCGCGATGCGGCCTTTGACCGGCGTGAATTTGACGGCGTTCTTGAGGATGTTCCAGAACACCTGCTGCAGCCGGACGGCGTCGCCGCGCACGATGAAATCCGGAGCCACCAGTTCCAGCGACAGGGCGATCTCTTTTTGGCCGAGGTCGTTCTGGACTTTTTCGACGGCGGCAGTGATGGCGGCGTGGACGTCGACGGGTTCCATCTCCATGACCAGCTTGCCGCAGGTGATGCGGCTGATGTCGAGCAGGTCGTCGATCAGGCGCGCTTCGAGTTCCACGTTCTTGCGGATGGTATCGAAGGCCGTCCGTACGCGCGGCGACAGCTCGGGGCTGCCGGCGTATTCGCTGGCCAGGAGCATGACGGGGTTGAGCGGCGTGCGCAATTCGTGCGAGAGCGCGGCCAGGAAATCGTCCTTGGCGCGGTTGGCGCGCTGGGCGTCGTCGCGCGCGCGTTTCAACTCGTCTTCGCCGCGCTTGCGTTCGATGGCGAAGCCGATCTGGCTGGCGATGGTCTGGGCCGGCCGCATCTCCTCCATCGAAAACGCGTGCGGCGCGTTGTAGTAGATCATGAACTTGCCGAGCAACCGGCCGTCGTAGCTGATGGGGATGAACGCCAGCGCGCGGATCCCCTCACCCAACACCACCTGCCGGAGGTGTTCGTCGAGCTCCGCTTTGGTGATGTCGTTGATGAAGACCGGCTGCGGCGAGGGGTCGTCCCGTTTCCATGGTGAATGGCCTTCGACCGCCGCGCGATAACCGGCGGAAAGATTTCGCCACGCCTTGAAACGCATCACCCCTTCCATGTCATACAACAGGACCGACACGCGGTCGGCGTTGTGACAGCGGACGATGGCGTCGATGCCGGCGTGATAGATCTGCGGCAGGTCCATGCCGCGGTTCATGCCGGCGACAAGTTCGTACAGGACATGCTGGCGTTCTTCATTGCGCTTTTTCTGGGTGATGTCGCGGGCGATCTTCGAAGCGCCGACGATCCGGCCGTTGGCGTCGCGGATGGGCGAGATGGCGAGCGAGACGTCGATGAACCGGCCGTCCTTGCGGCGCCGGACGGTCTCAAAATGCTGGATGGACTCGCCCTTGCGGATCTTGCCCAGGATCGCCAGCTCTTCATGATGCCGGTCCTGCGGGATGAGGATGGTGATGGGTTTGCCGATGGCTTCGCGGGCGGTGTAACCGAAGATCCGTTCGGCGCCGAGGTTCCAGCTGGCGATGTAGCCGTTGAAATCCTTGCTGACGATGGCGTCGTCGGATGATTCCACGATGGCGGCGAGCTGTTG
>Ga0068859_100008301_pt1 | contig 10522 bp, 8 predicted proteins | sample KBSSwiS22_FD_66585 | JGI IMG/M metagenome (GOLD analysis project Ga0068859, IMG submission 66585) | Switchgrass rhizosphere microbial communities from Kellogg Biological Station, Michigan, USA - KBS Switchgrass S2-2 | ecosystem: Host-associated > Plants > Roots > Rhizosphere > Soil ... | reverse complement strand
CTTTGCGCTCGATGGGAATGTTGGTGCGCATCTTACGAGCGAGCAGACGGCCGAGTATGTCGACAAAAACTTAGCGGGTGATGAGCTTCAGTTTGTGACTGATCATCTGAGCAGTTGCGAGCAGTGTGCGTTCGCGGTGGATGATCTGCGTGCGTTTCGAAATCAGATCGCGCCGTCGCTGGATCGTGAGTATGGGCCAGCGAGCGCTGTGCCTGTCGTTAGGGGGTCATGGACGCAGAGGTTTGTTTCATTGTTTAGAGTCTCGCCCGTGCCGGCGTTTGGGGCAGCGGCACTCGCTATACTGTTGTTGAGCTTTATCGGATGGGGTGTCTGGCGAAGGTCGAAGGAAGAAAAGCGAGAGGTTGTGGTTGTCGCGCCTACGCCTTCGTTGCAGCCGTCTCCGTCTGTTGCGCCGTCAGTGGAGGCACAACCTGAGCCAGTGGCCGTAGTCGCGCAGTTGAACGACGGTGCGGGTGTGTTGAGCTTGGACCAGCAAGGCAAATTATCCGGGGCTGAAAACTTGCCACCGTCGTATCAGGAGCTTTTGAAAAAGGCGCTGACGTCGCAACGAATCGAGCGATCGTCGCAGTTGCAGGGACTGACGCGGCCGCCAAGCTCGTTGATGGGTGCGAATGAGAAGGGAGAGTTTTCAGTGCTTACGCCTGCCGGCGTCGTGCTGATGAGTGATCGACCTGCGTTTCGATGGTCCCGGCTGGAAGGCGCGACGGGCTACCTGGTTGAAGTCTACGACGAGCAGTTTAAGCGAGTGGTGGCGAGTCCGGAGCTAACGACGCTCTCGTGGAGTGCGACGCAACCGCTTTCGCGAGGGCAAGTTTATAGTTGGCAAGTCAAAGCAGTTAAGGATGGTCAGGAGGTGACTGTGCCGCGTCCGCCCGCACCGCAGGCAAAGTTCCGCGTGATTGATCAGGGAAGCTTCAATGAGATCTCAAGGGCGAAGCGAGCTTATGGATCGTCGCACCTGACGCTTGCGTTGCTGTATGCGAAAGCGGGGTTACTGAACGAAGCGGAGCAGGAGTTGCGCTTGCTGCAACGTGCGAATCCGCAGTCTGAAATTGCGAGGAAGCTGTTGCGGCAACTACGGTAGTTGGAGACAGGATTTACAAGATTTCTCAGGATTAACAAGATAAGAATCCTGTAAATCCTGAAAAAATCTTGTAAATCCTGTCTAACGTCCATCACCAACAATCACGAATCCACCCCAGTAAAACGGATGACTCGTCTCAGGATTCTTCATCACTTTCAACGCTGCCTGTCTTAGCGCTGCTGACTTCGCGCCAGATGAAATTAACCCACGATGAAAGTTGACCATCAAATCGCGCGTGCCCGCCGACTCAACCTTCCACTGACTCACAACGATTGACGGCACGCCCGCCATAAACATGGCCCACGAAAATCCCACCATTCCCTCACCCGCACCGATGCGCCCGCGCGCAGTCTCGCACGCCGACAACACAACCAGATCAGCATGCAGATTGAGTTGCATCAACTCCCACGCCTCCAACAATCCATCTTCACCCGCGCCGCCTTCCGCAAGCGCCAAATGTGAATACATCGGCGAGGCGTTGTTCAGAATTCCGTGCGTCGCGAAGTGAAGTATCCTCGCCCCACTCGCTTCGCCTTTGACGCGATCCTCTCGCGCCTCCGCTCCGATATAAACCTTGCTGCGCGAAGCGCCATACAAACGTCCCAGCGCTTTCACTTCCTGCTCCGCCTCGGGCAACGGCTCGAGTTTGCCATCGCGCAACGTCAGCGCCGCGCGTTTCAACGTCTCACTACCAACGGTGGGATTGCCAAGCGCGAGCAACGTCGGCGGGGACGCATGCGCAGCTTCGACTTTTCGACGATTCGTCATCTCGCGCAGCACAGTCAATGACGGCGCATAACTGATCGCCGCATCTTCGATCATGAAACGATTCTCGCTGTTGACGAGGGTCTGAAACGGCAGATCCCACAACGTGTTATCGGGGACGATGATGAGGTTTGTTCGCCCGCGTAACTGAGCTTCTGCGGGCTTGAGCAGCGACTCGTAAAGCTTGAACGCCGCCGGGCGGAAACCGAGATCGCGTGCTGCAAGTTGCTTCCGAAAAGCCTCGGTCTGCTTCGCCAGCTCGTCTCGCTTCAACGGCAAAGTGTAGACGCGCACATCAGCATCGCTTGCTCTCTTCGTTACGACAAACAAAAACGTCTTGTCATCGTCAACCACGTATTCAAGCAATGCGCTCGAAGCATCCGGCAGAAATGACGCCAATTCCTGCGCTTTGACGATCGGCGTCTCACCACGCTGCAATTTAAGCTCGGGATGCGTGACGTAAAGTCGCGTCTCGAAGTCTTCGTACTCGAGCCGCGCCTTGTCAACCGCACTCTTAAACTCCGTCACACGCGCAGCGTCAGGCTTATCGCTACGACTCTCCGTCGTGAGCTGGGAGTTGAGCGTGACGAGTTTTAGACGTTGACGTTCTTCTGCTTCCTGCTCTTCTTTAGACCATGATTTACGCAGGTTCGTGCGACCGGTTTGAAGCGCGTCAAGTAACACGCGCGCCTTCGATTGCTCCGCGAACGTCAGCGCTTCGGCGTATTTCTGTTGCGACACCAGCACGTCGATCATGCCGAACCAAGGCGAGAGTCTGTTCTCAAGAAAACTCTGTTGCTGCTGTTCACCGCCAGCGACTTCACGACGCAGCGCTTCGATGCCCTTAATCGCCGCGAGAAAACTGTCGCGAGCCTCCGCGGGTTTGCCGAGGCCGACAAGCGCGCGGCCGATGTTGTCCTGTGCGGTCCAGATCTCTTCGCGACTGTAAATGTCGTCCGCGAGTTTCGCAGAGCGCTGGCTCACTTCCAGCATCTCAGCATACTTGCCTTGCGCTTCGTACAATCGCGCGAGGTTGTTGAGCGAAAGAGTCACGGCGCCGCGATCCTTACCTGACTCACGCAAGCGAAGACTCTTCATTAACGGCTCGAGCGCCTCGTCGTAATGGCCCTGCAAACGATATGTATCGCCAATGTTATTCAGCACGCGCGCGATGCCGGGCGTTGCGTTCAGTGATTCAAACGCGGGCAGTGCTTTCCGAAACCACTCGAGCGCTTCGTCATATTGTCCCTGCGATTTATAGATCACACCGATGTTGTTTTGCAGGTTCGCGATTCCAAACTTGTCGTCAACTTCCACGAGGAGATCGAGACTCTTGCGCGAGTACGCGAGGGCCTGATCCAGGTGGCCCTGACGCCTGTAGACGAGACCGATGTTTTGATACTTGTAAGCAAGGCTTCGTCGATCAGCCGACTCGCCCATTTCCTGAAGAACGGCGAGGCTCTTATGCAGATAGTCGAGTGCTTCCGCGTAACGGCCCTGGGCAAGATAGCGCGTGCCGATGTTGTTCAGCGCCATGTTGAGCGTGCCCTTGTCGCCGAGTTCTTCGCTCAGTGCCCGCGCTTTGAAATAGAAATCGAGGCCGACCTCGTAATGTCCCAGGTTCGTATGGGCCAGTCCCAGGCTGTTGAAGATCAATGCGGTCAGTTTTCTGTCGCCTGTTTCCTGAGTCAGCGCGAGACTCTTCTCATACAACTCAACTGCAAGCTGGTGTCGACGCTCTACATCGTGCACGTACGCCATCGAGTGCAGTGCTTGAGCTTGCCCTTTCTTGTCGCCACGTTCTTCAAAGATGGTGAGACATTTCTGCCAGTAATTTATTACTTCCTTCGGAGGTGTGCGCTGGTTAATCCCGCCACCATCACACGAGATTGCCTGGGACTGCCCCAGGACCGGCGTGATAAGACCGAGAGTAAAGATCAGCAGAGTGAGCGGCTTTCGGAACGCGATCGACACGGACGACCCTCCTTAGCTTGTACTGGACTTAAATGTAACGCGTAAAGTGGCCACAAAAAGGCACAAAAGGAACAAAAGTAAAACCATTCCTTTGAGGTGCTTTTTGTGCCTTTTCGTGGCTAATAAAAATTTTTAGCGGCAACAACGGTAATACGTGGCGTGCTTCAGCAACTTCACACTTCGGTTATGCAAATACGTTCGAAGGAGAAACTCATGTATCGCATTCTCGTCCTGATTGCTCTCGTTACTCTCGCAACAACATCAGCTTTTGCGTTCGACAACTCAAACGGTCCAGAATTGCCCGCGGAATGCAGCAGCATCAACGTTCCGGCGGGAAACAAGCTCACGTTTCACGCCTATGCGAAGGGCGTACAGATTTACAAATGGAATCTCATCACTCAGAAGTGGGACCTGTTAGCGCCACAGGCAGGCTTGTTCGCGGAGGAGAACTACTTCGGTGAGATCGGCAGCCACTACGCTGGTCCAAGATGGGAAAGCAAGAGCGGCAGCATAGTCGAAGGCCGTCGCGTGCTCGGCACCGGTTGCACCCCCGATCCAACCGCCGTCGCTTGGATATTGCTCTCGAAGTTCACCACGGAAGGCTCCGGAATCTTCAGCAAGGTCACATACATTCAACGTGTGAACACGACCGGTGGTTTGGCTCCGAGCGAGCCTGGTTTAGTCGACGGAGAGACGAAGCAGATTCCGTACACCGCTGAGTATTACTTCTACAAAGCCGAGAACCCGAGCAGCAATTAATTTTTGTGTATCAACTACACGGGCGGCCCACGGAGGGCCGCCCGTTCTAATTACCGGTCCAGCTTACCGGTTTGTCGCGTATACGCTGCGTAGGCTAACTTCTTGCGACTCATTTTGTCTTTGAGTCGATCCTTTAATGACATCGAGGTCTCTTGCAGCGACGCACACTCTTCCATCACTGCAGGCATGGCGGCGAAATCCGCACACGCTGCACGTGTTGCACTCAGCGCAGTACCCAACACAGCTTCGGCGCCGGCGTAGTCTCCTGCGTCCATACGCTTCATCGCTTCATTTCGCGCACGCGCGTTCATCAAAAACTGCACGGCTTTGATGACCTCGTCGTTCACTGGGCTATTCTCGACCGCCGTCGTAGAAGCGAATTCAACCGTGTGCGCTTGTTTCAGCACCTCCGCCTGTTTCGCTTCCTGCGGCATGAAACCGAGTCGCAAATCGAGTAGACGCATCTGGCTGCCGGCGTCTTCTGCTCCGACTCTCAACTGCGCCACGATGTCGAGCGGTGAACCGGCTTGTAAATTCGGTAGTCGATAGCGCCCCGTCTCAGTCAGTTCAAAGTCATTGAGCACGTCGACAATGCGAACGCCATCGGCAGGAATCAACGACAACGAAACTGTGTGTGCATACTGCGCGATCAGACCTTCGAGCTCCGTCTGAAAAATGTGCTGCATGTCGCCGGGTTCGACGACGTGCCATGCATTGCCACCGCCCGACTGGGCCATCGGCATCAGCAAGTCTTCATTGAAGTCCGCGCCTATACCGATGGTTGACGTGCTGACACCACGCTGGTAAAGACCCATCGACTGCGTGACGATCTCGTCTGTACTCGTGATGCCGACATTTGCGAGTCCGTCAGTTATCAGGACCACACGATTGATGCCCTGATCGAGCATTCGTTCGCTGACAGTCAAACCACCGCGAACCCATGCTTCGTGCAGCGCCGTAGAACCTCGAGCGGTAACGCGTGCGATCAGATCTTTCATCGCCTGTTTATTCGTGACCGGCTCACTCGGAAACAGCACCTCGATACGATCGTCAAACGTGACGACGCTGAGACGATCCGTCGGCAACATCTGATCGACGCAAAACATCGCTGCCTCGCGCGCGCGGATCATCTTCTCGCCTTCCATCGAGCCGGAACGATCCAGGACCAGACTCAGATTCAGATCAGGACGGCCTTTCCAGTTCGGGCGCGTGCTGTGGTCCAGACTCAACGCCGGCGGTGTTATGCGAATCAGCACATCCACAGTTTGCTCTCGTCCTGCTTCAAGCTTCGCGCGTGTGGTGAAAAACTCTACCTTGGGGTACTCCATGTTAGAACTCCTTTCTAATCGCGTAATCGGCGTAATCTGTGGATGGCTCTTTCCAGCAGGCTTCGCGTCTTGCCGGTTGTTGCCGGTGGTGCGTAATCAGAGCGAACGTGCAGCTCGAGCCCGGGTTCGATTTCAACTCTTTGCCAGGAGTGTGGCGACGCATCGAGGTGTTGGGCCGGTGGAGCTGCGGCATCCATTAGTGACGCGCTGGGTGCTGGGGCGAGTAACGACTCGAGATAGCGTTTCGCTTCAGTCTTCTTTCCGGAAGGACCGCGCACGCCGAGCAGCGTCTCGAGTTCCTGTTCGCTCTTGCCGGCTACGAGCTCGCGTATCTTGCGAATCGGCAAGTGCTCGGCTTGCAGTTTCTTCACTGTGAGCAGTTGCAAGAGATTCAGGTAACTAAAGACCGATGCAGTTCCCTGCCTCTCTTCCGGCGTCTGGATTAATCCTTCGGCAAGGTAATATCGAATCGTGCGTTCATCGGGAACGCTCGTGACAGTGCCTCTCTGCTGCTCCAACTGAAGATCGGCAACAAGCTGTCCACTCACCCGCGCAAATTCCGGCAGCCCGACATACTTCCTGCCCTTTTCCTTCAGCACGCTCATCGCCATGGGTCGGCACTATACTCCTGACAGTATTTACTGTCAACAGCAATGAGCGGCTGGAGGAGTATTTTTCATGCGTGACGTGTGGGATTTTTGACTCTACAATGAGCGAATAAAATATTCGCTATAGCGGATACGAAAGTAACTGATAACGATGATCGAAGAAGGACTTCTCCAACGCATAACGGTAAATCCCGGAATTTTCGGCGGTAAACCGATCGTTCGCGGCATGCGCATCTCCGTCGAACTCATCCTTAGCCTGCTGGCCCAAGGGGAAACGCCTGAGACCATCCTCACGGACTATCCTGATTTAGAACCTGATGACCTTAGGGCCTGTCTTGCTTATGCCCATGCTGTTATCGCGCATGACAAGCTCGACGCTATCCATATCTCAGGATAAATGCGATTTTTAATCGATCGTTGTGCCGGTCATTTGATCGCTGACTGGCTCCGCAGTCAAGGACACGATGTGGTCGAGTCGCGTGAACTCGGACCAGATCCTGGCGACCGCCCATTACTTGAGTGGGCAGCTAATGAGGCCCGCATCCTTATTACTATCGACACAGACTTTGGCCAACTCGTTTATGTGGACAATGTTGCCCATGCAGGGCTTATCCGTTTACCGGACGTTCCAAGCCGTGCCCGCCAGGAGATTCTTGAAGATCTACTGATCCGATATGAATCGGAATTGAAAGATGCCGCAATCGTCACTGTAACGGGTGGGCGGATCAGGATTTCCAAAGGCCCGAAACACAACTGAGGAATGAGCACCATTTTCCCACCTCCGAAATCAATCATCGGTGTGATTCATGTCGGCGCGTTGCCGGGGACGCCGCGAAGTTTGCAAACTGTCACTGAGTTGGTGAGGCAGGCGAAGGACGAGGCGAGGGTTTACAGAGAGTGCGGCGTTGACGGAGTGATCATCGAGAACATGCACGACGTGCCGTATCTCAAAGGCGAAGTGGGGCCGGAGATTGTCGCGGCGATGACGGCGATCGGCATTGAAGTAAAAAACGAGTGCCGGTTGCCGGTGGGTATTCAAATTCTCGCAGGTGCAAACATCGAAGCACTGGCGGTCGCTCACGCAGCAAACCTCGATTTTATACGCGCGGAAGGTTACGCATACGCGCACGTCGCCGATGAAGGACTAATCGAAGCTTCAGCCGCAAAGCTATTACGTTATCGAAAAATGATCGGAGCGGAGCGCATCCAGGTTTGGACCGACGTGAAGAAGAAACACTCAGCGCATGCGATCACCGCGGACGTAAGCCTTGGTCAAACAGCCGAGACTGTTGAATTCATGGGTGCAGACTGCGTGATCGTCACCGGAAGCGTCACTGGTGAGGCGCCGCAAGTTACTGACGTGAAGGAAGCAAAGAGCAACTGCCACCTACCAGTATTTCTTGGCTCAGGCATCAGCGAAACCAACATCGATCAGTTCTACAACGAAGCTGACGGCTTCATCATCGGCTCATACTTCAAAGTCGACGGACTCTGGTCAAATACTATCGACCCTATCCGCGTCACTCAGCTCGTCAACAAACCCCACAAGTAAACCCCTTTTTAGCCACAAAAAGGCACAAAAACACAAAAGAGAATTACTGAAGAGCTATTCGATCTGGGCTTTATTTTTTCGTGTTTTTGTGCCTTTTTGTGGCTAATCGTTTTTAAGCTGCCTGTTTCTCGTTGGGCGCCTTTTCTCCCTTCTCTTTCGCTTCGGGTTCGCCCTGTTGAGCGGCGGCGTTTTCGATCTCGGAGTTTATTTCACCACCAATCAATACGGCTGCGCCCGTAAAATACAACCACAGCATCAGCACGATCACCGCGCCGAGTGAGCCGTACGTCGCACTGTAGGAGTCGAAGAAGTGCAGGTAGACACGAAAGCCGAGTGAGACCACCAGCCAAAGTGCGACACCGATCGCCGCGCCGGGCGTCAGCCACTGCCATGCTTGCTTACGGAAATCAGGTGCGAAGTAATAAATCAACGCGAATGCGAGGATCATCTCGGCAAACACCGCCGGCCACTGCACGATCTTCCACGCGGTAGGGAAAACCGGACCAAAACCGTAATGTGCAGCTAGCCACTCCGCGATCTTTCCACCCGCAACAACCAGCACCAGCGCGCCAATGATCAAAACGGAGAGCGCCATCGTCAACCCTATCGAAACCAATCGCTGCTTCCACCACGATCGAGTCTCCTTGAGATCGTATGCGGTGTTGAGCGATCCGGTGATCGCCGTAAGTCCATTTGACGCCGCCCACAACGCAGCCAGAATTCCAAACGACAACTTCCCACCACTACTCGCTGTTGACACCTCAATCATCGTCGCGTCGATCAATTGAAACGCCGACGGCGGCATGATGCGGGCGAGATAGTTAAAGAGGATATGGCGCGTGCCGGTTCCCGACCCAAGCACGAGACCGATCACAGAAGTCAAAAAGATCAGAAACGGAAAAAGCGCGAGCAGGAAGTAGTACGACAACTCCGCTGCGCGACCAAACACGTTGTCTTCCTGAACTTCCTTCCAAACACGTTTGGCTAGCTCAAGCCAACCTAAACCTCCGAGTTTCCAAAGTGATGGCATTGCAGTCGTTCCCCCTCGATGTGCTGCTGTGTTAGCAAAAAGTACGCCACACAGTCACCAGGTCGTGTTAATCTGCGAAAGTCTCACTCCCGAGCCCAGGGCTATCTCATTCCCAACCCCTTGAAGGAGCTCAATGACAAAACAAAAGAAAGGTTTAACTCGAAGACGTTTTCTCGAGCGAGTCGGCGTCGCGGGCGGCTCAGCAGCTCTGTATGAGACGATGACAGCGCTCGGTCTGATCAACCTTCCCGAAGCATGGGCAGGTCCGCCCCAACTTCCCACCGGATCCGGAACCGGCAAGAAAGTCGTGATACTCGGCGCCGGCATCGGCGGTCTCACTGCAGCCTACGAACTCGCAAAAGCAAACTACACCGTACAGATCATCGAACTAACCGAAAGACCCGGCGGTCGCAATCACACGGCACGGCGCGGCACTGTCCTCGAAGAGAAGACTGAAAGCGGCGAGACTTTCCGCCAGGTCTGCAAATTCGATGAGGGCCTTTACCTCAATCTTGGACCAGGTCGACTTCCCTATCATCATCGCAGAGTTCTTCATTACTGTCAGGTTCTCGGCGTCGCGCTCGAGGTCTACGTGATGGAGACGATGGCAAACTTGTTTCAAACGAACAAAGCGTTCGGTGGCAAGCCGAAAGTCCGTCGTCAGATCTACAACGACATTCAAGGCTACATCTCCGAGATGCTGGCAAAAGCCGTTAATCAGAAAGCACTCAACCATGAGCTGGACGAGGGCGATCGCAACCGGCTTCTGTGTCTCTTGAAGACGTTTGGAGATCTTGGTGAGAACAAGCTGTGCTCCACGTGCGGAAAACAAAAGTGTGCGACGTGTAATAAGAGCTGTGCTGAGTGCATCAGTTGCGAGAAGCAATGCGAAACCTGTTTTGACTATACGGGCTCGACACGCGATGGTTGCGTCATCACTGTCCGCGAACCGTGCGAGCCCGGAGAAAAGCTGGCGCTCAAAGAACTGCTCAGCTCTGAGTTCTGGGAGCATCGCTTTTACCAGTCGTTTGAATACGAGTGGCAACCGACACTCTTTCAGCCCATCGGCGGCATGGACAAGATCGTCGACGGGTTCGTTAACAAAGTCGGTAAATTCATTCAGTACAACACTGAAGTGCTGAACATCGACACGAGCGCGAAAGGCGTCAGCGTCACGGTCCGCGATCGCAAGACCGGCAAGCAAAGTAACATCAACGCTGACTTCTGCATCAGCAACATTCCCTTGCCGATACTCAGCAAGATCAAAAACAACTTTTCTGATGATTTCGCCAAAGCAGTCGAGACGTGTATCTACGATCCGACCTGCAAGCTCGGCTGGCAGGCTAATCAACGCTTCTGGGAAAACGACAAGAACCAGATCTACGGCGGCATCAGCTACAC
>Ga0068859_100008299_pt1 | contig 10526 bp, 16 predicted proteins | sample KBSSwiS22_FD_66585 | JGI IMG/M metagenome (GOLD analysis project Ga0068859, IMG submission 66585) | Switchgrass rhizosphere microbial communities from Kellogg Biological Station, Michigan, USA - KBS Switchgrass S2-2 | ecosystem: Host-associated > Plants > Roots > Rhizosphere > Soil ... | reverse complement strand
CTTCAGCCTAGTGCATATCCCACGGCCTTGTTTGCGAAGATGCAAGGACCAACCGATGCGCGCCGTGTCGGGGAATACGGCGATGTGGCCAACCTTCCGAGTGCAATCCTAGACCAATTCGGGAAATTGCTCTCCCCCCCCAACGCTCCCAACCCTCAAGAGGTTGCAGACGCCATTCGCGACCTCATCGCACAGCCAGCGGGGTCCCGGCCTTTTCGAACCGTCGTGGGGCCAGACTTTGGAGTCAAGACCGTCAATGCTCAGACCGCTCTGATGCAGGCCGCAGTTCTCAACGGGCTGGGCTTAGGGTATCTCGACACCCTGAAGATTCCAGGGCTGGCTAAGATATAACCAGGAGGAGTGACCATGCCATTAATCACCGTCAAAGTCTTTGAAGGCAAGTTGACACACTACTGAACGGCCGACATCATCCAGGGGACCACCCAGGCGGTGATCCCGTTCGCCGGGGAGCGGCTATGCGAGGCGATGTGGGTCCTGGTGGAAGGCGTCAAGAGTGGCGCGTGGGGTATTGGGGGCAAGCCATTCGGTCTCCCGGAAGTGCGGGCGATACAGGCTGGCCAATCGCTGGAAGTGAAATCATGAAGCCGACACAGGATGGGGATGATATGAAACTCGTATCAGTGCAAATCGGACGACCACGCACAGTGCAATGGAACGGAAAGGCGGTGTCCACCGGAATCTATAAAGAGCCGGTGGCCGGCCGCATCATGTTGCATCAGCTCAATCTCGACGGCGACCAGCAAGCCGACCCGACCGTGCACGGTGGGTGCAACAAAGCGGTGTATGTCTATCCCTCCGAGCATTATCCGATCTGGCAGGCCGAATGTCCCAAAATACCATTGTCATATGGCATGTTCGGCGAAAACTTTACCACCACGGGGCTTGACGAACGGTCCGTCCACATCGGCGATCAGTTCCGCATTGGCGGAGCGGTGGTCGAGGTCACACAGCCGCGCTTGCCTTGCTACAAACTCGGTATACGGTTCGGGCGCCCTGACATGCCGAAACGGTTCCATGCGAGCGGTCGCTGCGGCTTCTATTTGGCCGTTCTGGGTGAAGGCGAAGTCGGTGCCGGAGACGTGTGGGAGCGCATCGCACGAACCGAGGAGCAGGTCTCGGTGATCGAGCGCTACCGCCGGTACTTTCAGGACGAGGGTGACTGAGGCGCCATCCCCGCAACTTCGAAAGAACTGTCCCTCTTCTTAATTTTTCCTCTTGACAGCGAGACTACCTACTAGTAGGATAGGCACCATGACTTCGACGGACACAAAGACGGCGATCATGGATGCGGCGCAGGACTTGATTCAGCGCGGCGGCGCGAATGCGATGAGTTATCAAGATGTCAGCGACGCGATCGGTATCCGGAAGGCCAGCATTCATCATCATTTTCCCACGAAAGACCGTCTGATCGGAGCCATCATCCAACGGTACGCGGTCTATTTCCTCGGACTCGTGGACGGCATCGTCGAGTCGAAGCTGGATCCTGTGGACAAGCTGCGCAAGTACATTGGGCTGTTTGAGGCGACCTTAAGCGATGGCAAGCAGGACAAAGCGTGCCTCTGTGGGATGCTCGGCGCAGAACTGTCGACACTGGGCAGTCCATCGGCAACGGGCGTGCGGCGCTTTTATCGGGACAACGAGGCGCGACTTGTCCATGTGTTGGAGGAAGGGCGGGAGAAGGGGAAGTTTCACTTCAAGGGGGAGGCGAAACTGGTGGCGGCCATGATCTTTGCCCTGCTGGAAGGCGGAGTATTGATCGCCCGGGCGGAAGGCGGGCCTAAGCGGCTGCGTGCGATGGCGGAGCAAGCGTTGAAGTTATTGCAGCAGTGACGAGGTTTTTTTTACGATGAAAGACTACCTACTAGTAGGTCAGTCTTTATTCCACAACCACAAGGAGGGAGCGATGACGACGGTCGGAATTTTAGGAACAGGACGGATGGGTGTGCGGCTCGCAGAGGCGTTCGCCAAGGCGGGGACGCACGTGATTCTCGGATCGCGCGATCCGCAGCGGGCGGAGCGGATCGTCAACGGACTGCAGGTGTCCGGCTTGACCCCCGGCAGTTACGAGCAGGCGGTGAAGGCGGAGTTCATCCTGCCCGCCATGTTCTTGCGGGACGGGATGGTCGCGACCCTGCAACCTTATCACCGGGCATTGGCTGGGAAGATCTTCATCGACATTACGAATCCCTTCAACGACGACTACTCAGACTTTATCCTGCCCTGGGATACGAGCGGAGCAGAAGAACTCCAGCGGCAGTTTCCGGAAACCCGGATCGTGGGGGCGTTTAAGAACGTATGGTGGGAGGTCTTCGACGCCCCGATGTTCGACGGGACTGTGAGCGACGTCTTCGTTGTCGGGGACGACCAGGCGGCCAAGCAAGCCTTTCTCAATATGGTTGAGCCCCTGCCGTTCCGCTTCGTCGATGCGGGCCGGCTGGCCAATGCGCGTGTCGTCGAACGAATGACGCTGTTAAGCGGCGAACTCGGTCAGCGCTACGGCTATTTCCCGCGCATGAACTATCGCTTCGTGGGTGAACCCTGGAGGCCGGGCTCCGCAGACCGCTATGCGCATCTCATCGCGCCCACGCGGGAAGGAGGAGCCCGGTGACACCAGAGGAGCGCGCGCAGGAACTGAACCTGGTTTTTCCCGATCCACCCATTCCCCTCGGCACCTACGTGCCAGCGGTGGAGGCGGGCGGGTTGCTCTTCGTCAGCGGCATGTTGCCGCTGAACCAGCAGCGGCGGGTCTGGACCGGTCACGTTGGAACGGACCTCACGGTCACGGAGGGGCGTGAGGCGGCCAAGCTGGCGGCGCTCAACGGTCTGGCCGTGGCGCGCGCCGCGCTCGGTTCGCTGAATCGCATCCGGCGCCTGGCGCGGCTGACGGTCCACATCGCTGCTGCACCGGATTTTGGCGAGCATGCCGTGGTCGCCGACGGCGCGTCTGAACTCTTGGCGGGGCTGTTCAAGGATGGCGGCGGCCATGCGCGGCTGGCGGTGGGCGCATCGTCGTTGCCGGCGCAGATGTCGGTGGAATTAGAACTGGTGTTTGAGCTCGCGTAACCGTCAAGGCAAGAGAGAGGGAGCCCTCGAGCAGTCAAGGGGATTCATCCGGATGTGTGCCAAGGGCTGGCTGACGCTCGGCCCGTTTGTGCCTCCACATCGTGATGATGAAGACGTGTGCGGCGTTCGACGAGACAGCCGTAACGAAGTGTGAAGTCCCGTTTCAAGAATCGCTGAGGGGGTCGGTTCACGGAGAGAGGAACGCTCGACGGGATTTCATCAGGCATGAGGCGTGCGTGATCATAGGTTCATCGGCTAGTCATCTCGGTTCGTGAGCGCACCTTCGGGGGAAAGGCCCCACGACAGACACAAAGGGGCACCCTCTTCTCGGGATCGGAACGCTCGCGTTCCGCCCTACATCGATGGAAGGCGTTATGGGCAAGATCATTCAGTCCATGGCAGTGCTGGTCCTTACGCTCATCGGTCTCGTGGGTTGTGACTACGAAGCACGAGCCGTCAGGGGTGCGAATCCAGTCCGTGTGGCAGAGATGAGACAGACTTTTCGCGACCTCTGGCTTGGGCACATCTATTGGATGCAGCATGCCATATTGAGTAGCGGGATGACTAGGCCGGCGCAGCGTGAGACCGTCGAGAAGGAAGTCAAGGCCAATACGAAACAGATCGCGAACATGGTGACACCGTTTTACGGTGAAGCGGCGTCAGAGAAACTCTACAGCCTGCTCAGTGTCAACATCGACGCGGTGAGAGAATTCTCGGAAGCCACCCTCGCGGGAAATAAGCCGCAGCAGGAAGCCGCGCTTGCCCGCTTAGCGAACAATGCCGAGGACTTTGCCGAATTCTTCAGCAGAGTCAATCCGTATCTGCCAAGAGACACGGTGCGGAGCCTGATCGCGGCGCATGGATTCCACCATGTTCTCCAAATCAATCAGTACAAGGCAAAGGATTATGCGCAACTAGAGGAAACCTGGCCGATGATGCGACAGCACGTCTATCTCATTGCGGATACGCTCACGACAGCATTGGTGAAGCAGTTTCCGCACCAGTTCTCATGAGGACTGACTGACATCGTCATCTGCGTCGATTCCAGGAGACGAACACGCAGTGGGACGCGGGCTCGCGAGAGACTACTGATGAGAAAGACCAGCACCGGTTCATGCGCTGACATAAGAGAGCGGAACGTGTCCCCCTTTATAAACAGTTGGCATGTGTGTCTTCTCCGAATACGGGAACTGATCGGCATTCGAACGTGAACTATCCATAGCAAGATTGGCAGGGCACATCTCATTTACCAACCACCATCATCAGGAGGCAAATATGTACGAGATGAAGAGTCTGAGCAAAATGAAGGATCTAACGGCGCATGCGCCCGAGGCGATGAAAGCCTTTGTGGTTTTCGACAAGGCCGCCTTGGCGGAGGGAGCGATTCCGAAAAAGTACAAGGAGCTGATGGCACTGGCGGTCGCTTTTACGACCCAGTGCCCCTATTGCATTGAGCTCCACTCAAACAAGGCGCGAGAGCTTGGTACGTCGGATCAGGAGATCGCCGAAGCCGTGCTGGTCGCCGCAGCGTTGCGCGCGGGTGCGGCAATCACCCACGGCACACATGCGATGAGGGGAGCCTGAAGGGTTCATTATCTACCACACGAATACGACACAAGGAGGAACACAGATGAGGAACTTTGATCAATACGCCTTCAGCGCGAGCCCATCGTTTAACGAGGCAGAAACGCGAGAGGCTTTTTCCCACGCAGTCCCACTCAAGACACTGGTTATCTACTGCTACGATCCGAGGGCGGCTGAAATCCCACAGGCCGTGGCGGAGCTATTTGGAGACGAGATCTTTCCTGGAGAGATTATGCTCGACGCCTCGGGTCATCGCGTGGCATCGACCACGACCATGTTCCCCATTGTGATTGCCGGAGGGCGCGCCATCGATGCGATGCGCTCCATCACCGTCGCGCAGCACCTGTTTGGCATACAGAACATCGTGGTCGTTCACCACTCGCATTGTGGCGCGACCACCTTCACAGCCGACGGGATTATCGATGCCTACAGACACGAACACCAGACCGACATCTCTGACCTCTACGAGCGAGGTAGTATCTGCATTGAAGATTATCAGGCGTCGCTGAAGCGAGATACCGCGCTTATTCGCTCGCACGCCGGGACACCCAAGCATGTGAACATCTTTGGCTATTTCTATAACATCGACACCGGCGTGCTCAGTGAGGTCGTAAAAGACAAAGCTGAAGTCGTTCAGCCGGTCTGATTGGACGCTAGCTCGATGGCCGACAGTGACTGCTGGGCTGTTGAGCCTTTGCGAGGCGCCCTGTTCTTGGGGGCTAACACGAGGGACATTCTACTTTTTCCGGTTGGTCTGGCCGACCGCTGGGTGAGGGTAGAGAAAAGGGCAAATGACGTAAGGTCGAGGCTTATGGTACAGACACGAAACAGAGAGAAGAATTTAGAACGCCGGACGGCTACGGGCCGAAAATTCAGAATAGCTCCCGCGCTTTCCCCGGGTTGTCTCGACAAAGCCGGCGAAACGTCAAATACAAAGTCTCGTCCCTTTGTCACTTCGTTGAATTGCTCACACCTTCTACCGTCAGTACTAATGTTGCGTATCCTGCACATCACCTACAACTCATCATCCATCATGGAGGGGCCATGCGATACCACTGCCAAATTAAACTTTTTGTCATTGCACTTCTCCTTGCTCTTGGAGGAATCAGCCACTTTCTTTTAGCAACAAGCTATGGGGCAGCGACAACCACCCAAGCAGACGACCGGACCATCATGGCCGCATTCATTCAAGACAATCAGTTCGATGTTGATATGGCGACGATCGCCGTAAAGAGGAGCGTCGGGACAGACGTCAAAGACCTCGCGGAGATGATTGTCCGCGACCACACACAGATTGGGCATAGGGCACAAGCGTTACAGGCCACACTGGGCTGGAAACAGGCATTCCAAGGATCGGTGGCCGTTCGGCCGGCACGCGAAAAGGTGCTCGCCGAGTTGCAGATCTCCACACCACACGATTTCGACGACCTCTACCTTCAACATGAACGGAACTTCAGTAAGGGCTTTATCCATACGATGAAGACCCAGTGGCTTCCCACCATGCAACACCCACAATTTAAAGCCTTTCTCACGGATGTCACGAAACAACTGGATGAGCACATGACCCACATGCGCCATATCGGCAGCACTCCAGATCCTCACGATTCTCACGGACAGTAAGAAACCAAAGAGCCAAACAGTCAGGACATTCGACTTTTAGGAGTCGGTCTGGTCGATCGCTGGGTGAAGCGAGGGATGTCGTATGCAGCGTTTCTTGACCCAGGGGATGCCTTTTATAATTTTGGCCGGCTGTTACCCATTCAGACAATGCCGGAGCATGTCCAGCGAGCGATTGCAGGCTATGAAGTCGATCCCGTGAGCTTGGTGACGAAGATCAAGTTCGTCGATAAATTGAGCGCGATTATGAATTACTCAAAGCTCGCTGGGGATATTCCCCGCGAGAAGTCGCTGCTCCCGCCACCTTCACAGTCATGCTCCGATTTCTCGAAGTTGAGTGATGACGAATGGAAGGAGTTTCTCCGTCTTCGAAGCAAGGCGATGAGGGTCGACACAGAATAACGAGCTAGCTAGGCGGCAAAATGATCTGGTTCTACTACCTCTCCGCAGAAATTGCAGACGTAATTGCCTGTTAGATATCCCTGTTCACTACATTCCATTTCCAGGACCACATGCCTACAGCCTCCTCGATATGCTCGTTCCTGCCATTCGGCACGTCGAGCAGCCACCCGACTCGCTGTCATCATGATGGATCCTCCTTAATCAATGGGGTTCCTCCCCTTATCTGGAGTTATTCGGTGCCTGACCCTTAATCGGTGCCTACCACCTTTTCAAAACGTTGTTCTTATGAAGGGGGAATATACACCCGCTTTATTCGCCTGAAACCTAGCCGAAACCCTAGAAGCGGGGGCGGGGCAGATGAGGTCAGCCGAAGACGGGCGGGATAGGTGTCGAAGCCAGAGGCCCACTATCAGCGGCTAGAGGTGGCAGGACATCGGTCTGTAGGGTGTGGATGCAAGCCCTGACTATTTCGCACTCCTCCTGGGAGAGCTCGCCGTTGTTTTCATGCACAGACCCGGCGAGATCATGACAGGTGCGAAGCGACTCTTTGAGCGTCGTTCGCATATCCTTAGCTTCGCACGACGTAGAGATGACGACGCGCCGGTAGCGTGAGAACAGAAGGGTGATCAGTTTGCAGTTGTCGTGGCCATTGATGCCGACAGCTAGGCTCGAGGCAGGTCCACATCAGGTCCGGTGGATAGTTAACCCTGTGGTCTGAGATCTGCCACAAATCGGATGTCCTGATGTTCCGGCTATGACACCGTGGGCATATCATTAGGGTTCCATCATAGCAGTCAATCAGCAAGACAGAGCCTGGGAAACCCCCTAGCATTCTATCGCTTGAGAGAATGGTAGAGCGGGCTCGATTTTGTCACGATTTAACCCCTCGGTGACCATCTCGTTGACGGCGTGATTTCCCGCGCTAGGAGTAGTTTCGTGGGCTCGATTTTAGCGGCATTTCGAACCCCTCTGCGCATTGCTCTGAAGCAGTAGAGCGGTCAGAGTGGAACACCGCCACAGCGCTGGCATTTCAAAGCAGCAGGAGTTAGCCCTACCTCTTCGATTAAGAACTGACATAGCCGATCGGTAATCTCATTCCGCACCCGTCGAAAAGTCTCTGTGCGAATTGCAATTGGAGCCGCAGCTGGATTTTCGAAAGGCCAATGCCGGAATTGGATCGCGGGAAAGATTGGACATGGCTCCTTGGCTCGATCGCACACCGTGATCACATATGTAAAATACTGCCCAAGAAATTCCTCGACAGACTTCGATCGATGATGACGAACATCGACGCCGATCTCCTGCATGATTTCGGCTGTCATCGGGTGAAGGCCACTTGGGTGTACCCCGGCACTTTCAGCATCGAAGTGATCGCCGGCAATCAATCGCAACAGCGCCTCGGCCATCTGGCTACGTGCCGAATTTGCGGTACAGAGAAAAAGAATGCGCTGTTTCATGGTTCAGTCGCAACAACCTGGCGCACAACACGCCGCATTGTCAGCCCCTGGCTTCGAGGCCCGAACGAAGGCGCTCACGAACTTGCCATCGACGAGCGGCGCGATGGCCTCCACGTCTACTCCTGTCCCTTCGAAGAGTTCTCGTGCATCGTTGGCCGTATAAATCCTGGTTGGTTCTAACGACACCTGTTCAAACCCCGCCTGAGCCAGTTTCCTCTGGTAATCTGTCTCCTCCAATGCACCCGCGATACAGCCCGCCCATAATTCGAGGCTCTGCCCAATGTCCTTCGGCATATCACCTCGGATCACGATATCGGACACCGCGAAACGCCCACCCGGCTTTAGAACCCGAAAGGCTTCAGCGAGGACTCGGTCTTTATCCGGTGACAGATTGATGACGCAGTTTGAAATGATGAGGTCCACCGAATTGGCCGGCAATGGAATATGTTCAATATCGCCCTTCAAAAACTCGACGTTGGTGATGCCAGCCTTTGCCTGGTTCGCCCTGGCCAGTTCAAGCATTTCATCCGTCATATCCAGTCCGTAGACTTTGCCTGTAGGTCCTACGCGTTTTGCCGATAGCAGGACATCAATGCCCCCTCCCGACCCGAGATCGAGGACGGTCTCGCCAAAGGCAATTGGGGCTAGCGCCGTCGGATTACCACAGCCCAGAGACGCCCGAACCGCCTCTTCCGGCAACACGGCTGTCTGGCTATCTCCATACAAATTCCCTGTAATGGGGTCCAGCTGGCCATCGGTCAGGATCGAGCCGGCCCCACAACACGAGCGGCGCTCGTGTTGCTGGGACTGCACGGCGGCCTTTCCATACCGAGCCTTGATCTCATCCTTCAACCCTTGCTCGTTATTCATATGTCCTCCCATCAACAAATCTTGATTGGTTGATGCCAAAAAAATTAGCAGCACCTTCTAGCCGATACTGCAGTCCTGGCTCCTTGCTTCAGTGCATCGACAGCTTCTTCGAGTTCCTCAATGGCTTCGGGATTAATCGAGTAGTACATCCATCGCCCGTCTCGCCGATCCTGGATCAGCCCTGCATCCTTCAAAACCTTGAGATGGAAGGAGAGACGTGACTGAGCGGCCTTCATTAAATCGGTGAGTTCACAGACGCAGTGCTCTCCGCCTCTTAACCGCTCCAGTAAGGCCAGTCGCGTTTCGTCGGATAGGGCATGGAATAATGTCGCAGCTTGTTTCAATGATACGGCAACAGCCATGGCCTATTTTATATATCAATAAATATTGATATGTCAAATGCCCTGCATCACTGAAGATTTTTACCCGCAACCTGCTTTGTTTTGCCCACAGTTCGGGGCCGGTCAAGGGGCTGGTTTGTCCTGTCCAGGTAGCAGCGTGGTAGCAGAAAGCGTTCCAGCCACGATTCGAGCCCAGACGGGCTGATACGGCTGAGGAACAGCAAAACCTGGACCACTTTGAAACGGATATTGCCTAGCGGCTAGGGCTTCTCTCGTCTGATAAGCTGAGCCATCTTTCGCAAGGCGTCGGCCGCTGAGATTTAACGAATCTGATGCAGCGGCTGAACTCTGGTCAGTTGCAAAAGCCATGAGACTGAGAATGAGGAAGAGAAGGGTGAATCGCGCGCTAGCAAGAGCCAATCGGGATTGCCTCATGAAGCCTCTGATTAAGGCATAACCTCCGCACCGGGCTTTCATGGGGAGGGAAATGAAAGTACGGTGAGAGGCCGCTCATTGTAATTCGCTCTTACCGAAAGAACAATTCCCATGGCTTAAGTACAATTCTCATGCCCTACACACCTGTCCGATGGCTGGCATTGTCGCCGCAGGACGTGCGGTTCGAAGTGGGATCTCCCACTGAACGTGGATATCCCCACCCACAGCGGTGGGCAAATCCCGGTCGCTTCCAATTTCGGTCCATAATTTTCTCATTGAAGCTGCAGCCTTTGAATTTCAATTGCTTATATGGGCCCGTTCCAAGAGGAGCACATCTCTTTAGCCACCGAACCGTCCGTGTAGTTGGGAAATTATCCCCTGGCACATCGGTTGCTCAAAATGCCTGACAAAAGGCCGACGAGTCTGCGTGAGAGGGCGGACCGTGGATCACTTCAGCCATCACGACAGTGAAACGAACCGCAAACTTCAAGGTGCGGAAGACAGCCTTCCGGTTACGGCAGTGACGGGTCTCGACGGCGTTCTCCTTGACACCTCTTTTCATCGGCTCTTTTCCCGACTGAACGAATACGAGTGCCGTGTCGGTACACCGCTTGAGGGCGCGCCTCGGTCGCGGCCCGAAGTACCTGCTCTCCGGCTTATTGAAGTGTGGGACGTGCGGCTCGAACTTCGTCATGCAGAACTACTACCAATACGGCTGCGCCGGACACAAAGACAG
>Ga0068859_100008298_pt1 | contig 10528 bp, 6 predicted proteins | sample KBSSwiS22_FD_66585 | JGI IMG/M metagenome (GOLD analysis project Ga0068859, IMG submission 66585) | Switchgrass rhizosphere microbial communities from Kellogg Biological Station, Michigan, USA - KBS Switchgrass S2-2 | ecosystem: Host-associated > Plants > Roots > Rhizosphere > Soil ... | reverse complement strand
TGTGCGGATCCATGAGCTCGTCTTCGGTGACGACGGTTTGCTTCGAGAAGACGACGAATCGGCCTGACTCGCGATCGAACCGCGCGCCGAAGTCTTCTTTGCTGTGGAGGTACTTGCGCGAGGCGGCGGCGTAGGCCTCCTCGACCGCCTGGATGATGACGTCCGGGTCGATTCCCTTTTCCCGGCCGATCATCTCGATCGTCTGGTACAACTCGTGGCTCATGGGTCGATCACCCCTCCAGCATCGGCCGGCTTTTCGCCTGCCAAAAGGCGTTTTCGGTCCCTACGGGACCTTGATTCGGGCGCACCCATCCTACGATCGGTGCACCCAAAACGCGCGAATGCTCCGCTGGGACCGAACGACTATAGCATGCGAATTTCAAGGGTTCTTCCGCCTTCCGCTACCCGTCGCGATGTCCTGTTTCAACAGGACGATGCGCGCTCTGGGTACCTGGAATTCTTCGTCGTCCGCCCCGCGAATCGCCACGAAGTCTGCGATACCGGGGAGAAGAGTTCCTCGCGCCTCGCGCACCTTGCCGTTTTCATCATGGAATTCGACTCTGACCCAACGTCCTGCATTCCGGCGCAGGTCGTCGTCCGAACGGATGGGCCGGTCGATCCCGGGCGAGGAAACCTGCAGCTCGAACGCCCCGCCGAAGAAGGTCGACTCATCCAGCTTTTCGCTCAGCGCGCGGCTCAATCGCTCACAGTCGGCGAGCCCCACGCCCTCGGGTCCGGGGCGGTCGATGTCGACCCGAAGAAGTGAGTGTCGACCCTGGCTGTGAAAGATGAATTCCACGACCTCGAGCCCCATTGTCGCCGCGATGTCCCGGGCGATCCGCTCGACCTCGACCAGCTCTGCCTTTCGCTGCTCGTTCATAAGCCCGTCAATGAAAAAGGTGGGCCTGCGCCCACCTTTCGGCGAAACACGGGAGCACTTTACTCGAAACCGCCGGAGGCTGCGACCTCGCAAACGGGCGCAAAAGCGGTCTAGAATCGACGAGACCTAGACCCCCGAATTGAGGAGAATCCCGTGCAACAGAGGCGTCACCATTGCTTTCCGACACTCGCGCTCTTGATCGCGTTCATGATCACTGGGGCCAGGGCGGATGACGCCAAGGTTTACGGGACGGTCACCGACGCTTCAGGAAACGGCGTCCCGAACGTCAAAGTGATCCTCGAGCCGATCGATCAGGGGGTCCGCGCCGAAGTCGCCTCCAAGGGGAAGAAGGGAACGTACCTGATCGGCATCGTCCGACCCGGAAAGTACGCCCTGAAGGTCAACGGAGAAGGGCTCGGCCTGGTGAGCATCAAAGCGGACGCCATCGGCCAAACCGATCACCTGTCCAAATGGAAGCTCGAAGGCCGCGTCAGACCCGACAAGGCACCTGAGCTTGGAATCGAAGATGGGATCGAGGTTGTCTGCGATCTGGTCGTCGGACCGCAGGCCGAGACAAAGCCGGCGGCAACCCCCGCGCCCACGGCCGCTGCTGCGCCACCCGCCGACCAGACTTATGTGCTCCTCGCGCAGCAGGTCCAGAAGGGCGATTGCGCGGGGGCTCTTCCTCAGCTCGAGAAGTTCACCACCGACAACCCCAACCACGCCCGTGCATTCTATCTGCTCGGCTATTGCGACGCCGTATTGTCGAAAGACGACGACGCCATCACGGCGTTGGCGAAGTCGATCGAGCTCGATCCGAAGTTCGCAGGCGTCAACACCCTCATGGGCAAAGTGCAAGCGCGCAACAAGCACCTCCCGGACGCGGAAGCGGCTTTCAAGCAGGAGCTGACGAACGAAGCGATCGCTCCCGAGATCAAGATCGACGCTTTGCTGAGCCTCGGAGCGGTACAGCGCGATCAGTCGAAGGACGCGGATGCGATCGCCACGTTCGAGCGCGCGGTGGAAGCCGCCCCATCGAGGCCCGAGGCCTACGTTGAGCTGTCGTCCCTTTACACGAAGACCGGGCAGACGGACAAGGCAGCCGCCATCCTGAACAAGGCCAAGGACGTCGGAGCGGACGATCCGGTCGCGATGCTCAACGTCGGCATCTCGTACTTCAACAAGAAGGACTTCGAGCACGCCGAGACGATGTTCCGTCGTGTCACGGAGAGCAAAGCGGGGAATGCCGACATGGCGATGGCGTACGGCCTGCTCGGAAAGCTCCAGATGCGGGCCGGGAAGAACGCCGAGGCCACCGCGTCGTTCAAGAAGAGCCTCGAGCTCGATCCGCAAGGCCGGCTCGCCGCGGAAACCCAAGCGGCGCTCAAGGCGATCGAGCCCAAGAAAAAATGATCTAGTTGTTGCCTGCCGGAGGCGCGGCGGGGGCTGCGTTCTTGAAAGTGGTCGGCACACGGACCGGCTGGCGGATCACGCCTTCGCGACCCGAGCGGACGTTTCGAACCCAAGCCTCGAGGAAGTAGTCGCCGGAAGGGAGCTCGACCCAGCCGGTGAGCGCCATGGGAGCCCGATCCGAAGAGTCCCACGCGCTCCGATCGTAAGAATGCTCGAGGAAGTGATAGGTGTCCGCGAGACGGCGGCCGTCGGCTTGACGCACCACGACGAGGTCGACCGTGAAGCTTGCTTGCGCCTCGGTCTCATTGACGTCGTATCCGATCGACGCGGGATCGACGCTCAACTGAAACGGCTGGTGGATGCCCGGAGCACGATCACCGACGAGCGGCTGACCCTTACCGAATGCAAACCGGCCCCGGAACGCTTGCTCGGCTTCGGCGGGAGCGGCGTAGATCCCACGGCTCGCCCGGATCTTCACGCCCTTCCGAGTGCAGGAAACGGCGATCTTGGTCAGCTTCTCGGGCTCGAGATAAGAGCTGAGCTGCAGTCCAAGCTCGTAGACGCCGTCCTTGGCGTTCATGGCCTTCGCCAGTCCCTCGGAGAGGTCCGTGGACCAGATGCGCGTTCCGCCAGACGACACCGCGATTTCCTCGGTGTCGGCGGCCGCGGCCTCGTACTCCGCCCGCATCGGAGTCGTGCCCGCAGCAAACGCCTTGCCGCGGTTCGCGCCGGTGTCACCCGACGGAGGTGGCATGCGGTCGACGAAAGTCACCGTGATCTGTTCGCGGATCAGGCTCTGGATCAAGCGGTCCATCCGGGCTCGGGGGTCGTCGCCGAACCCCAGATACGACTGAAGATCGCCCACGGCGTCGTCGTTGCCGAAGACGGCGCGCGCAGCCTGCAACAAGACGGGCGAGAGATCGATGGGGAATCCGTGGGACAGGACGAACACGTTCTTTCGCCCTTGGACCCCGCCGAGGTACTGACGCACCCCCTCGAGTCCCAGCACGAAATCGGCAGCTCGGGGTCGCATCTCTCCGACGTAATCTCTCGCGATGTCACGAATGCAGCTCGGGTCGCTCATGCTGGCAAAATCCCCGCGGGACGTGATGCACAAGTCCAGCTGATCGGTCAGATGCTGCATCCGAGCGCGCGGGTCGACGCGCGGGCGTCCCTCACGTGAGCTAGCCGTCCGAACGGCGGACTTCGCTGCGACGCGATCTGTGGTCAGCGGAAGCTCGAGCTTGAGCGTCCCGGCATAGGAGAACACCGCGATGCGAAGGTTGGGATCGAGAGGGCCGTCCAAAAACTTGACGAGCTTGTCGAGGGCCTCGTCGCGTCTCAGAAGGGCGTCGTTCTCGTTGTCGACGACGATCGCGAGCGCGCTCGTCGAAGCCGCCGCGCGCACCGGCTCCGACCAACCGCCTGGTGCTTCGAGGTAGACCCGAACGTCGGGGACGGGCTCGGACGCCTGATTCGTGTCCCCCGCAAGCGCCTCGAGATACGCGATGCGCGGCTCTTGTCCGCGCAGCTTGACGCGAATTTCCTCTTTCTTGAGGTCGGTGACCGGTCGGCCCTGACGGTCGGTCGCGATGCAAGGAAGCTGCACCAGTTGCACGACGACGCGTTCTTCGAGTTGAGGCGGCTTTTGTGGTGGGGCGGGTTGTTGGCTTCCTACGACTCGCCACGAGAGGATACCCGCGACGAGCGCTGAAAACGCGCGAAGAGGCTTCCTGCGTCTCATGGCACACCGCCCTTTCTTGCCGTCCCCGTGCGAATCTGCTGCAAGATCGCCTCCGCGTTCGGGTCGCCGGGGCGCCGCTTGAGGGCCGACTCCACAGTGGCGATCGCTTCGGGCGTCCGGCCCTTCTCGTTGAGCCACTGAGCGTAGTTGAGAAGCGGGGGAATGAAGTCGGGAGAGCGTCGCAGTGAGTCGTCGATGAGACCGCGCGCTCTGGTCTCGTCACCTTGGAGCAGGGCGACGTTGGCCAGGTACATCGGTGCCCGAGGATCGTTCGGCCTGAGCCGCCGGACGCCTTCGAAGGCCTGTCGTGCTCCCTCGAGATCGCCGGCTGCGAGCAACGCAGTGCCGAGATATCCCAAAACGTCGGGGTGATTCGGCTCGACGCGATAGGCGGATGAGAAATACGCGAGCGCGAGCTTCGTTTCACCTGCATCCTGCGCCGATTTTCCCAGGTCGATCAACGCTTGCACCGCGTTTTTCCCCAGCGCTTCCAGATGTCGAACCGCGTCCGCGACCGTCGCGCCATCGCCGACCTTTCGAGCGTAATGCGCCTGTGCGGCCCACGACCACGGGTCGTCTGGCCGCAAACGCGTCGCGAGGCCCACGATGGCCTCCGCCTCCGACCGATTCTTGGCCGCGGCCAGCAACACGGCGACGGGGGACCGCTTGAGGCCAGAGGTGTCGGCGTGGGACGCGGCCTGGAGATATGACTGACCTTCGTCCCACCGTCCCAGGAGCGCTGAGATGGTGGCGAGAAGTCCGCGCGCGTTGTCTCCGACGGGCGGGGGAGCGTCCGGATCGGATCCCGCAGCCGCGAGCGCGGCCTCGGCGGCTTCGCGCGCTTTCAAAAGATCGCCCCGCAAGAGCAAGACACGGACGCGTCCGAGAAGGGCGGCATGGTTGGTCGCGTTGTCCTTCAACACGCTGCTGAATCCGTCCAGGGCGGCCTGCAAGTCTCCTCGCTCCATCGCCTCTTCCGCGGCCTCGAGGTGCATCACCTCTTGGACGTGATCCTTCGGGTCCAGCCGGCCGGGTCCGTGGGCCGGGTCGGCCTGGGCGGCTCCGCCCCGCAGATACCCTAGGCTCTGGAGCTTCGCGAGCTCCTCCGCGGTCAGCACGTTGCCGCTTTTGGGCGCCGGGCTTGTATCGAGCAGAGTCTGCAGAGACTCGAGCATGTCACCGGAGACGTCCCGATCGACGTCGTAGAGGTTCGAGCTCTCGCCGGAGTCTTTTGTCACGTCGTACAGCTCGGCGCGGGGCGCTCGGATCAGCTTGAATCGGTCGCCGCGGAGCATCGCCAGATCGCTCCACCCCAGCTCGACACGAGGCATCCAGGTTTCTGCATAGATCAACCGTGAGCGATCTTCCGGCGCGATCTTCCCTGCCCGAGGGAAAAGGTTCCGTCCGTCATGCGGCTCCATAGGCGGGAATCCGAGCAAGCCCAGCACGGACGGGACGACGTCGACAAGAGACGTCGGAGAGGCGTACGTCGAGGCGGCCGGAACCAGTCCAGGAGCGCGGACGAAGAAGGGGACGTGGAGGCATGGCTCGTAGAGGAACAACCCGTGCGTTCGCTCACCGTGGGAGCCGAGGCTTTCCCCATGATCGCCTGCCACGACGATGATGGTCTTCTCCAGAAGCCCGCGCTTCTGAAGATACGAAATCAGCTCTCCGAACTCGTGATCGAGGTAGGAGATCTCACGGTCATACCCCGTTCCCTCGAGCGTGACGCCAGGTGTCTCAGGCGCCGCGTAGGGATAGTGCGCGTCGTAGTAGTGCGCCCAGGCGAAGAACCGCGCATCACCCACGCCGTCGAGCCAGTGGAAGAGCGCCGTGTTGACTTCGCTTGCTGGGCGCTGCAGGGCCGAAGGACGGAGAAAATCGGCTTCCGCAGTATCCGACGCCACGCCGGAGTACGTGTCGAATCCCTGATTCAGTCCAAAGCTCGGATCGAGAACGAACGCGGCCACGAACGCGCCGGTCTTGAAACCCGCATCGTGAAGGCGTTCCGCAAGCGTCGTCACGGATGCCGGCAGCCGGTAGGCCCCGTTGTGCCGCACGCCGTGCCGGAACGGATAGATGCCCGTGAAAAGCGACGAGTGGGCTGGCAAGGTCAACGGGTTCGTCGAGAACGTGTTCAGGAATCGAGTGCCTGCCGTGGCGGCACCGTCGAGGTTGGGCGTGTGCACCGCGGTTCCGCCGAACGCGCCGATCCGGTCGGCCCGGGTCGTGTCCAGGGTGACGACGAGAACGTTGAACTTGGAGGAATCCGGCGGCCGCGCGCACCCCACAACGCAAAATGCAAGGGACGTGAGGAGGGCGCTGAGGATGCGACGTGGCTGCATGGCCAGTCACCGAGATTAGCATCGACCCGCGCCCGACGCGCGGAATACGACGCAGACGAAAAGGGCCGCCGGCGAACCGGCGGCCCCCTTCAAGGACAAGTTCGAAACGAAACTAGAAGTTGACCCCAACCGCGACGAAGTAACTGCGGGGAGTCTGGAAGTTCCGCTCGCTGCTCGGCGTTCCGAACGTCGCGCTCGGAACCCACTGCAGAACGCCGCTGCCGGTGTCCTGTGCGGAACCGCCCGTCCTGTAGGAAATCATGTTGTTCTGGTTCGTGACGTTGGCGATGTCGAACTTGAACATCATCCCGACGTCTTTCCAGAAGGAGATGTCATACCGGAAGGCGGCGTCGAGGGCCCACGCGCCGTTGAATCGGTTGTTCCCACGACCGTCGAAAAACGCCACGTACCGGGACGGCGCGCCGCTGTAGTCCGGAGCCGGATCGGCGCCGGCATCCACGCTGGCGACCTTGCTGAAGCTGGCGCCGGAGCGATAGGAGCCGATACCGCCGATGGTGAAGCGGCCCGCTCGTCCGAAGTCGAAGCGATAGTTGCCCCAAACACGCACGCGATGGCGGATGTCCCCTGCGAGGTAGCCGTAGGGGTACGCCGCCGAGGGCACAACGTTCCGCGGGTAGTTGCCGATGATCGAGCCGATCGCCGGCTGTCCCGCTGCCTCGCCCTCGTAGTTCCCACGCGTCTTCGCATAGGTGTAGTTGCCGCCGATGTTCCACTTCGCGCTCGGCCTGAAGTCGAGGACCGCCGCGAGTGCCTCGTAATCGCGCTTGCAAGTGTCGCAGTTGCGCCAGATCACGGTGTCGACGTCTTGCGACGGCCCTCCCGGGGGTGTGACCGTCGTGACGCCGTTGTCTCCCTTGAAGTCGTCGAGCAGGTTCTTGAATTCACGCTTGCTGTACGTGAGCGTGACGACTCCCGTGTTCTTGGGGAGGGCCCGCTTCACCGAGACGTTCAAGTCATTGGCGTACGGCGCCTTGATGTTGTCGGCGAAGAACGTGCTCGGCTGTCGCGGATCGACAAAACCGAGGATCGTCGTCCAGTTCGCATCATCCCGCAGAAGGGCGTCGACCTGTGCGGGCGTCTGGTCGAGAAGCACAGGTCCTCCGTACTCCTGGAGGATTCCCGGTCCGTAGATAGACGAGATTCCAGTCACGCCGTTGGCAACGCCGTCGTTGAACCGCGAGACGTACTTGCCCCACGTTCCTTGGATCTGCCATTCGGGAGTGATGTTGTAGGTCACCCCGATACGCGGAGAGACCTCGTTGAAATCGAGGGTCATCGCGGGCGAGATCGCATCGCCCTTCCACTTCTCCCACCGCAGCCCGAGGTCGACGCGCCAATTCCGGTACTCCCACCCGTCCTGAACGTACAGCGCGTAGTTCTTCATGGACTGCTCGCCCGCTCCGGGGATCGCCTTCAACCTCTCGTAGAACCAAAGGCTGGGGTCCATGTCGAAGGTGCAGTTCCCAGCAGGATCGCAGTCCGCGAACGACACCGAGTTCGCGCCGGTCGGGGTGGCGAGGTAGAGGTTGTACCCGGTGGGGGATTGCCGGTTGTCGCCGGCCGTGATCGAGTCCACGTACTGGACACCGTACTCGAGCGTGTGATCTCCCCAGGAGCCGGTCGTGAGCGAATGCGTCATGTTGATCGAAGCGCTCTTGTTGTCACGCACGCTCGGATCGTTCGGATCGAACCATCCGTTGGCGTAAGCGCGATATTCGCCGTTGTAGTACTCGAGAATCGGCGACGGCTTGGACGGATCGCCGCCCGACTGAATCGAGACCTTCTTCTGTGCGAACTGAACTCCCAGGAACATCTTGTCGGTCAACACCCCGTTGTACTCGGCGGTGTAGAACTTGCGAGGGTCCTTGCGCACGGGGATGATCGCGTTGGGCTCGGCAACCCAGGAGAACGGATCGTAGTTTTTCGCCTCGCCGTCGAAATTGAGGTAGCTCACGTCGAGGGTGTGATTGGCGGAGATCGCGCCGGTCAGCTTGATCTGATAGCGCGTCTCATTGTTCGTGGTCTCGAACGAAGTCGGTGAGACGCCGGGGAAGAGCACGGAGTGCGTCGCCGTCGACTCCGGGATCTTTCTGCCGCCCAAGAAGAACCAGAGGTGGTCCTTCATGATCGGGCCGCCAAACACCCCGGAGTAGATCTTGTCGAGATTGTCCGATTGATTCTCGCCGAACGGCGTCTTTTGGTTCCAGGTCTGCTTTTTGAAGTCCACGCGGACGCTGCCGTCGAATTTGTTGCTCCCCGACTTGGTGGTCGCGTTGACGACGCCACCTTGGAAGCGCCCATAACGCGCGCTGGCACCGTTCGTGATGATCTGGACCTCTTCGACCGCCTCTTCGAGGTACACGGTGGTGCCGCTGCTGTAGAACGGGTCCGAGATCTCAGCGCCGTCCAGCATGACGTTGTTGTCAAACGACGAGGCACCCGAGATCGACAACGTGTTCGCCGTGAAAGTGACCTCGCTGACGTTCGGAGCCAGCGTTGCGATCCGCCCGAGATAGTCGCCTCCGGTCGCAACGGGAAGTTGCTTGATCGTCGACTCCAAGTTGAAGTTCTCGCCGCCCGCTGTGGTCTGCATCTTCGCGGCGGGTGCGAACACCGTCACGTTCTCCGACATGTTGCCGGACTTGAGCACCGCGTCGATCGGGACCGTTTGGCCGACGCCCACTCGGAACGTGTACTGGAGCGGCGATTTGCCCGGAGCGTTGACGGTCATCGTGTAGACGCCGCCGGGAAGTAGGGAAACCAAGAAGTGTCCGTTGTCGTCGGACGTTGACTTCCGCTGTCCCTGTAGAGCCGGGGACTCGATCGTCACGTCCGCGCCCTTGATCGGCTGCTGGTTTTCGTCGAGAACGGTACCGGTGATGCGTCCGGTGGTCTCGGCTTGCGCAAATACCAGCGATGGCGCGACCAGGAGCGCGATGGCCAAAAGCGCTCTTTTCATATCGAAAGGACCTCCCTCGCAGTCGGTTGTTGGCGGCAACAGGTCCCATCCGCCCTCCGCGACGGGCCCCGTTCCGTTCCGATCCGACTAAGCACCCGTCGTGCCAGCCCGGCGCGCTTCGCGATCGAATTTAAGTGCGGGAAATAAACAGGTTACGTAGACATGCCGATCGCGGAGCCAAGCCGCAAGTGCTGGGATTCTGGATAAAACCAAAAAAATGGATTTATTCGGGAGATGCGATCTCAGCGCGATGGGGGAACGGTGAACCTGACGAATACCGGATCGGGGAGTTCGGGGGCGGAGACGCGAAGCTCCAGCGGCTCCCCGATCGTGTAGCCCTCGGGCGACGGAAAATAGACGAAGTCGACGATGTACGAGTATCGGGGGAGGAACACGTGGTCGAGCGCGATGGAGTTGTCGAAGCCGGGCGAAAAATTGCTCGGGACGTGACTGTACGACGCGTACTTCCCGAAAACGATCGGCGCAGCCTCGGTGAATCGTTCGCGATCGAGATCGATGCTCCCCTGATATTTCTTTTCGAGTTCTGTGCCGCTGACCGCGGGAAATCGGTTGCCGCGCGCATCGACGAGCGAGAAGGATTCGCGTGTCAGCGACAAGCTCTTGAGCCCACGATTGACGATCGCGATCTCGACGGGGACGTACGCCTGCTTGAGTCGAAAGCGAGTCGCGCGGCTCGAGGCGATCAGCGTGACGTCGCCGTCCGCGATCCAAGTCGAGTTCGCCAGCTTGTCGTCCAAATTTCCGCCTGCGGCGATCTCGGACTGTGTTGACATCGCTGGAACGCAGGCGCTCGAAAGGGTGGCCATGAGAACGAGCCCGGCAAAGAACTTGTTCGACATGTAGAGATCCTTCACACGATGGATTACTTCTTCTTCAGCGCGGCCAGGATTTCCTTGTTCTCAGCGGCCAACGACGACTTCGGGTCGAGAGCCAGCGCCTTTTCGAGATGCTCGGCGCCCTGCTGGGTGCGCCCTCTGCTCAGCTCGCATCGCGCGAGGATCGAATGTGCGAGCGACTTGTTTTCATTCGTCGAGTCCTTGTCGGCGACCCGTTGAGCCAGCTTCTCGGCGTCGTCGTACTCATTGACGATGATGTAGCTGATAGCGAGATTCAGCATGGCGTTGTCATCCATGCCTCCGGCCTCT
>Ga0068859_100008297_pt1 | contig 10529 bp, 10 predicted proteins | sample KBSSwiS22_FD_66585 | JGI IMG/M metagenome (GOLD analysis project Ga0068859, IMG submission 66585) | Switchgrass rhizosphere microbial communities from Kellogg Biological Station, Michigan, USA - KBS Switchgrass S2-2 | ecosystem: Host-associated > Plants > Roots > Rhizosphere > Soil ... | reverse complement strand
GGTCGGAGCCGCGTGTCCACCTCGTAGAGCGGCCCGGCCGCGGTCGGAACGCTCAGCGCGGCCGTGACGCGCGGCGCGAGCCGGTTAAAATAATCGGTTGCGCGCAGCGGCTTGGCCCCGTCGGACTGCGCCTCATGCGTCCCGCTGAACAGATAGACGAGATCGAGGTCGGACGCGTGGGTCAATTCCTCCCCGCCCACCCGACCGAGCCCGAGGATCACCAGTTCGGAGCCCGGGACGCGCCCGTGCACCGCCTCGAACTCCGCGACAGTGGCATCGGCAAGCACTGCGATCGCCGCCTCGGCGACCCGCGCATAGCCGCCGGCGACGTCGAGCGGATCGGCTGCACCGACGACCAGCTGCACGCCGAGCGCAAAACGCCGCTCATTGACCTTGCGACGGACCCGGTCGAGCAAGAGCTGATAGTCCTCGCCGACCCGCTCAACGCGAGCGAGATCCGCCACGACCTGATCTGCCGATCCGATCGGTTCCAACGCGCTGGCGTCAATCAGGCCGTCGAGCAGCGCCGGGCGTCGACCGAGCTCGTCGGAGAGCAAGGGGGCATGGCCGAGGACCTGTGCGAGGATGCTGACGAGCGCCGGCTGCGCCTCGAGAAGACGATAGAAATTGACGCCGCTCGGGAGCTTCTCGACGATGTCATCGAAGCGGTTCAGCGCACCGATTGCCGCCGGCGTTCGTCCGAAAGCATCGATCAGCGAGGGCAACATCGCCTCGAACGCCTCACGCGCGGCTGTGGTGCGTAGCGAGCGGGCGCGAGCCGAGCGCCAACCCTCGATCCGCATGCGGGCCGAAACCACGTCGTCGAAGCCCGCCGCGACAAGGCTCTGCTCGAGACCCCTTGCGTCCGATGGCAGACGTCGCCGCTGCTCGGGTGCCAACCGATCATAGACGGCCGCCACCCGGTCAACCGGCCCACGCATCAGATCGAGGAGTTCCGGCCCAGCGGCCAGGCCGTGCAGCCGCGCGACATTGTCCAGGGCGTCCGGATCGACCGGGATCAGATGGGTCTGCCGGTCATCGACCATCTGCAGTCGGTGCTCGATTGTGCGTAGCAGCCGGTAGGCATCGGCGAGCTCGCTCGCCTCGTCGCCGCCGATTCGTCCGGCGGCGGCCAGCGCCGCCATCGCATCGAGTGTCGCGGGCGCACGCAGCGCGGGGTCCCGGCCGCCGTGAATCAGCTGATGGATTTGCGCGAAGAACTCGATCTCGCGGATGCCGCCGCGACCCCGCTTCACGTCAAAGCCGGGGCCGAACTTCTGGCTTTGAGCGTAATGATCGCGGATTCGGCCGGAGATCGATTGAATCTCCTCGATCGCGCCGAAATCGAGCGATCGGCGCCAGACAAAGGGGTGAATGGCGTCGAGGAAGTCGCTGCCAACGGCAGGATCGCCAGCAACCAAGCGCGCCCGGATGAAGGCAGCCCGCTCCCAGGGCAAAGCCGAGGATTCATAATAGCTTATCGCCGCCTCGGCAGGCAGCGCTATCGGGGTAACCTCGGGGGACGGCCGGAGCCGAAGATCGACCCGGAAGGCATAGCCGTCAGCATCGCGACGCTGAAGCAGTTCGACGACTCTCTGGCCGATCCGAACCGCGGCCTGCGAGGGCTCCTCCTTCGGCTTGTGCGGCAGCGCCTCGGGATCGAACAGAAATTGAAGATCTACGTCGGAGGAATAATTGAGCTCGCGGCTGCCGAGCTTGCCGAGCGCAATTATGGCAAATCCCGTTCCCGGCGCGCCCGGCGTGCGCTCTTCGATTGCCGCCGCCAGAGCCTGTTCGAGCGTTTCATCGGCAAGATCCGACAGACAGGCGACCAACTCCTCGAGCGAGAGAATTCCGGCCAGGTCGCCAATCGCCAGCGAAAGGGCAACGCCGCTCCGCCGCCGACGCAGCCGGGCGGCAAGATCGCCGTCCGCATCCCCCTCGGCCCGGGCGGCTTGCAACCCCCGTTCGATAGAACCGGCGGCAAGGGCGTCGGCGACCGCCGTCTGCGCCTCGAGCTGGCGGCGCAGGAACGGCGAATGGGCGCGCGCGCGCGCGAGCGCTGCGGCAAGAAGCGACTCGTTATCCAAGTGGCTGACTGTCTCCTTCATGCAACTTTCGGATCTTGATCCATTTTAGTCCCGCAACGGTTGAAACCGAGGGGAGCTGTGTTCGTTGGGGAACATCATGAATTCATTGAACCCCCGACGCGAGGCCATGCTGGATGCGTCTTCACGGCGATTCGTGAAGGTGGCGCCGCCCACCGTTCATGCCGGGGTCGGCAACGCATTGCGACACGCCTACGCCATGGACGGCGATACGCGATCGCTCAAGGCGTTTGAGGATCTTCTGAATCGTTTGAAGTAGGGGTGCCGACCGGATCACGGTCACGGCTCAGTTCGTCGACCTCGCTCATGATCGTCTGTAGCGCCGTCTTGTTCGCATCGGTCTGATGCTCGCGCCGCGACGGGAGCTTGCCTTCCGATAACAAAGCTTCCAGCGCCACGCGGCCCCGCGCCACCCGACTTTTGATTGTGCCGACAGCACAGCCGCAAATTTCGGCGGCTTCCTCATAGGCAAAGCCACCCGCACCCACGAGGATCAGCGCCTCGCGCTGGGGCTGCGGCAGGTGCATCAAGGCCCGCTGCATGTCACCAAGCTCGACGTGGCGATCCTGGTTGGCCGGTGCGGCGAGCAGCCGTGAGGCGGTCAGTTCGTCCCATTCGCCCTTGAAGCGGGCGCGGCGCATCTGGCTCAGGAACAGGTTCCTGAGGATGATGAAGGTCCAGGCACGCATGTTGGTTCCAGCCTGGAAACGCTTGCGCGCCGCCCAGGCCTTGAGGAGCGTTTCCTGGACGAGATCGTCGGCCAGGTCACGGCTGCCAGAAAGCGAACGACCGAACGCGCGCAGGTGCGGGATGACCTGCGCAAGCTGGTCCTTGAATTCATCATCGGGCAGCGGAACCGGTCGGTTCGCGCTGGCTTCGTCGTCACTCAATGCTGGCTCCTCGCCGGCCATGAAGCTGCCCCTAAGACTATGGTTTTGTGATTCAATCCGGTCGCATGACGGCTTCATTACGCGGCCGCCTTCCTTCTCAACTAGGCACTCAGCGCCAGACTAACAATATGATAGCAAAGAGAATTATGACGAGAGCCAAACCAACCCCCAACGCATAGCGTGTCATATGCGGCGTCGCGCCAGCTCGTGCATCGGTGGTACTGATACGCTGTTCCCCATCATCCATTGGTGGAGCAATTCCCTCAACCATCATTCCCATCGACTGGCGCAACGCCCGCCCGATTAGCGGGTTCCCAACGACTGTTCGCTCAGGCCGGAACCGTCGCGGTATCGAAGAAGAGCGCTTGCGCGATGGCGGCCTTGACCGTCGAGCGCTGGAACGGCTTGGTGATGAGAAATGTCGGCTCCGGTCGCTCGCCGGTAAGCAGCCGTTCCGGGAAGTCAGTGATGAAGATCACCGGCACCGAGAATTCGGAGAGAATGTCCTTGACCGCATCGATCCCCGAACTGTCGTCAGCAAGCTGGATGTCGGCGAGCACCAGCCCAGGCCGCCGCGACATCGCCTGCGAGACGGCTTCGTCGCGGGTAACCGCGACGCCGGTGACGTTGTGGCCGAGATCCCGAACGATCGTCTCGATGTCCATGGCAATGATCGGCTCGTCCTCAATGATCAGCACCTCGGCGCGCGTCTGGCGCTCGATCTCGGCGAGCGCCTCGCCGACCAGCGCCTCCACATCATCGGCCGACGCCCCGATCAGATAGCCGGCATCTTCAGGCGTGAATCCTTCCATAGCGGTAAGCAAAAGTGCCTGTCGCGAAAGCGGCGTTATGCGCGAGAGCCGGGCTTGGGCGATGCCCTCCTCATCGCTTGCCGAGGCATTGCCCGGATCTTCCTCGATATTCGCCGACGACCAAATGGCGTGGAAGGTCCTGTACAGGCCGAGCCGCGGATCGACATCCCGCGGAAAATCGTCCGGCGCCTGAACGATCGCCTCAAGCGTTGCCCGCACGAATGCGTCGCCGTGCTGCTGACTGCCGGTGAGAGCGCGCGCATAGCGGCGCAAGAAGGGGAGGTGCGGTGCAAGTTCCTGTCCGAGCGACATTCGTTTCGACTCCTATCCGATCGTCTAGTCTATTGATTGGCCGGCCGCAGCATTGCAAGCCGCCCGGGGCAGGTATTGGAAACCAATAGGTGTACGTTCGTTATCGCCGTGCCCTCGCCATTCGAGGGTGTGGAACCAACGGCCGAGTTTTTTGTTTCCACGACACCGCGGGCCGCTTATGCGGTCCCTTAAAGTGGGGTCTGTTCTATCGGGTTCGACGGCAGTCAGCCGGACGGACAGGCAGGGAATTGCTGATGCGGGCGCGGCTGCGGTCGTGAGGGGTGATCATATTGAGCTTCGCAGACGACCGGAATGGCGAACGCCGCCGCAAGTCCGACGGCACAATCGACCGAGATGACGCTTTGCCTCAACGCTCCAGAAAGAAGAAGCGCGCTGAACCCACGCAGCTAGGCGACGCGCTGCGTTCGATCTACGATCGTACCCTCAACGAAGATATTCCCCCCGAAATGCTCGATTTGCTGGGCCGCCTCGGATAACAGGACCTAACCAGAACGGCGGACGTGCAACAGCAGTGACTGGCGAGACCAAGGGCTGGGTTGCATCCCGCTTCGGCCGACTCTCGACCGGCTTGAAGATGCTGCTGATCCTCAGCCTGGGTCTTTTTCCGCTCGGCCTGATCGCCATCCTCGCCTCCGTCCAGAGCGCGCAACAGAACCGCAGCGACCGTGAAGAGGAAGTCCGGACCCAGGTCGAGCTCGGCGCCCAGCGGCTCAATTCGGCCATCGCGCGTGGCTCACTGACCATTCGGGCGGCAAGCACAGCGATCGCCGCCACGGGCCAGGAAAAACCGGTTTGCGAGCGTACCTTGGCCCGGCTCACCGCCTCCCAGATGGTACAGGGCTCGTTCGCACTGTTCGACGAGGGGGGCCGCGTGCGATGCGCGACCGCCGGTTTCCAATTGGCGGCGCCGCAACTCAATGGGCCGCCCAACGGGTACCGCGCCAATCTCAGCCAAAGCGGCGCACTCGACTTCGTGCTCTTCGGACCGGACGGCAGGATCGAGGCAGCTGGGGAATTCCCACGCCAGACAATTGCCGCGGTAACCCGGCTCGCCCCCGACAATCGCGATTATCGATTGGAGTTCGTGGACGGCCCACGAATGATTGTCCTCCACGACGAGCATAGCGGCGGAGCGCTGAAGAGCACCATCGTTCGGACCAGCCCGGTCGCTGGCGGTCAACTGACGCTGCGCGTGACTGCCGGGATGATGCCGATCACCGCCAACGAGCTGTTGCTAATCCTGCTCCCCGTGGTGATGTGGGTCAGCGCCGCCTTCATCGGCTGGCTGATCGTCAACCGGCTGCTCCTGAAGCCGCTGGGCCAGATGCAGAAAATGGTTTCCGCCTATCACCCGGGCGAGCGACGGCTCGACATCCCCAGGATGCCGACGCCAGCGCGCGAAATCGGCGAACTGCGCCAGGCGTTTCATGATGTTACGCTGACGGTGGCGCGCCACGAAGCCGAACTGGAAGCGGCGGTTGACCGCCAGACTCGTCTGGTCCGGGAAGTCCACCATCGGGTAAAGAACAATCTCCAAGTGGTGGCGTCGCTGCTCAACCTTCATTCCCGCGGTTCGCGCAACGAGGAGGTGGCAGCGGCCTATGCGTCGATCCAGCGCCGCGTCGACGCGCTCGCCGTCGTCCACCGCAACCATTACGCCGAGCTTGAGGAAAATCGCGGCGTCGCGCTGAAGCCGCTGATCTCCGAGCTTGGCTTCAATCTGCGCGCTACCGCGCCGCGGTCGGCCGCCGGTATGGCGATTAGCATCAATATCGATCCTTATTACGTTACCCAGGATGTGGCGGTCTCGGTTGCCTTCCTGATCACCGAAATCGTCGAATTCGTGATGTTCTGCGGGGCCAAGGCTGTGCGCATCTCTCTCGCGGCCGCTGAAGCGGGGTCGGCCCAGCTCATGGTTGAGTCGGATGGCCTGCGCGCGGATGCGTCCTGCGATCAGGAATTGCTTGAACGGTTCAACCGCATCATCAACGGCCTGTCGCGCCAGCTGCGCTCGAACGTGGTTCGCGATGAAAAGGCGGGTATCATCGAACTCGGCATTGCGGTCCTGGAGCGGGCCGAGAGCTAGCCTCGCCAAACGCCCAGCCGTGGCGGAATTCAGCCGGTTTCGTCCCACCGCGGGCAATCTTTACATGGAGAAATTTTTCGTTTGGAACGGAACTCTCGCCGACCTGCATCGTTGTGCAGTTTGGATAGTGACCTTTTGCCCCCCCGCTCTCGCTATCCAAGACATGAGCCCGGACGCGCCAACCTCCCCCCCGGTGGCGCCTCCGGGCTCAATAATTTTGGGCCTTGATTCAATAAGTTGAGCTGGTGCGTCACGGGAACCAAGCCCGGATCGGACGCATTTTAGTCCCCGCATTGCCGGCCTCTCGACCGGCATAAGTAGCTCCCTGTCAGGAGAGATGTCATGTTACGTAAGATTATCGCAATTATCGCCTTGTCGAGTAGTCTGGCGCTCGCCGCCTGCAACACGGTCAAGGGCGCCGGCGAAGACATCAAGTCGGTCGGCGAAGCCGGCGACCGGGCCCTCTGATCACCGTGGAACCGCGGGGCGTCCTACAACGAGGGCGCCCCATTTTTTTCGCGTGATAGCCGTCGGCATCAGCCTGGCTTTTCGTTGCTCAACTCCAGTTCCGTTGCGCCGCGGCTTTCCCGCCTGCGGCGACGCTCGGTGAACCAGATGGCGATGAGCGCAAGCTCGTAAAGCGTCACCAGCGGGATCGCGAGAGTGAGCTGCGATACCACGTCCGGCGGGGTCAGCACTGCAGCGACCGCGAAGGCGGCCACGATCGCGTAGCGGCGTCCTCGCTTCAGCTGGCCGCGGGTGACGATACCGGCCCGTTCCATCAGCATCAGCAGCACCGGCAGCAGGAAGGCCACGCCAAATCCGAAAATGAATTTCGTGACGAAGTCGAAATAATTGCCGATCGCGGGCAGGGCGATCTGCTCGACGCCGCCGACATTGCGCTGATACGACAGCAGGAAATGGAGCGCGAAGGGCATTGCCACGTAATAGGCAAGCGCGGCGCCGGCGAGGAACAACACCGGGGTGAGCAGAAGGAAGGGCAGGAAGGCCTTCTTCTCCTGCTTGTAGAGGCCCGGCGCGACGAATTGCCAGATCTGGTTCGCGATGATCGGGAAGGCGAGCATGAGCGCCGCGAACAGGGCGACCTTGATGTCGACGAAAAAGGCTTCGAAAATATTGGTGTAGATGAGGCGCCCCTGCCCCGCGCGCAGCAGTGGCTGGACCAGGAAGCCGAATATCGGCTGCGCGAAATAGAGACAGATGCCGAACGCCACCGCCAGCGTGCCGACGCACCAGAGCAAGCGGCGGCGCAGCTCGATCAGATGTTCGAGCAGCGGGGCGCGGGTTTCGTCGATATCCTTCACGGCAGGTCGGGACGCGGCGTTTCGGGTTCCGCTTCCTGAGCGGGCGAAGGAGGCGCCTCTGGCGCCGGGGAGGCCATCGGATAGTCACGCATGATTCTCTCGTTCTCGGCCTTCCACTTCTTTTCCATCTCTTCGAGTTCGGCCTGCTGGATCATCGCATCGAGACCAGTGCGGAAATGGCGCGCCATGGCACGAGCCCGGCCAGCCCATTGACCCACCGTGCGCATCAGACGCGGCAAATCCTTCGGGCCGATCACCACCAGGGCGACGATCGCGACGAGAAGGAGCTCGGTTGGTGCAACGTCGAACATATTTGCGCGCTAGACCCTCACGAACCCGCGCTGAACCAGCCCCTCGCTGAGGGGTGAGTTCGCGCTAGGGCTCACGCCTCTCGTCGGCGTCCAGCGCACGGCTGCGATCGACAGGAACCTCCAGCGTCTTGTCATCCGCGATGCGACGAGGGGTCTTGGGCTCGTCCTCTTCGCTCATGCCCTTCTTGAAGCTTTTGAGGCCCTTCGCGACATCACCCATCATGTCGGAAAACCGCCCCTTGCCGAACAACAGAAGGACGATGACCCCGACGACGAGCCAGTGCCAGAGGCTGAAACCACCCATTCATCGTCTCCAGAAATCTTCGGAAGTAACTTAGGCGCCAAAGGCCGCCCCGGCAATGGGTCCGACCGGCGCCGCGCGCCTACTCTTCTTCGTCCGCGCTCTCCAGCTCCATCTGCTCGATCGCCAGATCGATCGGATCGAGCAAGCCGGCCGCCTTTAAATCATCGATGCCGGGCAGATCGCGCCGGCTCTGCAACCCGAAGTGCGCCAGGAAGTGCGCCGTCGTCGCATAGGTGAGCGGGCGTCCCGGTACCTCCCGGCGGCCGGCGGGCCTCACCCAGCCCGCCTCCATCAGCACATCGAGCGTTCCTTTTGATATCTGGACACCGCGGATCGCCTCAATCTCGGCCCGGCTGACCGGTTCATGATAGGCGATGATGGCCAGCGTCTCGACCGCGGCGCGCGAAAGCTTGCGCGCCTCGTCGCGCTCGCGGCGCAATATGTGAGCGAGATCAGGTGCGGTCTGAAAATGCCAGCGCTTACCGCGTTCGACGAGCTGCACGCCGCGCTCCGCATAATCCGCGCCCAGCGCAACCAGCGCCGCAGCTACATCGACCTCTTCGCCGACATAATCGCGAATTTCCTCGACCGTCATCGGTTCCTCGGCGGCGAACAGCGTCGCCTCGACCGCCCGGAGCGCGTCCCTGCTCATGCCGCGCGAACGAAAAGTGGAGCGAAAGCCGCCTGCTGGTCGAATTCCACCTTGCCCTGGCGCGCGAGCTCCAGTGCAGCGACAAAACTGGAGGCGAGCGCCGAACGGCGGAAATCCGGATCGGGCGTGTCCGGGAGAAATGCCTCGAGCTCCGTCCATTCAAGCGCGGTTCCGAGTAGCCGCTCGACCCTCAGCAGCGCTTCCTCGAGTGTCATCACCGGACGGCGGCCGATGACGTGGATGGCAGGCTCGGTGCGAGCCCGCACCACGCCATAGGTCGAAATCAGGTCATAGAGGTCGACCTGCCAAGCCGCCTTGCGGATCACGCGCAGGCCCTCCGGCGCGCCGCGCGCGAAGACATCGCGGCCGAGCCGGTCACGGCCGAGCAGTCGGGCTCCAGCTTCCCGCATCGCATTGAGGCGCTGCAGGCGCAGCTGCAACCGCAGTGCAAGCTCCTCGGGGCTGGGATCGGCTTCCTGATCCTTCGGAAGGAGAAGGCAGGATTTGAGATAGGCGAGCCAGGCCGCCATCACGAGATAGTCGGCGGCGATCTCAAGCCTGAGCTTACGGGCATCCGCGATGAAGGCGAGATATTGCTCGACGAGCGCCAATATCGAGATTTTGGCGAGATCGACCTTCTGGCCGCGCGCCAGGGTGAGCAGGAGGTCGAGGGGCCCTTCCCAGCCGTCGATGTCGAGCGTGAGCCGGTCGGCCTGGCGCATCGGCGCCTCGGGCACCTCCCAACTCTCTTCGACGTCCATGGGCCCTTCTATCGCCGGCTGCCGCGCCGCGTCCAGATGGCGCCGCTGCTCAACGCGAAGCCGACCGGCGAGTCAGGCGGCCGATTTGACTTCGCCGGCAGCGCTCGCTTCGAGCAGGGCTACCACCTCCGACGCGTTCATCACGTCGGCGAACAAGAAGCACATGTTGTGCAGGGTCGCATTGTGCTCTGCGTCAGTGAGCGCGGCGTTCGCGTCGGCCACGAAAATGATGCGATAATCGAGCTGCATCGCATCGCGGGCGGTGGATTCGCAGCAGCAATTGCTCAGCGTCCCGGTGATGATCAACGTGTCGATACCGCGCTCCTGCAGGACCTCGTGAAGATCGCAGGTGCCGGGGATGAAGGCGCCGAAGCGGTACTTGTCGACGGCGAGATCGCCTTCCGCCACATCGAGGCCGGACCAGAGCTGCCAGTAATGCGCGCCCGGGGTGAAAGCCTCGCGATGGAACTCAGCAGTTTCGGGCGACAATCTCGCGTAGAATCCGGGCCAGCTCGAGGGATCGGGCGGCGTCGTGAAACGGAGGAAGACATTGAGGCCGCTGGCGACACGGACGGCGCGACTGATCGCATTGACGTCCGTGACGATCTCGCGGGCGAAGGGCACTTCGACCGGTGCACCGGGCTCCATGAATCCGTTCTGCAGGTCGATGACAATGTGGGCGGTTCGCCGCGGATCGATCCGGTCGAGCACGTGAAGGCGGCCACCCCGCTCCTTCTTCAGGACGGCGATCAAGTCAGGCGATAGTTCGATCTTGTGCATCGGGCTTCCTCGTTCCAAGGCGCGATTCAGGCGTAGGCCAACAGGCTGTCACGCTTCGCGGCGGCTTCCGCATAGGAAATGGCCGGCCGGGCATCGGCAATCGTCGCCATCGCGCGGGCCAGCCTGGTCGTCGCCTGCTCGCTCAATGAACCCACGGCACCGGCAAC
>Ga0068859_100008296_pt1 | contig 10529 bp, 8 predicted proteins | sample KBSSwiS22_FD_66585 | JGI IMG/M metagenome (GOLD analysis project Ga0068859, IMG submission 66585) | Switchgrass rhizosphere microbial communities from Kellogg Biological Station, Michigan, USA - KBS Switchgrass S2-2 | ecosystem: Host-associated > Plants > Roots > Rhizosphere > Soil ... | reverse complement strand
ACTCTCATTTGCGCGGGCAGCGATGGCACCAATGCAGCCAGGCAGATCGAGCGCATCGCTACCGGCTGGCGGCTCAAGGCGATTGCCGATCCCGTCATCGTGTGTACGCACGCCCAGACACCGCAAGAGATCCTCAAGCCGAAGCAAATCGCGGCTCCCGACCTGGCGCGCTGCGAGGAGCTCGGGGCGACGCTCGCAGCCGGCCTCGACCTGGGAATTTACTGACCGCCCGCAAATACTTTACGCGAGCGGCAGGTGATGCGGCCTCACGAGCAGGTTCCAGTCCTGGTGCTCTTCCAGGATGAGTGCAATGGCACCCTCGATTGCCGCTTTGAGCGCGACGGGATTCCCGGCGGTGGCCACTTCCGCCAGGGCGGTTTGAATGTGCTCGCTCGAGTTACTCAACTCCCTGGCCAGACGCTCCGAAGTCGAGCCGAGCCGATAGGCTTCGGATTGTGCCAACGCGCCATGCAGCGAGGCACCCAGGGCGGGAAAGAAGGTTGTGACCAGGGAAAGCCACAAGGTGTGGATGATCAGGTGCAGTAGCGCGCCGAGCGCCGTCAACCCGAACAGATAACCGTTGATCGAATGGACCCGATGCAGCAGCACGTGCTGACGGACAGCAACGCGCGAATGATAGCGCCGCTGTTGTTCCAGGATGTCCAACGTCCAACGGGCATAACCGCTCACGAAATCGGAATCAGACCAAGCGGCTGCGAGTATCTGCCGGGCCAGAGGCTCAACGCGGCCACACAGTTTTGACACATCATCCGCCGTGCGCAGATGCTGACCAGGATCGAAAGCGCGCACGTACCAGTTGGGTTCGCCGCCCGGCGAAGTGAAATCCAGCAGAGGGGCGAGCATCGGCAGGTACCAGGCCAATTCGGCCGTCGTGCGGGCGCGCAGCCATTGACCTTGCCAGTCGCGTCGGTGCCCCAGCCAGTAGATCGTACTCACTGTCCCAATGATGAGTACCTCGATGACTGCCCAAACACCGGCATAAGGATGAAATGTATGGCTTGGGCTATCCCACCCCAACGCGAGCGGCAGTACCGCACAGAGAACTGCAATCGCGCTCAGCAGGTAGATGGCCCAGAACCCGCTGCGATAGCGATGTCCGAAGTGTAGTGCCTGCCGATCAAACTTCTGGTGCTCGGGTTCGATGGCCTCGACCAGGGGCAGCAGCCGCTGCGGTGGTTGTGGGGGCCGCCGCGGTTCGTACGCTTCCAGCCGTACGCCCAACAGCAACAGACGTTGTATTGCCTGATGCAGCGCCACGAGCGGCTCAGTCCACTATTTCGTAGGTTGCAGCGAAGATTGCCTGCGACACGATGCCGAGACTTCCATCGCCATAGTCGAGCAACCAGTCGCCCGGTTGCCCTGTCAAGCGTGACATTCCATCCGCGAGCAGCACTTCAAACACACCGGGCATCGGCACCGCCATGATGGAATTGGGAAGGCTGACATACCGTCCCGCCTGACCCTCGACGGTCGGAGGCACCGCTCGATACTTTGCTGCGAAGTGCCCACGTGACACACGCCATCGATCTCCCGCGCCTCCGGTGACTATTGCATCTCCGGGGCGTGCGTGGACTACACCTTCGTGAGTTTGCACGGTGCATGCAGTAGGAGTGAATTGCACTTCGACCTCACGAACCACCTTGCGTGCCAGGACCCGTCGCGGATGGTTGCTTACAGCACTGGAGTAGCCCGGCTGCGCGTGAGATCGGAACACAGGCGGTGCCTCCGCAGTCACTGCGGACTCCGCGCCGTTGCCGTTGGGGCCGATTCGGCTGATGCAGTATCTATTTTTGTAACCGTTCCAATGTGCCGCCACAGCGGGGGGTAAAGCCTAACAAACGGGGCTTGCGGTGTGTGCTGCGGGACCTTAATTTGCGTATTGACTTAATTAAGCGATAGCTACATGATGGCTCAATGCGGTCCTTGAACGTGCTTGCCGACCCCACCCGTCAGCGCATCGTGGAGATGCTTGCGACGGGCTCTATGTCTTCCGGTGATATCGCTCGTCGCTTCGACGTCAGCGCGCCCGCGATCTCTCAGCATCTGCGTACGCTTCGTGATGCGAAGCTCGTACGTGTACGGGCGGAAGCGCAAAAGCGCTTTTACGAGCTCGATCCGGAAGGGGTGGGGGAATTGGCCAATTGGATCGCCCGCATTCGCAGCTTCTGGTCGGAGAAGCTGGATGCCTTGGAAGAGGAGCTTCGCAAGTGACCCTCGATAAAGCAGACAAAGATCCGAGTGCCCAATTTTTCAAGCAGCCGGGTGTACGCCTGGAACGCATGCTGCCGGGACCCATCGAGCGCGTATGGGAACATCTGACAAACACCAAGCTCCTCCACGCCTGGTTTGGCGACAAGAGCAACATCGAGCCACGGCAGGGCGGAGCGGTGCGGCTCATGGATGGTCACATCCGTGGAGTTGTCACCCAGTGGCACCCGCCACATCGTCTAAGTTACACCTGGAATGTGTTCGCCCCCGCGGATCCCTCAGATGCCGTGTCGGCCTACCCGGAATCTTACTTGATGCTCACACTCGAGCCGCGAGGGGAACAGGTGCTGTTGGTACTTACCCACCTGCCAGTGCTGGAGCGCTTCGAGAAGCAAAACGCGATGGGATGGCACACGTTCCTGGACATCCTCGCCGACACGCTCGAAGGGCGCAAAGTCGGCAGCCGGCAGGAGTACATGGTGCGAAATTCAGCGCGCTATGGGGTGGACATGAACAACATGGCGCGGTGATGTGGGGGCCCCCCCCGAGGGCTCTCCATCTGACCCACCCACCCGTGAGAATTCATGTCACCTGCGATGAGGCGGCCGAACTGCGCGGGCAACTGAAGGGGCTGAGACTCGACACCTCTTTCTGACTTAGTCCAAAATTTGCCCTTCACAACGGGGAGGTGGCACGCGAGGAGCTCCCGGCGTCTTCGCCTTCTACGGATGGATCCATGCAATCAGTTCAGAACGTAACGCGCGAAACCTTTCTTCCATTACCCCGCATGCAGGAGCTCGCCAAGTTGGCGGCCGGCTCGTATCGTCGTGCGACGCCATTTCCGCACGCCATATTTGACGACTTCTTCGATCCAGCGATGTTGGAGCTGGTGCTCTCCGAGTTCCCTGCGCCCGGTCAGATCGCATGGCGGGGCTTCAAGAACGAGTATGAGATCAAGCTCTTCTCCTCAGCCGAGGCGGCCTTTGGGCCGGTCACGCGATTGTTGATGTATCACCTCAATGCCAGCACCTTCCTCGATTTTCTGACTCAGGTGACCGGAATCGATTATCTCATTCCCGATCCGACCTTTAATGGCGGTGGCCTGCATCAGATCCAGCGGGGTGGCAAGCTCGGTATCCACGCTGATTTCAACAAGCTCAAGGGCTGCAACCTCGACCGACGCCTGAACGTGCTCATATACCTGAACAAAAACTGGCGCGATGAGTACGGCGGCCATTTGGAACTGTGGGACCGGAACATGACCCGCTGCGAAGTGAAGGCAGCTCCGTTGTTCAACCGCATGGTGGTCTTCAGTACCACGGATTTCAGCTATCACGGTCATCCCGACACGCTGCAATGTCCGGAGGGCATGACGCGGAAGTCGCTCGCTCTTTACTACTACACGAACGGGCGCCCTGCCGAAGAGATGAGCGCCAAGCACTCGACGCTGTTCAAGGCCCGGCGTGAAGGCGAGTTCGGACGTCCTAGTTGGAGAAAGAGGATGCGTGCGAAGCTGAAGAATCTTACGCGAGCTATAATCCCCAGATGATTCAAATACAAAGAACTACCGGCGGAGCCGCGAATGAAAATAAGCCCCACCGTCCTTGCCACCGCTGTCCTCTTCTTGCACACATCCCTCCCGGCCCACGCGGCAGACACACCGCCACCGCGTCGCGCGCTGACACCCGACGATTTCTACAACATGCAGATCATTACCGACCCGCATGTCTCGCCAGACGGAAAATGGGTTGCCTACGTCGTAAGCACCAACGACCGCGGAGCGGACGAGGACCGTAGCGCAGTCTGGATGGTGAGCTGGGACGGCACGCAACAGATCCCGCTGACGAACCCGGCGCACGACATCAGCTCACCTCGCTGGAGCCTCGACGGCCGCTACGTCTCGTATATGGCAACTCCCACCGGGACGGATAAAACCCAGATCATGCTCCTCGATCGCCGCGGCGGAGAGGCGAGGGCACTCACTGCCGTAACCGATGATATCGAGAGCTACGAGTGGTCCCCGGACAGCAAGCGTCTCGTACTCGTGATGGAGCAAGGTAACGCCAAGGCGCCGAGCACAACAGGCGAGCCAGGTGAGAAGCCCCGGAAGCCTGCGAGCAACATTCCCGAGGCGACAAGACAACCTCCCGACACCGGCAAGGGCTCTATCGTTGCCGACCCGGCACCGGGTACGGCGGATTCCACCAAGAAGGCCGCCGACGTTCCCAAGCCTATCGTCATCGACTCGATACATTTCAAGGAGGATAAGGACGGCTACCTGGGTGTTGGACACAACCGTCACCTGTACCTGCTCGATGTTGAGACCCGGAAAATCGAGCCGCTGACAACCGATTCCGCGTTCCATGAAGATCTGCCTGCCTGGTCTGCCGACAGCCGCCGGATCGCCTTCACCCGCACGCGCGAGAAAGGCTCCGATGCCGACGCAATGGAAGACATTGAGCTGATCGATGCACAGCCGGCAGCACAACCGGCCAAACTCCTGCGCATCCATGTCCCTAATCAGCAGAAACTCGCGTGGAGCCCGGATGGAACCACGCTGGCCTTTCTGGAGGGTGTCGAGGCGAAGTATGCGCAGTACGCCCAGGATCGCCTGGTCATTGTAAAGACCAGCGGTGGCGCACCGGAGGTACTAACTGACTCGCTTGACCGAGGCGTGTCCTCCTATGCATTCAATAAGGATTCCACAGCCTTTATCGTCACCATCGAAGACGACGGAACGGCTTACCCGGTGTTACTCAACTCTCGAAGCCGCGTGGTGAAGAAGTTGGCTCAGGGGTTGTCTGTCGTCTCGGATCTCTCGACCGTTAACGGGCACACCGCAGTGTTGTCTTCCAACGATAGTTCGCCGACCGAGGTGTACGCTCTTGAAGGCGAACGCTTGCGGAGGCTTACGCGGCACAACGATGCGTTCATGGCGCAACTGAAGATTGGCGCAGTCGAGGACATGCGTTTCAAAAGCGCAGACGGGACGCCGATTCACGGCCTCGTCGTGAAGCCGCCGGATTTCCAGCCGGGCCGCAAGTATCCCACCGTACTGTGGATACACGGTGGCCCCAATCTTCAGGACGACCACTCGTTTGCATTCGACGGGTATCAGTTCAAACGGCAGCTGCTGGCTGCCAGCGGTTTCGTAGTCTTCGGCGTCAATTATCGCGGCAGCAGCGGACGCGGCGATGCCTTCTCCCGGGCGATCTTCGCCGATTGGGGACACAGGGAAGTCGAAGACCTGCTGGCCGGGGTGGACTACCTGGTCCAACAGGGAATAGCGGACCCGGAAAAGCTCGGCATCGGTGGCTGGAGCTATGGCGGAATGCTGACCGATTACACGATCGCCTCGGATAAGCGTTTCAAGGCGGCGCTCAGTGGGGCCGGGACCGCCAATCCGCTCGGCACGTATGCCGCGGATCAATACTCCATTCAATACAACAAGGAGCTCGGTGACCCGTGGCGCAGCTCCGACGTTTACCTGAAGCTGGCCTACCCGTTATTGCATGCGGACCGGATCCACACGCCGACCTTGTTCATGGGGGGCGACAAGGATTTCAACGTTCCCATCGTTGGAGGCGAGCAGATGTATCTCGCGCTGCGCACGCTTGGGGTTCCAGCGCAGCTCGTCGTTTACCCGGGTCAGTACCACACACTCACGCGTCCGACCTTTCTGAAGGATCGCGCTGAGCGCGCGGCTGCCTGGTTCACTCAGTACCTGTTAAGCTCCGCACGCTAAACCGGAAGGGGCCCCGCAATGAAGCATCACACCGCCACCCAATCCATTCTTTTCGCATCGCTCTGTGTCGCCCTGGGCGGCCTGGCAGCCGCGGCAGACAGCAAGCCGGCCGCTATGGCAATGACAGCGGCTGCGCAGACGCAAGCGCCCGACCAAGGTCTGACGAAAGCAGTCGCGGACTCCGCTCGCTCTGCGAAGTTCGTGGCTCGAGATCGCTTTCGGCATCCAGCCGAGGAGCTCACGTTCTTCGGCCTGAAACCGACCATGACGGTCGTTGAGGTGTGGCCGGGTGGTGGTTATTGGACCGAGATCCTGGGCCCCTATCTGAAGTCTTCGGGCCACTACTATGCCGCTGTCCCGGTTAAGGGCGAGAGCGCGGAAGAAGATAAAGGGACCGCTGCGTGGCGCAAGCGTGTTGAAGAGGAAAAGGATCGCTACGGCAAGGTCACCGTCACGGGGCTTGGTAAAGGCCACTACGATGTGGCGCCGCCTGGATCCGCGGATCTGATCGTCACCTTCCGCAACCTCCACAATTGGATGGACGGGGGTTATGCGGATGAGGCGTTGAAGGGTTTCTACACCGCGCTCAAGCCCGGCGGAATTCTGGGCATCGAAGACCATCGTGGCCGTGACGATAAGCCTCAGGACCCGAAGGCCAAGTCCGGTTACGTACGCCAGGACTACACGATCGAGGCTGCCCGTAAGGCGGGCTTCGAATACGTCGGTGCCTCGGAAATCAACGCCAATCCTAAGGACACTAAGGACTACCCGGATGGTGTGTGGACGCTACCGCCTTCCCTGGCGCTTGGTGATAAGGATCGCGAGAAGTACCTGGCGATTGGTGAATCCGACCGCTACGTGCTGAAGTTCCGCAAACCCGCGCACTAACATCTGACACCATGGCCGGGCCCCTCTGAGGCCCGGTCACCGCGGCTCGCGCTCCGTCTCTGCGGCCCGCCCTCGCGCGTGCCACCTCATCGGCCTGCGACGCTCTTCTTCAGCACCGCAAACAACACAGGATGGCTCTGCTGCAGCTGCCTGCGCAGAGCCATCTCCTCGTCCTGGAGATGTGCCCGATGCGCATGTATCCACCGGTGAACACACCGGTAGCGTTCCTCCGCCGGGGAGTCGCCGCGCGGCAAATCAACACTGAGCTGCCGGGCCAGCCCCGGCTCACGTAGCAGCAGCCACGCGGGGAAGTCACGAGCGGTTAGAGCGGGTGCAGAGGATGAGCTCGCAGAGTCCGCCGCGCAATCCTCCTCACAATCCAAAAAAGCCTGCCACAGGCCACTCAAATCCGATTGCCTCAGCCGCTCCACTGCCGCGGCAACCTGATCGGGAGCCACCCAACACAGGTAACACCACGCGGTCAGCGCCTCAACACGCCGCCGGCGCCGAAACGCACTTTCTGCGAGCCGGAGGCACAGCGGCGGATGCGACCACCACCCAGCCTCAGCGACAATACTTTCGCTCACGCCGACCCAGTCCTGCGCCTGACTCAACGCAAAACTGCGATGCAAATTCGGCTCGTCGGGCGAGAACGCATGCTGCGCAAGTGCGTCCGCCAGGTGTCGCCACAAGGGCGATAGGTAATCCCGGGAGCCTGAGCCCAACAAATGCCGGGCTGTGGGCGCGATTGACTCCAGGAACGTAAGCCGACCCGCCGGATTCTCAATCGGCCGGCTGAGGTCATCGAGTCCGCCCACCAGCCGATCGAAGGCGGCGAGATCCGGATGATTGGGCGCCTGAACGTACAGCCGATCCAGTTGCCGTTGACCTTCGAGCACATTACGGGCGCAGAGTGCCCGTGCGATACCATTGGTCAAGGTGACGACGGGATTGTCGAAGAATAAATCCATTTGCGGGGCGCTCTGCGCCGGCAGGTAGCGGCACCCGATCAGCCGGTGCAATTTGGGCTCAGCGCTGATCCTCAGCGGCTTGCCCGCCGCACGTGCGCCATCAACACCAAGTTCGACTCGAGCCTCGCCCGCGGCCCCCGCCAAAGCGTCGCCCCACGCGAAAAACTCCTGCGCCTGCTCCACCAGCCCAATGCTGCGCGCATAAGCCGCGGCCCGCTCCAACTCCGCGAGAATCTTCCCGCGGTCACCCATCAGCACATCGTCGAGCAAATCCATTTCCCGGCGGCGCCAGGATTCATAGTCGCTGTAGATCAAGCGGCCGGAGTTGAATAGCAGGTCAAGCGGCGCAAACGCGCCTTGCTCCATGAGTTGCGCATCAACCTGCGCTTGCAGTTCCGGCTCGATCGCCATCACGAGGCAAACAACATTTCCAGATCTTCCGCGCCCAAAGCCGTCGGCGAGGCGCTCTTCTCGGTATACAGACGGCCCGCCAGCACTCGTTTGTCAGCCTGCAACTGCAACATCCTTTCCTCCACCGTATCTTCCGCAATGAGTTTGTACACGAATACAGACTTGGTCTGTCCGATGCGATGCGCCCGATCCGTGGCCTGCGCCTCGACCGCAGGATTCCACCACGGATCATAGTGAATGACGGTATCGGCAGCGGTCAGGTTCAGCGCGGTTCCGCCCGCCTTGAGGCTGATTAGAAACAGCGGGACCTCGCCCGACTGGAACCGCTCTACGACGGCTGTGCGATCCGTCGTTTCGCCTGTCAACAGGCAGTACGGAATTGCCAGCCCCGTCACCAGCGATTCGATCAGCCGCAACATCGAGGTGAACTGCGAGAACAATAGAATGCGCCGGCCCTCGGCAACCAGTTCCGGCAGCACCGTCGCCAACCACTCGAGCTTTGCAGACGGAACACCGCCGCCGTTACTGAGTTCACCAGCGGCAGCAGCCCCGACACCAGCACCACCCCCGACACCAGCACTATCCTCAGTCGCGCCATCTCCCGGCCCACGGCTCACCCCACCGTTCACGAGCCGCGGATCACAACACACCTGCCTCAGCTTCAACAAAGCGTCCAATATGGTGATCTGACTGCGCGCGAGGCCCTGCTGACGGACCACTTCCTGTATGCGCTGATGCATAGCCAGCCGCACACCATCGTAGAAGTCCCGCTGCTTCTCATCCAGCGTAATGGACTCGACGATTTCAACCTTCGGCGGCAATTCCTTCGCGACCGCGTCCTTGGTTCTGCGCAACAGAAAAGGCGCCAGCCGTGCACTCAGGCCCTCCGCGCGCCCGCGGTCGCCGTTTCTTTCGATGGGTGTGCGATAGTGCCGCTGAAAGTGCCGCTCATTGCCCAACAATCCGGGTTGCAGAAACTCGAACAGCGACCACAGCTCGCCCAGGTGATTCTCAACCGGCGTGCCGCTCAGGCACAGGCGGCATTCCGCGCGCAGGGCACGAGCCATCTGCGATACCTTCGCGGCCGGATTCTTGATCATCTGCGCCTCATCGAGAATCACCAGGCCGAATTCGCGAGCCAACAGCACCTCGCTGTCGATCAGCAGCAGGGGATAGGCGGTAATGATGACCTGTGCACCGTTGAGCCGCGGCAGCGATTTTCGACGTTGGGCGCCGTGCCAGGTACAAACGCTCAGTCCGGGCGCAAAGCGGGTGAATTCGTGCTGCCAGTTGCCCAACGCGCTGACCGGCGCAACGATCAACACAGGTTTGCTCAAGCGCGCGCTCTCGATTTCCAGCGCGATATGAGCGATGGTCTGCACTGTCTTTCCCAGGCCCATGTCGTCCGCCAGGATTCCGCCCAGCCGGAATCTGCGCAGAAATTGCAGCCACCCCAGCCCTTCTTGCTGATACGGCCGCAGCTCACCCCGAAAACTGGCCGGTGCCGGTAACGGCTTGATGCCCGAAAAGCTCTTCAGATCCTCGATCAGTGCCGCGAGCGACGCATCATCCGAGCTCAACGTGGGGCCGTTCAACTCCATGGCGAGCTGTGCGAGCCGCCCACCCTGACTGCGCGGCAGAGGCAACGCTTGGTCGGAATTCAAGCTGTCGCGGTCAAACAGCTCCACCAGTGTGTTGGCAATGCGTTGAATTCGCTCCAGCGCTATGGGCAGATAGCGCCCGTCCTCCAGGCGCACCAGCCAAAACTCCCCGACACGACAGCCAGCAGCATCCACCTCGCCGCCACCAAGCTCGGCCATGTCACTTCCGGACGACGACTGCTCCGGTAACAAGTGTCCCTGTGAAGCCTGCCCCAGCGAAGATTGCAGGTAGCGAGTCAGCGCCGGCAGTAGGTTGACGGGTTGGCCATCAACCATCACACCGAGCCGCAGACTGAACCAGGCTGACTGGCGCACGTCCGCCGGGCCGCGCAGGGCTCCAAGGTCCCCGTACCACTGGTTTGCGGCCACCACCCGGTGAGGAAAGCGCTCATCAACCACTACTTCCCAGCCGGCGGCCTGTAGCGCCGGCACTCCATCCATCATGAACGCGAGCCACGCCGGCCGATCTTGAGGAACAGTTCCGAGTACACCAGCCAGTTGCGATTCGAACAATCTTTCGCGTTCGAGGTCACGAGGAATCTCGAACAGCGAGTCTCCTACCAACAACCGAACCATTGCCTGCCCCGCGAGCAATCTGCGGCTGTCAACGGGAACGCCGTTGTA
>Ga0068859_100008294_pt1 | contig 10532 bp, 9 predicted proteins | sample KBSSwiS22_FD_66585 | JGI IMG/M metagenome (GOLD analysis project Ga0068859, IMG submission 66585) | Switchgrass rhizosphere microbial communities from Kellogg Biological Station, Michigan, USA - KBS Switchgrass S2-2 | ecosystem: Host-associated > Plants > Roots > Rhizosphere > Soil ... | reverse complement strand
GCTCGGCATCCACACCAACATGGCGGGCGCGATCCCGCCCGCGATCGACGCGGCAGCCCTTTCCGGCGCGGCGGCCGTCGCGGATCTCGACGAGGAGGAACGCCAGTCCTTCGACCATGTCTCCTTCTTCTACAAACATGGGCTCGGCTATGCGCAGGAGATGGGGAACCGTCCGCAGACCCTCTATGGGGTTGCGGATTCACCCGTCGGCCTGGCGGCCTGGATCATCGACCACGACATCTGGACATACCGGATGATCGCGCGCGTGTTCGACGGCGGATCCGAAGGGCTGACCCGCGAAGACATCGTCGACAACATCACGCTCTATTGGCTGACCAACACCGGCGTGTCCTCGGCGCGGCTCTATTGGGAGAATAAGCACGCTTTCTTCGCCCCGAAAGGCGTGAAAGTCCCCACCGTCGTCAGCGTATTCCCCGACGACATACCGGGCCCGATCCCGCGCAAGTGGGCGGAGCAGGCCTATCCCGGGCTGATCTTCTATCGGAAGCATCAGAAAGGCGCGCATTTCGCCGCCTGGGAGCAGCCGGCGGCGCTCGTCGCGGATTTGCGCGACGGCTTCCGGTCGCTGCGCTAGCAATAACCGGGCGGGACGGCATCCTTGTGCTGCCGTCCCGCCCGCGAGGGGGATGAAGCATGGACGAGGACACCAAGGAGCGTGCGTCCAACCGGCTGGCCGCGGACACGTTCATGCCGCTGATGATAGAGGCCTTCCATGCCGGCCTGCGGGAGATCGCAAGCCTCTCGCGTTGGCTGCTGGCGACGCTGGTCGTGATCAATGGTGCCGGGGTAATATCGATGCTCCCGCTCAGGATCGCCACCGCGCCGAAACTGGGTGGAGCCGTCGCCTTCCTGGTCGGGATCCTGGCCGCATTGGGCGCGGCTCTATGGTCGCTTTACGTGTTCAAGCGCTTCAGCACGTCCGCGGGCACAATGATGGGCTATTGGCTGGATGTCGCCGACGACGGCCAGCGCCTCGAGGCGCTCGAAGCAGAGATGAAGGCACACATGGACCAGGCGATCGGCTCCCGCGGGACGCACTTCCTGGTGTACGCGAGCATGGCGGCGTTTCTCATCGGGTGCGCGTTGACGGGCTGGGGGCTGCTGATACGGGAGGGATTGTAATGACCGCCGTCATGGCCGCGACGTTCGACCTCACGCCGCCTGGCCCCGACCAGTTCCAGGAACTAGTTTCCGGCCTGAGCCCGGAGGAGCGGCACCTCCTTCTCGACCATGGCGAGGAGGCGCCGTTCTGCGGCATCTTCCTCGCCGAGAAGCGCGAGGGCGTCTACACCTGCCGGCTTTGCGGCCTGCCTTCGTTCAAGGGCGGCGCGAAATTCGAGAGCGGCACCGGCTGGCCAAGCTTCACCGCGCCGTTCGCCGCGGGGCATCTGCGCGAAGTGCGGGACACGCGCTATGGCATGGTCCGCACCGAGATCGTCTGCGCGCGGTGCGGGTCCCACCAGGGCCACGTCTTTCCGGACGGTCCGCCGCCGACCGGCAATCGCTATTGCATCAATTCCGGCTCGCTCGAATTCACGCCAGCTGGCGACCCGCTCCCCGACAAGCTCGGGCGCGGCGCGCCGGAGGGCGAGGTCTGGAGCTAACTAGCGGTTGAGCCGCTTGCCGAGTTCGAGCTGGGCGAGGAAATCGGTCATCATCCCGGCGACCTCCTCCTGCGCCCCGAGGCGTACGGAGGAGCCGTCGCGGCACGACCGCGCCCACGCCTCGCCGTCCTCGAGGCTGAAGACCAGGGCGTCGCCGAACGTCGCGGAAGGAGCTTTCCGGTCGCGCAGCGCGATCCTGACGGACTGGACCAGTCCGATAATGAGGGCTGACGAGATCAGAAACACGACAAAACCGAAGATGTCGTTCGCTTCCTCGAGAAGTTCGAGGGCCGGTCCGATGAACAGGAGATCCGCGATGACCCCGGAACCAACTGCGACGACGGCGGCGTGGCGCCAGTCGAGGAGGATTGCCGCCAGTAGTACGAACGGCAGGTAGGGCAGGAAGGCGCTTTCCGAGACGAAACGGCTCACCGCGAGGCGAATGAGCGTCGGAACGATAAGCGCAGCCAGAACGCCGAGCGCCGCCAACCCGCCTTTTGCGGGCGGCACAAGAAGCCATCTGTTCACCTGATCCTCGTGCTTCATCAAACCGGTCCGGAAAATTACCAAACGCCGCAAGGGCCAAACTGAATCATCCGGATTTTACATTTTTACGAAATAATGTGGATCAGGTCTGACGACTAGATTTGAACAGGTTACGACACCTGCACCGGTCCGGATTGACCCTGGCAGGCGAGGGGGGAGAATCCCCGATTATTGCAGATTGCCCATCCGGCACCCACGCGAAGCGCTCGCTGCGCGATATTTCTGGTGGCATCGGGATAACTCCCAATAAAATCGGTGCGCATGTTCGGCCATGATCCGAGGAATGAGCAGAAAGCACCTCCATCTGACCGCCGCCCTCACCGCCCTCCTGTGGACGGGCGCCGCGTCACCCCAAGCGATCGATCGTGGCGGTCGATCGATTCCCGAAATCGCAGCGCAGCTGAAACCTGGGGAATATGTCTGGGCGCCGGAACTTAGCCCCTCGGGGACGGCACTGTTTGTCGTGAACCTTCAGACGCAACGTGCGGTGCTGTTCCGTAATGGCGTTCCGATTGCTGCCACGACAGTATCGACCGGGAAGACGGGCAAGGAGACGCCGACGGGGGTATTCACGATCCTTCAGAAGAAGAAGGAGCATTACTCCAACATCTACAACAACGCGCCGATGCCCAACATGCAGCGCCTGACCTGGGACGGAATTGCGCTCCACGCCGGCAAGCTGCCAGGATATCCAGCTTCTGCGGGCTGCGTTCGGCTGCCGATGAAATTCTCCTCATTGCTTTTCGGCGCGACAACAATGGGCATGACCGTGATCATCACCAGCATTCCCGCCGTGCCGCAGAATTCTGCAACGCCAAGCGTGTTCGCGACCGGCGCGGCGTGGGGCCTGGGGTCGCTCGCCGACGCCCCTTTCCAATGGAACCCGCAGCGCTCCCGGAAGGGAATGGTTTCGGTGATCGTCAGCGCCGCCGACCAACGCGCGATCGTGCTGCGTGGCGGCGTCGAGATCGGCTCCGCTCCGGTGCGGGTCGACGGGCCGCTCGACACTGCGATCGCTTACGCGTTGCGCAACTCCGGCAAGAATGGGCGGCAATGGCTGAAGCTGCAATTCTCGGGAGCCGGCCAGGGCATGAGCGTGTCGGCGGATGAAGCAAGGCGCTTCGACACGCCAGCGAAATTCAAGAGCGCGGTTTCCGCCATTCTCACGCCCGGAAGCGTGGTGATCGTAACCCCGGAATCGCTCCGGGCCGGAAGCCCGGGCCGGTCGCAAATGGTGATCGAAACTGACGCCGGATAGCTGATTACGGCGCCTTGGCTGCGCGATGGTCGAGAATAAGCAGCAACGCTAGGCCCGATGCAGCAACCACATCATAGGCAGCGCAGAAGGCGGGCCATCATAACGGAACACCGGATCCCTCGAGGACGAAGGAACGCGCAAAATCGAAGACGCCGTGAAGGGCAAGGCCGCCGACCACAATCCATAGCGTGGAGCGGAATCCCAGCACCGCCCCCGCCGTGAACAATGCGAAGAAGAGGAGCTCAAGGAGAAGACCGGGGCGATCACCGGCCATCACTGCAAACAGTACGTAGTAAGAAGCGACGATGACCAGAACAAACGGGTAAAAGGCTTTCGAACGGTCGAACCCGACCAGGCGTGCGAAGACCGCTACCGCCACACCAAGACCTATCCCGACGAGCATCGACACCGGGCGAGGTTAGGGTCGGGAGTCGGTACCGGCAACCGTCGCGCGGCTCAACGCGCCGGCGCCACGCGGGCCAGAGCAAACAGGCAGAGGCTGGCCAGCAAGGTCGAGACGGTGCCGAGCGCAAAGAAGACCGCCGGCGGAATCACGCCCCAATAGGCGCCCATGAAACCCGCCAGCAGGCTGCCCAGGAATTTGGCGATGTACCAGCCACCCATCGCCATCGAGGCGAAGCGGATCGGCGCCAGCGTCTCGACGAGGGTCAGGCCGACCGGCAGCACATAGAGTTCGCCGACGGTGAGCAGCAGGAAATAGCCGAAGGTCCAAAGCGCACTGACCCGCGCGCCTTCGGGGCCGCTGGCGATCGCCGCCGCGACCATGACCAGCATCGCTGCGCTGGCGATGAGGCAGCCGATGCTCATCCGGCGGAGCAAATGGGTGATCGTCTCCCTCCCCTTGTGGCGCCGCCAGAAACGGATCAGCACCGGCGTCAGCAGGATGATCAGCAGGGGATTGATTGACTGAAACCAGGTCGCCGGGATGGTGAGGCCAAGCCCGAAGAGGTCGATCGAGCGGTCGGTGTTACCGTCCACCCACAAGGCGATGACGTTGCCGCTCTGCTCGTAGCCGACACGAAACAGCACGACCATCGCGACCATCAGGAAGAGGATCGCAACATGCTGGCGGACGAGCGGCCGCGCCGAGGCTTCGCTATCTGCCGCGAGCTGCCGGCGGTCCGGTTCCTTCGGGAGCAGACGCTGGAAGCTGCAATAGACAGCAAGGCCGATCCCCATGCCGACGCCGGCCGCGGCAAAGCCCCAATGCCAGCCGTAAAGTTCGCCCAGTGTGCCACAGACCAGGGGCGCGAGCAGGCCGCCCAGGTTTATGCCCATGTAATAAGCGCTGTAGGCATAGGCCTTGCGCGGGTCGTCGTCGGCGTAGAGGCTGCCGACCTGGATGGCGAGCGGCGGGATGAACAGGCCGTTCCCAAGCGCGACCAGCGCGAGTGCCGGGAACAGCAGGGATTCGAAGGCCATGGCGAAGTGGCCGACCATCATCATCGCTGCGCCGAGGATCACGCTTTTGGTGCGGCCGAGCCAGCGGTCGGCGATCAGCCCGCCGAAGAAGGGGCTGAAGAAGGCCGCCGCGCCATAGGCGCCATAGATCAAAGAGGATTTGGCCTGCGGAAAGCCCAGGTGCTTCGTCATGTAATAGACGAGCAAAGCCTGGAGGCCGAAAAAGGAGAATTCGGCCCACATCTGGGTAGCGAAGAGGACAGTGAGGCCGGGGGGATGCCCGAACAGGGTTCGGACCGGCGCGCGCCCTTCCGCGGATGCGCCGGCCCGGTCCACCCCGGTCAATAGTTCAGCGACGTCGTCAGCAGCCCGATGTTCAGGCACAGCCAGACGAGAAATGCGGCGGCGAGCGCGATCAGCACGGCCCAGAGCGTCGCGAAGCGATGCCGGCCCGGCGCTCGGGCCACCGTCCAGGCATTCCAGATCGCGCAAACGGTTCCGACGATCGCTCCAATGAGGATGAGCTGCAGAAGGCGCATCCAGATATCGAGCCGGTCATCGAGCACCGACAGGTCATTGTTGAGGATGGTGAGCATCACCAGCCAGCCCACCGCGAGCAGCACGAATAGCCAGGCGCCGACACGGGTCGCGCGATGGAGCATGAGCGGCCGCCCGGTCATCTCCGACGCATATTTGTAGCGGCGGCGAACCAGCGCAACGACCGGCCAACTGAACGCCGCGAGCAGGATGACGAGGAAGGCGAGGCCGGCGACGGGCAGGATCCAGGCCGCATTGAGCGATGTCGGCGCGGGCAGGAACTCGATGATCGCCGCATAAGGCGTGATCGAGAACATCTTCACCTGGCCGTTGGCGTCGACCTGAGCCTGGAGATAGTCGTTGCCGTTCACCTCCTGCCAGAGCCAGGGAGCCACTTCGCGCCATTTGCGCGGCGCGCCATCCGGGCCGGTAATCGCCGAAACGACAAGGATGCCTTCCTTGTCGACCGCAACCTTGGATTCGCCGAGCAAGGCGGCGAGGCGAAGGAAGTTGAACCCGCCAGCGCGGCTGCTCACGTAATTTCCAGACATCGCCTCGCCGTGCGCCTTGGCGGTCGCGGCGGTCGGCAGAGTCTTGTCAGGCGCCGGGAAATAGCGGTCGGTGAATTCCTCGAACAGCTTCTCACGGAGCGGATGCGCCGCCGCATCCTTCCCGATGCTATTCATCGAGATGTAGAGGCCGACATTCTTGTCGAGGAAGAGGTGCAGGTCGGAATGGAAGAAAACGGTGTCGCCGCCATGACCGACGATGGTGAGGCCGTTGCGGTCCTCATGATAGAAGCCGAGCGCCATCGGCGGCAGCGCCGAATATTCGCGATGCTCGAAGCGATGCATCATCTGCGCAGTCGCCGGGTTGAGCAAAGGGCCGCCATTGGCAAGATGGGCGATCATGAAACGACCCATGTCGGCGCCGCTCGCTGACAGAGCGCCGGCCGGCGCCATGCCGATCACCTCGAACGGCTGCGGCTCGTCCGAGCCGGGCTTGTAGGCCTGCGACAGCAACGGATCGAGCGCGGCGGGTAGAGGCTGTTCGAACGAGCTATGCGTCATCCCCGCCGGGGCGAGAACGTGGTTCTGGATATACTGGTCGAATGGTTCGCCGGAGACGCGCTCGACGATGTAGCCTGCGAGCGACGCGCCATAGTTGGAGTAGGCCGACATTTCGCCCGGTGCGTAGATCCGCTCCGGCACCCAACGCGCCAGGATCTTGCCGAGCGGGTCCGGTTTCTGCTTGCCGAAGGCGATCAGATATTTGGCGGTTTCGGCGAAGCCGGCGGTGTGCGTCATCAGGTGACGCAGTGTGATCGGCCTATTTCCACGCGGCGGAATCTTGAAGTCGAGATAGGTGTTGACGTCCTTGTCGAGATCGAGCTTCCCCACCTGGACCTGCTGCATCACCGCGGTCCAGGTCAGCAGCTTCGACACCGAGCCGGGGCGGAACAGGGTGGTCTCGGGGTCCACCTTTTTTCCGGTCTTCAGGTCGGCATAGCCGAAGCCACGCTGGGTCAGCGGCTGGCCGTCCTTGACGACGACGACGACCGCACCGGGAATGCCACCGGCCTTCAGGGCATAGGGCATGAAACCGTCGAGCCAGGCATCGAGATCCTGCTGGGTCAGCTCATGTGCGCCAGTCGCCGGAATCGCGGTCGTTGGCAGGCTGGATGCGGGAAGGACGGCCGCAGTCGGCTTGGTCGGCGCAAGCGCTGTCGGAGACTGGCCGGACGCCGAGACTGCGAGGGCCGCCAGTGCGGCTATGGCCCATTTGATCTGCCTGATCATTCGATCCCCCGTCAGTAGCGCACGCCAAGCGACAGACCGAACGAACGCGGCCGGACGACAGCGGCGGCGACATTGCCTTCGAGCGCAGTCCCCGACCCGCCGAGGTTCATGATGCCCCGGGAGTCGGTGAGGTTACGCGCGAAGGCATCGACGCGGAAGCGCCCGACATCGACGCCGGCGTGAAAGTCCACCTGGCTAAACGCGGACAGTTTGGTCTGCGGTGCTCCTGATCCATAGGGGAATCGCGCATTGAATTCGCCGTGGCGCGAACCCGTATAGTGCCAGCTGAGGCCAACGCGGCCGGTGACCGTATCGCTCAATGGATGCTCATATTCGGCGCCGATCGTGCTCTGCCATTTCGGATTGTAGGGGAGCGGATCGCCATCGTCTCCACCGACGAGATCGGAGGTGTCCTCCGTGAGTTCGGCATTCACCCAGGAGCCGTTGGCATAAAGCGAGAGCCCCTCAGCCGGGTTCAGGCCGAAGTTGAATTCAAGACCAGCGCTTCGCGCTTTGCCGCCGTTGGTATTGACGCTGAGCTGTTCGACGGTCTCCAGCAACTGGATGTTCTTCCAGTTGATCAGGAAGGCCGTGACTTCGGCGGAGAGAAGATGGTCGTCCGTCTGCGTCTTGACGCCGATTTCATAGTTGGTGGCCGTGTCCGGATCGAACTGCCGCGGCACGGTATCGGGCGCGGCGAGCGGTGAGACGAGATTCGGTCCACCCGGGCGGTAGCCCTTCGCCACGCGCGCGTAGATGCGCGTGTTCTCGCTAGGCTTGAACATTGGAGCGATCGCGTAAGTGAACACGCTATCGGACGATTCATTCGTATAGAAATCGGGCGGCGGAATGATGCCCCCCGTCTCCTGTGAGACCGATTGCTTGTTGTGGCTGTAGCGCCCGCCTCCGGTCAGATCGAATTGATCGGAAATGTGCCAGGTGACATTGGCGAACCCAGCATATTCCCGATACCGCGAGGGCAAGTCGATCAGGAAGAGACCGTCGAGCGATGGAATGCGCTCGCGCGTTACAGGATCGGCAGCGAACAGATTCTGTTGAAGGCGGTTCTTTTCCTTCGTGTAGAAGCCGCCGGCCGTCCACTCGACCGGACCCGAACCGCTGGAAGCGAGGCGCACTTCCTGGCTGAACCGATTCTGGTCCATCCCCTGATCGACGCCAACGCCGAGCCCGCCGAGCAGGGGCCCGTATATGCCGGTTGCATCCTGGACCTGGGTCTGATCGAGCGTCCCGAAGCTGGTCGAGGACACGAGTGTGACGGGCCCGAAGTCATAATCGATCGTCGCATTATAGATGCGATAGTCGATGTCGTTCGGCTCCTCGAGCGTGCGCTTGTGGGTGAGTTTGCCAAAAGCTGGCTTCAGGGTGATAGGATCGACGTCGACGGTGCTTGTTGCGTCGCTGCGAATGTCCTGCAGCAGCACCGAAGCGCGGATGCTCAGCTCCGGAGTCGGCTTCACCAGCAGCGAGACCCGGCCACCATAGAATTTGGCCTCATTCACATCGTCGCCGAAATTGGGGTCGTCGATGTAACCCGCGTCGTCGCGATAAAAGACGCTGGCGCGCACCGCGGCGACGTCGGAGGCTATCGGCAGGTTACCCGCGGCCCGTCCGGACCAGCCGAAATCGCCGTGCGAGACATCCTCGCCGGTCAGTTCGGCCGCGCCACCGAGGTGATTTGTGTCGGGCGCGACGGTCACATATTTGACCAGGCCGCCGAGGGAATTCGCACCATAGAGGGTTCCCTGCGGCCCGCGCAGCACCTCCACCCTCTCCAGGTCGAACGGGTCGAGATCGGGAGCCAGGACAGCACCATTCGCAAGGCCGGTCGCCGAACCGAAAGGAGTTTCATCGATATAGGTGGCGACGGTGGCGCTCGCACCGCTTGTATTGAGACCGCGCAGAACGATTCGCGAATTGCCTGGTTGGCTTTCGACGATATTCGCGCTCGGTACGCGAGTCAGATAGTCCGACAGACGCTGGGCGTGGGCGCTCGCGAGCGAATCGCCGGAGATCGCCGAAACCGACTGTGGCACGTCGAGCAGACGCTCGCTGCGCTTCTGGGCGGTGATGACAATTTCCTCCTGGTCGCCCGCCGCCTGCGTGGCAGGCGTTTGCGTCGAGGGGGCGGCGGCAGGGTTGTCCTGCGCATGCGCCGTTCCGGAAATGGCGAAAATGGCCGTGCCGGCCAGAAACAAAGCAGTCGATCTATGAAACATTTCCTCTAGCCCTCCCAGCCAGAATGGTGCCATTATTGACCAACTGTTTCGGAAATGGCAACTGGTTTCTAGTTGGAGTGTAAATGGTCGGATCCAATGCAATGCCCCTGCCGGGGCACGGCCTCGGCCGTGATAATGAAGATGTGCCGGCGCCCAGCCGGGCGATTCGCAACGCCCGAATCGCGCAAGGGCTAAGCCTGCGAGCGCTCTCCGCGCGGGCAGGCCTCCCCTATTCGACGCTGTCCAAGCTCGAGAATGGCAAGATGGGGTTGAGCTACGACAAGCTCATCCGACTGGCCCAGGCCCTCAACGTCGACCTCAAGGATATCGTCGCCGAACCCGAATCGGCGCCGGCGCCGATCGCCGTCGGCAGGCGCAGCGTGACGCGCGCTGGCGAGGAGCGCGACGCCGAGTCGGACCGCCACCTTCACCATTATCCCGCCGCGGAACTGCTTGGAAAGATGATGATTCCGATCATCATCGACGTCCAGGCACGCAGCGTCGAGGAGCTCGGCGGTCTCGTCCGTCACGCTGGCGAGGAATATCTCTACATCCTGCGCGGAACGATGGAGCTACACTCCGATCTCTACGCGCCGCTGCCGCTTGGGCCCGGCGACTCGGTCTATTTCGACAGCGGCATGGCGCATGGCTATGTACGCACCGGCAGCGAACGCTGCACCGTCCTGTCGGTCTGTGCGGGCGCCGGCATCCAGCATCTCGCCGACGCGGCGGGGAAAAGCTGGCAGCTGACCGACGAAGGCCTGAATCGTATCGGCTGACTGTTTCTGTATTTGAAACTTTGTTTTCGTTTTGCTATGCGCCCCAGCATGGCAACCACGACCACAGCACGCGTTCTCACCGTTTCACGGGCCGCAATCCGATTCGCCGCGCCATTTCGGATCTCCGGTTATGTATTCGAAGCGATGCCTTCGATCGTCGCGACGATCGAAGAGCGGGGCGCGGCCGGCCGCGGCGAGGCCGCCGGCGTCTACTATCTCGATGACGACCAGGAGCGGATGCTCGACATGGTCGAGAACGTCCGCGGCGAAATCGAGCGTGGTGTCGACCGAGTCGAGCTCGGCGGCCTGCTCCCGCCTTGCGGCGCGCG
>Ga0068859_100008292_pt1 | contig 10535 bp, 7 predicted proteins | sample KBSSwiS22_FD_66585 | JGI IMG/M metagenome (GOLD analysis project Ga0068859, IMG submission 66585) | Switchgrass rhizosphere microbial communities from Kellogg Biological Station, Michigan, USA - KBS Switchgrass S2-2 | ecosystem: Host-associated > Plants > Roots > Rhizosphere > Soil ... | reverse complement strand
CGTACAACCGGTCGCCGCGCGGGTCGGACGGCGCCAGCTCACGCAGGTGCTTGAACGCGTCCAGCGCGCAGAGCGCCGGGGCCCGGTTCTCGGCGGACACCGCGCCCGGTATCACCAGCTCGCGACAGGCATAGCCCAGGTTCACCCAGGCGATCGGTTGATCCGGCAAGAAGGCGAGCGCCTCCTTGAAGCGCGCGGCGGCGGCCGCGAAGTCACCGCGTTTGTAGGCGGCCGTGCCCTCCTGGATCTTCTTGCGCCCGCGGAGCTCCGCGCAGCTCCCGCACAGCGCGAGCAATGCGAGCGCGAAGGAGAGCTTCCGCATCATGGACCATGTTATCGGCATGATCAGGCGCGGCAAGAGGAGCTGTCGTCGACTCTCCGCGGAGCCCAAGACGGCGCGCGCTTCGTCGCGATGAAATCGGGCCGCGGCGTCCCCCTGACGACACGTGGGGAGAGCGCGGCGGACCGAGGGGCGTGTCGGTGACGCCACCACCCGCGCGAGCAGGGCCGCCCGAGCGAAGCAGCCAGAAGAAATGGCCGCCCGACAGCGCCGCTCAGCGCGAGGTGGACTGGGCGCGCTCGGCGGCCGCGACGCGCGCCAGGTAAGCGTCGATCTGGGCCTGCGCCTCGGCCTTCAGGTTCACGAACTTCACGCCCATCCGCAGATCGTCCGGTCCCGCGTTCGACACGATCTCGGCGGCGACCTGAACCGGGACGCTGTCTCCCGGCAGCGTGAAGGTGAGGTTCACTTGCGTGCCGAGCGGCAGGGGGATCGTGTGATCGAGCCGCAGCCCGCCCCGCGAGAGATTACCGGCCCGCCTGAAGTAGCGGTCCTTCTCAGTCCGCTCCTCGACCCACATCTCCAGCGGAATCCGTGCGGTCTGGCGGCGATCAAGAACCGAACCGGAGCTCGAGTTGCCTTGAGACATGGGGCTCCTCTGAGCTTCGAGAGTATGCCCTGCCGCGCGCGAGAACAAGAATCATGCGCGGCCCACCGACGGGAAACAGCCCGACCAGCGCGCGCCGTCACACCCACATCGGGCCCAATCCACGCACGCCTCGCACCCGCCCGGGCCCGCCCACGCTATTCGGTTGCAAACGCGACGCGCCTGCATAGAATACCGCCCGCTCGCGACCCTGGTCGTGGGCGGTCGGGGCTGTAGCTCAGCTGGGAGAGCGCCTGAATCGCACTCAGGAGGCCGACGGTTCGATCCCGTTCAGCTCCACGACTGTAGGTGCACGAGAAAGCGCAGCGTCCAGTGCTCTCTCGGCCGGGGCCAGCGCCTGCGCGGAGGTGGTCCTTCCCCTCGTCGTCCTGGCGGACGGAGGAGGCCCGGCCGCGAGGCGCGAGGCCCCATCGAGCGCGGGAATATTTCCGCCACGACGCGTTTGACGTAGCAAAGACGCTCAGCGGGTGGCTGGCGAAATTGCCGGAGGAGCCGGGAGGAGGTCCCATGACCGACGTGTCGAATCGGGCTTCTGTTGCGGGGGTGTGCAGAGTCGCCGCCGTGTGCGCCATCGCGAGCGTCGTGTCGTGCGATGCCGGCGGGGCATGGGACCCGGGCGACGTCAGCTCGACGGCCGGAGCGCTCTCGCTGTGTCAGGCCGAGCCGAGCTTCGTCGACGTTCAGACCCTCGATGAGGGTGAGCCGTTCGCCATGGCAGCGGTAGCCCTCGATCGAGATACGCTGGTCACCGGCGGAAATCATCACGTTCACGTTTACCGCCGTAGGCACGCACAACCGTGGACGTTGGAGCAGACGCTGGTGCCAGAGCCGGACGTTCCGAGCTCACCGTTCGGGCGAGGCCTGGCCCTAAAGGGCGACACTCTGGTCGTCGGCGCCGGGGCCGAGCAGGGGTCTCCCCCGGACTACCCGTGGGGCTACGCGGACGTCTACCGCCGCCGCGCCGGCCAATGGAAGTTGGAGGCGCGGCTGCAACCCGATCCCGGCATGCCGCTCACGTGCTCGGAGTCCGCCTTTGGAAGGAACATCGCGCTCGGCGATGACGTGGTGGTGCTGAGCGCCAACCGAATGGGCCTCGGACCGGGCGGCTGCGGTCAGGGCGCCGTCTTCGTGTTCCAGCGCTGTGCCGATAGCTGGACCCAGCTCCAGGTGATCGCGGCGCCGCCGGTCCCGATTTCGAACCCCCCGCTCGGTTACCCGAACTACGACACCAACTTCGGCGCTTCGCTGTCCATGTCGGGAGACACGCTGGTCATCGGTCAACCCGGTCGCGGTTTGACGCCCCCGTTGCAGGGAGCGATTCACGTGTTTGCCTGGGGAGGCACATCGTTCGCCTTGCAGCAGGCGTTCGTCGCGCCCGGCGTGGCCTACGACACCGCGGACAAGCTCGGGCTGGAGGCGGTCGTCAACGGTCGCATCCTCGCTGCGGCCGAAGACGGCAACTTGCGGACGTTCGTCCGTCAAGGAGCCACCTGGTCCGCGCGAGCCCATGTCCCCGCGAGCACCCCCGGGATCCGCAAGGGCCACGCGTTGGCCCGCGGCGGGAACCGCCTGTTCCTCAGCGACGCCGGGGCCGTCCAGGTCTTCGAGCTCGGCGCGAATGGCGATCTCGCGCCGCTCCCCCCGCTCACCGTGGACGGCGCGCAAGGCGACTCCGCCCTCGCGGTCGACGAGCGAACCCTCGTGGTCGCCGGAGACCACGGCGTGCACATCCTGCAACGCGAGTGACTCGATCGCGTGTCGTCCTACCTGCGCCCGGGCTCACGAATCGCTGAGGTCGCCGAGGATGGGGCGGCGCTGCGCGCCAGCAGCCGCTCGGCGGCGACGGTCACCTCGGCGCCCGCGTCGGCGAGCGCGCGACGGAGCGCGCGCACCCGCGCATCGCCGCGCTGCAAGCGGGTGCGCGTTCCGACGAGATCGCATCGCTGGTCGCAAAATCGCCCCTCCCTCCGCCCGAACGCCCCGAGATTTCAAGGATCTATCAGCCTCGGCCCCGACGATGGAGCCGCCGGGGGTTCCGGGCGATGAGCCAATTTCTGGGCCAACTGGAACTTCCTATGGATCGATTGAGGAAAGGGAGGGCCCGATGACGTTGACGTTCCGACCCGCGCGGTTGGCCGAAATCCTGGCGACACCACCATGAAAACGCACTCGATTGACACTCGAAGAGCGCGCGCGGGGATCTTTCTCGGGGCCCTGGGGCTCGGGCTTGTCATCGTCGTCGGCTGCTCGGCCAGCGGTTCCGGCCCCTCCGAGGGGTCGGGAGGCGCCACCGGCTCGGGCGGCGCCAGCGCGTCCGGGGGAGCCGTCGGCTCGGGCGGCTCTGTCAGCTCGGGCGGCGTCAAGGGTTCGGGGGGCGTGACCAGCAGCGGCGGTGCGACCGGCTCGGGCGGCGCGACCAGCAGCGGCGGTGCAACCAGCTCGGGCGGGGCTCCCGGCAGCGGCGGCGCGGCGGTCGGCAGCGGCGGCGCCGGCGGCAACATGGGTCAGGAGGGCGGGAGGAACGCCATGGGCGGGAGCGGTGGGTCGGCAGGCAGGCCGGGTGGATCCGGCGGAGCCGGCGGACACGCCGCTACGGGCGGCGCGGGAGGGGACGCCGGCACTGGAGCGAAGATGAGCGCAGGATGCGGCAAGGCGCCGGCCACGCTCAAGAGCGCCACCGTCAATCAGGCCACACCCACCAACAGCATCTCGGTGGGGGGCACGAGTCGCCAGTTCCTCGTGCGCTGGCCGACGAACTACGAAAACGGCAAGGCATATCCCCTTCACATCGGCTTGCACGGGGCCAACGGCAACATCTCCGAGAACGGGAGAGACAACTTTGGCCTGTGGACTCTCTCCAAGAACACGGTGATTTTCGTGACCCTCGCCGCAGTGAACGGCCTTTGGTCGGCCACCTCCGACCTGGCTTACGCCGATGCCGTGATCAAGCAGGTCGAAAGCGAGCTGTGTATCGACACCTCGAAGGTGGTGTTGGAAGGCTTCAGCCAGGGCGGGGCGATGTCGTGGTACCTCACCGGTTCGCGCCCAGGCGTATTCCGCGCGGTGGTCGGGCACTCGGGCGGGGGGGTGAGTGGAATTCCCGCCCTCTCGGCGGTCGCCTATCTCGGCTCGCTCGGCACCGGAGAGGGGGGCGGCCAGAACACGCAGACAGATCAATTCGCCAAGGCGAACGGGTGCACCATCGACACCTTGCCGAGGGCGGAAACCGGGAAACACGTGTGCACTCCCTACAAGGGCTGCAAGGATGGTTTCCCGGTGACCTGGTGCTCTTACGACGGCGGCCACGGCTTCCAGGACACCGATTCCGGATCGTCGAGCTCGTGGGTACCCGGCGAGGTGTGGGCGTTCCTCATGCCCCTCCTCTTGTAGCTGCGGGGTGAAGTTGGACCAGGCCAAACCGATCCCGGCTGGCACCCGCCAGCGAATGCCAATAACATCCTGAAAGCGATGCGACACAGGATGAAACAGCGGTGGTGGGTGGTCATGCTGCTCGCCGGTGCGGCGCTCGCCGGTGCCTGGAGCTGCTCGTCGACGAAGGAGGCGCCTGCGCCCGACGCCGGAGCGGGCGGAGGTGCAGCCGGGACGACGAGCGGCGCGGTCGGCACCGCCTCCAGCGGCGGCGCGGGCGCGCCTGGACCGGGGGCCGCGGGCGCGCCTGGACCGGGGGGCGCGGGCGCCCCGGGCATCGCCGGCCAACCGGGCGCGGGCGGCGGTGGCGCGGGCGGCGCGACCGCGGTCCGGGCCACGTGCATGGGCCTCGCCGTTGACAGCCGCACGCCGGGGGCCGTCGCGAACCCCGAAGACTTCTCGCCGAACCTCGACACGGGCGCGCTCGACCAACACACCCTGTGGATGGGTCGCGCCGACATGGTCCGGCGGGTCCTCAGCTACGAGACCAGCGGCGCCGCCGATCACACCCACGTCGTCGCGTTCACGGACGCCGAGCTGAACACGCTGCTCGGCGGTGGGACCGTGACCGTGATGACCGAGGGGCCTCCATCGAACGCGGCGACGGGACACGTCCATATCGTCGTCGTCTCCTCGTGCGGAGCGACGCAGGGCTTCGGAGGGGCTGCCGGACTCACCAAATGAAAGGTGATCCGGCGGCGCCCTATCGCCCGCCGGCCACGGCCTCGACCCACCGGACGAAGCACGCGTGATCGAGCGCGTCGAGGGACGTCGCGCCACCGCCCACGATCGGCATGGGCGCCCCGCACACGGCGCCACCGGCGGTGACCTTCCGGATGATCAGACTCCGGGCGGGGTGGGCCGCGTCGATCAGCTTCGGCTCGTCCGCGCAGTAGCCCTCGGGGCGCGGCTCCGCGGCGCGCAGGCGCGCGGCGGCCGTCGCGGCGTCGCTCACGGCGAACGCGCCGCTCGACGAGCCGGGGCCGTGACACGCGCTCGAACCGCACGCCTCGACGAGGAACCGCCCTGGCGAGAAGGAGGCGCAGACCCCCGGGGGAACCGCCGCCGGCGGCCGAGGCGTGACGTAGTCGTTCGAGCTCCCGAGCGGCGTCGGCACCTCTCGAATCACCGGCTCTCCCGGGCGTCGAAAGGACTCGCTCTCCAGCAGCCGCTGGAGCCAGTCGCCGAGGGTCGGTCCGCGCCCGCCCGCGGCCGGCGCGCCGGTGTCCAGCTCATCGACCAGGCGCCGATCGGCCGGTCGCTTCAGCGGGAGCACCGCCCGCCCGAGGACGTACGTCGCCAGCTTCTGGGCCACGCAGGATTCGAAGCGCCCCGTGCCCAAGATCCAGCGTTCGAGCTCGCCCGGGCCGTCGACGGGCTGCCCCGCCACCGCGACGCGCGCGCGCGGCGCGCGAGGGGCATGCTTCCCCAGCCCGTCGAACATCCACAGCGCGGCGCCGATCGTCTCGAGCTGGCGGTGGCACACCCAGCAGGGCCCATCCGTGGTGCGCGTCGCCAGCATGGCGGGCTCGGACGGCCGCTTGGTGGTCGCCGCCACGTGAGGATCGAGCAGCGGGTGGTCCTGCCAGAGCGCGAGCGGGTAGATGGCCGCGAGCGGGAACGTCCGGCACAGGAACGCCGACTGAACGACCAGCCCGCGCCCCAGCCAGCTCTCGTCACCGCCGCCGCGGATCTCCGTGGAGATCGCGCCCAGCACCGCCGTCGATGTCAGCAGGCCGTCCGGCTCGGACAGCAGCGCGCGGGCAGGGGCACCACCCGAGACGCTCCTTCCGACGATGCGCGCGGCGGCCTCGACGGCGGCGTCCAGCCGCCCGGGATCCGAGACGAGACGGCGCTCGGCGAGCGAGGGTCGGAACAGCGGCGGGCGATCGAGGCGCAGCCACTGGCGCGCGAGCTCGCGTGCAAAGCGCGCGAAGCGGGGATCGGACCTCATGCGCGCGATCTCGGCGCGCAGCGGGCCCGGATCGTCCAGCGCGCCGGATTCCGCGTGACGCAGGAGGGGGAGATCGGGCACCGAGCTCCACAGCACGAGCGCCAGTCGGCTGGCCAGCCGCCGTCGCGCCGACGGGCTCGCGGTCTCCCCGGACGAGACCCCTTGCCCCGAAGACCGCCCCACCCCCTCGCGGCCGCCCGCCCCCCCTTCGCGCTTCGTCAGCTCGAGCTGCAAGACGAAGAAGCGCTCATCGTCGAGCAGGCGCTCGACAGCGGCGCGGAACATGGCGACCGCTCCCTCGGCGGCGTGCGGGCGAGCCGCCCGCTGGAGCTCGTCGAGGACGTCCGTGTCCAGCGTGCGCCAGAGCCGGGCCGCCGGCTCGGTTAAGCGCGCGCGCACGCACGCCAGCGCCGCCGCCCCGGTGGTCGGGCACGCCGGCCCCAGGCGCGCGGCGATCGTGTCGGCCAGCTCGTGCGCCAGCTTCCGGTACGGGTCCCGGAACGCGGCGGAGCGATCGAGCTGCCGTCCAACGAGGACGTCGGGGACGTCCCCGATGCTCGCCGACGGACGCGGCAGCGACCACAACGACGACGCGTCCACATCGAAGACGTCCGCGACGGCGTAGACCAGCTCGAACCTCGTCAGGCGCCGATCCGGCGACCCGAGCGGCGCTGCCTCGACCTCGGCCCCGCCGTCGAGCGCGGCGGCGCGCGCCGACGCCGGGCCGGCTGCCGGAAAGGCGACCCCATCGCTGCCCCCGAGCGTCCCTGAGGCATGCGGCACGGCCGAAACCTGGGCCTGGCCCCGCTCCCGCCGCCCTGAGCAGCCCCCTGAAACGCAACCCGCCCAGGCGAGCATCGCGACGAGCATGCGGCCGAGGCTCGGCTGCACGCGCCTCACGCTCACCCGAGGTGGCGCCCCCGGATCCTCCGAGGCGGCAGGCTCCTGCCGGGCAATAGCGTGAGCCGCCCGGGGCGGGGCCATGCCTCATCTTATTCAGAATCGGCCAAGAACCGGCACCCGGCCCTAGTGGTTCCTCGATATTCGGGCGTACCGAAGCAATTCGACGGCGGTGCGTCGTCGGCCATCGGGCTATTTCAGTAGCCGCCAACTATGCCGATTAGTTGGTCATGGCGGCTGCCCCCCTCGACATGCGCCCGACGGACGACCCGGTCTCGTTCCGCTCCGTCGCCGACCAGTGTGCCGCCGGCATCATGATTCAGCGCGACGAGAAGCTCGTCTATGCGAACCGGTCGGCCCTCGATTGCCTGGGCCTCGACTCCATCTCGCAGGTCCCGGACAAGGCCCTGGCCCACCTCTTCGATCTCCCGAGCTACGAGACGCTCCGGCCCAGCTTGCACAAGGTCGTGCCCGACGACGATCAGATGTTCATGGGCGATCTGAAGCTGCGGCGTCGCGACGGCGAGCTGGTCGAGGCCGAGGTGTATCACGTCGGCTTGGCCGATTCGAGCGGGGCGAGCCTGATCAACTTCCGCGACGTGACCATGCTGCGGAAGATGGAGGTGGATCTCCGTCAGGCTCAGAAGCTCGAGTCCGTGGGGCGCCTGGCGGCCGGGGTGGCCCACGAGATCAATACCCCCATCCAATTCGTCAGCGACAGTGTGCACTTCATCCGCGACGCGGCCACCGACTTGACCGGCCTGATCGTCAAGTACCAGGCCGTCCTTCGGGCCGTGGTTGCCGGCGGCCCTTGCGACCAGGAGGCGGCGGACGCCACCGACCAGGAGGCGGCCATCGAGGTCGGGTATCTCCTCGAGAACCTCCCGCCCGCCCTGGATCGGGCCCTCGAGGGCCTCAGCCGAGTGGCCACCATCGTCCGCTCGCTCAAGGAGTTCGCCCACCCCGACCAGAAGGAGATGGCCGCGATCGATCTGAACCAGGCCATCACCAGCACCCTCACCATCGCGCGCAACGAGTACAAGTACCTGGCCAGCGTGGAGACCGAGCTGGGCGAGGTCCCCCCCGTCAGATGCCACGGCGGCGACGTCAATCAGGTCATCCTGAACCTGGTCGTCAACGCGGCGCACGCCATCGGGGATGTCGTGCAGGGCACCGAGACGCTCGGCCGGATCCGGGTGCGCTCGTGGCAGGAGCGCGACAACGCCTTCATCTCGATCAGCGACACGGGGGGTGGGATCCCCACCGAGATCCGCAACCGCATCTACGACCCCTTCTTCACGACCAAGCCGGTCGGCAAGGGCACCGGCCAGGGGCTGGCCATCGCGCGGTCGGTCGTAGAGAAGCACGGCGGCGAGCTGACCTTCGAGACGGAGATGGGCGTGGGCACGACGTTCCTCATTCGCCTGCCGCTCGACGGCGGCCCCCGCGGCCGCTAGCGGCTTCGCCGCCGTGAGGGGGGGGCCCCCCTCACGAGCTCCCCCCGCGGGACGACGCCGCCGGCGCAGCGAAGCCGCGCCTCCCGGGTGCTTGGACCCGCTCGCTCCGCTCGCTCTGATGTCCGGGTCGCCTCCGGAATCAGATCCTTCTCGTTCTGCCGCTATTCCCGGGCGATGCTGCCGTCTGCGACGTGCCAGAACCGGACGAGGCCTTGCGCGACGTCGCCGTCGGTGTCGAAGTCGATCGCGCCGGAGATGCCGCGGTAGTTGACCTTGACGCCGCTCGCAACCGCGCGCAGGCCGGACTCCAGCTCGCGCCAGGTCACGGTCTGGCCCGCCGGAGCCGACACGGAGCGAACCGACGCGGCGAGCTCGGCGCCGTTGGGGGCCCGTCCCAGATGCTGATAGGCCTCGGTCAGCGCCAGCGCGAGGACCGCCGTGCTGTCATAGTAAAAATTCGCGCCCAACGAGGGCACGCCCAGGTGAAAGCGGGACTCGTACAGATCGGCGAACTCGGTGAAGTCGGCGGTCAGAGCCGGCGAGATCCCCACCGCCCCGTCCAGGTAGCCCCGCGGCGTGTTGAGGATGAACTCCTCCGAGTCGAGGCTAGGCGCAAAATACCAGGGGCCCGCGTAACCGGTCGCCGCCATCTGCTGGACCGCGAGCGCGCCGGTGCCAGGGTAAGCGATGAGCACCAGCGCCTTGGGCGGTCCGTTCGGGAACGTCAGAGACGAGATGTTGGCCGGCAGCGGCAGGCTGTCCACCACCTGGCCGCCCAGCGACACGAGCTTGTTCTGCAAGAAGGACGCGAACGTCTGTCCGTAGCTGTCATCGACGTAGAGCACTGACACCGTCCGCCGGCCGTCGTGCACCATCCGGTTCGCCAGCTCGGCGGTGACGGCCTTGGCCGACGGGAAGATTCGAAACCAGAGCGACGGCTCGGCTCCACCCTCGGCGCGGGCGGAGATGCCCCCCGAGATCATCACGGCCCCATGCTCGGCCAGCGATGGAGCGAGCTCCCGAGCCAGCACCGACTTTTCAGGGCCGATGAGGGCCGCGATGCCGCGGGCGAACAGGCGATCGGCGCTGGCGTGCCCTCGCTCGATGCTCGAGTGGGTGTCTTCGACGTCGATGATCAGCGGCCGGCCCGCCACGCCGCCGGCTCGATTGGCCGCCTCGACGGCGAGCGTGATGCCTCGCTCCAGGCTGGGGCCCGAGGTGGCGAGATCCCCCGTGAAGGGGAGCAGCGCCCCGACGTGGATGCCGTCCTGGGTCGCGGGTGGATCGTCGTTCAGGCAGCCGGCCGTCCCGAACAGAGCGGCGGCGGCCATCGCGAGCGCCCACCCGCGAGCGCCCACCTTCATTGCAAGTGTGCCTGATAGGCGGCTATCGACGGCGCCAGCCCCAGGTCGGTCGTGATCTCCTGGAACGCAGCGGCGGTGTCATCCATCGCCTGCTGCGGCGTCTTCAGGCCCAACACGACGTTCTTGAGCTCCGCCTCCAGCGCGTCTCCGTACCGGAACGAGCCGGGGATGCGGATGTCGATGACCCGATTCGGGTGGTTGGTGGTGTCGAGGATGGTCTGGACATACTGCTGAGCATCATCCAGCCCCCATCCCTTCGACTGCCAGTAGGTCAGGTTGGTCGAGTGGCTGGTGCGCCAGGGCTGGTACCCGCCCAGGGGGTCGGCCACCGTCTCGAGGGAGACCTGGGGGCTGATGAAGTAGCGCATGAACTGCCACGCGAGATCCTTCTTCTTGCTGGTCGACGCCATGTAGAGCGCCCAACCATTGAACTGGTGCATCGGCGCAAAGTGCGGCTCGGTGGTCGGCTCCCACACCGACGACA
>Ga0068859_100008291_pt1 | contig 10535 bp, 10 predicted proteins | sample KBSSwiS22_FD_66585 | JGI IMG/M metagenome (GOLD analysis project Ga0068859, IMG submission 66585) | Switchgrass rhizosphere microbial communities from Kellogg Biological Station, Michigan, USA - KBS Switchgrass S2-2 | ecosystem: Host-associated > Plants > Roots > Rhizosphere > Soil ... | reverse complement strand
CGTAGGCCGCCGTGCAGTCCGCGTCCAGGCACGTGGCCTTTCTGCGACCGAAGTGGCGTCGCGGGGCCATCGCATTGGTACTGGCGAATCGGTTCTAGGTTCTGGGTTCTGGGGGCTGGGTGCGGCACCCAGAACCACAAGCCCCTATTTGATGGAGATTCCCGCCGACAGCACCAGGATTCTGGCGCGTTGGCGTCCCGGATAGGTGATGGTCTGCTCGATCGGGCGTGTCAGGTAGAAACGCATGTCGAACGAGAACGCGAGGTGCTCCGTGTTGAACCACCGTGCACCTGCGCCCATGTTGATGGTGTTCTTGACCGGCGGCGGATCGACCGGTGCAATCGGCCCCTGGTAGGTCGAGAACGCCAGCGGACCCATGCCCGCACTCAAGTAGCTCCATCCCTGCCGGTGACCAAAATTCAGTGTGATTTGTGGTGAAAAGCCGCGGAACCGTTGGGTCAGCGGCAGAGGGATCGGATCGGCCGGGTCAGCGTCCTTTGCTGGTTTCTGCAACGCGTGGCCGCGCGCCAGCACTCCCTCGGCGCCAACACCAAAGGCGATGTTGGACTTGCGTAACAGGTAGATCTGGAGACCCGCCACGCCGCCGAGCGCGCGCGTGGGCAGCGTCGCGGGATCCACGCCAAGGTTGGCCGCGGTGATCGGATCCTGCCCGAGACCGCTGTAGAAGCCACGCAGATCGAATGCAAATTTTCCGATGGGCCGTCTGTCGTCCTGTGCGTGTGCCACGGATGCGAACACCACGGTCAAGGCGAGCGAGAGCAGGAACGGTCGCATGTCGATCAAAGCGTACAACAGGCCGCAGGCTACAGGTCGCAGGCCACGGTCTACGTGTCACCGGCCTCGAGAATGTCGCGCGCGGCCGCGATGGCCTCCTCAATCGTCTTCACGTTGCCGTCGAGCTGCCGCTCGTACACGGCCTTGAGGATCACTCCCATCCGCGGACCCGGCGGGACGCCGAGCGCCAGCAGATGCCGGCCGAGCAGGACGGGAGGCGGGGCCGCGTGCTCGATGCCGAGCGACCGCGCCCGGTCCAGGAACCAGTCCATCGCCGAGCAATCGAATGCACCCGCGCGGCCGTGGCAGTCAGCCTTCGCAAAGCGCGCGAGCAACTCGAGGTCCACCTTCATGGCCAACCGCCGGAACGCGCCGTCGCTGACGGGGGTGGGTGCCTTCTGAAACGCGCTGGGCTTCAGATGTTGCGCGACCAGCCCGAGCACGGCGTGCCGAGCGTCGTAGCCGTCGATGGAGTGCAGATTCAGCCGATCGAGGACACGCTCTGTCGGCACGACGCCAGCCTCTTCGTGTCCAGGTGACCGCCACCGTCCGTCAATCACCGCGGTCGTCAGCGGCTTGGCAATGTCGTGGCACAACGCGGCCACCATCATCGCGACCGCCGGGCCGCGCTCCAAGCCGTCGATACGCCGGCGCGCTTCGTCGACGACCATCAGCGTATGGGTCCAGACGTCGCCCTCCGGATGCCACTCGGGGTCCTGAGGACACTCGGCCAATGGGACGAGGTCCGGAAACAGCTTCTCGACGACGCCCAGCTCTCGCGCCAGCCCGAGTCCGATTGAGGGTCGCTCGGCTTGCAGCAGCAGTTTCTCGACCTCGCTCCAAATCCGCTCGGAGGGTAGATCGTCCAGAGGGATCTCCCGGCACACGTTCTTCGTCGCTTCGTCGACCGTCAGATCGAATCGCGCGGCAAACTGCAGCGCACGCAACACGCGCAGGCTGTCGTCGGCGAAGGTCGTCGCGTCGACCATGCGAAGGATGCGCGCGTCGAGATCGCGACGACCGTCGAAGGGGTCGATGACCTCGTCGGTGGTCGGATCGAACGACATCGCATTGATGGTGAAGTCCCGCCGCCGGGCGGCCTCTGTCAGCGACAGATTCGGATCGCCTTGGACCGCGAAGCCTTTGTGGCCTCGGCCGACCTTGGATTCTCGCCGAGGTAGAGAGACGTCGACGTTGTCGATTTTGAACACCGTGAAGCTCTCACCGACGGTGTCCACGCGGCCAAATCTGCCGACGAGAGGCAGAAGGTCGTCGGCCGCAACTCCAAACACCTCGATGTCGAGATCCTTCGAGTCCCTGCCGAGTTGCCGATCGCGGACCCAGCCGCCGACGATCAGCGCGCGCCCACCGGCGGCCTTGACCGCCTGGGCCAGCGCGAGCGCGAGCTCAGGAACTGGCGTGCTCATCGTCGCTCGACGCCCTCCGGCGCCGTCCGAAGCGCCGCACGAGCTTGTCGGCCTGCGCTGGGGCAATGACGCTGAGGAGGGAGAGCCACCACCCCGAAGCGAGGAGGTGCACCTCCGCTTTTGGAGATCGAATGCACGCGACGATCGCCTCGGCGACGTGCTCCGGTGTCTGTTTCGGACCGCGTCCTGACACGCGGTGACCGAAGTCCCTCTCGATGGCGTCGTGGAACTCGCTCGTCGTCGAAACCGGCAGGATGACTGACGCATGAAACGCCGTGCCGACGAACTCCGCGCGCAGTGACTCGATGAACGCAATCTGCGCGGCCTTCGTGGCCGAATACACGCTCGAGCCGCCGATGCCGCGACGGCCGACGATGGATGAGATGGCAATGATGTGGCCGTGTCCCTGTGGCCGCATGACGTCGAACGCGGCGTGGGCGGCGTACAGCGTGCCCATCAGGTTGACGTCCACCACCCGGCGCATGTGCTCCGCACTGGTCTCGTCGAGCGTGCCGTGGTAGCCAATACCGGCATTGCAGACCATGACGTCGAGCCGCCCGCCTACCTCGACCGCACGCGCGACCAGCGCGCGCATGTCGGGCTCGCTCGTGACGTCGCTTTGATGTGGAATGATGCGCCCCGGCCCGGCGGTGAATTCTCGAGCCAACGCGTCGAGTCGATCGGCGCGTCTGGCGGACGCGACGACGCAGGCGCCCTGCGCCGCGAGGACGCGCGCAGTGGCCCGGCCGATGCCTGCCGAAGCGCCGGTGATCGCGACGACGCGCCCTTGGATGTCAGACACGGCTACAGCTGCGCCTCTTCGCGGAACAGACTTCTCAGCACGAACCCGACATTGGCCGGACGCTCGCCGAGACGGCGCATGAAGTAGGGAAACCACTCCTTGCCGAACGGCAGGTACACCCGAAAGGGATGGCCCGCGGCCGCGATCGACGCCTGCAGATCGCGACGGATACCGAACAGCATCTGAAACTCGAAGCGGCTCTTGTCGATGTTCTGACTGAGTGCGTACTGCTGCGTGGCGGCAATCATCGCCGGATCGTGCGTGGCAATTGCCGGAGACGAGCCATGTGACAGGAGCGTTTGCATGAGCTCGACGAATCGGGCGTCGACTTCGTCCTTGGCTTGGAAGGCGACATCCTTGGGCTCGCGGTAGGCGCCCTTCACCAGCCGGACTCGGGCGCCCAGCGCATTCATCCGGGCGACATCGTCGGCCGAACGGCGCAGGCACGACTGGATCACCACGCCGACGTTGCGGTAGCCGATGCTCCACAGGCTCTCGAAGATGTCGAGGGTCTGCGCCGTGTAGGCCGAACCTTCCATGTCGACGCGCACGAAGAAGTCAGCCTCGACTGCAGCTTCGAGCACGCGCCGGAGATGATCGGTGGCAGTGGCGCGGTCGACGTCCAGACCGATCTGGGTCAGCTTGACTGAGAGGTTCCGGCTGATCCCCGTGCTTGCCGCCGCACGGATGATTTCAGTGTAGTCGTGCGTGGCGGCGAGCGCCGTCTCCGTGGTCGTGACGTTCTCACCCAAATGGTCGATGGTCACCATCAGGCCTTGTCGCTCGAGGGTCTGCGCCGCGAGGATGGCCTCGGCAAGTGTTTCGCCTGCGACGAACCGCCGGGCAAAGCTCTGCGGTCGGCGCATGCCGTAGCGCGACGCCAGACGTTTGAGGATGCCACTCGACGCCAGCGCCGAGAACACGGCTTTCGACACGCCGGCGACCATCAGTGCGCCGTCCCCGCCGTCAGATGCTGAATCGTCCGCGCGTAGTACCGCAGCACGATGCGGTCGCGCACGCGAATTCGTCGGTGTTCGACGACCAGCACGCCGCGTTCCTCGAGCAGGCCGACACCCTCTTCGACGGCCTGACGAGCCGTGCTGACAGCGAGGTTTGCGCCCGTGGCCGACAGGGACTCGAGCCATGCTTCGAGCCGCGCGCGCAGCTCGGCCAAGGTCATCTGCGGGCGGCACGCAGCGGCGACGAGTGCCGTCGGCAGCACTTTGTACAGCCGCGCGATCTCGTCGTGGACACGGTGGACCAGCGTGACGAGGTCCCGCCGCGACTCCGGCTGCACGGTTGCGAGTGGGATCGCCTCGCCGAACGTGACGAACGCCCGGCTGTGGTACCCGATCGCGTGACGCGCCATCTCAGCCAGTTCCTGAGTGAAAGGGAGCGTCCGCCTGCGAATGGCCTGGCGCGAGACCAACCGGTCCTCGAGCGTCAGGTCGTAGGCCACCGCCATCGGGACGACCGAAAGTGCCGATCGGTCGGCTGCGAGCGCGGCCTGAAACAGTCCCGTCTTGAGGGACTTCAGCTCGCCGCTGTAGCTACGTCCACCCTCGGCGTAGTACAGCAGGTCGCGGCGCTTGAGCAGCTCCGCGACGTATGCCCGCAGCGTCACCAGATAGAGCGGCTCTTTGTTGTTCCGCCGCAGCGGCATGGCGCCAGTCACGTGACGGTGCAGCAGACCGAGCGCGCCGCCGAACAGGTTGATTCCCGCCGCGGTCACCGGCGGCCGCAAACCGTTGTCGTCGAGGATCAGTGGCTCGATGAGGTAGTCGAGATGACTCTTGTGATTTGACACGTACACGACGTGGCCCTGCTTCGTGGCCGCGATCGCGCGATCGAGATGTTCGGGAATGCGCTTGACCTTGCGCAGGATTGGATACAGCGGATGCTGCAGCGCACGGTAGAACCGATAGCGCTGCGTCGTCCGCAACTCCTCGAGATACGTTTCGATGCGCTGTCGAGCCTCAGTGTCGGGCTCACCCGTTTCGCCGCGCAAGTACTTTGCGACGTCATCACGGGCCAGGACAGCCTGGCTGATGTCGTCCGGCCTCACGGTGATCGAACTATAGCAGACGGTCTACGGGGCCCGGTTCAGCTGCGGATGGCGCGAACCACCTCTGCCGCGAACGCCGAGGTCGATGCGGTGCCGCCGAGGTCTCTCGTCCGGACCGATCCCTCGCGCAGCACGACGTCCAGGGCCGCGCGGGCGCGATCGGCTGCGTGCTGCTCGCCGATGTGCTCCAGCATCAACAGCGCAGACAGCAGCAGGGCGGTGGGATTGGCGATATCCCGGCCGGCGATGTCAGGGGCGGAGCCGTGCACGGCCTCGAAGACCGCGGCTTCGGTTCCGATGTTGGCGCCGGGGACGACTCCCAGTCCGCCGACAAGCCCGGCGCAGAGATCCGAGACGATGTCGCCGTAGAGGTTGGGAAGCACCATCACCTCGAACTGCTCGGGCCGCATCACGAGGTGCATGCAGGCGGCGTCGACGATCTTCTCTTCGAGCGTGATGTCGGGGAACTGTTGAGCCACGGCGCGCACGGAGTCGAGGAACAGCCCGTCGCCGAGCTTCATGATGTTCGCCTTGTGGACGGCCGTGACCTTCTTGCGGCCCTTGCGGCGTGCCTGTTCGAACGCAAACCGCGCGATGCGCGTTGACGCCTTCTCCGTGATGATCTTCAGGCTTTCGACGACGCCGGGGACGACGATGTGCTCGAGGCCTGCGTAAAGGTCCTCCGTGTTTTCGCGCACGATGATCAGGTCGACGCCCACAAATCGGCTCGGCACTCCCGGTAGATTCGAGACCGGCCGGAGGTTCGCATACAGATCGAGCGTCTTGCGTAGCCCGACGTTGACGCTCGTGAAGCCCTGGCCGATTGGAGTGGTCACCGGTCCCTTCAGGGCCACGCGGTTGCGTCGAATGGACGTGACGAGCGCCTCCGGCAGCGTCTCGCCTGTCCGTTCCGCCGCCAGCAGTCCCGCATCGTGGCGTTCCCACGTGATTGAGACACTCGTGGCGTCCAGAATCTGGACGACGGCGTCGGTGACCTCGGGTCCGATCCCGTCTCCGGGAATGAGCGTGATCAGGTGGGACTGTGTCATCGGGTCATCTGGCTATCGGATCATCGGGGTATTGCATCGGGTCATTGGGCATTGGGACATCGGATCGGGACATTGCACATCGGGATATCGGATCGCGTCATCGCACATCGGGACCTTACATCGACCATCTCATTGGCCACCGGGTCGGGTGGCTCGATCCAGATGCCCGATGACCCGATGTCATTGTTGCTGTTGTTGCTGGTGATGTCGCTGCATCTCTTCCTCGGGCGTGCTGACGGCCTTCGGCGGCACGATCCAGCTGACGCTCGGGGCCAGTTCGCGGACGGGGATGTGGGCTGAGGCGGGTGTCACGGCCACCGCGACGCTGAGTTCGCTGCCGGCGTCTCCCTTGAAGACGCCCCGCGTCGGCGGCACGTCCGAGTAATCACGTCCGACCGCCACGGCGATGTGCCGATGCCCGGCCTGAGCGTTGTTCGTCGGATCGAAGCCAACCCAGCCGAGCCGAGGCAGATAGGCCTCAATCCACGCGTGGGTCGCGTTGTCTCCAGCGCGGTCCTGACTCGACTCGCGGGGTGCGATGTAGCCGCTGATGTAGCGGCAGGGAATGCCGAGGTTGCGCACCAGGCCGATCATGATGTGTGCGAAGTCCTGACACACACCAGCGCGGGCGCGCAGCGCGTCGTCGATCGGTGAATCCACGCGTGTCGTTCGAGGCTCGTACGCAAATTGCGAGTAGATCGTCGAATTGAGCCCGCGCACCGTCGATAGCGGATCGAGCCGACGGCTGAGCCCGATCGCCACGGCGAACTGCTGCAGCGCTGCCGTCGATCGCGTGAACTGGCTCGGCAGGAGCCAGTCGGCATGCTCGCCGGTGGATCCGATGGCATCCACTTCGCTCCACGTGTCGGAGGACAGCTCTTTGGGCAACTGCGGCGCTTCCGCCACATCGACGGCGGACTCGATCGAGATATCGAGCTTTGCGTGGTGGCCCGGAATGTCGAAGTAGTGCACGGCGTTGCCGTAGTGGTCGCGATACGCGAACAACTTCGCCCGCTGCGTGGTCGTCACGTTGAACCGAAGGCAACGCTGCCGATCGAGTTCGAGCGGCTGCATGCGCAGTTCCATCACGCTCTCGCACACGGGCGCCGTATAGATGAAGCGGGTGAGATGCCGGACGAGGTACTGCATGGATGACTCTGACAGGCTACAGGCTGCAGGCGACGCGCCGCAGACCACGGGCGACAGGACTACCGGGCAATCGCCGTCTCGATCGTGTAACTGATGTACGTCTGGTTGAGGGCGGCGTGGATTTGATCGCACTGCCGGCGGATGCTCTCGACGTAGCGCATCAGGCTGTCTTCGAGTATTTCGTCAATCGTTCCGAAATTGAGCGCGGCGCGCAGCCGGCCCGCGAAGCGCTCCGGTCGTCCGGTGGCCTGACGGCCAAGGCCGCGGGCGATGGCGCGCAGAGAATCCTCGATGCGATCTGCGGCGAACCGGACCGATCGCGGGCACTCGGCGTTGAGCAGCAGAAACTCGGCGAGGCGCTGGGGCTGGACGTCGGCCGTGTTGGCGCGGCAGTACGCTTCGAACGCGGCACACGCCCGCAACAGGCCCACCCACTCGACATACTCGCCTGCGTCCTGCACGTCGAGGGTCGTGTTGCCTCGTTCGCCGAAGTAGTCCTCGAGCATCGTCGCCGTCGTCGTCGCGCGCTCGATGTATCGCCCCAGCTGCATGAAGTGCCAGCCCTCGCCGTGGCTGAGCGTCGCCTCTGCGACGCCGTGGAACAGGTGGGTGCCTTCGATCACCGATCGCAGGAACGACGACGAGTCCGTGTCGTCTTCTGCGCCAATGTCGCGTAATGCCAGATACATGCTGTTGAGCTGCTCCCACATGTCGGAACTGATGTGCTCGCGAATCTGACGCGCGTTCTCACGGGCGCCGACGACGAAGCCGACGACCGCCTTGCGATGACCGGGATCGATGCGGCCCGTGGCCTCGCGCGGGACGACGTCGGATGCTTCCACGCCGACGTCGATGGGCGTCTCGCCGACGGCGGACAAGAGCGTTCGTCCCACGGCATCGGTCGGATCGTCCAGGCTGAGGCTGAGATGCACGTCGAGCACGCGCGCCGAGTGCTCCGCCCGCTCGAGGTAGCGGCGCATCCAGTAGAACGAATCAGCGACACGCGACAGCATCGGGGCTACTCCGCCAGCACCCAGGTGTCTTTACTGCCGCCACCCTGGGATGAATTGACGACGAGCGACCCGCGCTTGAGGGCCACGCGGGTGAGTCCGCCCGGCACGACCGTGCACTCCTCGCCGTTGCACAGGACGTACGGCCGCAAGTCGACGTGACGGGGCTCGATGCCATCGTCGAGGAAGCTGGGGCAACGCGACAGGGCCAGCGTGGGCTGCGCGATGTAGTTGCGGGGATTCGCGACAATGCGCCGTCGGAACTCCTCCCGCTCTGCGCTGGTACTGTGCGGCCCAATCAGCATGCCGTAGCCGCCTGATTCGCCGACGGCCTTTACGACGAGTTCCCCAAGATGTTCGAGCGCATACGCCCGGTCCGCATCGTTGCCCAGGAGATAGGTCTCGACGTTGGGCAGGATCGGCTCTTCGCCCAGGTAGAACTTGATGATGGCGGGCACGTACGCGTACACAGCCTTGTCGTCGGCCACACCCGTGCCGATGGCATTGGCCATTGCCACGCTCCCGGCCCGGTAGGCGTTGAACAGGCCGGCGACGCCGAGCGCCGAATCACGACGGAATGCCAGCGGGTCGAGGAAGTCATCGTCGACACGGCGGTAGATGACGTCGACACGCCGCAGACCACCCGTGGTGCGCATGTAGACGATGTTGTCGTGCACCAGAAGGTCGCGCCCTTCGACGAGCTCGACGCCCATCTGCCGCGCCAGAAACGCGTGTTCGAAGTACGCGGAGTTGAACACGCCAGGGGTGAGCACGACGATCGTCGGGCTCGAATGCTGGTTGGGAGCTAGAGAGCGAAGCGTCGCGAGCAGGGCCTGTGCGTAGTGATCGATCGGCTGGATTTCGTAGTCGGTGAAGAGCTGAGGAAACACCCTCTTCGTGATCTGACGGTTCGTGAGCATGTAGGACACGCCGCTCGGCACACGGAGGTTGTCCTCGAGCACGGCGAACGAGCCGTCTGGCAGCCGCACCAGGTCCGTGCCCGCCACTGAAATGCGAACGTCCTGGCGATGGTAGAGCCCGCGCATCTCGCGTCGGTAGTGCTGGGCGGTGACCACCAGTTCGCGCGGCACGATGCCCTCCGCGAGAATGCGGCCCTCGCCGTAGATGTCGCGCAGGAACAGGTTCAGCGCGAGCAGGCGCTGTGAGAGGCCCCGGCTGATGCGCTCCCATTCGGCGTTGGTCAGAATGCGCGGCAGCAGATCGTACGGGAAGACGCGTTCGGTGCCGCCCTTGTCGCCGTAGACGGTGAACGTGATGCCTTGTTGCAGGAACGCCGCGTCAGCTTCGCGCTGACGTCGCCGCATGTCTTCGATTGGGAGATCGATCAGCCGCGCGAGCAGCGCGCGGTACGGCGCGCGAGCCTGCCCATCAGCGTCGAACATTTCGTCGAAGCTGGAGTCGAGCCGGTAACTGGCGAAGAGTGGCGACAGTGCGACGGGGCCGCCGCCAGACACGGGAGCCATGAATGAGTAAAAACCGTCGGTTCCACGGGTGTCAAGCGACGCAACTGTTGGCTTCGACAGAATTGTCGAAGGTCACTGCCGGTCGGTTGCCTCTGCCCAGCACAACCCGAGGCCGACGACCACGGTCACGAGCATGAGCGCGTTCGCAAGGCCGTGCAGGCGGCCGAACGTCGCGCGGCGCGCGTCGTCTGTCGGGAGGCTGGCGATGGACACGGGAACCGAGCGGCGAATCGCGTCGATGCGCGGCGCCAGGACGAAGGCCGTCGTGCCCGCGATGACCAGAAGACCGATCACCGCCCACAATCGCAGCTTGAAGTGCGTCGGGCGGGGACCAATCGCGGCGCGAAAGCCCAGCGAGACGCCGACCAGGGCCCCGAGACCGATCGAGATGTACTGGAAACGTTGAAAGATGGCACCGAACGCGGCACCGGCGAGTTCGCGTCCAGCGGCACCCTGTGTCGACTCGAGCACCGAAAACAGGGTCGGCGCCCCGATGGCACCAAGCGCCACCAGGCCGCCGATCCAGAGGCCGAGGCCCACAATCGCGAGGAACCGCAACAGGGTCATTCCGGCGATTATCCTCGAAAGCCGCGGCAGATTTGTGTCAAGCCGCCGAGCCCGTGAACTCTTCGTAGGTGCCCTTGAAGTCTTCGATGCCGTCTGGACCGAAGTGCCAAATCCGCGTGCCGACTTCCTCGAGCAGATCTTGATCGTGCGTGACGAGCAACACGGTGCCTTCGTACTTCTGGAGGGC
>Ga0068859_100008290_pt1 | contig 10535 bp, 10 predicted proteins | sample KBSSwiS22_FD_66585 | JGI IMG/M metagenome (GOLD analysis project Ga0068859, IMG submission 66585) | Switchgrass rhizosphere microbial communities from Kellogg Biological Station, Michigan, USA - KBS Switchgrass S2-2 | ecosystem: Host-associated > Plants > Roots > Rhizosphere > Soil ... | reverse complement strand
TCCTCGTGACAGGCCTGGCAGGTTTCGCTGCCGACATAATCCGTTGGCGCGGGTTTGTTGTCATTGCCGGATCGACCAACCGCCTGCGAACCGCCCGGCGCAATCAGCCACATGATTACGGCCAACGCCGATCCCGCAACAAGCAGTGGTTTGATAATCCTGGTGACTCTCACTTGGAGCCTCCTTATCAGGTGAAAAGGGTCTTACTTTGCATAGACGGACCGGCGCTGGACACGTCGCCGGCGAAAGTTCTACGGGCAATGCTTAATTGGGTGATGCTCCATGTTCTGAAGGGCGAAGCATTTGTCGGTGCTAGAAGACACCGGAGAAAATCGCGAAGACCCCGAGCAAGGCATGTGCCCCATGGCTCCCGCTTTACTCTCGTGATTTTTTCGCGCATAGGCAGAAAGGAACATGGGCATTTTCGCTCACAGTTTGCCAAATGTTACGCAAGCCGCAACCTGTCAATTCTGACAGGGCCTATAAAACTCCTTACTTGCGATCGGCATGTTGATTTTATCGAGAGGCTTTTAGCTTCGGCTTGAAGCCACGCGCTCACCGCCGCAGACCAAACACTTCCAAATGTAGTGGCAAACCCTCTTGATATATCAATCGAGTTTTTACCGGTCTGTGCGGCAACACACATACAGGGGCCTGGAGCCTCCTAATCAGGTGAAAATGGTCTTTACTTAATTCCTGGCCGACTATCTAACTAAAGAACTGTGGCGAGCATCACCACGTTAGCCGGGTTCGCGATGGATTGCAGTGATACGCATCACGAGCGACCTCAAATTTCAAGATACCTGCGCCAAAGAAGCCAGTGCCTCGCTATCACGAATCCAGAGGTCATTGCGCTTGACGCGAATAATATGATCTCGCTTGAGCGCGCTAAACAAACGGGTCACTGTCTCCCGGGATGCGCCGATTATTTGAGCAATTTCTTCCTGGGTTAAGACAACGTGCACCCGAATTCCATCGCTGGTGCTTTCGCCGAAATCCCGGCCCCATCTCTGAATTAACCGGGACAACTTTTCCAAAGCCGATTCGGACAGCGCCAGCATCCGCGTGTGATCGACAAAGTCGCTGAACTGCCGGCTGAACATCTCAACCAAATCCAGGCCGAATGAGTGCTGGCTTCCCAGCAGGCCGAGCAGGTCCTGGCGGGAAATGAAATCAACGCGGCCACCCTCAACCATCTCGGCTGTCGCCTCGAAAGGCCGGCCGGTCAAGCCGGCGTAAAGTCCGAGCACATCACCGCCCCGGGCGATGCGGATGATCACTTTCTTTCCGTCTGCCGACGAGATCGAAACTTTGGCGCGTCCGGATGAAAGAACATAGACGCCCCGGGCCGAATGGCCTTCATGGAACACCACGGCGCCGCGGGCATAAATGCGGCTGCGACTGACTCGATCAATTCCCGGAATTGCACGTAAGGGCGAGTTGAAGGGCAACACTTTCATGGACGGAGCGGCGCTGGACACGTCGCCGGCGAAAGTTCTACGCGCAATGTTCATTGGGGTGGTTCTCCATATTCTGCAGTGCGAAGCTTTTGTCGGTGCTTGAAGACACCGGAGAAGATCGCGAAGAAAAAGACCTTGAGCAAGGCATGTGCCCCATGGCTCCAGCCTTACTCTCGTGATTTTTTCGCGCATAGGCAGAAAGATCATGGGCATTTTCTCTCACAGTTTGCGGAATGTTACGCAAGTCGCAACCTGTCAATTCTGAGATAGCCAATAGAACACCTTACTTGCCATCGGCATGTTGGTTGCTTTCAACCGTGTAAGGGTAAAGCCCAAGCTCGAGCAAAGAGCAGCGGCTTGCTGCTCGAGACAAAACTCAGGGAGAACTGGAGGATGTTAATCATGGCTAGAGACGACCGAGACATTCTTGAACTACTCAAAAGCGAGCTGTCATTTATTGAGGAGGGCGGATATGGCCGTTCGGTCCGAACGCCCTGGTTACCAAAATCCATCTTCCAGGACTCCCTGAGTTGTCTTAACTATGGATATCCCTATCGCGCCCACCCGTGTGCCGAGTGCCACCTGCTGGACTTCGTCAGGCCGGAAGACCGCTCGCAAGCTGTTCCCTGTCATTTCATCCCCCTGAATGAAGCCGGGAGCACAATTGAAGAGCTGGAAATGGAAGGCAACGAACGCAGGATGGAGAGCGCAGTCAAATCCTGGCTGCATGGAAAGATCAGCCAGATCGAAGCCAAAAAACCAGAAGTCTTTTGGCGGAACGTAGACTGAAAAGGCGCACGAGTGGACGCGTTGAATCGAACCTGAGGGCGGAACATATGAAAGGAGAAGTGCACATGAATATTGGAAATTTGCTTTCTCCCAGGAAAGATTTCAGGGGTCTCGATCCGTTCCGTTTTTCACATCGTATGGAGCGCGTGCTTGAGGATCCGTTGTTTCGGGGCATGGGTGAAGAATGGCCGCTCAAGGCCTGGGCGCCGCCGTGCGATATCTTCGAGACCGAAAAAGAGCTGGTAATGAAATTCGAGTTGCCAGAAGTTAAGAAGGAAGACGTCGAAGTAAAACTCGAGCAGAATGTGCTCACCTTGCGTGGCGAACGCAAGTTCGAAGGGAAAACGGACCGCGAGAACTATCATCGAATCGAGCGGCATTATGGTGAATTCATGCGCAGCTTTAGCGTTCCCCTGTACGTTGACGCTGCCAGGATTAACGCCGAGTTCAAAGACGGCGTGCTTACTATAACGCTGCCGAAAAACGAGGAGGCCAGACCAAAGCAGATCAATGTAGAGGTCAACTGATAATCCACCAGGTGTCAGAAACGACTTCCTTGTCTACGCCGCAGGCCGTTCAGTGGGAGGGGCTGCCTGCGGCGAAGTTGTAAGCAGAGGTTGTGTCAGAACCGGATTATGCGGCAATTCAAGAATCAGTCATGAAAACCAGGAGTCGAGAGAAAACAAATGCCTAATCGCATGGTAACCATTGATGGCAACGAAGCCGCCGCTTATGTGGCTTACAAAACCAACGAAGTGATCGCAATCTACCCGATTACACCTTCATCGCCGATGGGCGAGTCATCAGATGAATGGGCCTCGAAGAACCAGAAGAACATCTGGGGCATGACGCCGATCGTCCGCGAGCTGCAATCCGAAGGCGGCGCCGCGGGGACAGTCCACGGCAGTTTGCAAACCGGCGCATTGACTACGACCTTCACGGCCAGCCAGGGTTTGCTCCTGATGATTCCCAACATGTTCAAAATTGCCGGCGAGCAAACCAGCACGGTATTTCATATCGCGGCGCGCTCAGTGGCCACCCATGCCCTCTCGATCTTTGGCGATCACAGCGACGTCATGGCGACGCGTTCGACCGGGTGGGGCATGCTATTTTCGAATTCGATTCAGGAAGTGATGGACTTCGCGCTCATCGCCCAGGCCGCGACCCTGGAATCGCGCGTTCCCTTCCTTCATGCCTTCGACGGATTTCGCACTTCCCATGAGGTGATGAAGATCGAAGAACTGTCGGACGAACAGATTCGGGCCATGATTGATGAGCAACTTGTTCGCGCCCATCGCAGGCGCGCCCTCACGCCGGATCGTCCGGTGATGCGCGGCACGGCGCAGAATCCCGATGTCTTCTTCCAGTCGCGCGAGCGCGCAAATTCCTTCTATACCCAAACGCCGGAAATCGTGGAACGGACAATGAAGAAATTTGCCGACGCCACGGGCCGGCAATATCAACTATTCGAGTATGTGGGCGCGCCCGATGCCGACCGAGTAATCGTCATGATGGGATCGGGTTGCGAGGCCGCCGAGGAGGCAGTGGCGGCACTGGCTGATAAGAAAGTCGGCCTGCTGAAAGTCCGTTTGTACCGCCCGTTTTCAGTCGATCACTTTGTCGCCAGCCTGCCCTCAAGCGTTAAGACCATCGCCGTTTTGGATCGCACAAAGGAACCGGGAGGCGCCGGCGAACCGCTCTATCAGGACGTCGTGACGGCAATTAGTGAAGCGTGGCACGGGCGTCCCGCCCGTGATGATGCGCGTGGCACCGCCCCGCGCATCATCGGAGGACGCTACGGTCTGGGCTCGAAGGAATTCACTCCGGCCATGGTCAAAGGCGTCTTCGACGAAATGTTGAAGGACCAACCCAGAAACCATTTCAGCGTCGGTATTGAAGACGATGTGACCTTCAATAGCCTGTCCTTTGATCCGAATTTCACCACCGAATCAGCCGGCCAGGTACGCGCGCTCTTCTGGGGCCTGGGAGCTGACGGCACGGTCAGCGCGAACAAGAATTCTATCAAGATCATCGGTGAAGAAACGCCAAACTACGCCCAGGGTTATTTTGTTTATGACTCAAAGAAGTCCGGCGCCATGACCGTTTCCCACCTGCGCTTTGGTTCGCAGCCGATCAAGAGCACCTACCTGATTCAACGCGCAAACTTTATCGCGGTACATCAGTTCAACTTTCTCGAGCGTTACCAGATTCTCGACGCTGCCGAAGAGGGCGCAACCCTGCTCTTGAACAGCCCTTACGAAGCGGACGAAGTTTGGGAGCGTCTGCCCCGCTCAGTTCAGGAAACCATCATCGCGAAGAAGATCAAAGTTCATTCGATCAACGCTTATGCGGTCGCCAAAGAGAACCAGCTCGGCAATCGCACCAACACCATCATGCAGACCTGCTTCTTCGCCATCAGCGGAGTCCTGCCGCGCGACGAAGCGATCGTCAAGATTAAAGAATCGATCAAGAAGACCTACGGCAAACGCGGCGAACCCGTCGTGCGACAGAACTTCGCGGCGGTGGATGCGGCGCTGGAACATCTGCATGAAATTCAAATCCCCGCGGAAGCCACCAGCACGTTTGAACTGCCACCCACAGTCTCAGCCGCCGCGCCTGAATTCGTGCAACAGGTCACCGCAGAAATCATCGCGGGTCGCGGTGACAGTCTTCCCGTCAGTGCCTTTCCCGTCGACGGCACCTATCCAGTCGGTACCGCGCAATGGGAGAAGCGCAACATCGCCCAGGAAGTTCCCGTCTGGGAACCGGACCTCTGCATCGAGTGCGGCAAGTGCATGCTGGTCTGTCCGCACGCGACCATTCGCGCGAAAGTTTGTAAAGAGGAAGACCTCGCCAACGCGCCGGCCGGCTTTAAGACAATGCCCGCAAAGTGGCGCGAGCTCCCGGATCAACGCTACACAATTCAGGTGGCAGTTGAAGATTGCACGGGCTGTCAGCTTTGCGTCGAAGTTTGTCCCGCCAAGGACAAGAGCAATGTTTCGCGCAAAGCGCTGAACATGAAACCGCAGTTGCCGCTGCGCGACAGCGAACGCGTCAACTGGGATTACTTCCTGACGCTGCCGGAAATTCCGCGCAACGGCAATCTGACTTTCCGCACCATCAAAGACATTCAGCTGCTCCAGCCGTTGTTTGAATTCTCGGGCGCGTGCTCGGGCTGTGGAGAGACGCCTTACATCAAGCTGATGACGCAGCTCTTCGGCGATCGCGCGGTGATTGCCAATGCCACGGGCTGCTCGAGTATTTACGGCGGCAACCTGCCAACGACGCCTTACACCATAAATCGTGAAGGCCGCGGGCCCGCCTGGAGCAACTCTCTGTTTGAAGACAACGCCGAGTTTGGATTGGGCATGCGCCTCTCGCTCGATCATCAGCACAATTACGCGAGGCATTTGGTCGAACGTTTCAGAGAAGTTATCGGCGACACCCTCGCCGACGGTCTTCTCAACGGAGACAACAGCACGCAGGAAGGCATCAACGCGAAACGCGAACTAGTTGCTGAATTGAAGACGAAGCTCGGTACGCACGCCGCTGGCGTGCAGCCCGATATCAGCGACGCGTCAGACGAGCTGCACGCCGGAGGCGTGCGTACCGAAGCCGAAGCCCGCGACCTTTTGAGTGTCGCCGACGCTTTGGTGAAGAAGAGCGTCTGGATCGTCGGCGGGGACGGCTGGGCCTACGACATCGGTTACGGTGGGCTGGATCACGTTTTGGCCAGCGGCCAGGATGTCAACGTCCTCGTGCTCGACACTGAAGTCTATTCAAATACCGGCGGCCAGGCATCGAAAGCGACCCCGCTCGGAGCCGTGGCCAAGTTCGCGGCCGGCGGCAAACCGACAATCAAAAAGGATCTGGGCATGACCGCGATGCGTTACGGCAACGTCTACATTGCGCAAATCGCCATGGGCGCGAACGACAACCAAACGGTCAAAGCCTTTATCGAAGCCGAAGCGCACCCCGGTCCGTCGCTGATCATCGCCTACAGCCAGTGCATCGCGCATGGCATCGACATGGCCAAAGGAATGACGCAGCAGAAGCTGGCCGTCGAGTGCGGTCATTGGCCGCTCTATCGCTTCGACCCGAAACTCGAGAGCGAAGGCAAAAACCCGTTTCAGCTCGATTCACGCGATCCGAAGATTCCGCTCCAGGATTACATCTACACCGAAGGGCGGTATCGAATGTTGCAGCGCAGCGATCCCGAAGCGGCAAAAGTTTTGTTGGGGCTCGCGCAGGAAGCCGTGGCGCATCGCTGGAAGCAGTACAAGCAGTTGGCGCAGGTGTAGGTACGCGTGCCTGAAGCCACACAAAGCAGCGAGAGCACGCCGGAGGCGTGCGTACCGTCGAGGACTAATCATGAGTCTATCAACTAATTATCTGGGCCTGGTTTTAAAGAACCCGATTGTCGCCTCTTCATCTCCGCTGTCGCACACCGTTGGCAGCATTCAGCGTTTGGAAGACGCGGGCGCGAGCGCCGTCGTCATGTACTCGCTGTTTGAAGAGCAGATCACCTTTGACAGTCTTTACGTAGATCACTACCTGCGCAACAACACAAACAGCTTCGCCGAGTCCCTCAGTTACTTTCCTGAGATGGATTCGTACAACGTCTGGCCCGATGAATATCTGAACCTGATCCGGCGCGCCAAAGAATCCGTGGACATTCCGATCATCGGCAGCCTGAACGGGGTTTCGATCGGTGGTTGGACCAATTATGCGGGCCTGATTGAAGACGCCGGCGCCGACGCGCTCGAGTTGAACATTTATTACGTGTCCACCAGCCTCGAGATCACCGGCCGCGAGGTCGAAGACATCTACATCGACATGCTGCGCCAGGTGAAACAGGCGGTCACGATTCCGGTCGCGATCAAACTGAGCCCATTCTTCAGTTCGGTGTCGAACATGGCCCAACGACTGGTGGAGCACGGCGCCAACGGACTTGTTTTCTTTAATCGTTTCTATCAACCTGATTTCGATTTGGAAGCACTTGAGGTCGCCCCCAGATTGGTGCTGAGCAACTCACACGAGTTGCGTTTGCCCTTACGCTGGGTGGCGATTCTGTATGGACGAATTCTTGCGGATCTCGCGATTACCACCGGCGTGCATACTTCCGAAGATGTTTTGAAGGGCCTGATGGCCGGGGCGAAAGTGACGATGATGGCTTCCGAGCTTTTGCAGAACGGCGTGCGTCGCATCAAGGAAGTGTTGAGCGAGGTGGAAGTCTGGATGGACGAGCACGAATACGCCTCAGTCGCGCAGATGATTGGCAGCATGAGCCAGCAACATTGCGCGGAGCCCGCCGCGTTCGAGCGCGCGAATTACATGAAAGTGCTGGATTCCTACCGGCCCGTCAATTAATTTGGAGTGCGGCGACTCGTCGCCGCTTTGGCCGAACGTTAGATTCGCTGCCAATTTCAATACTTGCTTCGGTGCTAACGCAAAGCGGCGACGAGTCGCCGCACTCCAAATCATCAAGCCGGCTGCTGTTGCTCACTCGCGGCGCGGGCGCAGGCTTCGCACAGTTCATAACCCAGCGGACGAATCTTCGTGAGATGAAGCGCTGAGACGCCTACCTGGCGGTCAATAATAATTGGCGCTACCTCGCACCCACAGAGCGTGCGCTCCTCATCAGGCTGCAAAAGATGGTAATTCTCTTTGTCTGAACTCTTGGCAAACATTGGGTGTTTTTCGCCCTTTCAGTGAGATTTGGCGGCTTCCATTGGGATCCATTGGGACTTTTCCCAGAGCAGACACAGACTCCCAAAACATTGGTCGCTTCGGGCCGGGGTTTGTATGACAACTACTTCGTTATTTTTTTGTTCTGATGGGTGAGTTATGCCCCGGATCGAAAATCCCGGGTTGTTACGGGCGACTCCGCTCGATTTTGTAGAGGTACCAAAGCAGGCCCGCATTCAGGCCCAGACAGGCCAGGCTGGCCAGCGCTGCGGGCAGGATCACTGACTGATCGCCGCCCAGGTAAGCATTCATCGTAGCCATCAACAACCACAGTTGCAGCATCACGATAATCAGGACGATACAAAGAATCCCGTAAACGATCGTCATTCGCTGTTCGTGCGTGAACCGCTTTTTCATACAACCCGCTCCTCAACGCCACTGGCATAAATCACGCCGCCTTTAATCTCGAGATTGATTTTCGGCAAACGGCGTCGTGGCGGTCCGGCGATCGGTTCTCCGGTGGTGAGATCAAAAAAGCCCTCGTGACAGGGACAACGAAAGCAATTGCGTTCAGGCTGTGGGACCACCGCACAGGACAGGTGCGTGCATTTCTGGCTGAATGCGACAAAGGTGTTTTCGCCCGTGCGCACCAGCACACATGAATCATGCTCGGCGGGGTAGGCAAAAGCTTTGGCGCCACCGACGGGCAGCTGATCCATGGTCGTGATTTGCTGCAAAGGCGATTCGCCATTTCGCCGGCGCAGAAAATTAACCGCGAGGATCCAGAACTGGCCCACGGTAAAAGCGAGACTGGTCAGCACCATGAACTTCGTAAAGTCCCGGCGCGAAACAAAATGGTCCTGCGGCCAGTCAATCGGAAAATCCTGGCGCCAGCGTGGCTGGTCTTCCATCGCACCGCCGTCGGGCAGGGAAACTCTCTCCTGGTTAATCGGCATTATCGTCCTCTTGATACATTCCTTCCATCAGTACGTTCAGCGACATCTGCTTGCCGCTGGAACGCTCGTTCATCGCGGCCGTCACATCGATGTATTCCGATCGACCACTCCGCGGCGTCATCATATTGACCTTCGTCGTGATTGTCTGCCCGCCAAACTGGAAACGATTTGTCGGCGTCGAACGCGGACGCAAGGACTCGATCTGTACCCTGGTGCCGAAGAAAAGCGCCTGGCTGGGACAGACCGTGGCGCACATCGGCTTCAGACCTTCCGAGGTGCGGTCATAGCACATGTCGCACTTCATCATCAGTTTGAATTCCGTCTTCATCTTGGGCACGCCGAAGGGGCAGGCGAGCACGCAGTTGTTACAGGCAATGCAGCGGGGCTTGCGCGCGGTTTGCACTACGCCGTCAGCTGTCTTTTTGATCGCGTCGGCCGGGCAAACCTCGGCGCAGGTCGGTGAATCGCAGTGCATGCAAACAACCGGGACAGTCTGCACGGAATGCGGGCGATCGACGTATTCCAGATGAATCATCGAAAACCCGCGATGGGTATCGCATTCGCTGCATGCCTGCACACACGCCTGGCAGCCAATGCAGCGATTGGGATCGATGAAGAATTCGTTTTGATCAGGAACAGGCACAATTACCAGGTACGCACGCCTCTGGCGTGCTGATAAGTCAGCACTCCGGAGGAGTGCGCACCTCAATCACTCATCTTTCTTTACTCTCACGGCACAAACCTTGTACTCCGGAATCTTCGAAATCGGATCCTGCGCGGAAATTGTTAACTGGTTCGCGCTCTTTCGTCCCGCCCAGTGATACGGAATAAATATCGTGTCGGGCCTGATCGTCGTGACCACCATGGCCCGCAGCGTCACATCGCCTCGTCTGGTCTCAGCTTTGGCAAAATCACCATCGGCAATTCCCAGTTTTTCCGCGAGTTGGGGATGCATCTCGATCCGCGGCTCGGGATATTGATCCACCAGCGGCCCGATGCGCCGCGTCTGCGTGCCCGAAAGGAATTGGCTGACCACTCTTCCAGTGGTCAGCATCAAGGGATATTCATCGTCAACGTCCTCAGCCGGCGGCGTGTAAGGAGCGACGTTGAAGCGAGCTTTGCCGTCAGGAAAGTAGAATGGTCCCGCGCCCATTGCGATCGGGTTCCACGAATCGGTTTCAAAAAGTCTGGGAGTGCCGGGGTCGTCTTCGCTGGTGCACGGCCAGAAGACTCCGCCCTGTTTCTCGATCTTTTCGTAAGTGATTCCCGAGTAATCAGCGATCCCACCCTGCGAAGCAATCCGCAACTCGTCAAAGATTTCGCGTGGCTCAGTGAAGGTGAAGCCGTGCTCGCGCCCAAGGCTCCTGGCGATGTCCTGAATGATTCGCCAATCCTGCCGGGCATCGCCGGGCGGATCGACCGCTTGATTGATCTTGATTACGCGTCCTTCGATCTGAGTAACGACTCCTTCATCTTCTTCCTGCAGCGAACCCGGCAGGACGACATCGGCGTGCTGGGCCGTCTCGTTCAGAAAGAAGTCGATGGCGACATAGAACTCGAGTTTTTCCAGGCAACGCGTGATGAATTTATTGTCGGGTAAAGAGACTTTGGGGTTGAAACAGATGCTCAGCAGCCCGCGAAT
>Ga0068859_100008286_pt1 | contig 10537 bp, 8 predicted proteins | sample KBSSwiS22_FD_66585 | JGI IMG/M metagenome (GOLD analysis project Ga0068859, IMG submission 66585) | Switchgrass rhizosphere microbial communities from Kellogg Biological Station, Michigan, USA - KBS Switchgrass S2-2 | ecosystem: Host-associated > Plants > Roots > Rhizosphere > Soil ... | reverse complement strand
TGCGGGCTGAGGATGCCCGGCGCGCACGGGATCGGTGGAGTTGTTCACGACCCAGGCCGAATCGGATGACCGCTGCGTGAGGCAGCCGACGACCTGCACGAGTGAGAAATCGGGCACCGGCTCGGGCCCGTCCTTTCCGACGAGCTTGATGCCGCCCAGCGCATCGACGGTCAGTTCTCTCGCGCCGGCTGGAAAGTCGTTCGCCTTCAACATGTAGCTGACGATGTCGACATAGGTTTGATCGCTCAAACTTCCGGCGGCATTGCGAGGCATCGTCGTCTTCGTCTTTTCAAAAAGCAGATACAGACTGGCCTCGCGGTATTTGTTCATGAACCGCTCGCCCTTCAGGATGCTTTCATATCCCGTCAAATCGTCTCGATGACAACTGGCGCAGTGCGTGGCGTACTCGGACTGGCCGCGCGCCGCCTGGTCGGATGCGTAGACGCCGCTCCAGACCGTTCTGAACGGCTCAGCTGAACCCGGGCGCGGGCTCTGCGGGCCCTGCGCACCTGCAAGTGGCGCGAACGATATCGTGAGCGCCACCGCAAGGAGGGCCCGCGACGACATCGAGCACGCGGCGGCGCGACGCATCGCTCAGTTGGAACAGCTCGGAGCAATCATCTCGAAAGAGCTGATCGTCATCCGTTGCTCGGAGGGCAGCCTGATGAGCAAGCCTCTGACGTACATTTTGTGGCCCTTGTGCGACTCCGGGCCGTACGCCATGGCGTCGAGCAGCCGGAACGCCTGTGTTCCGAGCGCTCTGGTGCCGAGATCGGCCGGGGCGCTTGGCGGTAGCGCACTTGTGAACGCGACGCTCACGGGCTCGCTCGCATTGGTAAGCATCCACGTGTTGCCGGTGCCGGCCGTTAAACAGCCGACGACTTCCACGTATGAAAAATCGCCGACCGGCGGCGGCGGTTTGGGCCGTCCAGGGAGGATGCGGACGCCGGTCAAGCCGTCCGCCTTCAACTCCTGCGTGCCGGCGGGAAATCCGTTTTCTCTGAGGATGTGCGCGATGATGTCCAGATACACGTTGTCGCCGAGACTGCCAGGCGCCGAACGCGGCATCGTGGACGAGATCTTCGTGTAAAGCGTTTTCAAATCTCTTTCCGCAAATGTCCGCGCGAACCGATCCTGGCGCAGCGCCGGCCCATCGGCGCCGCCCATGTCGGCGCGATGGCAGCCGCTGCAGACCGCGTCATATGACGCCGAGCCGCGGATGGCCTGCGCCTCGGTGTAGACGCCGTCGGCGACCGTTTTGCCGCCTTCCTGCGCACGCACGTGCTGCGCGATGACGGCCGTGGCAATCGCCGCCGCAACCGCAACCACGGATATCCGATGCGTCATCAGATGCGTCATTAGTGGTTTTAGCATCACCGCCTGGAGGGAATCTTCGGCTTGTCGCCGCGCTCGGTAATCAGCTTCGTCAACAGGTCGACCGCGAGATCCACCGGCTGTCCATCGGCGAGCGCGATGGGCGTGCGGCCGGCCGCATTCATCTCGTCGATCTTCGCCCCGTGGTCGGCCAGGAACTGGATCAACTCGACGACTTCCGGCTGGGTGCGCCCGTTCAGATTGACGACGAGGTGCATCGGCGTGTTGTTGGTCGTTTCGGTGACGATGTCCACGTTCGGATCCAGCTCGTAGGCGTATTTGAAGGTCTTGAGCCTCGCGCCGGCCGCCGCGGCCATCATCAGATTCGCGCCGTCCTGTGCCCGCAGCAGCGGATCCGCACCGCCGGCGACGAGCGCTCTCATTACGTCTTCGTGATCGCCCCGGGCAGCCATCATCAGCGGCGTCTGCTCGCCGCTCGCCGCCGGCCGGAATCCTCCGCCGCCGCCGCGCCCGCCGGCAGCCGCATTCGATCGCGGCGTCCGAATATTCGGATCGACGCCCTTCGACAGGAGCTTCCTCACAACCTCGAGATCGCCTTGCTGTGCGGCGACGTGAAGCGACGTGATGCCTGCGCGATCTCGCGCGGTCAGATCGGCTCCGCCGTCGATCAACGCCAGCGCGGCCGCGGTATTGCGATACGACATCGCCACCATCAGCGGCTTGGTGCCGGAAGGCAGGGTCACATTCGGATCGGCGCCGGCGGCCAGCAGAATCTTGACCGACTCGACATCGTTCTTCGTCGTCGCAAACACCAAAGGCGTGAAGCCGTTCTTCGACGCCGCCTTCGCATTCGCGCCAATTTCCACAAGCGCGCTCACCACATCGCTGTGGCCCTCCGCTGCGGCCCACATCAAAGCCGTCTGCCCGCGGCGGGGGTCTGCGGCATTGACGTCAGCGCCATGCAGGACCAGCTGCCGGACAGCGTCGACGCTGCCGGTCCCGGCGGCGATCATCAGAGCTGTCTCGCCGTTCCAACGGGTGGCATCCGCTTTCGCGCCGGCTTTCATCAATCGCTCGAGGAGCACGGCGTCGCCGTTGGCTGCCGCCAGGGTGAGCGGCGACTCGCCGTACTCGTCGACCGTATTGGCGTTGGCGCCGGCATCGAGCAGCGCTTCGGCCATCGACCGCTGGCCGAGGTGCACAGCCCACGCAAGCACGGTTGCGCCGTCCGGCTGTGCGGCGTTGATATCGGCCTTGGCGCGCAGGAGAGAGGTGAAGACCTTCTGATCGCGCCGTTTCACCGCGTCGAGCAACCGGAGATCCCGCTGCTGCGCGACGGCCGGGAGGACTGTGAAGGCAGTCAGCAGGGCTGCAAGCAGCCCTGCTCCCGTTGTAGTACTCGAGTGTTTCATGAACTAGAGGCCGGAGAGACGGCCCGTGCTGTCGCCGAACGAGGCGATCGTCGGCACGTCCGCGGCGTCGAACATGTTCAGGAACAGGTTGTTCAGCGGCGTTTCCTTCGGATAGACCAGATGACGGTTGCCCTTCACCTGTCCGTTGGCGTTGCCCGCCAGCACGATCGGCAGATCGTCGTGCGTGTGAATGTTCGATTCGCTGAGGCTGCTGCCGAACACGATCAGCGAATGATCGAGCAGGGTTCCGTCGCCGTCGGGCGTTTCCTGCAGCCGCTTCAAGAGATACGCGAACATCGCCACGTGCAGCTCGTCGATCTTGATCAGCTTCTCCACGCGCTCCGGATCGTTCTGGTGATGCGAGATCGAATGGTGCCCGTCCGGGATGCCGATCTCGCGGTACGGACGATTGCTGCCATCGCGGCCGAGCATGAACGAGGCGACGCGCGTCATGTCGGTCTGCCACGCGATCACCTGGAGATCCATCATCAACGTGGTGTACTGCTCGTAGTCGTCGGGAATCGCGCTCGGCCGCTCCATGTGCGGAAGCTGCGCCAGCACATTCTGCTGTTCGGCGAGTTGAATGCGCCGCTCGATGTCGCGCACCGACTCCAGATATTCGTCGAGCTTTCGTTTGTCGCCGGTGCCGACGCTGCCCTGGAGCCGCGACAAGCTTCCCGCGACGTAATCGAGCACGCTCTTCTGGCTTTCCAGCCGCGCCATCCGCGACGCCGGGTCGGTGCTTTCGCCGTCTCCGAACAACCGCTCGAACACCGCGCGCGGGTTGATTTCGGCCGGCAGCGGGCTCGTGGCCGAACGCCACGACATCGACATATACGCGCACGTGTAACCGGAATCGCAGTTGCCGGCGAGCGGCTGCGGCTCGAGACCGAGCTCGAGCGACGACAGCTGCGTCGATTTCCCAAGCTCCTTCGCCGCGATCTGGTCGGCCGAAATTCCGAGCTTGAAGTTCGCCCCGCCGGTTTTGTACGGATGCACGCCGGTGAGGAACGTCGCCGTGGCGCGCGCGTGGTCGCCGGGACCGTCGCCGAGTGCGCGGCCCGTCACCTGGGCGAGGCCGCTGAACACGTTCACATGCTGGCGGAACGGTTCCAGCGCCTTAATCGTCGGGCTGAATTCGAAGTTTTCACCCACCGTCCGGGGCGTCCACATGAAGGGCCGCGGGCTCTTGTCCGAGGCGCCGATGATCCCGTTCGGCGTGTAGACGTACCCAAGTCGAACGGCGGACTTCCCGGCGGCAGACAGCCGCGAGAAGGCTGGCAGCATGGAGTCGAGCAGGGGGAGAGCCAGAGTGGCACCCACGCCTCGCAGGAATGTCCGGCGGGGCAAGGTCTTATTGGTGATCATCATGACTCCGAAGCCCTCCTCATCTGAAACGGTGTGCTCTTCACGATTGCCAGGATCAGCGACGACATGCGGTAGTTATCGCGCGCCGCGTCCCGCATGATCGCTCGAACCGAAGGATTGTCGTAATACTCGACACCGCGGCCCACGGCGTACGTCAGCAGTTTCTCGGTGGCCGTCCGCACGAAGTCGTCGCGATATTTAGTGGCGAGGATCTCAGTGAGCCCTGCCGGCCCCTCGAACTCGGTGCCGTCCGGCAGCTTGCCGCTCGCGTCGATCGTAACGCCTGCGTCTTCGCTGCGCCACTTCCCCACCCCGTCGTAGTTTTCCAGCGCAAACCCAATCGGATCCATGCGCGCGTGGCATGCGGCACAAACGGAATTCGACCGGTGCGCCTGCATCTGCTCGCGAAGCGACAGCACTTTACCGTTGCGGTCGGCCTTCAGTTCCGGGACGTCCGGCGGCGGAGGCGGTGGCGGCGTTCCGAGCAGATTCTCCAGAATCCACTTTCCACGCAACACGACCGACGTGCGGTTGGGATAGGACGTGACCGCCAGAATGCTGCCTTGACCGAGCAGTCCTCGGCGATTGGGATCGGTCAGCGCGACGCGGCGGAACTGCGACCCGTAAATTTTCGGGATGCCGTAATGCTCGGCGAGCCGTTCGTTGACGAACGTGTAGTCGGCCGTCAGCAGATCCAGAAGACTGCGATCCTCGCGGACGATGCTGGCCACGAAGAGCTCTGTTTCTTTCATGAACCCCTGGCGCAACGCTTCGTCGAACGGGAAGATCACGGGATCTGGTTTGAGCTGATCGACGTTTCGGAGATGCAGCCACTGCCCTGCGAAATTCGCAATCAGCGCATCCGAGCGCGGATCGTCGAGCATCCGGCGAACCTGCTGCTGCAGGACCACCGGATCTTTCAGCTTGCCGCGCTCCGCCAGATCGAGCAGTTGATCGTCGGGGATGCTGCTCCACAGGAAAAACGAAAGCCGCGAGGCCAGCTCGAGATCGCTGACGCGATACGCTTTACCAGGCTGGGCCCTGGCGGGATCCTGTTCGACCCTGAACAGGAACTCGGGCGACACCAGCAGCGCTTCGAGCGCTTTCTGGATCCCGCCTTCGAAATCGCCGCCGGGGGCAATCCGGCCTTTCTGGTAAAACGCGAGCAGCGGTTGAATATCGCCGCTCGTCACCGGGCGGCGGAACGCGCGGCGTGCAAGACCAGTGAGGATATTGCGCGCGCATGCCGGCTCTTCTTTCGCGGTGGCCGGACGGCAGACGAAAATTTTCGTCCGGCTCGGCGTCGTGCCTCGCGCGGTCGGGTTGTACGGCCCGCCGATGATCAGCTTGCCCACTTCGGGCGTGCCCCCCGGCACATCGAAGCGCTTTACGCGCACGCCGTTCAATCGAATGTCCACGGGATACGGAAGTTGCGGAACAGCGCCGCCCCGTCCGCCCGTTCCGCGTCCGCCCGGCACTTCGCTCTCGATCTTCGCGTTCTCGCGCGGCGAGGTCACGCCGACCGTATGGAGTCCGGCTTTCACCGGTACGCGAATCTGGTATGGGTCGGTTTCGGTGATGTCGGCGGTTGGAAGGAGGCCGAGGAAACGAACCTTGAACACATACTCGGCATCGACCGGAAAGTAGTACTGAACTGAAATCCCGGCCCGCGAATCGAACGGCAGATCGTCGCTGAGCCGCTCGTTGCGCGATCCTTTGAACGGGTCGCGCCTCGCGTCGATGATATCTTCCGCCGGCTTCATCGTCAGATCGCCCACCGCGAGCCGGCTGACTCGTCGCGCAGCAGACATATACCGCTCGAGCAGCGCCGGCGAGGTCGACAGCACTGCCGCGATATTGTCGAACCCATATCCGGAATCGTCGACCGGCAGCCATTCGCCGGGTTTTACGTCCACGGCCAGCAAATCGCGCAGCGCATTGGAATATTCGGCACGGTTCAAGCGATGGATGGCGGGCCGGCCCGGATTCGGCGCCGCGAGAGCCGCTTTGTCCAAGGTCGTTTCGAGAAACGTCGCGAGCGCTGATTCCGCGGCCGGGTCGGGGCGCACCCGCACGGTGACAGGCGGCATTTCGCCTGTCTTCACCTTGCGAAGGACTTTTTCCCAGATATCAGCGTGCTCGGGAACCGACGCCAACGGTAAATTTTGGAGGGTCAGACCCGCCGTTTTGCTCTTGTCGTTGTGGCACGACACGCAGTGCCGTTCGACGAGTCCCGCGTACGATGGATCGACGGCCGGCGGGGTCTTCGAGGCCGCTTGGTCCTTCCCCTGCGCGGCGACCGAGCACACGAGGACGAGGACGACGGCCGAGGCAAACGCCCAGCGCCACCCTGAACAGGCGAGGTCCGATCGGCTGATTTTCGACGTACTGCCTCTTTCCCTTATTTTACCCGTACATCGGCGAAACGAGGGCGACAAACCGCGTAGCGGCGTGAAGATACGAAGGTGGTTTGAAGTCCTTTTAACCTATACTTGGTGCTCATCGCTTTCCTGAGCTCTGCCCCTATCCCCGGTCTCGCCCGGGCCAGGCTCCAGCCCTCATTGAAGCTTCACCGGGAGCCACCATGATTAATCGATCGGCCGCATCGAATGCGTTCGAGTTTGTCGTCATCGCCGCACTCAGGACACAGCAGCTCGTCCGCGGCTGCGTTCCGCGCGTCGCCGGAAATCACAAAAAGACGACGATCGCGCAGATGGAGATCGTGGCGGGCAAGGTATTCCGGCTGCCTGCGGTCCCGAAAGTTCCGGTTGATCCGGCCCAGATCATGGAACCGGTTGGAGCCGGCGTCGACTAAAGGGCCTCGAGCGCCTCGAGGACGGCCACCGCGTGGCCGTCTACCTTGACGTTGTCCCATCGGCGGGCGACTTTCCCCTCGCGGTCGATCAAATACGTCGTTCGAACGTTCCCCATGAACGAGCGGCCGTAGAGCGACTTTTTCTGCCAGACGCCGTACTTCTCCGCCACCGCATGGTCCCAGTCGGCCAGCAGCGGAAACGACAGCTTGTACTTCTCGGCAAAGCGCGCCTTGCTGGCCTCGTCGAGGATGCTGACGCCGAGCACGGCCGCCTTGCTCGTCTTGAAGCGAGGCAGGTTGTCCTGGAAGGCGCACGCCTCTTTGGTGCACCCGGGTGTGTCGTCCTTGGGATAGAAGAACAAAATGACCGGCTTGCCGGCGTAGTCGGCGAGACGATGGGTCTTCCCCTGCTGATCCTTCAGCTTGAACTCCGGCGCTTTCTTTCCTGGTTCAATGAGCATCGGGGCGGGAATATACCTTAAATACCGGATTTTTTGCGGGCCGTCCTGTGCTATTCTTTGGCTTCAAACTTTCAACTTGGGGTTCAAACTTTAGAACTTCCAACCGATGCCTGTACACACAGCCGCGGCGGAGGCGCATCGGTCGTGGACCCTCACGGCCGGCTTCCGCGCTTCGGACCTCGTCGCTCGAATTACGTCTTTCCTCGCCCGGCATTACTGGCTGGCGGCCACCGCCGTGCTGATGGTGGCGGCGTTCAACCTCACGTTTCGATTGGGACACGAGATCGTCGTCGAATGGGATGAATCGTTGTACGGCGTCAGCGCCTGGGAAATGTTCGAGAACCGGCAGTGGATCGGCACCACGTTCAAGCAATCTCTCGACTACTACAACACGAAACCTCCGCTCAACATCTGGCTCATCTCGCTCTCGTTCCGGACGTTCGGCTTGAATCTGATCGCACTGCGGTTGCCGTCCATCGTGGCCGCGTGGCTGACGGTCGTCGTGCTTCAGGCATGGGTGCGTCGAGCCGTTTCGTCATCGGTCGCATTGTTCGCGAGCCTGATCCTCGCCACCTCCTTCGGCTTCCTTTACGACCATGCGGGCCGCAATGCCAACACCGATGCGCTGTTCGCGCTGCTCGTGTTGCTGACGGTCGTCACGCTGTGGGCCGCCGACAGCCGCCCCTGGCGCCTGCTGTGGCTCGGGCCTGTGGCTGCCGCGGCTTTCCTGCTGCGCGGCATGGGCGTCTTGATGCCCCTGGCCATCGTGACGGTGGTGGAGATACTGCGGCCTGGTCCCTGGCGCGCCCGCGCGCGGCCCTTGATGGTCGCGGCGGCGCTCTGTGTTTTACCCGTCGCGGCCTGGGTGTGGAAACGGTGGGAGCTGGATCAATGGCAGTTTCTCGGCCCGCTGTTCTTCTACGACTTCGTGGCGCGGAGCACGAGGGTGATTGAAGGACATCGAGGCTCTCCGTTCTATCACCTGAATGTGCTTCAGAAAAATCAATTCGACTGGCTCCTCGCCGGCATCGTCGCGTGCTGTCTCTTTCCGTTTGCGTGGGCGCGCACCCGGCCCTGGCTGACCTTCTGGCGGGGTCATGACAATTTCAAACTGGTCGTGGGCACCTGGTTCGCCGTCACGCTCCTGATGCCAGCGCTTATCCGCACGAAGTTATCGTGGTACCTGAACCCGTTCTACCCTGCGTTTGCTCTGTTGATCGCGGCCGCATTCGTCCACGGCCTGACCAACACGCAGGCCGCAACGAGGACACGGCGAATCGTCCTTGCGATGACCGTCATCCTTGCCCTTGGCGTCGCGGAGAGCCGGCTCATCTGGTACTCCGTTCACAGGAGAAATCTCGCGGGGTCGACGCAGGGGTTTTTACTGGCCGAACGGGAGAATCTGTCGGGGCGTCACGTCTTTCGCACTCGCTGGGACAACAGCGAGATATTTGTGCTCGATGCGCTCGTCGGCGCCCACGCCCGCGAAGCCCAGACGCCCGAGGACTTCCTTCGCGACAGCCTTCCCGGCGACTACTGGCTGGCGCGCCGGGAACTTCAACTACCTGAGCTCTCGCTTGTTCGCTCGCAGCGGCGGCAGTGGCTGTATCGGCGGACTTACTGAAACAGCGGAGTCTCAACACAGAGACACAGAGGTCACAGAGAATTTTTTCTTAAAGAAAAAGAGAACTCTGTGTTCTCTGTGGCTCTGTGCGGAGATAGAAACAAAATTTAGGATCGCCCGAATGGTGATTTCGAGATTGATTGATGATTGACGAATGAGGAATGAGGATCTATTTCAGATTTTCTAATCAGCAATCGCAAATCAGCAATCGACAATCAATCTTCAATCCCCAATCCCCAGTCCCCAATTTTCCTTCACGAACAGAATTCTCTGTGCCCTCTGTGGCTCTGTGTTGAAACAGAAAAAGACAGGAGCGACGAAGTTTATACGCTAAGGTACGCGCGCACGGCGCCTTCGTTCAGCTCGGCAATCGCGCCCGTGACGACGCAACGGCCTTTGTCGAGCATGCAGAACTGGCTCGCGACGCGCCGCGCAAATGGCAACTTCTGCTCCACGAGCAGGACGGTAAGGCCTTCCTCCTCGTTGAGCTTCAGCAGGATGTCGCCGATTTCGTGGACGATGTTCGGCTGAATGCCTTCGGTCGGCTCGTCGAGAATCAGCAACTGCGGCTCGAGCACGAGCGCACGGCCTATTGCCAGCTGCTGCTGCTGCCCGCCCGACAGATCTCCGCCGCGCCGCTGGCGCATCACCTTCAGCACAGGAAATAAGTCATAGATACGCGGTGGGATCTGGCGCACGCCATTCTTGCGAATCCCCAAACCGATGCGCAGATTCTCTTCGACTGTCAGGTGGGAAAAAATCTCACGCCCTTGCGGAACGTAGCCGATACCGAGCCGCGCGCGCTCCTCCGCCGGCAGCTTCACGAGATCTGTGGCGCCGAACGCGATCTTTCCAGAGGCAGGCGGCAGCAGCCCCATGATGCACTTCAGGAGCGTGGTCTTTCCCATGCCGTTGCGGCCCATGAGAACGGTTCGCGAGCGCTCAGGAACGGAGAGATCGACGTCCCACAGCGTATGGCTGCCGCCGTAAAACTGGTTGAGGCTCTTTACCTGTAGCATCTACGCCCCGAGGTACACGTCGATGACGCGTTGATCGTTTTGGACGTAATCCATGTCACCCTCGGCCAGCACGCGCCCTTCGTGCAGCACCGTTACGCGGCGGGCAATCGAGCGCACGAACTCCATGTCGTGCTCGACCACGACTACTGAATGCTCGCCGGCCAGCGACTGCAGCAGCGCCGCCGTGCGCTCGGTCTCCTGCGGCGTCATACCGGCGACCGGCTCGTCCACGAGCAGCAGCTCCGGCTCCTGCATCAGGAGCATCCCGATCTCGAGCCACTGTTTCTGCCCATGCGCCAGCGTGCTCGCCAGCACGCCGCGCTGATTGGCGAGGCCGATGATGTCGAGCACCTGATCGATCCGGTCGTGTTGCGCCGGCGTCAGGCGCGCGACCAGGGACGCCCAGAACGACTTCGTGCCTGGCAGGGCCAGCTCCAGGTTGTCGAAGACCGTGAGGTGTTCGAACACGGTAGGCTTCTGAAACTTTCGCCCGATGCCCGCCT
>Ga0068859_100008282_pt1 | contig 10539 bp, 9 predicted proteins | sample KBSSwiS22_FD_66585 | JGI IMG/M metagenome (GOLD analysis project Ga0068859, IMG submission 66585) | Switchgrass rhizosphere microbial communities from Kellogg Biological Station, Michigan, USA - KBS Switchgrass S2-2 | ecosystem: Host-associated > Plants > Roots > Rhizosphere > Soil ... | reverse complement strand
GTGACCACGACAACGTATCTGAGAACTGCACCTGATGTCCCCAGAGATCCGAAGCGCGTGACTGTCCAATCGTAAACGGCACCGCGCCGCCGCGCGTGTAAGTAGTCGATAGGTTTAGTGCCTCCCACAACGTGACCGGATCGCCGTGCAGATAAGCGAAGCGTGCCTCGTTCAGGAGTTTCGAATTGATGACGGCGGTGTGATTGACCTGCGTGGTCCAGGAACGCCGCGAGTAACGTCGCGCGACGCTCGGCGCGTTCGTGCCGCCGACTGCGTCCTGTGGATTGTCGTCAAAGAAACGATCGACATTCATACGAAACATCAGGTTCTGATTCGACGTGAGCTTGTGGTCCACGCGCCCGTTGAACAAGAATTGCCGATAGTGACCCGTGTACGCGAGATTTCCGTCCGCGGGTAAAACAAACGCGGGCAGTGAGGTCGAAAGAAACGTGGTGCGGTTTTGACGCGTGTAGTCGGCAGTGGCGAAGAAGAACGTGCGGTCATGGACAATTGGACCACCAATCGTGCCCGAATACTGTTGCAGCGCATCGGGAATGTCGACCGGGTTGATTGCTACGAGCGTGTTTGGTGTAACACAAGTAGTGACCGATGGCGGACAGAAACCGTCAGTCGAAAATTTCTCCGCTTGCCAATCGCCGGGACGAATCAGGAAGAGTCCTTCACCGTGAAGGTTGTTGGTACCCGACTTAGTGACGATGTTCAAGGCAGGTCCAGCGGTCCAACCGTATTCGGCCGAGAAAGCATTTGAGATAACGGCCATCTCCTGAATCGCACCGATCGGAATCGTGGCGACTGATGTCTGCCGGCCCCAACCCTCATCGTTATTTGCGCCGTCGAGCGTGACCGTCGTGGTGCGACGCGAGCCGGCGCCGGTGATGAAGTACACCTGGTTGACGAAGAGATCACCGGTTCCCTTTCCCTGTCGAAACGCCGAGTTGAGCAACGGCAACGCCGAGGTTTTGCGACCGAGGATCGGTACCTCACTGATCTGATAGCTCGGCAGTGGCAGGCCGATCTGTGGATCGGAGCGCACGCCTTCAGCCGTGCCGAAAACAGTGACCTCTGCTTTCTGTGAACCGGCGAGCAGACTGACCTTCACGGTCGCTGTCTCGCCCGAGCGCAGCGTCAGGTTCTCACGCTCTTCAGTACCGAAGCCCTGGCGCGAGACCGTGACTTTATAAGTGCCAGTCAACGACAACGCTGCGAAAGTGGCGCTGCCGTCGTTGCCTGAGACTGCCAGGCGCGTATCGCCGGTGGCAGTATTGAGCACAGTCACCTGCGCGTCCGTGATCACCGCGCCCGTTTGATCGGTGACAACGACCATCATCGTCGCAGTGTTAGGTGATTGCGCCGCTGCGAATGTCATCAAGGCAAACAGAAGTAGAGGCAAGGAAAATAGATGCTTAATTCTCATATTAATCACCTGGAGGTTAGGATTCCGAAGGAGATTGTGAGACTAAAACGGAACTACTACCATCCGTCGTAGGCCAAATTAGCCACGGATTACACGGATGAATCCGGATTTCGAATCCGTGTTATTCGCGGCTAATAATTACTTCGTCACTGTGTACTGATCGAAATAGCTGACGCTGTCGGTCTTTGACCAAACGCCGACTTTGCCCGACACCGGTTCAGCCAACGTGTAGTCGAGCAGATGTTTGCCATCGAGCGACGCCTGGAGACTTGTGCCCTGCACGGAGATCTCAAGCGTGTGCCACGTGTTCATTTGCAGCGGCACGTTCTCGCTTCCCTTCTTGACGAAACTGCGCTTGCCTTTTACGAAAGTCCAAAGCACGACGTTGTCTTCCTTGCCGTTGAAGCGCACGGTGAGATAGTCGCCGTTGGGCTTTAGATTGAAGAGAATGCCCGCGCATTGATCCAATTGGCCCGCGACCAGTTTGAAGCGCATCGAGATTTTTCCATCGTGGAAATCATCGATATCCTTCGCAACGGCGTACGGGAAATATGCGAATGCTTTTACGTTGTCGATGAACTCCTCGTGACGAGACCCGTAGATCGCGCGCGCGTTTTGTGCGAGGCCGCCTGCCGGTTGACCACGCAACCACTGACGCCCATCGACAGCGAGTACTCTCGTGCCTCCATCATCGACGATGGACCAGTTACCGACGACCGCGAGGAACTTCGTCGAGTCGCGTCCGACTCGTTCTTTCGACAGGTCTACGTGAGTCGACTTTGGCTTTGCAGTCTTCTGGGCCAGGACCGAGATACAGCCAAGGGTTATTACTGCGAATAAAAGGAATCGAATTCTCATGTTGCCCCTCACCTCTTGTTTGCAAGCCACCACATGACAATCACTAATAGTGGCCAAACGAAATAAAATATCGCGGCGGCGCGTTTGGGTTGAACCGCCAACGGATACCCGGGAAAACCGTCGTCTGCGGATCGCTCAGGCGTGCTGAGACCTGCAAGCTGATAGATCTGGTCCAGCACAACTTCTTCAATCGTCGACCGCTCGACCACTTCCTGCCCGCCGAGTTCGTACCAGATCTCGCCGTAGTGATCGTCGCCGCTTTCGAAAAGTCCAGTGCGACTCGAGGCAGCGTATTCAACGTCGAGTTTGCCGAGCGTACGTCGCAGTCGTCTCAGCACGTTCTGTTCGAAGTCAGTCAGACGCGGATCTTCCGGTGACAGAAACACTGTGATCTTCAAAGGCTGATTGATCTGCCGCAGCGTCGCTTCGTCTTGCGCGGAAAAAGAGTTGCGACGATTCTCGCTCAGGTCCCAACTGCGGCGCAGACTCGCGGCTCCCAAAACCGCAGCGGCGGAGACAATCAGCAAAAGCAGTGTTGCGACAAGCCGTGCTCGAATCGTGCGGCCCGTCTGTAACCAGATCGCCGCCAGAATAAAGGCCGCGACGCTGAGCAGCACAATCACCAACAGCGCATTGAGCCGGAGCAGTCCTTGTTCAAACGATCGCAAGGCAGCCGTTGGCGTGTAGCTCGCCAATTGCTGCACAAAACCACCACGGCCCGCTGCGATGAAATCGAGCGCCCATGTGCCGACAGTGAACGCAAGCGTCACAATCGCGGCGCTTGCCGCAACGTCTGTCAGCGCCGCAGCCGCGACACCCAACGCACCGCTCAAGAGACCACGCAGCAGATGACCGAGCAGCAGGTTCAGCGTTTCCGGCCCATAGACGTGACCGCCGTACGAACGCCACAGAACAATCGCCGCGATACCCGGCAGCCACGATATCAACCACGCGAGCAGCAACACCAAACCCTTCGCCGCGAGTTTTGACAGCATCGTGCCGGGAAGTTGCAACAGCAACTTCAGCGCACCGCTTTCCTTCTCGGCTGAGATCAAACGAATAGCAACGAACGGAAACAGCAGCGTTGCCGCGAGGTCGTATGCGCCCCACGTCGGAACGATCACGCCGTCGAGCGAATTCAGTCCCTGCGGCAGTGCCGCTGGACCACCACTGCCGCTCATCTCCGCGTACAGCGCAACCGCAGTTATGAAGCCGTGTCCAACGAGCAGACCGACAAACAGGAGCAACAACCAGAACGAGCGCGAGGCTGACAGTTCACGAACTTCTTTCGCAACGAGGTGCAGAAACTTAGGTGAGCGCAAGGAAGATCTCCTCCAACCCACCGTCCGTTAAATTTGCCTGCGCTTGCAACTCGGCGAGCGTTCCTTCAGCAACACAGCGGCCACCATTCAACAGGATCAGACGATCGCAAACTCGTGCCGCATCGTTCAACTGGTGAATCGAAACGAGGAGCGTCCGGCCCGTAGCACTTTCTGCTTTGAGCAACGCCATCACGTCTCTTGTCTGTCGCAGGTCAAGACCATCAAATGGCTCATCGAGAAGTAACAAAGGCTGTGGCGTGAGTAGACCAAGCGCAAGCAACACTCGCTTTCGTTCACCTTTCGAGAGCGTCGCCAGGCGAGCGCGTTTTACTTCCTCCAGACGCAATGGACCAACCAGTTCCGCGAGCTTTTCCGGCGCGCGGCCATACAATTTTTCAAAGAACGTCAATACCCAGTTAACCGTCTGCTGCGCCCACGGCAGAATCCCATCGGGCATATAAAACAGAACGTCTTTGCGATTCGTTAACGAGAGATTGCTCGGCAACAACCCCGCGAGACACTCGAGCACCGTCGTCTTGCCCGCGCCGTTCGGACCGATAAGCCCGAGCACTTCGCCACTGCCGACACTAAAACTGACGTCAGACAAAACACGTCGCGCACCAAACTGTTTTGTTAGACCCTCAACAGTCAGCACTTCAGCCTTTGTGCTCCAACGATTTAACTGTAGGGGCAGCAACCAGTGTTTTCATAAGAGTTGTGGACTTTATAAGGCGAGGAGAACTACTACCAGCCGCCGTAAATCGGCCGCAGATGAACACAGATGAACGCGAATCTGATCCGCGTTCATCAGTGTTCATCTGCGGCTTAACTAAGGACTACGACGACCTGCTCGACGAAGTGGTGAACCGAAGCTAAGACGTGGGGACGACTTTCGATTGTCACCGCGACTACGACTATCAACGTAAGTACAAGCCACGGCACGAAGCGAACGAGCGACGCGTTGCTGGCCAGCAGATGCGGATCGGCGTTGGCGAGTTCAACCAGGCGCCTGACTCTGCCTTTGACTCCCGGCAAGTCGTCACTGTTAGCGAGAAATCCTGAAACCGACGCGGGCAGTATCTGATGTTGACCTTTGGGAATCATACGCGCAATCCGCACCAATGCGGACGCAAGATTCAAAGCTACTAGAGAACTCTTTTGCGCTGCATACTCGTCCGCCGCCGACTCCGATGCCTCACTCCAGGCGCGATCGAGCGATCGACCGCACGAAATAATCAAGAGCGCCGCGCGACTGACGCGCATGACCGAGCGTTTGAAATTGTCGCGGGCGGCGAGATGTCCGTATTCGTGTGCGAGTGCAGCGACGAGTTCTTCCTGACTCAGCGATTCGAATACGTGACTCGCGATAAACAGTCGCGGACGAAGGGCGCCGACGACCGCGATGATCGGAAACGAGTGTGGCAGTATGAAAGTCGGAACCGTGACGGCTTCGAGCTCGACGCGAGTTGAAGTAGCGAGCCAGTCTTTGAGTAACGAACGTGTCGCGAGCCACGAACGCAGTCCACGCCAGATCGCGAGGCCAACGCCAATCGCGGAGATAATTGCAAGCAGTCCGAGTTTCCAACTCACTGATTCGTTCGTTGCATGTGGCTCGTATGCGAGGTACGAGGGAATCATGAAGACGACGATGGCGATGATCGCCAGCACCGGCGGCCCGATGCGCATCACGAAGAGGATCTCGGCGCGTGTGCGAGCGGAACATTTGCGCAACAACGGACGAAAGAGACGACCGAAACCCGCTGCCAGCATCGTTGCGGTAGCGTTGATGGTCAGCAGCAGAGCGAGGACGAGGGTGATGCCGAGAAAGGTGTACATTTAATTCTTCCGGCGCAGCTCCCGTTTCTTTTCCTGGACCAGGCGGTCGAGTTCGTCGAGCAGCTCTCGATCTCGTTCGCTGATCGTATCGACAATGCATGCGAGCACTGGTTCAACCTCGTCCGCCCCGTGACCTAAAAGTCCATCGACCACGTCTTCTTTAATACCGCGATCGAGTTCTTCGCGCGAAACCACGGCGACGTACATAAACGCGCGACCGTCCTTGCGACGCTCGAGTAGGTTCTTTTTGTAGAGACGGTCGAGCGTGGTCATCAGGGTCGTGTAAGCGATCTGCTCGTTGAAGACGCGATGAATGTCGCGCACGCTGACTTCACCGAGCCGCCAGGTCTCTTCCATCACCTGGCGTTCGAGCTTACCGAGAGCGAAACAAGCGATTTCGCGCGGGCGGCGAAATCCACGCAGCAGAAAGCGAGAGGTTTTCATGGGCGGCATTGTCATCCCGGCGGACTGTGGCTGTCAATCAGACAACGCCTTACTTCCGCAGGCGAATTCTTGTTGACTCTCCTGCCAAGCGGGAGTAGAGTGCGGTCCAATTCAGGTTGAGTTCGCCTGGTCCAACGAACGCCCCCACGTCCCGAACGATCCTAACAAACGCAGTCTCATCCTGTTGTCAGCGCGTGTTCGATCCACCTGCTGTTTAAAGTATACCGATTACGTCCAAAGGTGATTCGGTTCCAAGGTTTACTGGAGGACTCGTCATGTACTCACGCATTGCTCACCGTTTCTCGCTTCGAACTGGTCTTACGATCGTCCTCCGCGTCGCACTATTAGCACTGCCAAATATTCCATTACTCGTGTCCGGAGCAGTTCAGAAACAAAACGAAGCGCCCACTCCAAAGGGAAAGCCGCGACCGGGCAGACCCGAAGGCGTGCTGCCCGGCGCCCCCATTGCTTTCTTCGGAGCAATCTTTCTATCTCTGTTGCTCTTCATTTGGCCGAATCTCCAGAGTTATAGACAGGCGTTATTGGTTTATTCAGCACTTAATGGAAACACCGGCAGAATGAAGTTGTTGCTTGCTCTTGGTGCTGATGTAAACGAATTGGAGTGCCACACCGCTTTATGTTTTACGCCTCTCGTAGCAGCAGCCGCGGCAAATCAATCCGAAGCGGTGCAAATGTTAATTGCGAACGGAGCGGACGTTAATAAGAAACTCAAACGAGGACAGACAGCGTTGATGATTGCTTCATTCCATGGTGACACTGAGATGGTGAGACTATTGATATCGAGCGGCGCAGATGTGAATGCAGATTATGAGGGCAACACAGCACTTAGTTGGGCAAAACAGAATGGCCACGAAGACACCGCTAAGCTTTTAATCGAGGCTGGGGCAATAAAGTAAGCTTAAAGCAACCCTCCTTCAAATCCTTTCTGACATATTGTTGAGACCGCTTCGGACCGAACGGGCTCTTGGCAAAAATGCGGGACGACCGAGAAATCCTTTTGACGATCCTTAGGCTAAGAAAAATCGCGCTGACGGCCGCTGGAGTAACGGGTCAAATCGAGGAAGTTAATTCAATCATGTATGGACCTAAAGCCAAAGATCAGTCTCTTGGCTTTGCCTCAATAACAGCTTTTGCCTCAAAAAGCAGATTGACCGATTTAAAGGGGGCGACTAATGCCGCATAATCTGCGGCGTGAGCCGCTTCCTGACTACCTAAAACCTAAACTCCAGCGGCTCGGAAAGAGGCGCTATTTGACTATAGCTATCGGTATCTTGTGTTCTGACGGCGTGATTCTCTGTGCAGATACACAGGAGAGCGTGGATCAGTACTCCAAAGTATCTCGTCCGAAAGTGTTCGAGTTAACAGCGTTAGACGACCGGATCAAAGCAGTGTTAGCCGGATCGGGCGACGCGGTTTTTATAGACGCTTTGCGTATCAAGCTAGAATCCGCGCTCGATTTGGCAGAGCTTACATGTGACAGTTTGTGCGAGAAATTAGAACAGGCATTACTCTCTTACTACTCCACAATATGGCCTTTATATCCTTCGCAGAAAGACCGACCTACTGCCGAGTTGCTTATTGGGATGCGAGCGCCCGATGGCTTTGTGCTATTACATGCCAGTGGCCCAATAGTGCGGCGTGTTACGTCATACGAGTCGGTTGGCTTCGGGACCGTCTTTTCTACTTACCACCTCGACAAGTTATTCAAAAGTAGTATGAAGGTCGAGCATGCGTGTCCGGTTGCTGCTTATGTTTTAGACCTAGTTAAAGAGAATGTAGAGTTTTGCGGCGGCGAGACTCATATGTTTGTAATTGTGAAAGAAGGTGAGGCTCAAAGTAGAGACGCAGACTATATCAGGGAAAAAACTGCCGCATTTAAAGAGTTCGCTAGAATCGCGGATGGTTTACTCGCCCGGGCCGCGTCGTTCCGTCTAAGAGAGGAGGGGTTTTTCTCTGCGATACTGGGTGTTTACGAAAATGCACCAGATGACCCGCTGAAACCGGGAGATGAAGAATCGATCCAACGCGCTATTACGGCAGGAACAGATGCTATAAAAATTATGGGCGAGCAAATAGGCAGGACTTTTACAGAGATGGCCGTAAAAATGGGGGTTGGACCGGCGTTGATTAGAACACTAAGTGGATGGCGGCAGGTTTTGGTCCAAGACATTAAAGAACGAGGTGAAAAGGTTGATGCTTGGACCAATACATTAGAACACTTGGACGAACCAGACGGAAATCCCCCAACCTAAAGAAAAAAAGAATGAGACGAGAAAAAGGGCGCTAAATTTTGAGGTCTATTTTGTCATCAACGATTTGTTCAAGCGGGATTTTGGCGAGGCGGGAGTAGGCGAGTAGGACCATGAGATTAGGTTCGCGTGTTCCATGTTCGTATTCAGAGATCCGGGCCACAGATATTTTACAGTTAAGTGCTCGCGCCATTTGGGATTGACCTGTTGCTGTCTTCCTTTCCGTCTGGCTCGCCTTCTTTTTGTGGGCTAGCTTTTTCGGGCGGCTTGTCTTGCACCGTCAGAGTAACGCTATCGGCCACGTGGTCGTGCGTGGAGTCTTGAATCTCCAAACCAATATTAACGTCGTTCCTCACGTCGAAGTCACAAGGCACAAAGTAAGGCACTTCGGCGGGCCGTTTTCCTATCCACGGATAATAGTGACAACAAAAGGGCTGCTGAGTGTCTTTATATCTGAAATACCCGAACACCTTAAGCCTTGGCTCATCGTTATAGGCGTCAATCACTTGTTGGTTGAGGACGGGCGTCCAGCGTATCGGATACATTTTCCTGCCATTGGCAGGGATAGTGATTATTTGTTCCCCTCTCCACTCTGCACGGATCTGTTTATGCTCAGCTTGCACATAAAGCGCAACGTCTTGCGCCTCAGTTGCACCATCGTTTACGAGGGTAACTATAAAAGCTGGCGAGCGCCCGTCCTCAAATCCGGCCACCCTGACTTCGTCAACGCGCAAGCGTGGCGCGATTTTAGCCCGTTCAATATCGAGAGCCTGTTGTGTGTCTCTGGACTGTTGAAGCATAAGATTCCGGTGCCCCCAATAGATAAGAGCTTGGGCTACTACGGCGAGAAATATAAACAAGCTCAATGTGTTTTGGGCCACGAAGCTATAAGCAGTCCCAACATCGGCTATAGCGCGACTCAGGTAGATAAACCACCCCAGACCACCCCCTCCAACGGCGGTCAAGACGCCAGCGGTAACGGGCATAGCCCAAGGGCGCGGGCGATAAATTTCCGGTGGCTGTGGATCTGGCTGGCGCTGGAGTGCGTGTTTATTATCATCGGGATCATTTGCTTGTATCACGTTTTATACCTCGACTTTGTGAGAAGGTGCATTCATAAACGGACCCGTTAGCGGGGAATGAAAAAGCGTAGCGCCTTATATCACCGATCCGTCATAGTTTGTTAGGCGGTCACGCGGCGTTAGCTTCTGAAAAGTCTACGTCAATTCCTAACTCATGCTGTGACTGGATCACCACGCAGAGATTGTGGCAAAGCACCTTACACAGAGCCTCGTTAATCTGCGCGGTCAAAGTCTTACTGCGAAGTCTCTGCCCAAACTTTGCCTTAATCATATGGAACGTGGTTTCTACGTTGGACCGCTTGTGATAATGCGTCAGGAATTCTTCGCGATGGTCTGTGTAGAATTCCAGCATTCGAGTCCACAGCGTTGACTTTGGACCATAGTTGGTCTGTGCTTTCGAGTTGGACTTAAACGGGATGTAAGGTATGGCCTTGTGACGCAACGTCGTTAACAGGTTCTCTCCGCTTAAATAGGCTTTGTCTGCGCTCACTTCTTTCAGGGTGAAACCGTTGGCGGCAGTCGCTTCGATTAGAGGTTTGAAGTATCCATGATCGTTTGAATACCCGTCGCTTATCTCAACTGACGTAACCACGTTGGTTTTGACTCCACACATCAGATGCACCTTGATCCACATGCGCCGATCTTCTTCCTTGCCATACTTCACATCAAACCAACGCATAAACTGTCCGGTACTGAATCCCGAACTATCGATCGCGAAGTCTGATTCGATTGATTTGAGCGGCTGTGCGCTCAACTTGATCAACTCATACAAGTAAGGTGTCAGTGCTTCCGCTTCGAGGTAACGAAACACCGAATTGTAAGAGGGCATCTGAGATAGAAACCCGCGTCTTCTCGCTTCCTGTAGATCACTCTGAAAGCGGCGACCCGAAACCGTAGAGTAAACTTTGAACGTGCTGGCGAAGATAATGTCGGCCAGCGATAAACGCGGTCTTCCGCGCTGTTGCTCAGGCTCAGGAATGTTTCTGCATAGTGCGTACAGCAAAGCCTGTAGCTGTGATTTCTCTTGCGTCTGCGCGGCGTTGTACGCGGGCCAATTCTGTGTGTAGGTCTTGCGCGTGACCTTGACTGTCTCGGTTGTGATGGTCTGACCGTCTGGGCCTTGCTCGCGCTGGATTGTATATTCAACCGCGTAGATGTGCTTGCATCTGGCGCTAGTAAATTCGTGATCCCGGCAAGTGCAATTAAAGAAGTCCGGATCGACGTTAACCTCATATTCGCCGTGGCCCGTTTGTGACCAAATCCTGATTGGAGGACTTGACCATGCCTGATGA
>Ga0068859_100008279_pt1 | contig 10543 bp, 9 predicted proteins | sample KBSSwiS22_FD_66585 | JGI IMG/M metagenome (GOLD analysis project Ga0068859, IMG submission 66585) | Switchgrass rhizosphere microbial communities from Kellogg Biological Station, Michigan, USA - KBS Switchgrass S2-2 | ecosystem: Host-associated > Plants > Roots > Rhizosphere > Soil ... | reverse complement strand
GCCGCGTGGCCGGCGATCATCGAGGGATACTCTTCTTTCCCGCCGAATCCGCCGCCCGTCTCCGTCTGCACGACCCGAACGTGTGTGTTCGCGCCGAGCAGACTCTTCAATCCCTTGATGACGTAGAACGGACACTGCAGCGAGCCGTACACGACGACACCGCCCTCCTCCGGCACCGCGACCACGCCGTTCGGCTCGATGTAGACGTGCTCCTGATGCCCCGTCCGATACGTACCTTCGATCACGAGATCCGCCGTCGCGAATGCGGCGTCGACGTCGCCCTTCACGATGTCGATGGCCTTGAGCACGCCGTCCGATACGAGCGGGTCGAACACCGGCGTCTCGATGTCGTATTGAACCTCGACGTTCGCGCCGAGCAGTCACTCGCGGTCCTCGTGCGCCAGCAACAACATCGGCTCGGCCACGTGACGCACGTCGCGCTCGACGAGGAAAGGCTGGTCCTGCTCGATGAGGTCGCAGGCGTTCCGGCCCGGTATATCGCGAAAATCCACGATCGTGAATCCGGCCGGATCGAAATCCAATCGAACCGATTTCACTCGTCCGCGCGGAATCGTCGAGCGGATCGTCCGACCGTGCAGCATTCCGGGGAACACCAAGTCGTCGGCGTAGCGGGCCTGTCCCGTCGCCTTGCCGATGCCGTCCTTTCGTGGAACGCTGGCGCCGACCCAACGCGTCATTGCCCGTCCTCCTTTGCGGCGTGCGGGCCAATCTCGCCCGGTTCAACAATCTCGAATGGCGCCGCCGCCCGCGCTACGCCTTGCGTTTCAGAAATGGCGCGAGCACCAGCTCCAGATCCTGTCGCATCCACCGCACGGCTGTCCCCTCGCGATACGTGGCCCAGGTCAGCATGGACCCGCCGATGATCGTTTCGACGGTGCGCGCGAGGCGCTTGGGATTCGCCCGTTTGGCCAGCTCGCCCCGCGCCACCGCCTCCGCGAGGAGCTTGGTAATCGCGCTCCGCGTCCGCCGAGCCTGGGTCTCGAGATGGTGGCGCAGGTCGGGATCGCGGAGGTCGTCGACCAGATACGCGAGGTTGCGAGCAAAGGCCTCGGGTGACGCGGCGAGATCGGCCATGCAATCGACGTAGGCCCGCAGCACGGCCAGCGGCGAGTCGTAGCGGCCGCGCAGCCCCTCGATGAATCCGGCCGAGGCTCCCGCGGACAGCTCCGCGAGCCGGACCAGGAGCCCGCGCTTTGAGCCGAAGCGCTGGACGAGGAGGCCGGCCGTGACGCCCGCCTCCTCGGCGATCGCGCCGAGGGTGAAGTCGGGCGGCGCGACACGCTGCATCACGCGGTACGCTGCCGAGAAGATCTGCTCGTCGGTGGCTTTTTGGGGCCGGGCCATCGCGAAAAGGGCTGAAGCTTGACCATTACTAAACGTACCTTTAGAATCCAGTTTCTAAAGGCACGTTTAGTTTAACACCTCGAGCGGGAGCTTGCCATGCGAACAGTCACCTACGGTGCCGCCTGCAGCCTCGACGGCTTCATCACCGGACCCGACGAGAACATCGATTGGCTGCACCACAGCGCCGACGCCAATGACATCATGCGGCGGTACTGGAAGGCCGTCGACACCATCATCATGGGCCGCAAGACGTACGACTTCTCCCTCACGCTCGGTGGCGCGCCGCCGATGCCCGGGATCAAGGCCACCTACGTCTTCTCGCGCACTCGCCGAACGCTCGAGACGCCGGGGATGGAGCTCGTGTCGAGCGACCCCGCCGATTTCGTCCGGAACTTGAAAGCGCGGCCCGGAAAGGGAATCTGTCTGCTCGGCGGCGGCGAGCTCGCGCAGCCGCTCATCGCGGCGGGACTCGTCGACGAGATCGGGCTCAACGTCCATCCGATTCTGCTCGGATCCGGCACGCCTCTGTTCCGCGACGCCGGCCACCTGGTTCGGCTCGAGCTCACCGAGAACCGAACGATCGACGGCGGCTGCGTGTTCGTGAACTATCGAGTGCAACTCAAATGATCGTTTTGCGTAGATTGCCCGCATGATCACTCTTCTCCTCGCGTCGGCCCTCGCGGTCGCGGACAGCACGGCCTATCCCGTCCTCAATCACGATCGACCCGCCGGCTCGATGGTCGTCGTGCGGAACGGCGACACGACGACGGTGCGTTTCGTCTTCACGGATCGCAATCGGGGAACACGAGCGTTCAGCCGGTACGTCATGCGCGATGGGAGAGTTCTGTCGATCGAGAATCGTGCTGTTCTCCCGGACGACCGGCTGGGTGAGCCGACCTTCCGCCTCGAGATCGTCGGCGATTCGATCCGCCAATGGACGCCCGCGCGCACGACGACCGATCTCCTCCAGCGCGACGTCTTCTATGCCACCGGTTTCTCGCCCTTCGATCAAGCCACGCTCGCGCGCTATCTCCTCAGACAACCGGGTCATATGTCGAAGCTTCCCGGTAACGCCTCGGCCCGGTTGGAGGTCGTCAAAGAGCTGACGGTCCCCACGACGCGCGGCTCCGAGCGAGTGCGCCTCGTCTCCATCGAGCGCGGCTTCGGTCCGGCGCCTCAGATGATCTGGCTCGATCGCGACGACAACCTGTTCGCCACTGAAGTCTCGTGGTTCATGACGGTGAAGCCGGGCGCCGAGCCCGCCCTTCCCACCCTGCGCAAAACGGAATTCGCGGTTCGTGACGCGCAGGCCGAGGCGCTCAACAAGCGGCTTCAGAAGCCGACGTCCGGCACACTGGCCATCGTCAACGGCGACGTTTTCGACAGTGAACGCGGCGTCATGCGTCCGCGCACCACGGTCATCGTGCGTGGCGACCGCATCGTGGCCGTCGGACCGTCGGATTCGCTTCGCGCACCGCAAGGCGCCACCGTCATCGATGCCGCCGGCAAGACCGTCATGCCCGGCATGTGGGAGATGCACGGCCACATGCAGATGACGAGTGAGCTGACGAGTGGGCCGATGCAGCTCTCGTTCGGCATCACGACGGTGCGCGATCTTGCATCGGACATCGACGTCGCCGTCAGCGACCGGGATCGCGCGCAGTCCGGCGCCATTGCCGGCCCGCACGTGGTGCTCGCCGGTTTCATCGAGGGCCCGGGCAAGTGGGCGGGCCCCACGGCGGTGCTCGTGCGTACCGAGGACGAAGCGCGACGCTGGGTCGCGCGCTACGACTCGCTCGGCTACAAGCAGATCAAGGTCTACAACCTCGTCCACCCGGACCTGATCCCGACGATCGCCGCCGAGGCGCACGCGCGCGGCATGCGGCTGAGCGGCCACATTCCGCGCGGGCTCACCGTGCCCAACTCGATCGAGTTGGGGTTCGACGAGGTGAACCACGCCGCCTTTCTTTTCTCGACGTTCTATCAGGATTCGCTCTACGTCCCGACGATGCGCGCGTACTCCGCGGTGGCGACGGCCGTTGCCCCGAATATCGACGTGGACGGACCGGCGATGACGCAATTGATCGGGATGCTCAAGCGGCACGGCACCGTGATCGACGGGACGTTCAGTGTCTGGATCACGAGCGCCGGCACCGGTATCGGCCAAGCCGTCGGCGCCGGTGTTCCGACCGACACGCGCAAGGCCGACGCCAACTATTCGAGACTCATCAAGCGCCTCTACGACGCGGGCGTCACACTGGTCGCCGGCACTGACGCATTCGGGAGCACCTCGTACGACACGGAGCTCGAGCTTTACGAGAAGGCCGGCATCCCGGCGCCCGTCGTGCTCCAGATCGCGACGATTGGAGCGGCGCGCGTCATGAAGGACGACAAGGACTACGGTAGCCTCGCTTCCGGCAAGGTCGCGGACATCATCGTCGTGAATGGAAAGCCCATCGACCACGTGAGCGATGTGCGAAAGGTCGAGACAGTGATTCGTGCCGGCCGCGTCTACGACGCGCACGAGCTTCGCGTCGCGACCGGGCTCGCTCGACGCTGAGGGCGGGCTAGTCCGAAACCGCTGGGAAGCTGACCGAAAAGACCGATCCCTTCCCCGGCTCGCTCTTGACCGACAGCTCGCCGCCCATGGCGCGCGCCAGATCACGACTGATCGCCAGACCTAACCCCGCTCCGGACGCGGTGCGGGTCAGCGCGTCGTCGACCTGTACGAACGGCTCGAAGATTTCCTTGAGGCGATCCGCCGGGATCCCGACGCCGTTGTCGTGAACATCGAACCGAATCCAGGTCGCCTCCGGACGAACCACCACACGTACCGCGCCGCCCGGGTTCGTGAACTTGACCGCGTTGCCGACGAGATTGACCATGATCTGTCGCATTCGCTGCCGGTCTACGGCGACAACCAGCCCCTCGGGCGTTTCCGCGGTCACCGAGATCTGCTTCAACACGGCTTGCGGTTCGACGAGGGGTATCAAGTCGTCGATGATCTCTTTCACGCGAACCGCCTCGAGCAGCACGCGAACGCGGCCGGCCTCGAGGCGCGCGAAGTCGAGAATGTCGTCGATGAGCCGCGCGAGATGCGTCTGACTTCGTTCGACCCGAGCCAACGCCTCGCTCTGCTCCTGGTTGATCGGTCCAAACACTCCGGAGCGCAGCAGCTGCGCGAATCCGAGCGCGGCCTGCAGCGGCGTACGAAGCTCGTGGCTCATCGACGCAAGGAAAGCGGCCTTCGCCCGGTTCGCCGACTCGGCCAACGTGCGCGCCGACCGCTCCGCATCGAACAACCGCGCCCGCTCGAACGCCTCAGCCGCGATGCGCGCCAAGGCGCTCATGAACAGGCGGTCACCAGGCGAAAAGGCGTGCGGCGCGTTGAACCTCACTAGCAGGCCGCCGACCACCCGCCCTCGATTCTCCATCGGGGTCGCGGCGACCGCTTGAACACCGTCCACGGTGTAGTGCGAGACAGCTTCGGGAAACTCCTCTCGAATTCGGTCAGATCGCTCGACAGTGATCGATCGCGCCTCGCGGAGCGCGGTCGGCAGCGGCAACAGGCGGTCCAGCGGGATCGTGTCACCGACGCTCAGTACCGAAATCCCACGCACTCCGATGAAGCGGAGTGAGCGTCCATCGTCGCCCAAGACAGCGAGGGCGCCCGAACTCGCTCCCAGCGCCGCGAGCGCTTGGTCGATGATCAAGGTCGCGACGTCGACGAGCGAAAGGGCGCTGCTCAGCGTCTCGGTTGCCGCCTGCAAACGCTCGCCACGACGCTCCGACTCCTCCGCGGCGTGCAGCGCCACCTGTGCCTGCTCGGTTGCCTGCTCGGCCTCGAATGCCGCGAGCTGCGCCGCCTCCGCCTGTTGCTCGAGCTCAACGGCCTGCTCTTGCAGCCTATCGTTGGCCGCTTGAGTCTCGTCCAGAGCGACGCGACGGTCGCGCAGCGCGCGATCGAAGTTCCTGTTCACCAAGAGAGCGAGGAGACCGGCGATCAGCGTTCCGATCGTCAAGATGAGCACCGCTGCTCGCCGCCAAATATCCTCGGAGCGTTGGCGCTCTTCCAGCGCGTTCTCCTCGGACGCTTGCAACGCCGCGACATGGCGGCGCGCCTCGTCCATCAGGCGCTTGCCCGGGCCGTGTTGTACGATGCCAACCGCCGCCTCGCCTCGGCCGTTCGTCGCATCGGTGATCGCCGTATCGAGCGACGCGAATCGCTCCAGCGCTCGCATTGTCAGAGTGTCGAGCCGGCGTTCCTCGTCCTCTCTCCCCACCACGAGCTGCCGAAGTCGCGCCAAACCCTGCACGGTTCGCAGGCGCGCGCCGCGGTACGGTTGGAGAAATACGGTATCGCGCGTGAGCAAAAATCCGCGCTCGCCAGTCTCGCCGTCGAGCAGCGCTGTCAGTACGGCGGCGGACGCTTCGAGAACGTCGCGCGAATGCGCGATGCCTTCACGCGTGGCGAGGGCGCGGCTCAGGGCGCCAAGCGAGAGCACGCCGCACACGACCACGATGACCGCAGGTCCGAATACCGCGACGCGGCGGCCGAGACGGCGCCGACGCGTTCCCGGCTTTCTCGGTAGCTCGACCGTCCCCAACGTCACCGCGTCTTGGCGATGAGTCGGCTGGTGATCTCGTCGGCGATCCGCTTCGCGTCGGCGCTGTCATCGTTCGTGAGCACGATGATCGTCGCCTTCCGGTCGGGGATGCGGACGAACGCGGAGCGGCGGCCGTCCGGCGTGCCGTACGCGCTCAATCTCGATACTCCGCCGTAGCTCTCGGCCTTCCACCCGCGCGTCAGATCGACCGCCGGGCCGGTCCCCGCCGTCGTGTCACGTGCGTAGGTCCGCGGGTTCTGCAAGCCGAGTGACAAGCGATACAGCTCATCGACGCTCGACTGGACCAAACCATCCGCCGTCGCGGTGGTCTTGTGCATGCCGATGGGTGTCGAGATGCGGCGCGTGATGCAATTCTGGAACGGCGTCGCCGGCGGACCTGCAGCGCGTCCCCCCCGGCCCTGTCCTCGCCCGGCGCTGTCCGGTGCACCGCCGCCGCCGCGGGCGGGAGGGTCGGGGAGTTGCGAGCAGAGCGCCGTGAACACTTCGGTGATCCCCCCGACCGCGAATTGAGGGACGGTCGTCGTGGGCATGTACTTCGGCTGATCAGGAATCCCGAATGAGCGAGCGACGAAAACTTTTCCGTTCTGCGCAACCAGAACCGCTGCGCCGCCCGCCGATGGATCGACGTACTTCTTGAACAGCGAGTCGATGACGGACGCAGCGATGGGCGATTCGTCCGCGGCGCGATGCATCACGTGGCGCGTCGCCAGGTTGTAGCGGTCCCCCGGGAAAAGCGTGAGGAACGGCTTGCCGCGGTCCGTGGGGTCCTTGCCACCGTAGACGAACGCCTTGTTGCGTCCGATGATGGTCGCGGTGTCGCCGCGCACGACCCACGCCGTGCCTTCGTCCTCCGAGATCGCGAGCATGCTCGGATACTTGGAGATGATCGAGTCTGCGAGGTCGGCGAGTCGTTCGCGGGCGACAACGTGCTGGTCGATTCCGACGCCACGGAGATAGGCAAAGCCTTTTTCGTAGCCCGGATAGTCCATGATGAAATTGTTATTCGACGGCGCGCCGCGCACGAGAAAGTCGCCGAGGATCGACGCGCCGGCGGACGAGCCGCCGACCACGCCGCCGCGAGCGAGCAGGTCGTTGAACGCCTGCTCGGTCTTCGTGCCGGCGTACGAATCGACGAGGTGGAACTGTCTCCCGCCCTCGAACCACACGCCGCCCGCGCGCTTGATGACCGCGACGAAACTGTCGGTGTCGGCGAGTCGCTTGTCCTTCGTGTGCAGGACGTACACGTTCTTCGCGCCTGCCTGCTTCCAGCCGCGCGTGCCCGGGGCGTTTTGTCCGTACACGGTGTCGCCACCGGCTGTCGGCACATCGATAATGAGGGCGTCGGGGCCGCCGGCCGCCTCGATAAACGCGGAATAGATCTCCGGACCCATTGATCCGCCGCCGACGACGATGACGGTGCCCCGTGACGGGCCAACAGTCGTCCTCGACTGTGCCGCGGCGAGAGCGGGCGCGAGTAGGGCGCAAAGCGCGAAACGACGGTACACGAGAGACATACGTGGCTCCAAATCGGCTGAACCCGCCCAAAGATACGCATTCGCCTGCTTCTCGCGAGGCGTCACGCACACCCCTTGCTTCATCACTCTCTGTCGAACCGCGCGTAGCCGCGCACTCAGGAGGGAGCGATGCAATGGTTCAAACTGATGGGAGTGGTTCCGGTCGCGATCGCGATCGCCGCATGCTCTCCCAACCGAGCAAATAACGATACCGCATCGAGCGCCGGCGTTTTGTCGGACTCGTTGGGGTACGGTATCGATACGAATCCGGCGAAGAAGCCGATGATGTCCGATTCGCTCAAGTTGAAATCGGACTCCGCCCGGCGGGACTCCGCGATGTGGGACTCGGCGCAAAAGAACACGAAGACCAAGAAGCACCCGAAAAAGGGCGGCTGATCCAATCTGGTCCGAGAACACGTCGAACGGCGGCGAGCGTGGCTTTACGGCTACGCTCGCCGCCGGTTGATTTGGTGAATGCCTCGCTACCTGATTTACGCCGAAGACCAGTTCGGCACCCCCGCCTCGAAGACCGGTAACTCGGTCATCCGCTACTCCGCCGGACACGTCGCCGCGGTGCTCGACTCGAGCCGCGCTGGCCGAACCTCACAGGAAGTTCTCGGCTACGGCGGAGGCATTCCCGTTGTGAGCTCCGTCGACGAGGCCGTCCGCCTCGGCGCCGACAGCCTCCTCGTCGGGATCGCACTCGCGGCCGGCGGACTCCCCCCCTCGTTGCGAGAAGCGATTCGACGATCCCTGGAGCTCGGGCTCGACGTCTGGAACGGCCTGCACGGCTTCGTCGGTGACGATGCGGAGCTCGCGGCAATTGCGCAACGAACGGGCGCGACCATTCGTGACGTACGCCGCCCGCCGGCCGATCTGCCTGTCGGTTCCGGGCGCGTGCGCGAGTTGGATCAAACCGTCCTTCTTGCCGTGGGCACCGACGCCAACATCGGGAAGATGACTGTGATGCTCCAGCTGCGCGCCGCGCTGCGCGACCGCGGAGTACGCGCCGGCTTCGCCCCGACTGGCCAAACGGGGATCTTCATCGAGGGCTGGGGAGTTTGCGTCGACGCGGTCGTTGCGGACTTCATCGCCGGCGCATCCGAGTCAGTGACTATTCAGGCGGCGCGTGACAACGACATCGTGCTCGTCGAGGGTCAGGGCTCGATACTGCACCCCGGGTACTCGGGGGTGTCGCTCGGCCTGCTCCACGGCAGTCTTCCTCACGGCTTGATCGCGTGTCACCAGCCGTCACGCGCGACATTCCGGCACAACGCCTGGCTCCGCATCCCGCCGCTGACCGACGTCATCGCGCTTCACGAGGCAATCGCGAACCCACTGCGACAGGTTCGCACGATCGCCGTTTCGCTCAACACCGCCGATCTCAGCGATCGTGACGCTCGAGCGGTGATCGAGCGCACAGCGAGCGAGACCGGCCTGCCGACGACCGATCCCGTGCGCTACGACATCACGCCGCTCATGGACGCCGTCGTCGAGTTCGACCGCGAGCGCCGCTACAACTGCTCGATCGTGTAGCCCTTGGCGCGGAGGAGCTCGACGACGCCTTCCTTGCCAACGAGGTGGCCCGCCCCGACGACGACGAGTGCGTCGTCCTTCCCCTTGAGCAGGGACTCGAGCTTGGGGATCCACGAGCGATTGCGGTTCGTGATCAGTGCCGCGAAGACACCGGGCGAATCCTTCATCCCGTTGTTGAGGAGGCTGTCCAACGCGGCTCCGTTGCCGGCCGACCACGCATCGCGAATTGCCTTCAGCTGCTTGGCCGCGGAGTCGGGGGCGACGAGCTCCTTGAGCATCTTTTCCTGATCCTGCGGCGACAGCGAGTCGAAGAGCCCGAGCTGAAAGTCAGTGCTCTCGAGTCCAAATTCCGGCTTGCTCGCCGCTTTCGCCTTGACGTGGAGCTGCATGTCGACGCCAAGCTCCGCCTTGAAACCCATCTTCTGAAGCACGAGCTGCGTGAGCACCACCGAGACGAACCACGGCTTGAAGCCGTTGAGTTGATCGAGGCTCAGGCCGTAGCTCGAGATGAGCGAATCAGCGTGTGCCGCCGTCGCGGGAGAGAGCGAGCCGCGAAGGGTGGCGCCGTTGGTGTATTGCGCCCGCGACATGAGCTCCATGGCGCGCATTTGCAATGTGTCGATGCTCGTCTCGAATCCGACCGACTTCGCCTGCGCGAACGCGGCGTCGACCTCCGGCGGTAGGGTCGCGGATTCCGGCGAGAGAAGGTGCACAGAGCCGAGGAGGTACACGGTGGCGCCGTTCGGGCCGCGCACGCGGAACAACATGTGCTTCGCGGCTTTCGCGCTCGGCTGGGGCCGGGGAGAAGGCGATGCGGCGCTCGCGGATCCCGCGGTCAGCAGAACGGCAGCCGCGGCGCCGAGGGCGGCGCGAAGGCGGAAAAATCGTGTCGGCATGGTTAAAAATCTTGTCGTCATAACATTTAAATGACGACCCGCCGCCGGGCGACGTTACGGCGGCCTACTTGTCCTTGATCTTGGCCCAGGTATCCCGGAGCGTGACCGTCCGGTTGAATACCAAAGCCCCAGGCCGCGATTCGACGGGGTCGCTCATGAAGTACCCCGTTCGCTCGAACTGATACCGTGAACCGAGCGGATCGCTGAGGACGCTGGGCTCGATCTTCGCCCCGTGAATGGCGACGAGCGACTCGGGATTGAGGGCGCTGAGAAAATCTTTGCCTTCTTCGACGGCGTCCGGGTCGGGAATCGTGAAGAGTTTGTCGTACAGGCGGAGCTCGCAATCCGCCGCGTGACCGGCCGATACCCAATGAATGGTTCCCTGCACTTTGCGGCCGTCGGGTGAATCGCCGCCGCGCGTGGCCGGATCGTAGGTGCAGCGCAACTCAGTGACCTCGCCCGCCGAATCCTTTACGACATCGGTACACGTGATGAAATAGCCGTAGCGAAGGCGCACCTCTCGCCCCGGCGCGAGCCGATAGAATTTTTTCGGCGGATCTTCCATGAAGTCGTCGCGCTCGATGTACAGCTCGCGCGAGAACGG
>Ga0068859_100008277_pt1 | contig 10544 bp, 10 predicted proteins | sample KBSSwiS22_FD_66585 | JGI IMG/M metagenome (GOLD analysis project Ga0068859, IMG submission 66585) | Switchgrass rhizosphere microbial communities from Kellogg Biological Station, Michigan, USA - KBS Switchgrass S2-2 | ecosystem: Host-associated > Plants > Roots > Rhizosphere > Soil ... | reverse complement strand
CGAAAGGTGGTCGCGCTCGATGGTTCGAATGTCTCCTGGCTCGTGGTCCCTGGCGTCACTGATCAGTGGCCGACGCAGTCCACGCAGACCGTCGCGAACAAACTAAAGGTGTAAGCCATGGCGCTTCCAAACAGCTACAACGTCTTCCTCGAAACTCTGAATCGCGGTTCCGCCGCTCAGAAAACGGGGCCCTTGACCACGCCGGTGCAGACAGGGGCGCCCACTTTCGGGCTCTCCGAAGACACCTTGCGTCCGGTCCTCACGAACCTTGCCAAGCAGCCAGGTGCGATGGACATTGGCCGGCTAGCGATCGACACCAAGTTGAAGTTAGGGCCGCTGGTGGTCGCGCTGCAGCAGCTCAACCAGGCAGGGCTCGTCCACTACAACCAGGACCAGGATCTGGTGGAACTCTCGGATATCGGTCGCCAGGTGATAAACGTCGGCAAAGCGATGTAGTCTGATCGCGATCGGGGACCTCGAAGCCCCAGGCAGGGAGAGAACAAGAATGGACGCTGCCTACCCGTGGGTCGCAGTCATTGGTTTTGTCGTTGGCTGCGGCGAACTCATCAGTCGATACAAGGATGAGCCGGCGCGGGCCCTGGTTTCCTGGCCCGCGACGCTCTACGTTGCGATCAACGTGCTCGCGGCGCTCCTCGCGCTGCGTTTCGTCGACACCTTCGGCTGGATAGCCGAGGCGGACGCCGACAAGAAATTCCTGTTGCGCGTGACCACGGCCGGCGCCGGTGCGCTGGCGCTGTTTCGAAGCGCTGTCTTCACCGCGCGTATTGGCGGCAAGGACGTCGGCATCGGATTGAGCGCGCTGCTCGACCTGTTCCTCGAAGCGACCGATCGCGCCGTCGATCGCTCCCGCGCGAAACCGCGCGCCGAGCTCATCGTTCACTTGATGTCCGGCATCGACTTCGACAAGGCCGCTCCGGCCTTGCCGCCGTTTTGCATGGCCCTAATGCAAAACGTTTCGCTGGCCGACCAGAAAACCCTCGGCGATTCGGTGTCGCTGCTGGCCCAGTCGACCTCGCCCAACGATGTGAAGTGCGCGATCCTCGGGCTGACTTTGTTGACCCTCGTCGGCGAAGATGTCCTGACGACGGCGGTCAAGGAATTACGCCCCAAGCTCGAAGTCGCGGCCGCGGCCGCGGCCGCGGCCACGCCCGTGCCCGTGCCCGTGCCATGAAGTGCGGAGTGACGTTCCAGCTGGAACGTCACTCCACCACGACTATCCGACCACAATCGGCGGCACCAGCTCCGCCGGCACGAAGCCCAGCGTCAGCACCTTGATCATGGCCAGCGCGATCGTGGGATGCACGATGCACACTTCGCCATCCGCGAACGCGCCGAGCGCCTCGGCGACGCTGAGCTCGCCGGCCAGCGCGGTTCCATAGATCAGCGCCAGAATCAGGAATGCCAGCATGATCACGGCGGCGCTCGCGGCAGCCGGTGGCAGGATCCCCACGGCGGCGAGGACAGCGGGGGGAATGGTCATCGGTATCCCCGCCGTGGTGAGGAACGTCAGGAATTCCGGGCTCATTGCCGCTAACAAGGTGAGGGCGGCCGGCCACGCGGTCAGGAGATCCGAACCCACGCCTTGAATGGTGAGATTGCGCGCGCAAGCGGCGCTGATGCAGACACGCACGCCGTAGGGAATCGCGAGATTCCCGTCGCCCATCGGAATCGGCGTCTGCGCAGACTCGATGCTCCATTTGCCCTGGAACAGGCAGACCGCGAACGAACCGAGTGGATTGCCCACGCTTTTGAACAGGTCCAGCGCCTCCTGGACATCCTTGTCGGAGATCTTCGCCGCCGTCGCGCCGGGCTTCTCGAGGCCCGGCAACGTGCGGTCGACGATGTTCCAGACGTTCTTGTACTTGCCCGCGACGACACTGACGCAGGTGACCACGTTACGCGTGACTTCTTCGGTGACGGTGCGCGTCACTTCGACCACCGCCACGAGCAGATCCACGAAACCCTTCGCGCCACAAACGGTAGCGGCGCAGGCGTCGCGCGCGGCACCCGCCGGCGCAAGACTGCAGGCGAGGTTCGAGGCGCCCGAAGTCTCGTGCTCGAAGCATTCGTCGAATTGCTGCTCGGCGGATTTCCATTGCTCGACGGCTTCGGTCACGGTGTGCTGCACGGTGTCGGTCACCGTGCTGGTGGTGCAACCGGTATCGCTCATGCCCCTGGAGGCTTTGTTGTGAGCCGCCGTCACGCGCTTGTCGGTGGTGGACTTGGTCGACGCAAGGTAGGCAGGGAATCCGCTCACGAATGCGGCGCGCAGCTGCATGAGCGCGCGGGCCTTCTGCCGGTCCGAGGCGATGCTCTTGGTGAGCTTGTCGACCAGCGCCGCGCTCCACGCCTCTGCCTTGGCGCCCTTGCCGAAGGCCACGCCCTCGGAGGTGAGGGTGATGGCATCCGCGCGATCCACACCGATCGTCACGGCGGGCTGCTTCTGGCCCAGCGCGATGAGTCCCAGCTTGTCGGCGGACTGGATCATCACCGGCAGCACCTGCGATCCGTTGCGTCCGACGCGCACCGCGCCCCAGGGTCCGACGACGGTATCGCCGCTGAACGTGAACTGCGCGATCTTCGGCGGCGGCGCGCTCACCTTGACGCCGGCCAGCGCCTTGGCGACTTCCTTGGGATCGACGCCCGCGGCCAGCGCATTGCGGATCGCCAGCGGCAACAGGCCGACGCTGAGTGCGCCCGCGCTGATCAACAGCTGACGACGCGAGGCCAAAGAATTCTTGCCGTTCATCGCGGACTCCTTCCAGTGGATTGACGTGTGCAGGTGAAGACGAGCCGCGCGCGAAAAATGGTTGATAAGCCATCGGCGCGCGCTGGCTCGTCGTTACGGAGTCACTCAACAAGGAGACCTCCGTGAACACAGAATTTCGTCTATTGACGGCGCTCGGCGTGCTGGCGCTGGCGCAGGGCGCGGCCGCCGCGCCCACGCTGGTCGTGAAGCGCCCGCCAGCGGGCCTGACGGCGGCGCAGTTCCAGCAGAAGCTCGTGCCGATACTCGAGGCGCAAAAGCAGAAACAGGCGCAGCGAGACGCGCAGACCCAGGCCCAGACGAATAGCGCACTGGCCGCCATCGAGCCGGAGCGAAAATTGTTGAGTGCCGCGCTGGCACGCGATCCGCGCTACCAGTCGCTGGTGGACCAGGCGCGCGGCATCAGCCTGAGCAAGGCGGATCCGGACACGCGCGCGGCACAGATGAAAGCGCTGCTCGGCGCGAACCGCGTGGTGTTCAGCGATGCGATCCGCAATTCGGGCATCAACGCGACGGCGTTGCAGTCCCGCGTGCCCGGTCTGACGATCAAGCCGGACTTCTCCCTGCAGCTGAAGCCGGCACCGGCCCGTAAAGCCAGCCCGCTGTCTTCTTCCGGATCGACGCCCGTGGGCATTCCGGATGTCACGCTACGGCCTCCATTCGACTTCGAATCCACCGAAACCAACAACGGCGGGTTGGCCTATACGGCGGCCAAGGCGCATGCCGACGAAAACGACGGCACCGCGCGCATGCACATCACCGTGATCGGCGTTGCCGGCGGCGCGTATGGCTCTGCACAAGTGGGCGATACCATCGACGTCCCCGCCGGCGTCGATCGAGTGGAGATCACCACGACCGCGAGGATCAGCTACACGGGATCGGCGTTTTCCGCGCTGTTTGTCAGCCAGTCCTGCACAACAGTCGCCATCGATCTGTGGACCGCGGATCTGGACAGCTTCATCGACGGCGATGTGCTCCAGGACTGCACAGTAGCGCCGATTGGCTGGTACTCGGAGATGAGCGGTGACGAGACGCGCGATTACGTGTACTCGGCCAACGTGACCGGCAGTAACCGGCACTTCGTGGTGGTGGGCTACGCGTTTGCCGACTCGCTGGGCAGCGGCGTTCCGGGCTATGCCGAATCGGAAGCAAAGGCCGAGATCACCAAGATCCGCGTGCACTTCATCAAGAACTGAAAAGGTTGCGTTGCGCCGCCTCAGCGCAGGCGGCGCAACGTATCGTCGAGCATCGCGGCGACGAGGTGCGAATCATTCGCCGACGGTGCACGCACATCGCCCTTGAGGCCGCGCATCCAGCGGCTGCTGCTGTCGATGACGCGCAGCGTCGCGTCTAGACCGGAGGTGGGCTCGACGAAATCGTTCCACAGCTTCAACAGGTGTTCCAGGGTCTCACCGCGGAACTCGCGCGTGCCGGTCTCGAAGCTGCCGGGAAGGCGCGGCGTGACGAGGATCAGCGCCGCGTCCTGGCGCGAAGTGTGGTCCTTGCTGCGGAAGAAGGTGTTGACGATGGGCACGTCGCCGAGTCCGGGCACTTTCGAGGATTCGCCGACGCTCACGCCTTCGTACAAACCGGAGAGGATCATGGTCTTGCCGAATTCCACTTCCACGGTGGCGCTCACGCTCTGCTTGAACGTGGTGAGCTGCTGATCGAAGGTGCTGCCGCCGGCCTGCGTGGCGAAGAACGAGCGTTGCGCATCCACGCGAAAGCGCGTCTTGAGCGGCGTGACGTCAACGGGAGTGACCTTCACCGACGTGCCGACGTCCACGGGCTGCAGGGAGCCCAGGTTGACGCCGCTCACGCCGACCACCAGCGTGCGGCCGATGAAGAACTCGGAAGTCTGGCCGACGGTGGCCACGAGCGAGGGATGCGCGACCACCTCGTAGTAGTCGTTGCGCGTGTTGAACAGGTTCAGGCTGTAGTTGATCTGCGGGATCGACAATGCAGTTGTGACTGATCGATGCGTGGTGTTGATCGCGTCGGTCACGTCGTGCTGCGTGGTGCGCGATCCGCCGAATTGCATGGTCAGGCCGTCGAGCAGGTTCACCCCCACGCCGGTGGTCTTGGAGCTCTGGCTCAGCAGCAGCGTGACCTCGATCATCACCTGGTCCGGCACGGGGAGCGGCGCGGCGTCATTTGAAGTGGCCGGCGCGGTATCGCTCTGGACCTGCGACACGCGCAACAGCTGCTGCAGACGCGGCTGTTGCGTCTCGAGCTCGTGCGCCGCCGCTGGGACCTGAGCCGCGCTCGCCATGCGTTCATCGAAAAGCGGGCGGTCGCCGCTCGCCGCGGCGGTAAACACCGCGGTACGGATGACATCGACGTCCCGAGGTGCGAGTTCCAGCGCGCGTGCCGCGGCCATGCGCGCCACGGGCAGATCGCCGTTCGAATACGCGGCCACGGCGAGCCCGAGAAAACCTTCCGGCCGCGCGGGGTCATCGAGTATCGCGCGAGCAAAGTGTTCCGACGCCTGCCCGGCATCGCCGCGTTGCAGGGTCACGGAGCCGAGGCAGTAGTCCGCCCAGTAGTAGCCGCGCGAAAAGCGCGCGGCGGCTTCATAGCCCACGGCCGCCAGGTCCAGCGTCTGCGGCGAGTCACCCGCGAGCTGATAACTCAAGCCATTGAGCAGGTGCCAATAGCCGTTGTCCGGTTGCGAGCGCAGCTCGGTGGCGAGCAGTGCGCGTGCCTGGTCGAGTTTGCCCTGGCGCAGCGCGGTGGCTACCGCATTCCCGACCTGGTCTTGAGTGGCAGTGTGCGACGGTCGCGTATCGGGTGGCTGGCTCGCGCACGCAGTCAGGAGACAGAGTCCGGCGAGGGTCAGTGCAGGCGGTGTCGTTGTTTTCATTCCTGGTAGAACGAGCGAGTCCGAAAAACTGGCCTGAGGTTTCCTAAGCCAATTCGCGCGCCCGACTCGTTGCCGCACCATGAAGGCTGTTGCATTCAAGGCGCTGCTGTTGCTGTCGTTGATCTCGTTCGCGGCAATGCCGGGCACCGCGACGTTGCCGCCGACCATCACCCGCACGGATCGGTTATCCGCGGAACCGCTGCCGCAGGCGGATGGCGCGGGCGGGCCGGTCAACCGCTTCGCGCTGGACGTCATCAACTTCGGGCCCAACGTCGAGGGCAGCACGCTCGAGTGCGTGTATCCGGGCAATTTCCGCTACCGATGCGAATACAGACTCCCGGCCGTGCGGCTGGAGGATTCGCAGACGCGCGTGGAAGTGCTCGTGCCCGATCTCGCTCGGGGCACGCACGTGGTGCTGCGTCTGGCAAACGGCTATGGCAGCAGCGACTTTTCAGTGGAGCTTTCGAATCCACCGCGCCTGGTGCACCAGATCGTGGCGATGGTGCTTGCCGAGGGTGGCGTCGCCGAGAACGGGGCCGACGGACGTCCGGCGCCCGTGCTGAGCCTGCACAGCGAGCGGTTGGAAACGGTTCCCCTGCCCGCACTCACCATGCCGTACGAGCCGAACGGCTGCGATCGGTTGTATGCCACGTGGAGCCAGGCCAGTGCGACGGATCCGGTTTTCACCAGCCAATTCGGACCACTCAGTGGCTCCGTGCTGTTACTCGAGCCCGTGAAAGCACGCGAACCCGTATCCGCGGACAGCCGGCTGCACTGGCAGGTGACCTACGCCGCCAGTGCCAATCGCGTGCAGTTCATCGCGCACCTCGAAGTGTTCTATCGCGTGGGAATCTGCCGCAACCGGATCATCGCTTCCTGACGGATGGAAGCCATCGCCGGATCGACCTGCGTCCACCACGCGCGCCGCCAACCGGTGCGCACCGCGTCGTCGAACGCGGCCAGCGCTTCGGACTTGTTGCCGCGCAGCGCGAGTTCGCTGGCGTGCAGGTACTTCGCGCCATGCCACACCTGGCCATTGTTCTCGAGCTTGTGAATCCAGCCGTCGAGGGCGGCGAGCTGCCGTGCCGCCTCCGCCTGGTCGCCTCTCGCCAGCGCGTCGAGCGCAATGGTGAGCCGCGCATTACGACCCCAACGGGCATCCCACACATTTTCGAAAGCGGCGGATTCGCTGGTGACTCGCGAACGTGCGCGAACGACCAGGGTGTGCGCCAGTTGCTGCCGGCCGGCCAGCAGCTCGAGCAACGCCGCATCGAACAACTCCGGTGACTCCCTGAACGAATCGATGTCGATGCCGTCCAGGAATTTGCCCAGGTCCGCCGGCGTCCCGGTGACGAGAAAGAAGCGCGCGCGATCGAGTTCCACCGCCGCCGGGTCGTCGTGCTCCTGCGTGACCGCGCGATCGAAGTAACGGCGCGCGTCTTCCGGCTTTCCCGCATCGAGAGCGATATAGCCGAGCTGCAGCAGCAGGTCGGCGCGCCACGGCGCCTTTTCCAGCGCCTTCTCGTAACCGGCCGTCGCGCCGGCGAGGTCGCCCTGCGCGAGCGCGATCAATCCCGTGGTCCAGTAGCCGTTCGGGTGTTCCGGCTGCAGTTCGACGGCGCGCTGGCAGTCGCGCATGGCGTCGGCATACCGCGCCATGTTCTGCAGCGTCAGGCAGCGGCGCACGTGCAGCGGGAAGTTGAGCGGATCGAGCGTGAGCGCGCGGTCGTATTGCGTGAGCGCATCGCGCGGCTCGCCGAGATATTCGCGTGCCACGCCCAGGCGAATCATCGATTCGCCATTGTTGGGTTTGAGCACGATGGCCTTCTCGAGATCGGCGATGGCCTCGGGCAGCCGCCACTGCTCGGTGCGTAATACGCCGCGCGCGGCGTAAGCCTCCGCGAGCCCCGAGTCCAGTTCCAGCGCGTGGCGAATGTCCAGCTCGATTTCCGGCGCGCTCTGGTCGAGCCGCAGGCCACGGTAGTAATAGAGCCCGAGATGCGCATCCGCGAGCCCGGCGTAGGCCAGTGCGAAGGAGGGGTCGAGCGTCAGCGCTTCCTTCTGATACGCGATGGCGCGCTCCAGCGCCGCGGGATCGCGCGTCAGCTGCTGGTAGCGCCCCAGCAGGTACAGCTCGTAGGCATTGGGGTTCACGGTGCTCTGCTTGCGCAACCGCTGCGCGCTCTGCGGCGACAATTCGATCTCGAGCGCCGTGACCACGTCGTTGGCGATCTCCTCCTGCACTTTCAGCAGTTCGTCGCTGCGCTTGTCGATGGTCCTGGACCACACCTGCACGCCGCTCTTCGCATCCACGAGGCTCGCGGTGACGCGCAGATGGCTCGCGTCGCGGCGTACCGAGCCACGCAGCACGTGCGAGACGCCGAGCCGGCTGCCAATGACGCGCACGTCCCCCTCGGCATCGCGAAACTGGTACGCAGAGTTGCGAGCGATGACGCGCACCTCGGAAAGCTGTGCGAGCGCGCTCGAGAGTTCGTCGGTCAGGCCGTCGCAAAATGCCGCATTGTCATGCGCGGTGCTGAGATCGGTGAACGGAAGCACCGCGATGGAGGCGCGGGGCGTGTCCCCGGGGGCGCGTTGGGCGCGCCAGACCAGCACAGCGGCGATCGCGATCACGGCGATCGCCGCGGCGAACGTCGCCGCCCGGACGGCGCGTCGCCGATTCGAGGCGACCGGCGGCGTCTCGGCAATCGGCGCCGCCGGCGCCTTGTCAGACGCGCGTCGCGCGGGGGTGGCCGTCTTGACCGGGGCGATGAGCCGGTAGCCGCGCCGCGAGACCGTGGCGATGTAACGCGGTTCCCGTGCATCGTCCTTCAGCACCCGGCGCAGTTGCGCGATGCTCTGGTACACCGACTGCGACGTGACCACCACGTCCTTCCAGACGCTGCTCTCGAGCTCGGACTGCGCGACGACCTGGCCAGAGCGCTCGGCAAGGTAGACCAGAACATCCATGGTGCGCGGCTCGATCTTCACGCGCTCATCGCCACAGGCAAGGCTGTTCAGCGATGGCTCGACCAGCCAGTCACCAACCTGGAAGCCCTGGGTTAGAAGGCTCGGAGCGTGCATTTACGAAGCCTGCCTTTCTTTTCTGGCAAGCATACGCGCCGCCAAAAAAACCTTGAACCGTTCCTAAACCCCTCATCAGGACTAAACAGGTGTCCAAAGGGCCTGATCGGCCCCATGCCAAAGAACGAAATAGAAAAGCTGTACCGAAGCCACCATCCCGACCTGCTGCGCTATGCGCGCCGCCTGACTCGAAATCCGGCCATCGCCGAGGACGTAGCCCAGCAGGCCTGGGTCAAGTTCCTGGACGCGCACCGCGTCGGCGCGCCCTGGCCGACCCAGGACATCGAGCAGCGCGCCTTTCTCTTTACCGTGGTCCGGAACGTGTTCATCGACGGGTATCGGCGGGCGCACTTCGAAACCCACACCTTGCGGCTCGAACCCCGGCAGCTGGAACACGCGGCCGGCGCCGACGGGCCCACGGAATGCCCGCCGGAGGTGGCTGCGCATCATGAGGGCGTGGCAAGAACATTGGAACGCGGACTTTCGACTTTGCCGGGCCCGCAGCGCGAGGCGGTGTTGTTGTGGCAACAGGGGCACGACATCCAGACCATGGCGCGCTGTGCCCGCGTTCCGCGGGACACGTTGTTGAGCCGGAAGAAATATGCGTTTGCGCGCCTGCGCGAGTACCTGACGACCGCCGGCCTCAGTGCCGCTGAGGTTCGCTAGCCGGCTGCCTGCACGTTGAACACCGCCAATTGGGCCGCGAACGCGCGCTGGTAGGCGGGGCGCGCCTCGCCGCGGGCGACGTAGGCGGAGAGTTTTGGAAATCCTTCCAGGAAGCCCGACGGCTTCAGCCTGAGAAGCACCGACACCATCATCAGGTCGCCCGCGCTGAAAGCACCATCGAGCCACTCGGCATCGCCCAACCGGTTGGAAAGCGGTTGCAGCCGGTTGCGGACACGTTCCTCGACCAGAGGCTGCCGATCCCTGGCCCAGGGCTTGTCACCCTCGAGGATCTTCGCGAACGAGAAATCGAGGATCGGCGGCTCGACCGAGCTCAGTGCGGCAAACATCCAGGTGATGGCTCGCGCCCGCGCGTTGACATCGGCAGGCAGCAGTCCCGCGTGATGTTCCGCGATATGCAGCACGATGCCTCCCGACTCGAACAGCGCGAGATCGCCTTCCTCATAGGTCGGAATCTGGCCGAAGGGATTGAGCGCCAGGTGCGCCGGCTCCTTCATCGCAGGGAAAGAAAGCAGGCGAACTTTGTAAGGCTGGCCGACCTCTTCCAGCGCCCAGCGAACGCGCGTGTCGCGCGCCAGTCCTCGGCCTCGATCGGGCGATTTCTCGAATGCCGTGATGGTCGGGGTCATCGCAAGGCTCCAGATGAGGGACGGCATGGTATAGCCGAAGGGCCGGATTCGCGGGTTCTTTGGCAGTCCCTGGGGCGGCGCGATTGTCAGTCTGGTGACCATGGCCCTGGAACTCAGACCCAACTGCGAGGCTTGCGACCGCGATCTGCCGCCGGATTCCCCGGATGCGCGGATCTGCACCTTCGAATGCACGTTCTGCGCGGACTGCGTGGAACGCATGCTTGCCAACGTGTGCCCGAATTGCGGCGGCGGCTTCGCGCCGCGGCCGATTCGGCCGGCGAATGAGTGGCGCGCAGGGCTGTCGGTGGGCAAGCGGCCCGCGTCGACGAAGCGCGTTCACCTGTCGTACTCGCGCGAGGACATCGCCGCCCTGGTGCAGCGGATCCGGGACATTCCGCCGGAAAGCCGGTAACTCGCGGGTCTGGACGTTCCAGCTGGAACGCTTTTCGCAGGCAAGCCTTGCCACCCGCGGCCGGGACTAGCTACCCGGCCGCGG
>Ga0068859_100008276_pt1 | contig 10545 bp, 5 predicted proteins | sample KBSSwiS22_FD_66585 | JGI IMG/M metagenome (GOLD analysis project Ga0068859, IMG submission 66585) | Switchgrass rhizosphere microbial communities from Kellogg Biological Station, Michigan, USA - KBS Switchgrass S2-2 | ecosystem: Host-associated > Plants > Roots > Rhizosphere > Soil ... | reverse complement strand
GCTGGCGCTTGTCGGGCCGATTGCGCCAGTGCGCCTTGTCGCTCAGCTCGTCCCAGATCGTGAACGGAGTGCCGAACTGGTAGTCAGTCTTGACGTTGTTCGTCGTGTAGTAGCCCGCGGCGCGCAGATACTCGGGAAACGCCTTCACGTAGAACGGGGGCACCGCCTCGTACGGGCCCGGCAGGTCGGCGATCGTGTTCTCCCCCGTGCGCATGTGCTGCGCGCCGAGCGTCGTCTGGAACACGCCGGTGATGATCGCGGCGCGGCTCGGCGCGCACACCGGCGCGGTGGTGAAGGCGCGCGTGAAGCGCATCCCTTCGCTCGCGAGCTTATCGAGGGTCGGGGTGCGCGCGACCCGGTCCCCGTACGCGCCGATCCGCGGGCTCAGGTCCTCGGTCGAGATCCAGAGGATGTTGGGGTGGCGAGGCGCCGCCGCACCCTGCGCCGACGTCACCGATGGGCGACCGGCGAGCGTGACCAGCACGACCAGCGCGGCACGGCGCGCCACGAGTCGGATCATCGGGTGTCGTCTCACACGGAGACCGTCGAGCGATGGCATCGTCATCGGTTACGGACCGGCGACCAGAGATTGCAGCAGCTCGCGCGCTTCCACATCCGCCGGATGTGTCGCGACGAGACGCTCGGCGGCGCTTCGTGCCTGCGTCCGGTCGCCCGCGTCCCGGTGGAACGTAGCAAGGGCGTAGAGAAGGTCGCGATCATCCGGGCTGCGCGCGAGCGCCGCGTCCAGCGTGCGGATCGCGTCGGCCACGCGGCCGGTGCTGTGCAGCGCCACGGCATGGGCGTAGACGTACGCCGGCCGCGGGTCCAGCGCCGCGGCGCGACCGAGCTCCGCCACCGATTCCGCCATCCGCCCGGCGCGGGCGTGCGACATCCCGAGCGCGTAGTGCAGCGAGGCATCGCCGGGCGCGATGGCGAGCCCATCGCGCAGCGTCTGCGTCCCCTCCGCCTCGCGCCCCTGCACTCGATGGAGGTCGGCCAGGTTGAGGTACGCGGGCACGGCGCGCGGAAACAGCCGGAGCGCGGCGCGGTACTCGGATTCCGCCTCGGGCAGCCTGCCGAGGAACCCGAAGTAGGTGCCGAGTGTGATGCGCGCCTCCGGCCGATCGGCGTTGAACCGCTGGGCGGCGACGAGCTCGTCCGACGCCCGCGCGAACGCGCGTGCGTCGTCCGCTCCGAGCGACGCCGACGCGGGCGCCAGCACCCACGCGGCCTGGGTACGCACCGCGCGGCGCGGGTCGCGCAACAGCGGTGCCGCGAGCGCGCTCCGCCGCTCGGCAGGCATCGTCTCGATCACGCCGAGCGCGGCGACGCGCACCGCCGGATCAGGGTCCTCCGTCCCCGAGCGCGCCGCCGCGAGCGCGGCGGCGTCCGGATGATCGGCCATGCGCGCCAGCGCCGACGCGCGCACGAACGCCGGCTGGGTCGAGTCCGCGAACACCACCTGCAGCGCGCTGTCGGCGTCGGGCGCGTGGCGCTCGTGAGCGTGGAACGCGGCGGCGAACCGCTGGAACCCTTTCGGGTCGCGTCCGAGCCGCGCGCGCAACGCGTCGGCCGCCCACTGCGCCGAGCGGTCGCCGTGGCAGCCGGTACAGGGGTTCGGCACGCCGAGCGTGACCGACAGATCGGGCCGCGGCACGCGCAGGCTGTGATCCCGCCGCGCGTCCACCTGCATGTACGTCGTCGCCGGCATGTGGCACGACACGCATCGCGCCCCTTCGCTGCCGGCGCGGTGGAAGTGATGCGCCGGCGTGTCGAATCGGGAAGCGAGGTGGCATCGCGCGCACAGCGCGTTTCCCGGCGCGCGCGGTCGCTGCGTGTGCGGCTCGTGGCAGCTCGAGCACGTCACCCCCGCGTGGTACATGCGGCTCTGGACGAACGAGCCGTAGGTGTACACCTCCTCCGCCTGCTGGCCGTCCGGATGGTACAGGCCGGGCATGAGCAGCGACGGGACGTAGTGGTCGTAGAGCGGTGCGCCGGCGGTGAAGTCCTGATCGAGCTCGGTGCGACGGCTGTGACAGGGTGCGCACGTCTCCACCTCGGCGCGTCCCGCCGTGGACGCGCGCGGCCGCGCCGAGCCCGTCGTCGAGTCGATCGCCCATCGGGCTTCGCCGCCGCGCGGCAGCCGCGCCGTGAGCCCGCGATCGCCGCCGCCCAGCCAGCGGATCACGCGCGGCGTGCGCGCCCAGCGCTCGTGTCGCGAGCCCGGCCCGTGGCACGCCTCGCACGACACGTTCATCTCCGACCACGTCGTCGCGAAGCGGTTGGACGCCGCGTCGTACCCCTTCCGCACGTTCGTCGAGTGACAGTCGGCGCACATGAAGTTCCAGTTCTGCTGCAGCCCGCTCCAGTGCAGATCGCTCGTGTGCTCGATCCCCTGCCCCGGATAGAGGTGCAGCCAGCGCTGTCCGCCCCGCGCGCGCGGACGCGTGTCCCACGCGATCGAGAGCGCCTGCACACGGCCGCCCGGCAGCTCGATCAGGTACTGCTGGAGTGGGTCGACGCCGAAGGTGTACTTCACGCGGAAGTCCGCGAGCACGCCGTCGGGTCCGTCGGTGCGCACCCAGTAGCCGTCCGCCTTGTGGCTGAACGTCGACGTCACCGCGCCGTCGGTGAATCGTGCGTCGCGGAAGTCGCCGAGCACCGAACGATCGCTCGCGGACTGCATCGCGAGCGCGTGCTGCGAGCCCTGCCACGCATCGTGCTCGGCGCGATGACAGCCGGCGCACGACGCCGCGCCGACGAAGCGCGCCTCGTCGCGCGACGGGGAGCTGTCGTCACGACCGCCGCGCCACGCTCTCCATCCCAGCCATGCTGCCATCGCAACCGCCACCGCCACCACGCCGGACGTGGCGAGCCATCGGCGCGCCGAGTGCGTGCCGGCCACCGGCTACGGCTTGGCGAACGGATCGCTGCTCGGCTTGCCCGCGGGCCTCGTCTGGTTCATCTGCGGCCCCACCGGCGCGCGCAGCGGGATCTGCAGGCCGCCCGTCTCCTCCATGCGCGCGAACAGCCGGCCGCGCAGCTGGGTCGCCAGCTGCTGCTGCTCGGGACGCGCGATGAGGTTGTACTCCTCCTTCGGATCGGTCTTGAGGTCGAACAGCGCGTCACGATCCCACAGGCCGTAGAAGTGGATGTACTTGTACCGGTCCGTGCGCAGCGCGAACTGCGTCGGCGTCTGCGGGAAGTTCCACTCCCAGTAGTACTCGTAGTACACCTCCGAGCGCCACGGCACCGACTCGCCGCGCAGCAGCGGGAGGAAGCTCTGCCCGTCCACCTTGTGGTCCGCCGGCGCCTTCACCCCCGCCGCGTCGAGCACGGTCGGCATGATGTCGATGTTCATCACCATCTGCTGGATCGTGCCGCCTGGCTTGATGAGCCCCGGTGCCCACGCGAGCATCGGCACGCGCATCGACTCCTCGAACGCCTGCCGCTTGTCGATCAGCCCGTGCTCGCCGAGCGAGAAGCCGTTGTCGCCCATGAACAGCACGAGCGTGTTGCGAGCGAGCCCGCTCTCGGTGAGATAGTCCAGCACCTGGCCGACGCTCTCGTCCGCGGCCTGCAGCGTCTCGAAGTACCGGCGGTAGAACTCGTCGAAGTGGAACTGGCCGTGGTACATGTAGTCGACGCCATGCCACGACGAGCGCTGGCGCTTCACCCAGTCCGGCCACGTCTCGTTCCCCGGCGCGTCGGGACGCATCGTCTCGGGGTAGGCGATCTTCACGTCGCGGTACATGCCGGCGTGCCGCTTCGCCGGCACGAACTCGGCGTGGACCGCCTTGTGCGACAGGTACAGGAAGAACGGCCGGTCCGGCTCCTGGGTGTGCTCCTTCTTCATCCAGTCGAGCGCGTACCCGGTGAGGATGTCCGTCGTGTAGCCCTGCCGCTCGACGCGCTTGCCGTCGACGTTGAGCACCGGGTTCTCGTAGACGCCCTGGCCGCGGAACGACACCCAGTGGTCGAAGCCGGGCCGTGGCTCGTCGGTGTCGTTCCCCATGTGCCACTTGCCGATCATCGCCGTTCGGTAGCCGGCCTTCTGCAGGTACTGCGGGAAGAAGCGCGTCCCCGCCGGCACGTCGCGCGCGTTGTCCACCACGCCGTGGCGATGCGTGTACTGCCCCGTCAGCACCGACGCTCGGCTCGGCGAGCACAGCGCCGTGGTGACGAACGCGTTGGCGAGGTGAACGCCCTCCCGCGCCATGCGATCGAGGCTCGGGGTCTTCAGCCATTTCTGCGCGTTCGGGTGGAAGTGCATCGCATCGTAGCGCTGGTCATCCGTGAGGATGAACACGACGTTGCGTGCCCTCGCCCCCGGCGCCGCGCTCGCGTTTTGGGCCCGCGCGAGCGTGGACGTGAGGAGCGAGCCGACGAACGCCGCCGCGAGGGCGGCGCCCGTATGACTCACACGAGCGATCACCGCCCGCCGGTGCTCGGGCTCGGTGCCGGCGCCGCCGTGCTGGCGCCGCTCACGAACGTCGCCGTCATCGCGATGAACGGCATTCCCGCCTTGTCGCTCTTGAAGACGAAGTAGACGTCGTGCATCCCTGTCGTCGGCTTGAGCGGCGCGTGGGCCTGAATCGGCGGCGCGTTCTGCGCCGTTTGCGGCTGCACCGTCTCCGTCTCGCCGATCAGCGTGCCGTCCACGGCATCGGTGCGCACCTCGATCTTGCCCCCGACGGCACCGTACTGCGCGGGCGCCGTGAGGCCGAACACGACCTCCGAGATGTTGCTCAGATCGAGCTGCTTGAAGCGCACGTGCGTGCCCGAGCGCGCCGGCATCGTGATCGGCACCGGCAACTGCGGCACCTGCATCTTCGACACGCCGTCGCTGATGTCACCGTTGGCGATGATCAACACCGGCGCGCGCAGCACGACGGTCTGGTCGGCCTCCGCTCCGGGCAGCCCGTTCGCTCCCTTGTCGGTGTACTCGGCGCGCAGCACGACCGCGCCGCCGCCGGGCGCGGTGGACTGGGCGGTGGTCGCGGGCGGCGTGTACTCGCCGCGCGCGGGCAGCGACGGTCCGCTCTTCTTCTGTCCGAGGCTCAGGATGTACGCCGCCATCTGCGTGCGCTGCGCCTCGGTGAGCTGCGGATGCGGCGGCATCATCACCTGGCCCCACACGCCCGACCCGCCCGTGCCGATCTTCGTCGCGAGCCGCGCGAGCGCGCCCGCGTCGCCGCGGTACTTCGCCGCGACGTCGTTGTACGCCGGCCCGATCGACTTGCGGTCGATCTGATGGCAGGAGAGACAGGTGCCCGCCTCGATCAGCGCGCGACCCGGATGAACCGGCGGCGCCGAGCGATGACCCGCCGGCTCCGCGGCGGGCGCGCCGTCCTTCAGGTACTCCGCCGTGACGACCACCGCGTCGGCGGCGATCGTTCCGTTCTCGAGCGAGCCGTCCTCACGATCGGAGACGCGCGTCGTGTAGCGGATCGGCGTGCCCGGGAAGTAGAACGAGCGGTTCCCCGCCACCTCGACGGCCACTTGCGGCGGCGCGTTGCCGGCGACGATGCGCGTCGATGCGGTGCCGCGCGCGCCCTTCGCGTCGGTGACGGCCAGCGTGGCGGTGTAGATCCCCGCCTTGTCGAACGTGTACGCGGGGCTCTCGCCGGCGAGCTTTCCGACGACGACGCCGCCCGGTCCCGTGATCGTCCACTCGTAGCGCAGCGCATCCTTGTCGGCGTCCGCCGTCCCCGCGGACGAGAGCGTGACGGCGAGCGGCAGCGGGCCGGCCGGCTTGTCGACGTCGGCGACGACGACCGGACTGCGGTTGCCGGCGTTGAACTCGATGCGCGACAGCCGCGCGTCGGGGTTCCCCTGGAACCACGCCGTCCCGTACTCGAGCATGTACATGTCGCCGCTCGGCGAGAACTCGATGTCGATCGGGTTGCTGAACTTCGTGCTCGGCATGAACCGCTCCATCGACACCATGTCGCCCTTCGCGTCCATGGTGACGGCCATGACCCAGCCGCGCATCCACTCGTAGGCGAAGAACTTCCCGTCGTAGTACGCCGGGTACGGTCGCGCCGCCGTGCGGAAGTCGCTCCGGTAGAACACGGGGCCGGCCATCGCCGTGCGGCCGCCGCTGCCGACGAGCGGGAACTCCGTGCTCTTCCCCGCCGGATACCAGAACATCGGCTTCTGCGCGGGCGGCAGGTCGCGCAGCCCGGTGTTGTTCGGCGAGTCGTTCACCGGATGCGCCGGATCGAACTGCGGACCCGGCGTCTTCGTCGCGAAGTCGTAGTCGAAGTACGCCTTGTTGTCGGCGACGAAGTACGGCCAGCCGTAGTTGCCAGGCTTCCTCGCCTGGTTCACCTCGTCGTGGCCCATCGGTCCGCGCTGCGCCGAGTCGACGGACGCGTCGGGACCGACCTCGCCCCAGTAGAGGAAGCCCGTGTGCTTGTCGACCGAGATGCGATAGGGGTTGCGGTGCCCCATCGTGTAGATCTCGGGCCGCGTCTTCGCCGTCCCCTTCGGGAACAGGTTGCCCTCGGGGATCGTGTACGAGCCGTCGGGCTCGGGATGGATGCGCAGGATCTTGCCGCGCAGGTCGTTGGTGTTCGCCGATCCCTTCTGCGCGTCCCACGGACCGCGGCCGTCGCGCTCGTCGATCGGCGCGTAGCCCGTCGCGTGCGGGTTCGTGTTGTCACCGGTGGAGACGAACAGATTGCCCTTCGCGTCGAACGCGATCGAGCCGGCGGTGTGGCAGCACTGGTCGCGCTGCACCGGCACCTCGAGCATCACCTTCGGGTGCTCGAGATCGATCTCGTCCCCCTTCATCGTGAACCGCGCGAGCTGATTCCGCGGCGTGCCGTCCACGGGCGAGTAGTACATGTAGACGAAGCCGTTGCGCGCGAAGCCCGGATCGGCCGCGAGCCCGAGCAGTCCGTCCTCCGCCTCGTCGCCGCTCGTGTATTTGTGGCTCACCGGGATCGTGCCGAGCTTCCTGGTCGCCTTCGTCGCCGGCGAGTAGAGCAGCACGTCGCCGTGGCGCTGGATGAAGAGGATGCGATCGCCCGGCAGCACCGCGAGCTCCACCGGCTCGGCGAGATTATCTGCCAGCACGACCTTCGTGAAGCGATTCTCCTCGGGCTTCGACCGCGCGTAGTTGAGCGGCTTCGTCGCCATCGCCCAGCGCAGGCCGCCGAGCAGGTGCTTGAGGAAGGGCGCTTCGGTGAAGGTCGCGTCGGTGTGTCCCATGTTCGTGTACCACGCACGACCGCCGTCGTACTCGTGGTACCAGCTCATCGGGTGGTTCGCGCCGTTCGTGCCCCCCTGATACGACGTCTCGTCGATGTCGACGAGGACGTGGATGTCGGGGCTGATGTTGCGGAAGTTGTAGAACTCGTCCTCGCGCGGCCACGTCGCCGGCAGGCCCTGCGTGGAGACGTGCGTCTTGTCGAGCACGCGGAAGGTGGCCTTCCGCACGTTCGGATTGAGCGGATGGCTGGTGAAGTACGCGCCGGCGAGCTTGCCGTACCACGGCCAGTCGTACTCGGTGTCGGTCGCGGAATGGATGCCGACCCAACCGCCCCCCGCCTCGACGTAGCGCTGCAGCGCGTCCTGCTGCTGGTCGTCGAGCACGTCACCCGTGGTGCTGAGGAACACGACGGCGCGGTACTTCCGCAGGTTCGCGTCGGTGAACGCGGCTGCGTCCTCGGTCGCGTCGACGCCGATGCCGTTCTCCTGGCCGAGCTTCTTGATCGCGGCGATGCCCGCCTCGATCGACTGGTGACGGAAGCCGGCCGTCTTGGAGAAGACGAGGATGCGCTGCGCCGGCTGCTGCCTGCCGTGCGCGAGGCCGGCGGTGGCGAGAACCAGCAGCGCCGGGAGAACGAGCAGACGAAGCAGCGAGAGGCGGGAAGCCATGCGGGAAGTGAGCGGCATGTCGGAAGCATCCACGAGGTGTCGATCGGCGGTCGTCGCCGTCGCGGCGCGAGCGTCGCTACATCGCGCCTGATCTGCATCTGGTGACAACGTTGCGCCAGATGTCAAACGCACGCGCCGCCCCGGATCACATGGAGTGACCGGAGCGGCGCGCGTCGGTGCGGCCGAGGCCGATTACTGCTTCGGCGCGGGGGTCGCGGTGAACTCGCCGCCCACGTCGAACGGCTTCACCTCGATCGTCCCCTTCATCTCCTTCGCCGAGGGAAGCGTGCCCGTGTAGATGATCTTGAGCTCCTGGCCGTTGTAGTCGCCGCCGTGCTCGAAGATCACCTTGCCTTCCTTCACCTCGCCGGTGATCGGCGAGTCCTTGCCTTCAGCGCTCTTGCAGACGCCGCTGATCTTGGCCTCGGCGACGACGAGCGTGCAGGTCGTGTTGAGCGGGTTGCCGGCGACGTCGCCCTTGAGGACCCAGGTACCGGAGACGGAGTCGGCGGGGGCGGCGAGGGCGGCGACGAGCGCGAAGGTGAGCAGCATGATCGAAGATCTCCGGTGGGTACGACGCGAGTGAGTTCGTCTCGACTGGCGGGGAAACGCGATTGCGCGGAACGCCGGTCGGGGCTAGGTTGTTGCGCGGCTGAATGAATGATCATTCATTCACGACCGGAGTCTACGTCCACCCGTTTCGGGTGTCAAGCAACCCCCGCATAGACAGATGACGGACGCTACCATAGAGAGAGCCCCCGCCGCCGCCATCGGCGCCAGCCCCGACAAGCGTGAGGCGATCCTCTCCGCCGCGCTCCGCCTCATCGCGCGGCTGGGCCTCCATGCCGCTCCGATGTCCGCCGTCGCCCGCGAGGCCGGCGTCGCCGCGGGCACGCTCTACCTGTACTTCCCGAGCAAGGAGGCGATGATCAACGCCCTCTACCTGGAAGTGCTGGCCGACCGGGACCGCAGCATGGCCGCCGACGGCGAAGAAGCGAGGAAGGACGGTGCGATCGGCCGCGCGGGGCTCTGGGCGTTCTGGCACGGCCTGGCGCGATGGCACCTCCAGCACCCGGACGCATCGAGCTTTCTCTGGCAGTGCAAGTCGTCGGCGATCCTCACCGACGACACGCGCGAGGCCGAGCGCCGGATGAACGCTGAAGGCCTGGCGAACTTCGACCACGCCGTCGCGGCGGGGCGCCTCCGCGACCTGCCCCTCCAGGTCTTCTGGTCGCTCGTCGCCGGCCCGATCTTTCTGCTCGCCCAGATGCGCGACGCCGGCGAGATGGAGATCACCGACGACGTGCTGCGTACGACGTTCGACGGCGTGTGCCGGAGCGTTCTCCCCGAGCACGACGTCACGTAGTACGTCGCACGGCCGACGTCGCACCGCACCATTTCGATCCAGCTCTCCTCGATGTCGCTTCGCTCGCGAATCGGTCTCGCCGCCCTCCTCGCCCCGACGCTGCTCCTCGCGCCGCACGCGGCCCTCGCGCAGGTCGAGGGGGGTGCCCCGCCCCGCATCCTCTCGGTGGACCGCGCCGAGCTCCGCCTGATGCCGCTTCCCGTGGCGGCGGAGATCCACTCGGGCTCACTCGATCTCCGCCGCGGCCTGACCACGGTCGGCGTGCGCTGCCCCGATGCGCGCGTCGCACGCGCGCTGGTGCGGTTCGGGCGACAGCTCTCGCAGATGCGTCCGCGCACGCCGAGCGTGCGTGGCGAGCGCGCTGAGTTCACCGTGTCGTGCTCCAGGCGCGGCGGCTCGATCCAGCTGCCCGTCGAGGACGAGTCGTACACGCTGACGGTGCGGCCGCTCGAGCTGTCGCTGTCGGCGCGTACGCCCTACGGGGTGCTGCACGGGCTCGAGACGATCCTGCAGCTCGTCCAGCGGACGGACACATCGCTCAGCATCCCCGCGGTGACGATCGAGGATCGTCCGCGATTTCCGTGGCGTGGCCTGATGATCGACGTCAGCCGCCACTGGATGCCGAAGGAAGTGATCCTGCGAAACCTCGACGCGATGGCGGCGGTGAAGCTCAACGTGCTGCACCTGCACCTGAGCGACGATCAGGGATTTCGCGTCGAGAGCCGGCTCTTTCCCCGGCTGCACCAGGCGGGCTCCGGCGGCGACTACTACACGCAGGCCGAGATTCGCGAGATCGTCGGCTACGCCGCGGATCGCGGCATCCGCATCGTCCCCGAGTTCGATCTGCCGGGCCACAGCACGAGCTGGCTCGTCGCGTATCCCGTGCTCGGCAGCGGCCCGGGTCCGTACACGCTCGCGCGCGAGTACGGCATCCGGCCCGCGACGATGGACCCGACGCGCCAGGAGGTCTACGACTTCCTCGATCGTTTCTTCGGCGAGATGGCTCGGCTGTTTCCCGATCCGTTCGTCCACATCGGCGGCGACGAGGTGAGCGCGAAGACGGACTGGAACACGAATCCGCGTGTTCAGCAGTTCATGCGCGACCACAAGCTCGCCGATAACCACGCGCTGCAGGGGTACTTCAATCGCCGGCTCCAGGCGATCCTCAAGATCCACGGCAGGGCGCTCGTGGGCTGGGACGAGATTCTCGGCGACAGCCTCGGCGGCACGGTCGTCGTCCAGGCGTGGCGCGGCCAGGAGAGGCTGTTCGACGCGGTCCACCGCGGGTTCGG
>Ga0068859_100008275_pt1 | contig 10546 bp, 12 predicted proteins | sample KBSSwiS22_FD_66585 | JGI IMG/M metagenome (GOLD analysis project Ga0068859, IMG submission 66585) | Switchgrass rhizosphere microbial communities from Kellogg Biological Station, Michigan, USA - KBS Switchgrass S2-2 | ecosystem: Host-associated > Plants > Roots > Rhizosphere > Soil ... | reverse complement strand
TCCTGACCATTTCCGACGTGGCGCGCCGCAGCGGTGTGGCAGCCTCCGCACTCCGGTATTACGAGCAGCGTGGCCTGATTCAGTCCGAGCGGCTCGGGTCGGGGCACAGGCGTTTTCCGCGCGCGGTGCTGCGTCGGATTGCCTTCATCGTCTTTGCGCAGAAAATAGGGTTGTCGCTCGACGAAGTGGCCGTCGAGCTGTCGAAGCTGCCGCGCAACCACGTGCCCGAGCGCCGCGACTGGGCGAAGCTGTCGGCTGGATGGTCGCAGCGCATCGACAAGGAGATTGCACAGCTGCAGCGGCTGAGGGAACGATTGACCCAGTGCATCGGCTGCGGCTGCCTGACGCTGAAGGAGTGCCAGTTCGCAAATCCGGAGGATCGCGCTGGCAGGAGAGGGCCCGGCCCGCGCTACTGGCTGCCTTAATTTGAGCGGCGTGTACAGTGCGAGAATCCTATTTGTTGGTTTTATTCGTCCCCTTTCTTTGTTTTGTGGTTTTCGTTCGCCCGTGCTCGCCAGATCTTCTCGGGCGTGAGCGGTAGCTCGCGCAACTTCACGCCTGCGGCCTCGTTGATGGCTGCGCCGACAGCAGCGGCAACGGCGAGCGTTCCGCCCTCACCGGCCCCTTTGGCGCCGTACGGCCCAGGCCCATCTCCGTTTTCGATCAGCGTGGACTCGAAGTGCATAGGCACATCCTTTATTGAAGGAATCCGGTAGTCGAGCGATCCCAGATTCAGGATGCGGCCATCGCCGCCGAGGACGAGCTGTTCCATGAGTGTATGCCCGAGGCCCATCACGGCGGCGCCCTCGTCCTGCGCCTCTACCTGCCGCGGGTTCAGCGCCTTTCCGACATCGCTCACGAGCGAGAGCTTCTGTACGGTTACCTCGCCTGTCTCGGGATCGACTTCAACCTCGCACGCGGCGCACATGAACTCCCAAAACGCCGCGCGTCCTCCGAGTGGATGGTCCGGCTCGTAGGCGTTGCCTGCTTCGCCCACGCCGATGATCTCACCTCTGGGCGGTCCGAAGTGCGCTTTCAGCAGCTCGGTAACGGACATGTCGAGAGCCGTTGGTATTCCCGTGCTCGCGGCGTGGAGCTGCCGCTTCACGCTGTGACACGCGTCGATGACGGCGTTGCCCATGAACACCGTCGAACGGCTGGCGGATGTCGACGAGTCGTACGGCACAACCGACGTGTCGCCCATGACAATGGCAATGCGATCCGGAGCGATGCCGAGCTCCTGCGAGGCAATTTGCATCAGCACCGTGCGCGCTCCCTGGCCCATATCCGAGGTGCCGCACAGGACGGACGCGCTGCCGTCGAAATGGAGCCGAACGATCGCCACCGACCGCGATGCCGTTGAGGAGCTCTTGAGTCCCAGTGAAATACCACGGCCGCGATTTGGTCCAAGCGGCGCCGTCCAGCCGATACCGGCGGCTGCTCGTGAAAGCGCGGTACTCCACTCGCCGTCCGCGGGCGTGTCGTCCGGACGGAACGCCTCGCCCTTCGCAGGGAGATTCCGCCGCCGAATTTCGACGGGGTCGATGCCGAGTTTCTCAGCTGCTTCGTTCAACTGGGACTCGACCGCCCACGACGCCTGCGGTGTTCCGAAGCCTCGGAATGCGGTGCTCGGCGTCGTATGTGAGAGCAGCGCGCGCGCGACGATTCGCGCGCGCGGCACGCGATAGGGCCCGCACGCCGCATAGCTGGCTTTGCTCACCACGCGCCCCCCGATGTCGGCGTACGCTCCCAGGAGAAAGTCGGCGTGCAAGTCCTGAAAGACAATCCGGCCGTCGGATGAAAATCCGGAACGCGCACGGATGTGCGCCGACGCGCGCCGCGACGCTTGAAACGACTCCTCGAGCGTCAGCACGAGACGAACAGGACGACCTAGCGTCAGCGCGAGCCACGCCATCAGTGGCTCCACCTTCGGCCATCCTTTGCCGCCGAAACCGCCTCCCGAATCCGGCGAGATGATGCGGACCCGCGCGATCGGCCAGTTCAGCGCTGCCGCCACGACGCGTTGCAGGACGTATGGATGTTGTGTCGGCGTCCAGACGACGACGCCGTTCGAGTCCGGAGCGGCCAGGAACGCGTGCGGCTCGATCGCAAAATGCGTCACCATCGGAAAGCCGTAATCGGCCTCGACAACGAGATCGGCGGCCGCCTCATCGATCTGCCCCCAACCGAACGTCCAGCGCCGCAAGATGTTGGTGTCGGCCAACGGATCGTTGGGACGCAACGCTGGGTCCTGTACCAACGGCGAGGCAGCGTCAAGCGCTGCTTCGACCGACAGCACAGCCGGCAGTTCCTCGAAATCGATCCGAACGAGTGATGCGGCTTGCTCCGCGGCGTCCTTGGTCTCGGCGACGATCACCGCCACGGGCTCCCCTGAAAACTTCGTTTCTCCGGTGGCGAGCATCGGCCGGTCAAGGAAGACGGGGCCATAACGTGGAACAGGTTTAGGGAGATCGTCCGTTGTGAAAACACCGCGCACACCTGGTGCTCGTAGAGCGTCATCTGTGTGGATAGTGCCGATCCTGGCGTGCGCGCAGACGAGCGACACGAGCTTGACGTGAAGCGTTCTGTCGACGCGGATGTCCGCGGTGTATTGCTGCGAACCGGTGACGCGTTCCATCCCTCCAAGTCGGGGAACTGAGGAGCCGATGATTGACGGATGTCTTTCCAGAGGTTCTCCTAGTCTCCTGTTTGAATTTTTCGGTTGGCGGCGAGCGAGACCGCGCTGATGATGCGACTATATCCCGCGCAACGGCACAAATTGCCGGCGAGCCCCTCTTTGATTTCCGCCTCGTTCGGTTGGGGAGTTATCGAGAGGAGATATCGGGCCGCGACGATCATCCCGGGGATGCAAAACCCGCATTGTACGGCACCGGTATCGACAAACGCCTGCTGCAGCGCATCGAGCCGGCCGTGTGCGCCGAGCCCTTCGATCGTCGTGATCGCTTCACCGTCGCACTCAACCGCAAGCACGAGACACGAGTTGACCGCCCGGCCGTTCAGGAGAACGGTGCATGCGCCGCATTCACCTTCGGCGCAGCACTCCTTCGTGCCTGTGAGCGTCAGCTGATCGCGAAGCACATCGAGCAACGAGTGGTGTGGCGCGGCATCGATCGCATGAAGGACGCCATTGACCGTTAGAGCGACTTTCATCGGCCGATCCGTCGGATTGCGGTGTTCAGCGCCCTGCGCGCCAGAACCGACAACATGGCCGAACGATAGCCCGCGCTGCCGCGAAGATCTGATCTCGGGCTTGCGCGGGTGAGAAGCTCCTCGAGTGGTGTGTCGCGGCGGCCTGAGACGACGATCGGCCGCGGCCCGACGGCGCCGAACGCGAAACGCACGTCGCCTGATTCACGGGCCACACAGCACACGTTGACGATAGCGAGATCGACGCCTTGACGCCGGGTCAGGCGCTCGAACGCGCCGCCGGTCGCTTCCGCGGGCAACGGCAAATCCACTGACGCAACGATCTCGCCGTGTTGGAGAGCTGATCTGCCCGGCCCGACAAAAAAGTCCTCCAGCGGCATCGAGCGGGTTCCGTCTGTACCGGCGATATTCACGGTGGCACTGTACGCCAGGAGCGCAGGAGCTGTATCGGCGGCGGGCGAGGCGTTGCACAGGTTTCCGACGAGTGTCGCCCGGTTGCGAATTTGGATCGATCCCACGACTAGTGCGGCCTCTATCAGGGCCGGGAAATGCTCTCTAATCAATGCGGCGTCGACGACGTCTGTGATGACTGTGCGCGCGCCGATTCGGATCGAGTTGTCTACCACTGTGACGTCCGCGCCCAGGGCCTTCACCCGCTTGATGTCGACCACCACACCAGGGCCGCCAGCCGTCCCTTTGCGCGCACGCACCAGCAGATCCGTGCCTCCCGCGAGCAGCCTGGCGTTCGGACCGTGGGTGGCCAACAGCTTCAGCAGCTCATCGAGCGATTCGGGTCTGAAATATTCGAAAGGCTTCACAGGGAGGACAGGCGCTGCATCGCCTGATGCCACATCGGCTGCGCCAGCTCCTTTGCTGACGGTACGCCAATGCGCTCGTACATCGCATCGACTTTCGAGATGATATCGGTCTTCGAATATTTGCCGCTCTTCACGAAGCTGATCATGAGATCGACGTTCGTTTCGAGAAAGCTCAGACTGTCGGCTGCCTGAACGAGGTTAGCGTCGGCTGAACCACCCCATTCATGAACACGTATGAGCGACTCGACATTCTGAACCAGCGCCGGCGCGGCGCCATTGGCGGAAAGCCATTGGCCGACGATTCGGGCGCTGCGATCGGAATGGGCTTTTTCGTAGGCGTGGTCGTTCATCACAATCGGAATGGCGTCGGGTCCGTCAAACGCCCGTTCCATGTCATGGGTGAGCGTGGCAAGGCGCACCGCCTCCGATGATCCAGGTGCGATGCGATCAACCCATTCGAGCGATTTGATGAGGTGCGTCCGATTGTATGGGTAGTTCTCTTCCACCCAGACCCGAGCACGATCGATGAGAGACGGCGTCATCCTCGTCCGGTCGTGGTCAGCGTCGTAATCGGCCGGCTCTGCAGTAACAGGACATTCCCGGCGCGAATGCACCATTCGACATCCTGCGGAGACCCGAAGAACTGCTCGAGGCGCAGTCCCAGCACGCGCAACTGCTGCAGTTCGTTCGTCGTCAATACGGGTGAGCCATCATCTTCGGGGATGTACTGCTCCACGATGGAGCCGTCCTCTCGCAAGACGACGTAGTGGTCGGGCGTAATCTCTCCAGAAACGATCGCGTCGCCGAGACCTGCAGCGCCTTCGATGACCAGGCATTCGTAGCGGTTGCGGATGGGGTCGACGGTGAACATCACCCCGCTTTTGTCCGCCACCACCATTTCCTGAACCACCACGGCCATGCGTGTGTCGCTCAACACGCCTTTCCTTGCACGATAGAACAGCGCACGCGGAGAAAAGAATGAGGCCCAGCATTCCTGAACGTGGCGAAGCACCGCATCAATGTCCCGAACGTTGAGATAGGTCTCCTGCTGGCCTGCAAAGCTGGCGGCCGCCCCGTCCTCCGAAACGGCGCTCGAACGGACGGCGACCAGGGTATTGTTCACGAGACGTGTGTATGCGGCGCTGATGTGATGCATCAGCGGCGACGGCAGGGGAGCGGCGATGATCAGTTCCTGGATGGCGCCGGCCGCCCGATCGACGGCACCCGAGTCTTCAACGTCGAGGTCCTTCGTGAGGCGCTGAATCACGCCGAGTGCGCCGCACGAATCGAGAAACTCCTGGAACGCGCCTGCAACGATCACGAACCCGGGAGGCACAGGAAGGCCTGCGGCTGCGAGGCGGCTAAGGCTCGCGCCCTTTCCGCCTGCCACGGCAGCCATTTGAGCCGACGCGTCGTCGAAGAAGAGAACCGCGTCAGCCAAGGATGTCGACCAGGCCGGATGCACCGTTCAGCCTGACACGCTGCCCGGTCTTGATCATCTGCGTGGCAGTCCTGGTTCCGACTACCGCTGGAATGCCGAACTCGCGCGAGACGACGGCGGGATGCGACAGCGCACCGCCGGAATCGGTGACGAGCCCGCCGATCTTGGTGAAGAGCACGACCCATGACGGGCTGGTCATCTTGCACACCAGCACTTCGCCCTTCTTCACCTGGTCGAACTCGTCGGCCGATTCAACAACGCGCGCCACACCTTCGAACACGCCTGCGGAAGCGCCGAGGCCTTTGACCGACCCTGCCGGCTGCTTTGCCGCGTCTTTCGATCGTTCGTAGATGCCCGGCCAGTCCCAGAGGACTTGTTTGTATGGCTCGCCGTACATCGACCAGTCGGTGATCGTCCCTGCCCACAGAGGCGGACGCATGGCAAACGCCTTCTCGCGCTCCTTGCGCCGCTGTTTGACGATCGATTTCGCATCGAACGTCGGCAGGTTGGCGCTGAGCTTCCGCAGCTCGTCGTACTTCAGGAACATGATGTCATCCGGCTGGCTCAGCCCGCCGAGCTCGACGAGCTTGCGCCCGACTCCTATGAGCACCAGCCGCATCCGCGCGTAGGTGCCCTGATCCATGTAGAAATGATGGTCGGGCGTGAGGGGCGTCATCTTCAACGCGAGATCGAGCGCCGTCTGCAGTTTCTCTTTGTCTTCATGAGACGCCGTCGAGGGCACGAGTGACCACATTTCCCTGATCGCCGCGTCACGATTCTCGCGCAGCTGGCGCACGTCCTTCTCATAGTCGTAGTCCGACAGCAGATAACCGCGCAGCGCCTCGACGATTGGCGTCGGATTTTCCCGCCAGGTCACGTAGATGTACTCGTGCGCGTACATCGATTTGTTGCCGTATTCGGTTTTGTAGTCGTCGATCTGCTTCAGCAGTTTCCGTCCTTCGTCGAACGCGTCGAGCGCCTTCATGACTTCCGCGGCAGTCTCGTTGTTGTCGAATGTGCGCTTGAGCGCCGCGTTCTCTTTGACAGTGTTCTTCAGCGTCCACAGATCGCGTACCGAGTCCCAGTTGCGATCCTCGTCGGAAATCAGGATGCGCCCTATCAGCGGCTTGTGCTGTTCGCCGATTAAGGGGATCAGCACGCTCTCGAAGGTGATTGAGGCTTGAAACTGCGCCAGGTTGAGCATCCAGTGCAGGCGCCAGTGACGCTCCTGGATGTCGATCGCCTCCTCAAGCAGGATCATCAGCTCGGGCAGCGATGCCGTGCTCATGGGGAACGTGTCGAGATATTCGAAGTTCCGAAGGATCTCTGGCAGATATCGGCGCTTCCACCAATCCAGGAACTTGTCGGCGTACACCGGCATCACCATGTTGTAGTACGGCCACAGTTCGGCCTCTTCGTCCGCAGGCCTGGGCACGACGGCACTCAACAAGTACCCGTTCACCGTCTTGGCGACCCAGTCCTTGCCGAACGGCACGCCAAACCGGCGGTACATGTAATTGCACGTCAGCCACCAGCCGCCGATGTCGAACCACATCGGAGAAATCGGTTGGGGACAGTGCAAATCATCGAGCCAGAAGTGCAGCGTCTTCTCGGCGTCACTGGCCCAGTCGATCGGGGTTGCTGCGTCGCCGAAGAACTGATCGAGAACCTTGTCTCTGTCTGCCATAAATTTGTGTTCTATTGTGCTAGCGCTCTCAATTCCGTCATATCAAATGTGCTCACTTGCGCTGCCATTAAACCGTCTTTCGTAATGTAGGCATCAGCGCCGCGGTACGGCTCCTTCAAAAAGGCGCCGTCAGCGCGCCATTGGACGTTTACCGTGTCTCCGACAATGAAGACGTGTTCGGCCGTGAACACTACGCCGAAGAGGCCGCCGTCCTTGAATGGTTTCACAAGGCCCCGAAACGCATCACCGACCTGCTCGCGCCCTCGGATGACAACGCCCCCGGGCAGAAACAACTCCACGTCCGCGGGATACTGCGCCATCAGGCGTTCCCATTCTCCTTTGTTGAGCGCATCGAGATGCTCATCGACCACGGCGCGAGGCGTAGATTGCCGTCTCAAATCAGGTGTCGATAGATGGGATCCTGTGGGCTGTATAACCGATGCTTGCCGTGATGCATCCGTACTCTGCAATCCCTGGCAGGACGCCGTTGTCCCAACGATGGCGACAAGCATCGCGATTTGTGGCAGGTAATGGTGACTCGTGAAGTGAGAGTTTGATTTCAATCCGTTAAGCCGGCTGGTTGCCTGCATCATCGTTCTGATTCCGAGGTTGGATTGTGGAAGAGGAAGGGATTCTAGGACGGGTGTGCGGCGGCTGCAATAAGAATCGCCCGACCTTACTTCAGTCTCTGGATGAATATAAACAGATCAAGCATAGGAAGTCATGACGGCGGCAGGTCATTCGGAAGGGTCGGCCGGCAACAGCGATTCGCACGACCAATCACTGTTGCCGACCGTTACGTCACAAGCGTTGCAGCACCGCCATTGACGAAAGCTGCAAGGTCCGGCTTGACTATGGGCCGGTGACGTTCACCACCGAGGTTGTCGAAGTCGCGCTTCCAGACGGCGTCGAGCACGTTACCTGAACCGTGTTATTGGGTCCGTGTTGCGCTTCTTCCGTATTCTTCAGAACGCAGTTGATAATTGACGTGTCCTGCGTCGAAGAAACCGTCATTTCGTAGATTCCTTCGGACGTCTCGACCACTTCGCCCTCAACGTGCCTGGTAATGTGCAGCGCGTAGAAATACATCGCACCGTTGCATTCACCGTCGTACGGATTCTCCGACTCCGCTTCGCACCAGATCCAGAATCCTACCGGCGACTGGCTCGGGAACGTGCTTCCCATCGTGGCGACGCCCGAGAACACCAGCTGCTCGGATGCTTTCGGTCCTCGAGCAGTGCGCTGGGAAGATGAATCCGTCGTTAATGGAGCGGCCGAAAGCGGGAGAGATGTCATTGGATCCGGGCTTGCCAACGAGGGAGTGGGTAAGCGGAACGAATCAGGTTGCGTTGGACCTGGTGTGCCGCACCCGACAACCGCACAAACCATGAGGAGACATAAAAGAACTGCCGGCCACGCTCGCATAAAATCCTCCTTGAAAGAATTCGACAAGGCGTCGCCGATCGCCAAGCAAACGAACCGCCACACGAACGACATGCGCTGTTGCTCGAATGCGCATCCGAGTGTGTCGGGATCGGCGACAATCCATGGCCTGTTCTCGTCTGTCGTCCGCGAATCGCGCCACAGCTGTAGCCCACAGAGACATCAGAATGCCGAAACATGAAAATCCTTTTACGCAGATTGAAAGGCTATAGTCAGCGGCATGACCCTCAAGCGGATGGACAACGTCGGCGTGGTTGTGGACGACCTCGCAGCCGCGGTCGCTTTCTTCAAGGAACTTGGTCTGGAGCTGGAGGGCGAGGCGCAAGTCGAGGGACGCTCGGTAGACCGCCTCATCGGGCTCGACGGCGTGCTATCCGACATCGCCATGATGCGGACCCCGGACGGCCATGGCCGTGTTGAGCTGACGAAGTTCCGCAGGCCGACGGCTGACAGCGCTGAGCCGAGCAACGCCCCGCCGAACACGCCGGGCATACGTCGCATCATGTTTGCCGTCGAAGGCATCGATGATGTCGTTGCCCGGCTCCGCGCCCACGGTGCCGAACTGGTTGGCGAGCTGGTGCAGTACGAGAACAGCTATCGCCTCTGTTATGTCCGTGGCCCTGAGGGCATCCTCGTCGCGCTCGCTGAGAAGATCGGCTGACGATTCGGCCTTCCAGGGCACTTCGTATTTGAATGTTGACGCGTGCCTGTTGTCTCTCTATCCTCGTGCCGTCTATTCGGACGCTGTTGGAGCGGCCGACTCACTTCGGAGGCCTTAATGATGAGCAGGCACAGAATCAGCGTGGGAATCGTCGCAGCGGTTGTGCTTCTTGGCAGCGTGGTGTACGCGAATCCGCCCGGAGGCACGGCAGGCCTGTGTGCCGGTCTCGCGGCGGCCATCGAGGGTTCGAGCGGGCTCGCGAAACTGATTCTGCAGGTCATCGCGGGATTCTTCGGCTGCTAAACGACAGGGACCGGCTGTGGTTATGATGACCACAGCCGGCGCCCAGCCCTCGTTCCGCGAATAATTCCGACTGCGTTTTTGTCGGGCGCGCGGACGCAAAGGAGGCTTGGTGGCAAGCGAAAGCATTAACAGGGGAGTTTGGACCATCGGATATGACCTTGCGCCCGGGCAAATGCATCATTGGGTGCAGGATGGCCAGGCTTGGGGCAAGGTGAGGTGGTTCAACGTATTTGCTTACCTGGGGTCGTATTATGACTTTCCTTTCAGCAAGGCAGTGGAGATTGAAAGAGTCTTTTCCCGAACGATTGTGCGCTCCTACGAGGACTACACGTTTCGCGTTGAAGTCCAGGTTCGAAACATCGGAACGGTAAGCTGCAACTACATTATCTGGTTCGCCGAGTCGACTGGGCAGTACCCGAATTAATCGCCGGAGGACACGATGAAGATATTCGTGACGCACGACGCGGAGGGAAACATCACCTCGATAGGCATCCCGCCGAGTGGCGACGCGAACCCGCCTCGGCTTGTCTCGGCCGAAGGACAGAACGTTGCCGAAGTCGAGATCCCTGATTTGAAGTACGAGAAGTACGAATTGAGAGACCCGCAGAAGACTCCTCATTTCCAAGAGCTGCTCGATTTGAAAGATGGCTACCGGGTTCGATTCGGTGACCGGGGCCCCTTCCTGCGAAAAAAGTAGTTTTCTCTACTCGAGCCAGATCACGATGCCGGTGAGGTCGCTCAGGACGCTCGCGACGCGTGGCGTACGCCGGCTCGGTCGTCGTGATTGCGGCGGGATCGTACTGGTTCGTCGAGCGGGTGTTCTTCCCGGTCTGAAGCGGAAGGATTGGCGTAGTCAAGGCGCGGCAAAAGTCAGGGCGTCAGGGCCGCCCGAACTCCACCGTGCGAACCTTCAGGGCATTCTCCTCGACGGTCACAACCACAGTGACGGCCTCACTGTACACGTCGCCGCCCACGCTCACATACACCCTTCCCAGATCCGACGGCTTCCTGCCCGGCCAGTCTTC
>Ga0068859_100008273_pt1 | contig 10546 bp, 7 predicted proteins | sample KBSSwiS22_FD_66585 | JGI IMG/M metagenome (GOLD analysis project Ga0068859, IMG submission 66585) | Switchgrass rhizosphere microbial communities from Kellogg Biological Station, Michigan, USA - KBS Switchgrass S2-2 | ecosystem: Host-associated > Plants > Roots > Rhizosphere > Soil ... | reverse complement strand
ACAGAGGAGAGTCAGATGCACAAGATTTTTTTGATCAACATGCCCTTTGCCGATATAACTTTGCCGTCTATCGGCCTTACGCAGTTGAAGTCTGTTGTCGACACCACCTTTAAGGAGCAAGTGTCGGTAGAGATCATCTATCTAAACCAGGAGTTTGTTCATTATTTGAGCGAGCGAAAGCATCGCCGCGAGATTGTGGCGGGAAACAACTCCCACACCAGCGGAGTTGGCGACTGGTTCTTCAGGCAGAGCGCGTTTCCCGAGCAGGAAGATAACAGCGAAGCTTACTTTCGACGCTACTATCCGCAACAGGATAATGAGACGAAGGAGTTTATCCGGTACCTGAAGGAGAAGCGTGATCACTTGGATGATTTTCTTGACTCTCAAATTGAGAGGTACGGCATGGCCGATGCGCTGGTGGTTGGATTCACGACTATGTTCAACCAGACCGCAGCCTGCCTGGCGATGGCGAAACGGTTGAAGCATATTAATCCCGACATAATCACCGTAATTGGCGGGGCCAACTGTGAAGCGCCGATGGGGAAAGAGATCGCGAAATACGTGGAGCAGATTGACTACGTTTTCTCCGGCCCTGGGCTGAAGAGTTTTCCTGAGTTCTTGCAGCACTGCATGGACAAGGAGTTCAGCAAGTGCCATTCAATTCATGGCGTGTTCACGAGAAAGAACTGTGGGCCACTCAATAAAGGGCTGGTCACAATCGGGCAATGCACGCCGGTCCGCGATTATGGCGAAGAGCTCGACATCAATACAAAAGTTAACCTGGACTACAAACCCTTCATCGCCACTTACAAAAAGAACTTTCCGAACGCCCTGCAGAAACTTAACTTAACTTTTGAAACCTCACGGGGTTGCTGGTGGGGCCAGCGTTCGCATTGCACCTTTTGCGGACTGAACGGCAACAGCATGGCGTACCGCTCGATGGACGCTGACCTGGCGCTCCAACAGTTCAAAGATCTCTTCGACTACGCGTCCGACTGCTCGATTTATCAATGCGTGGACAACATTCTGCCCAGGAATTATCTGAAAGAGGTTCTGCCATTTATAGAACCACCTCCGAACTCCACCATTTTCTACGAGGTAAAGGCTGACCTTCAGGAAGACGACATGAAGGTGCTCGCGAAGGCCAGGGTGAAAGAGATTCAGCCGGGTATCGAGTCTTTGGCGACGTCTACTTTGAAGCTGATGAAAAAAGGCACGACGGCCTTTCATAATGTGGCTCTGCTGAAGCACTGCGTCACTTATGACGTCCAACCGTGGTGGAATCTACTGGTAGGATTTCCCGGGGAAGGTAAGGAAGTTTACGAGAAATACCTGGAGGATCTGCCGCGGTTGATGCACTTATATCCACCGAATGGCTGCTTCCCCGTGCGGTTCGATCGCTACAGCCCCTACTTTAACAAGGCTCAGGAGTATGGACTCAAGCTAGAGCCGATGGACTTCTACTCCTACATTTACCCCTTCCCTAAAGAGTCGCTCAGAAATCTCGCGTACTACTTCTTCGATACCAACATATCGGCCGAATATTCGACCACGATGATTCGGTGGGTCGGCAAAATCCGGCAGAAGTTCGACGTCTGGAAGTCTAAATGGAACGGCAATGGTAATGGCAATGGTAACGGCAATGGTAAGGGCTTACGCCCTCAGCTTTATTTCAAACAGGATGGCGATGGGACAGTCGTCTACGACTCACGCTTCGACAAAGCGGTAGAACACAGGTTAAGTCCGGTGGCTATCGACATCTTGAAGAGCACAGAGAAACCGAGGTTCCCTCAAGCCATACACGTGGCCGACGTTCCAGACGCTGATATCGAGAAGCAGATCGCGGAGCTGGATGACCGAGGTTTGATCTTCTGGGAGGACGGGCGCTTCGTTAATCTGGTTCTGCCAGGTCCCCCACCGGCTGACTCACACGGTCATTTCCAATAGGGAATTGGCAAACAGAAGTCGAGGTGCTTAGAATGAAACCACTTGCGGTACTTGCTCGCTGGAGTACTTGATGAACCGATTACTCTCACGATACCGGATCATTCTGTTGGGGACGTTGATGCTGACCGGAGCGCATGGCGTTCCCTTGCGCGGACAGACAAGTCAGATGACGACTGAATCCATTTTGAGCCGCTCGGCACAGGCGCTCGGCGGCCTGGAACGTCTGGGTGAAGTCGAAAACATCTACACGCGCGGCACGCTTGAAGTTGCCGGACTACGCGGGAAGATCGAAGAGTGGCAGACCGCTCGTGGGCAACACAAGCAATGGATCGATCTTGGTCCAGCCTACAAGAACACAATTATTTTCAACGGCGGTCGGGGCTGGGTAATCGATCGCAACAGCCAAATCACACCGTTATCGGGAGTGTCGCTGGAAGAGGAAATTCTGACCAGCTATTTGGGGAGCTTCTCATATCTAATACCAGGCCGGATGTCGGGTACTGTGACAACGAACGGCGAAGATGCGAGCGGACAATCTTACGTTTTGCAGATCAAGCCGGAGGGTGGTCGCGCCGTCACTTATTTTATAGATAAGAAAACCTTCCTGCCCTCCAAAATGGAGACGTTAAAGGAAGGCAAAACCAGCACGACTTATCTCGATGACTGGCGGCAAGTGGGTGCGATTAAGGTTGCCTTCCGCGCTCGCCAAACCGAGAGTGATCCCCGAAACAATGCTCTGATCAAGCTTGAAGATGTGCGCTTGAACACGACGATTGACGCCAAGGCTTTTGAAAAGCCGGAATCGACCGTTAGGGATTTCCGTTTTGAGAAGGGCACAAACTCCACCAGGATCGAATTTGACCGAGTAGGCGATACGATCTATTTGCTCGCACGTATCAACAATTCCCAGCCCCTGTGGTTTCTTCTGGACACCGGTGCTGGCGCCTCGGTTCTTGATGCACGGCGGGCGCGCGCGCTCGGTCTGAAATCTGAAGGTAAAGCGGCAGCCAGTGGCAGAGGTGGCTCCAGCGAAGTCTTATTTACGAAAGGGGTTTCTATTACGCTGCCAGGCGTGAGGCTCTTGAATCAGACATGGCTTTCTATTCCCTTTAACGCTTTGGCAGGCCGTCTCAGGCGGGACTTCGGCGGTATCCTCGGTTACGACTTCATCAGTCGCTTCGTCGTAGAGATCGACTACGTCAACCAGACCATCAGTCTGTATGACCCGCAAGGCTATCACTACAAAGGCTCAGGCCACCGTGTGCCGATCACTCTGGATGGTACTCCTTTCGTTAGCGCAGAAGTGCAGGTAAAGGGGCGAGAGCCGGTACAGGGCCGATTTATGATAGATACCGGCTTTGATGGGACGACCACTTTATTCGCTCCATTCATCAAGGCTCACAACCTTTTGCAGCCGAATGAAAAAGCGATCGGGACAACCAGGACTGGCCTCGGTCAGTCCAAAGGTGTCACGTCTCGTATCGAACGCTTCACGTTCGCTGGCTTCAGTTTCCGAAATGTCATTACAAACTTTCTAATGGAAGAGAAAGGCTCGGAAGCAGACACGGACGTTGCCGGGCTTATCGGTAGCGCAGTGTTGAGTGAATTCAAAGTTATCCTGGACTATTCGCGCCAGGAAATGATTCTGGAGCCGAACGGTCAATTTTCCGAGACTCTTGACGAGAACCTGAGCGGAATCGAATTTGATCTCCGAGCGGCACGCCGCGGCATCTTTAAAATCAACGACGTAGCTGACGGCTCAGCGGCCGAGAGGGCCGGCATCCAGCCAGGCGACGTGTTAGTGGCAGTTGATAATGAATTGGCGACATCCTTCAGCATGGAGCAGATCAACAAACTCTTCCGCCAGGAAGGCAGAGAGTATCAACTGACGCTTAAGCGTGGCAGAAAAGTTTTCAAAGCCAAGATCAGGAATATTCGCCCCATCTGAAGAGCCCTCTTCATCTCCTCTCAGAAACGATCATAGCCGCAGATTTTCGCAGATGAACGCTGATTGATCCGCGTTAATCTGCGAATATCTGCGGCTGCATAAACGGAAGTATTCATATGCGTATCAATCAAGTCGCGCGGTCCGTCGCCGAGGCCGAGGAGCTGCCCCGGCTAATCCAACTCAGCGAGAATCTCTTCGCCGCCAGTTTTTTCTTGATGAAACTGCTGCCGGCGCAGTTCATCCTCGAGCGGGCCAAAGACGCGGGACGGCTCCATCCGGGCTCGACGATTATCGAAACCACTTCGGGCACGTTTGGCCTGGGTTTGGCCATTCATTGCGCGCTGAAGGGATATAACCTGATTCTGGTAAGCGATCCAGCCGTTGATGAATCGCTGAAGCGCCGCCTGGAAGAACTCGGAGCAAGGGTCGACATTGTAAGGGAACCAGCTCGCGATGGAGGTTTTCAGAGAGCGAGGCTTGACCGCATGGCAGAACTTCAGGCGGAACATCCGGATCATTTTTGGCCGTCGCAATACGACAATCCCCATAATCCCGGCGCTTACGCTCCCGTAGCGGAACTGCTGGCCGAATCGCTGGGCGCCATTGACTGTCTTGTAGGTAGTGTCGGATCGGGAGGATCGACCTGCGGTACAACCAGCTATCTACGATTGCTCTTTCCAAACTTGAAAACTATTGGTGTGGATACTCACGGAAGCATTCTCTTCGGGCAGCCCGATGGGAAGCGGACGTTGCGCGGGCTTGGCAATAGCCTCATGCCGGGGAATGTGGACCATACTACATTTAATGAAGTTCATTGGGTAAGTGCCGCCGAGGCTTTTCGCGCTACACGGCTGCTCCATCAAACCAAGGCTCTCTTCAAGGGTGGCACCAGCGGGGCTGCGTACCTGGTAGCGAACTGGTGGGCCATGCAACATCCTGGCAAACGCGTGGTGGTTCTCTTGCCGGATGATGGCTATCGTTATCAGGAAACCATCTATAACGATCAATGGTTGCACAAGAATAATCTGTGGCTAACGTCGCTGCCTTCAGGACCACGATTAGTTGCAAATCCCATAGAGGCAGGACCCGACTGGTCACGTCTGCTTTGGGATCGCCGGACATACGAAGAGGTGATGAGTGTTCCAGCCACGATCGAGGTAGCAGCATGAGCACTCGCCTTGTGCTGATTGAGAGCAATACCAGCGGCACAGGTCGACTGTTTGCACGCGCAGCCATGCAACAAGGCGCGCGCCCGATCCTGCTGACTGACGACCCTTCACGTTACAAGTACATCAACGAAGAGCAGCTTGAAGTTCTGCAAATCAACACGCAGGACGAAGACGCGATATTCGACGCCTGCATGAAGCTGAAACGTGAGGCAGGTGTTGCCGGTATCACTTCCAGTTCGGAGTATTTCATCGTGACGGCCGCGGTACTGGCGAGCAAGTTGGGCTTACCGGGAGCGCCGCCGGAAGTCATCAGGACATGTCGCGACAAGCAGGCACAGCGGGTTCGTCTGCAAGAAGCTGGAGTTGGCATTCCAGGCTTTCGTTCCGTTCGCTCTGTGGGGCAGGCGTTGCAAACAGCAGAGAGTCTGGGCTTTCCGGTCGTGGTGAAACCAGTCAGTGAATCAGGCAGCGCGGGCGTTAAGCTCTGTTCGGACCGTAACGAGGTAGCTCAACATACTGAGTCGCTGCTCAACCAGAAGCGCAATGAAAGAGGTATCGCGATTCCGAACCGGATCCTGGTCGAAGAGTTTGCCAACGGTCCAGAGTATTCCGTAGAGACCTTTGGTCCACACGTCATCGGTATTACACAAAAACATATCGGTCGGCGTCCGCACTTCGTCGAAGTCGGTCACGATTACCCTGCGTCCATTTCCTCCGCAACTGAAGAGATCATTATTCGAGAGATAACGCGTGCGGCGAAAGCGGTCGGGTTGACATGGGGTCCTGCTCATTACGAGCTTCGACTCACGCCGGCGGGTCCGAAAATTATTGAAGTCAATCCACGGCTGGCTGGAGGCTACATCCCGGAACTAGTACGGCTTGCCACTGGAATCGATCTTGTTACTGAGACGATCAGGATCGCACTGGGCCAGGAGCCACAATTGCAGCCACGACACAGAAGATACGCTTCTATTCGGTTCATCCTTTCGCCGCACGAGGGACAGTTAGCCGAGTGGAATGGAGTCGATTGCGCGCAGCGTGTTCCGGGAGTTCATGAGGTGCAGTCATATGCGAAGCCCGGTGATTGGTTGCGAGTAAGAGGAGATTTTCGCGATCGGATCGGGCACGTCGTCGCTACCGGTGAAACGGCCGCGGTCTGTCGCGAAACAGTCGAGCAGGCCAGCGGGCTGATCCAACCAGTTCTCGCTTCCGCCGCGATTTAAGCCGCCAGGGAATTACCATGATAAATACCGGTCGGATCCAGCAGGCACTGACGCCCACTGCCCGAAAAATCCTGTTTGGCAAGACGGCAGATGCATGTGTCGATGCAGAGTTGCACTACGCGACGCAGGTTGATTGCGCACATCTATTGATGCTGGCCGAATGCGGAATTGTAGACGGTGCGCGTGTGGCTTGTTTGCTAAACGAGATTGAGAAACTCCGCTGGTCAGATTTTGAGCCGCTCTACGGCCATTCTGCTCCGCGTGGTCTATTTCTACTTTATGAGGACTACCTGATTGAAAAGCTGGGCGCGAGGACGGGAGGCATCTTGCAAACGGCACGTTCGCGTAACGATTTGAACGCGACGATATTGCGCCTGCGTTTACGTTTGCCCTACCAGCGCCTGCTTGATGAGGCATTGCGCGCGCAAGCTGTGTTGCTGCGTCGAGCTCAAAGATTTGCCGATGTAGTAATGCCTGCTTACACACATTATCAAGCGGCTGTGCCGGTTACTTACGGACATTATCTGGCAGGAGTGGCCCAAGCCCTGGGCCGAGACATCGAGGATCTTTTTTCTGCTGGAAGCGGTTTACAAGTGTGCCCGCTGGGAGCCGGTGCTGTTGGCGGTACATCGCTCCCGATAAATGCCGCGAAGACCGCAGCATTGCTGGGCTTCGAGAGTTCAGCCGCAAATAGCATTGATGCAGTCGCGTCTCGAGATTTGGTTTTGCGCCTGCTCTCGGCGCAAGCCATCCTGGGCGTGACGCTCAGTCGTTTAGCAGGCGATTTGATCCTTTGGTCGACTGCGGAGTTTGGCTTTCTGGCATTTCCAGACCAGTTGGTTGGGTCCAGCTCCATGATGCCGCAAAAGCGTAATCCGTTTTTGCTTGAACATGTGCAGGGCCGTAGCACAGTTGCGTTAGGGGCATTCGTTTCGGCGGCGGCGGCAATGCACGCCAAGCCTTTCACTAATTCAATCGCCGTCGGCACAGAAGCTGTGTCACACATTTGGAAGGCTTTCGAGAGCATTACGGAAGCAGCCGTCCTTGCCCGACTCGTTCTCGCCGGCGCAAAACCGGAACGAGAAGCCATGCTGCGACGAGCCCAGGACGGATACACGAACGCCACCGAGTTGGCCAACAGGCTGATGCAACAGAACGGCGTTTCTTTCCGAACAGCTCATTTAAAGGTCGGCTCGATTATACGGGAGGCACTTGAAAGAGGCGGCGAGCCGCTTCAGCGCGCGGTGGCTCGGTCTAACGGCGATGGCCAAATGGTTTCGGTGGAAGGGCTGGAGCCCGCCACGATCGCCGATGCGGGAATTTACGGTGGCGGACCTGGTCCAACCTCGCATGAGTCGTGCCTTAAAACTCTACGCGCTGAGTGGAGCCGAAACAGGGAAAGAAAACGCCTGCAAGCTCGGCAGTGGAGAAATGCAGATGAAAGTCTTTCTGCCGCGGTTCGGCAATTTATCGAACAGCAAATTTAGCCGCAGATTGACGCGGATGAACGCTGATCAGCGTGCATCCGCGTCAACCTGCGGCCACTTAATGGGTGAACTGCAATGATGACTTCCAGTAAAACCAACACTCGACCGACTACTCCCTGGTTGAATATATTTCAGCACAATCCCGAAGCCTCGCTGCGTTTGTTCTGTTTTCCGTATGCAGGTGGTGCCGCCTACATCTTTCGGGACTGGGCAGATCAGCTACCAGCGGACGTTGAGCTTTACCCGGTTCAGCTTCCTGGAAGAGGAACACGGATGAGAGAAGCGTCTTTCGTGAGCGTCCCGGATTTGGTCAACGCCCTCTGCCAGGAACTGCTGCCTTACCTCGATAAACCATTTGCCTTTTTCGGCCATAGCCTGGGCGCGTTAATCAGTTTTGAGTTGGCCCGCAAGCTAAGTCACGATTACCAGTTGGAGCCGCTCCATCTGTTCGTCTCAGGACGTGGCGCCCCCCAACTGCCGGACACGAGGCCTACCACTTACAATCTTCCCGAAGACGAATTTGTAAAAGAGTTGCGACGGCTCAACGGCACGCCGGCTGAGGTTCTGGACCAACCCGAGTTGCTACAGTTGATCATACCTACGCTTCGAGCCGACTTTGAGCTCTGCGAGACGTACGAGCACTTAACCAGGGCGCCGCTTAAGTGCTCCATCACCGCACTGGGCGGTTTATATGACGAAGATGTTCCTCGTGAACGACTCGAGCCCTGGCAGGAACATACCAGCGCCTCTTTTTCACTCAGGATGTTGCCAGGCGACCATTTCTTCCTCCACTCAGCGGAGTCAATGCTGCTTCAGATCCTCACGCTGGAGTTGCAGGCAGTGCTGAGCGGATTGAATCGTCACCACGTTAGCACTGCGCGCTTTACATTTGGGGAGTTTGGAACAGTGCCAATGAGTGACGCCGCCAGCCAATTTTGAGGAATTGATTGTCCTGGCGGTCGGATAAATTTATCCTACGCACCGCTCCCCAAAGGATCTCACCCCGGCCCAGACCTACGAAAAACCTCAGCACGACGAAGCGCCGATCAGGAACCGGAGCATTGATTAACTGGCACCAATCTTGCTCTGGAAAGTGCGATTGAACTGCCAGATTTGATCGCCCTGTCGGCGAGGACGGTTAATTTTTATTGTTCCCGGGTACGCGAGAAGTGAGGGACAGTGCGGTAGCTCTGCGATGCGTCTGCGGTTGAGTGGAGAGGAAATTTGAACATGAAACAAATGGGGATGTATTGCAAAGCTTACACGCTCAGCCAGCTACGACAATTCCCAGGATGGATCGAAACCCCGCAGAGTCCTGACACCAAACAGGCGCAAACCGATGACGATTTAGTTTACCTGCAAGAGAATTACGTCGTCACGGAAGACATTTTTATTGACGAAGGAATCATCTTCAATAACGTCACACCAGAGTGGCAAGACTTCTGCCGGGGAGTGCTGATGTTCGATCCAGTCGCAGACAGTCTGTAGTTCCTGTTTGTTCCTACCAATTCCTTCTCTGTTGCACAGAGAAGAAGCCACACGAAAATGAGTAGTGCCGCTAATCGCATTGCCGAACTGTCTTCGGTAAAGCTTGCCCGTTTCCTGGAGCAGGTCAAAAAGAAACCTCAGGAGAATGCCCAGATCCACGTCATCCAGCGGCAGGCCGGCACGAACTCTTTCCCGCTGTCGTTTGCGCAACAACGACTTTGGATTCTAGATCGATTCGAGCCAGGCACTTCGCTTTTCAATACGGCAACTGCCTGGTGGCTCGAAGGCCCGCTGAGCGTAAGAGCGCTGGCGGCTGCTTTCACTGAAATGCATCGCCGGCACGAAAGCCTGCGCACGACTTTCACAGTCCACGAAGGGCATCCGGTCCAGGTGGTTGCGCCACCGCAAACAGTCCCAGTGCCAATCGTCGACCTAAGCGCATTGCCTAAGCGCGAACGGCGACGAGAAGCACATCGAATTGCTACTGAATGGGGCTGGCTCCCGCTCGACCTCGAGCATGGTCCACTCATGCGCACTGTTTTATTGAAAACGACTGAAAAGCGCCACGCATTGCTGATGACGCTGCATCACATCATCACTGACGGCTGGTCATTCGGGATTCTCTATCGGGAACTCTCGGCACTCTACAATGCTTACTCAAACAACCAGCCATCCCCGCTGCGGGAATTGGAAGTGCAGTATGGTGACTTTGCTGTGTGGCAGAGAGGCCGGCTGCAAGGTGAGTTCGTCGCAGAGCATCTCTCTTATTGGAAGCAGCAGTTAGCAAACGTTCCGGCACGTTTGGAACTGCCAACGGACCACCCTCGAAGCTCGGTATCCGGCCACAAGGGAGCCGCTATAGAGACGAGGCTTTCAACCGAACTGACAAAGCAGGTCAGAACTTTGACCAGGCGTGAGAGTGCGACGCTTTTCATGACGATGCTCGCTGCATACCAGGTTCTGCTCTGTCGTTACAGTGGCCAGGAAGACATCTGCGTCGGCTCGCCGCTGGCCGGACGCAAACAGCGCCACACGGAATCACTCATAGGATTTTTTATCAATACCCTCGTCTTGCGTACGGATCTCTCGGGCAATCCTTCGTTTCGCGAGTTGCTTGCGCGCGTACGAGACATGTGCCTGGCCGCACATGCACACCAGGAGACACCGTTCGAGAGGTTAGTAGCGGAATTAAAACCCGATCGGCGATCGGGTCAATCACTGTTTTTTCAAGTGTGGTTTACCCTTCAAAACGCTCGACGGGAAGCGCCGTCACTGGCGGGCTTG
>Ga0068859_100008269_pt1 | contig 10550 bp, 12 predicted proteins | sample KBSSwiS22_FD_66585 | JGI IMG/M metagenome (GOLD analysis project Ga0068859, IMG submission 66585) | Switchgrass rhizosphere microbial communities from Kellogg Biological Station, Michigan, USA - KBS Switchgrass S2-2 | ecosystem: Host-associated > Plants > Roots > Rhizosphere > Soil ... | reverse complement strand
AGATGCGCGTGCCACCACCTATTTATCGCGATACCAGGTCGCCTCGCCCTGAGAATTTTCCCCCGCTTCCAGATCCTTGCGCGAATCGTACAAAGTCATTTTCATTTCGTCTGAATTGTCGCCCTCGGCCATCGAGATGTGCAGGAACTTAGTGAGATAGTTCAGCTCTCCCCTGGTCGTTATTTCGAGATTGAATTGCTTCCCGTCAGTCACCCGCGTTATGTCGCGGTAACTAACAGCCTTGTCGCGCCCGAACTTGATTGTGCTTCCGGTGATGACCAGCGTGTCGCCACGCCCGTTGGACCATGAACCAACGTAAGGATCTTTCCACTTCTTCCCGGCATAAGCTGTAAGACCCGCGAGCAAAAAGACTGCGAGCAGAAGTGATATGTATCTCGTTTTCACAGAGATCTCCTTTATCAAACTAAAGCGGCGTTCAGTAGAGGCCGAGGCGTTGGGCAGCGGCTTCTTCGAATTTATCACTGTCAACCTGTTCGATCGAAGTTTTCTTTACGGGAATTTTGCTGCTTGATTTGACGTCCCGGTTGCCTTTGCTCCGGAAGACGGTGCGCATGCCCGTCAGGTAGTTGGTGCTTTCCGAAATAACCTGAGCGGTCGCTCGATCCGCATCGGCATAATCAAATCCGATGAGCACGAATTGGCGGCTGCCCGCTTCGTAACGAAACCGGTAGTAGGTGTTGGTAAGATTGCGAGAACCGTGATCCTGATCGACGACGATTACACCCTTTTCGATCTGCACGTTTGCCGGCGATTCGGAAACGCCATAGAACGAACCGCCACATCGGGTACATTGCAGCAGTTTATCCGCGACTGCGGCGCGCGAAAGTTTTCCGCCCTGCTGCTGAAGCACGATCACCAGCGCCCGTTGTCTTTCGATGGCCGAATCGTCACTGTCTTTGGCTGGTTTGTCCTCAACCAGTTTCACGGCATAGTCGGGAACAGAATCACCATTCAGATCGCCGGTCACCTGCGCTTCGATTTTCCAACCGGCCGGCACGAACTTCTGAATGCTGTCGGCCTCTGCCGGAATGCGAGACTTCTCGATCCGGCTCGGTTCCTGGCCAAAACAAAAAGGCGGCAGCAGCAGGAGCGCCACCACCGCCCACTTAGTCAGATAAATCAGTTTCATTTTCTCTGATAAACGACTTTAGACGAGGAACATTTACGAAACACTAAAGGTTCCCGACTTCTTGTCTTTCTCAGCGCCCGAGTCGTCCATCAGGATCACTTCTATCTTGTACTTCCCTTTTGGCCAACCATCGGGTGGCGGCGAGAACGTGTAAGTGGCCGTGCCACTTCCTTCAAGATCAAGGGTCTTTTCCAGCCCGGGGATTGGGCCCTGTTTTTGCCCTTCGACGTCTTCAAAGGCCAGCAGGCCTTTTACTTTGACCTTGCCCGGAGCGTTTGAAACGGTTCCGACTGCGTAAACCGTGTCATTCGAACCGAAGGTGCTGGTCTCTGAGGAAGCAGACTTGTCCTTACTGATTTTCAGGCTGCTGATGTTGGCGGTCGAAACATTACACGCCAGGACGACAGCCAACAACAATCCAGTGGCTATTACAAAATTGAACTTGCTTTTTGGCATTCCTTATACCTTTCTTTCTTGCGAACCTTGCCGGTTTTAGGGCACCGTGATGTGGAACTTATACCAGCTCGATTTCCCAAAGAAACGCTGGCCTTCGTTGTCATACAACGACAGATAAAACTTCAGGTCATAGTCGTCGCCGCTTTCCATGTTCAATGCGTCATATGGCACGAATAATTGTAAATCCTTGTAAACCGCCGGGTCGTAGGCCGGTTTGAAATAAACCGAACCTGAGACATTACCTTCCTTGGTCCGATACTTCGCGTCGGCGGACTTCAGCGGCGTGTTGTCGGAATCATCGTAATAGAAGTAGGCGATCAGACGGCACGATACATCGTAACCGTAAGTCACTGTAAAGGCAGCGTGAACGCGCATTCCCTTCTGCCCGCCGACCGTTACGTTGTGCACGACCCGCGCACCCTGGTAGGTCGCGACGGGATCGTCAGGGAAAATAAGGGGGTTATTTAGAAATCGGGGGGCCTTCGTCGCTTCGTAAGGCGTCGAGGCTGCTACGCGCCGAACCACAAAAGTGGGGCTCAACATCACTGTACACAGCAGTGACAGTATGAGCGGCGCGCGAAATCGTAGGCGAGTATTCATTGTTCTTCTCCTAGTATTGTTTTTGGCTGTCTAACAGAGGCGCGTTAGACGACCCTTGTTGGCTTAAACCGCAGGACTGAATGGGCGAGGATAGGGGAGTTATGCTTTGGAGTCAACTGGTAAACTCTGCTGAGTAGAAGTGAAGTTTGCCGAGGTGGCACGGCCGTCCCACCCGTGAATCAAGCGCAAGACAGCAACGCTACATTCAACGGCACCACTACCTTCTGCTGAGTCGATACGCGAAGAAATGTAAGACGCCGTCCATCAATTGCCACGCGACACGGCAACCGGCCCGATCTCGATCAGCCGATGGAGAGGATCGAAGCGCATCCGAAAAGGCCTGAGCGCAGTCAATCCCAGGAGGACGGGCGCATCAGCCTCGGCCCCGGAAACCAGGTCGGTTGGGATTCTTCTGAGTGTGAGCGAACCGATCGCGATTGTGGACGTTGAAACTCGGCGAGTGGAAATCCTGCCACCGCCTATGTCCCGTGCACCCGTGGCGACTGCGCGGGGCGCCGCGTTCGGATCGCGTATCGCCAGCCCCAGACTTGATCCGGTATCAATCAGCGCGCGATCCCCGTTGTCGAGCATCACGAATGGACGCCGGCCGTGTGCTTCACGTAACCAGGTGACGACGGCTCCCTCCAGGGGTGGCCGATTCACTTCAACGGCTTCGGAGCGAGGATCAAAGGCAATAAACTCGCGCCCGGGAATATCGATTGTGTATCCCAGCGGCGCCAGGGCCTCAGTCGGATCCAGCACTCCATCAAGATCCGCCGGCAAGCCAGACGTAATTAACACTTCGCCTTTAGCCGGCAAGTAGTTTTCGATGTCGCCAATTGCGAGTCTCTCCAGAGAAGCGTGATAAGCGGTAGTCCTTGCGCCCGTCAGGCCGGAGATCGAGGCAGGTCTGTCGTTCGCGCGGGCCACGCGAGACTCGGCCGCGACCCGTGAAGAAATGAGTGTCGCTCCCGCCCCGGTATCAATCGCGAAATTAAAGGGACCAATGCCGTTGACCCAGGTACGGACTAAAAGGCCACGCCCCGCTACCTCGCGAAAAGACACGGGGTGCGGAATTGGGTTTGAGGTAGTCGATTTGACTTTAGATTGAGGCGGTTGTTGAGAAAGGGCAGCTTGCGATGAAGCTGCCCTTCCGCCAATCGACGCAACCAGGAGCATCCCTAAAAGAAATCTTGTCGCTCTGTTCACGCGAGATCCTCTTAGTAATTGCGGTTGCGCTTGCGAAGTTTGTAGGTGTACAAAGCCGAGCCGCCAAGACCTGCCAGCGCGCCAATGCCAGCGCCCTTCTTGCCACCAATCAGAGCGCCAATGCCTGCGCCGGCACCGGTCCCGATGGCGAGCGTCAGTTTGTCACGGTGTTTTTGCCAAAAGCTGCGGCCCTTGGGCGCCGTGCCGTAGTCATAATAAGCGCGACGCGTCGAAGCACCCGTTGACGATCGCCGCGGAGCACGATAAGTGGTCCTGGTGGTCGTGGCGCGGGAATAGTTTGTATTCTCAGTGCCGCAAGCCGCAAAGCCCGCGTCAAAGCCTTCCCGATATGCCGTCTGCTCAGCAGCAGTGCCGAACTGCGGACCATTCTCAGCGGCAATCTGTTCGGGGGTCTTCGCGTTGTAGCTCACCGGCTGGGTCCGGTCGCTGTTCGCCGTAGTGTTGTAGCTGGTATCGGAAGCACTCGTGGTCGTGGCGGTTCGCGTTGCCAGCGCACCGATTCCCGCGCCCACCAGCGCACCAATCAACGTCAGCGCCAATAGCATCTTTTTGGTAACAAGCATCTCGAAATCTCCTTCGTTTGTTTTTGGTTGCGTGTCGGGTTATTGCTTTCGCCCATGCAAAACGGCAAGATGCGTGCCTCGGGCACCTGAAATTTATTCATTTGCAAAGATCGGGGCCTGAGACTGTGTAAATTGCGGCAGGCTTCGAATATCGCAATCGAATTATAAGATGTGGAATCGGTGAGAAGTTTGATGCGCCGGGAGCGTTAAAACGACGGATGTACCAAATGGGATCGTGGTTCAACCCATATGATCAGCGACTGGTACGTTGCTAGTCCTCTTTCTGCAAGACGCCGGCGCTGCGGTGGTGCTGACGGTCTTTCAACATGCATTTTTGGAAAGGACGATTGGGCGCAAGAGCTGTCACTTCAAAGGCACTGGTTTGCCAATTGTCGGAGGCGCGCGCTTTTGGCGACCATCCCGGCAGAGGCATCATCAGGTACTGCGACAAAACCTGGGTGTAAGGTTCATACAAAGCGCGCAAATCGTTCAGGGTCTGGGCGTCACCTGCGTCATTGCTCAGAACCACACCCTGAGAGGATAGTTGCGAACGCAATCGCGCTAATTCCTCGTCCGTCAACCTGAGGCCATTGTGCTCCAGTGGTGAGGTGTTAAAGACTTGCGAAATATCGACGAGCGCGTGGCGGGCCATCTTGAACGTCAGTTGCGCCTGCCATTTCGAGAGGCCATCAATACCGACCATCACCAAACTGCATACGTCCAGGACTGTACTCAAAGCCGCTAACCATGATTGATTGTCATGCTGCGAGCGAAAGAAACAGAGCACGGGATAGGACAGGTGGCTCTCCATTAGATCCGCTGCCCACATTTCCCAGTCACGCAGCCATTCATCCAGACTCGCCATGCTCTGCGCCTCCTGATGGCGCCGCAGGAGCTCGCTGGCGGTTGGCGGCGTGCCCGCCCGAGCATCGAGCATCGAGATGTTTACCTCGCGCCGAGAGAAAGCCTGATAGAGAACCGGCAGGTATCCAATTACCAGGGCCAACATGCCGAACCCGACGCTGGCCTCCAGGACTGTCATCGCCCGCGCTGCGGCGCTGACGGGTGCAATATCGCCGAGGCCAAGAGTGAAGAAAGTTGTGCCGCTGTAATAGAGATCAGTAAAGAAACCAGCTCGCGTGCCGATAGCTCCCACCCGCGATCCAATCCCCCAGTGGACCATCGCAAATCCAAAAACGACGGTGACCGCCCAGACCATCAAGAGAGCGAGCAAGGATAGAGGACCAAAAATGCTGAGAAAGTTCTCGCGCCGCTTATGCTTCTTCTCAATCGTATGCGCGACTAATTGCCAGGGCTTCCAGGTCGCGCGATAGAAGAGCCGGGTTAGACGTACGCGGCGCGTTACCCGCCGCGGCAGGACAATGGTTTCAAATACGTCCCAAAGGCCGATCGCAATCAGCAGCACGCCAAGAATTCCGACCAGCCAGTGCAAGATCATTGTGATGTCACCAAAAAAAGAAAGACCGGGCAGACGATTCTACGCCGCTCCGGTCTTTCTAACGAAGTGTTTAGCTGTGACTAAGCGCCGCGCTGTCCCGACGCCGGTTTCTCGCGCAGCAGCTCCAGCGCCTTTTTCATCTGCACATCTTCCGGCTGAGGTTTCGGCGCCACAGGTTCAGAAGGCGTGCCCGGCTTTGTTTGATTGGGCTTCTCTTCGTCGTTGTTATCGTTCAAGTCGTCAACGCCGCTATTGTCGGTAGTCTCGGGCCGTTTGACTTCGACTGTGGGCGAAACACCTGAGTGGGTTCGATCTTCGCCGAGAAAGGGCTTGCCGCTGCCGGAGGCCCACTTAACCGTCGTCAATAAAAGGCCGTCCCCGTCACGCAAGGTGAACAATTCCTGCTCAGCGCCGGCCCCAAAGCTCTTTTCTCCGATCACGTCACCGCGTTTGTTCTCGGCAAAAGCGGAAGCAATCACCTCGGCCGCTCCGGCGGTCCCGGTATCGATTAGTACCACGGTAGGTCCATTGAAGATTGTGTTCTTCGGATCCGCATCAAACGATTTCAGAACCTTCATTTCCCGACCAATGGTCCTGGCGATTGCGCCTTCGCGAATGAACAGGTTGGCGACGTTTACGCCTTCCTGTATTTCACCGCCGGCCACGCTGCGGAGATCGATGACGATCTTTTGCGCGCCTTGCTTCATCAAATCCTGTAGGCGCGCCTTGGAGTCGGCCGCTTCGCCCGTGTCGAGGCTGTTAATTCTGAGGACTCCGACCCGTCCCGCTTCCATCCTGGATTCCACCACCGGAGCACGAAAAGCGCCGCGCTTGACCGTGGTCGTCATGGCCCTGACGCCGGCGCGCAGGATCCGCAGTTTGACTTCAGTTCCCGGCGCCCCGTTGAGTAGCTGCCGCGCGTCGTAGAGCGAAATGTCGCGAGTGGCTTTGCCGTCGATGTATTCGATGATGTCACCGGCACGTACGCCTGATTGATCCGCGGGCGAGCCCTTGATGGGCGCGACCACGTAGAGGAACGAGGCGGCCATCGAAAGCTCAGCGCCAATTCCCACCAGAGTGCTCTTGTCGCCGGAGCGGTAATTCTTAACCTGTTCCGGCGTCAAATAAGTCGAATAAGGATCGAGGCCATACGCCAGTCCTCGCAGAGCGCCGGCCCGAACTTTTTCCATGTTCGGCTCGTCGACGTAATCGTTCTGAATATGCTGGAGCACGCTTTCGAATATCCGTCGCTGAGAATCCGGATCGTTCGCCGGCTGTTGCGCGCGGGTGGCGAGCCAGGCGCCCGCGATCGAGTACATTGCCAGCGACGCCGACATAACAATCATCACGAATTTGCTTTTAAATGACATCAGTTAATCCTCGAAAACCAACCTGTACCCTTAAACGGTTCGTGTGAAGACTTAGACCTTCAGCGAAACGCTTGTATCATAAACGCTGCCCCAAATAGGCGCAAGGACTACTCGCTCGCAGAATTTGCTTCGAGCCAGCCCGGAATCCACGAATTTGGATTTGAATTCATTGTGACGGTTCGTTGTGACTGATAACCCGCCGGAAACAACCGGTCGTCTGGTCGCGCTCGACCTCGGCGCGAAGCGCGTCGGTGTGGCGGTGTCCGACGAGTTACAAATCGCGGTCACCCCTCTGCCCTTTATTGAACGGCGCAGTTGGAAAGACCTGCTGCGACGCGTGGCTGCTATCATCGAGGGCTATGATGCACGGGGACTGGTAATCGGTTTGCCCCTGGGGCTTGATGGTCGTGACGGTGAGGCTGCGCAAGAGGCCCGGCGGCTGGCTGAGAACTTTCGCCGGTCGCTTAACGTTCCTGTTTACTTACAGGACGAGCGGCTGACGACTTTTGCCGCCGAGGAAAAGCTGAAATCGGAAAACGTCCGGCCGGAGCAGATTGAAAATAGAGTTGACAGCGAATCGGCAGCCCTGATTCTGCGTGATTTTATGGAGCAGAAGTCAGTACCGCCCGCGTGAGCGGGTGGGATCAGGAGGCATCTTGGAAAGACGTAGGTCGCACCCTTAACCCAGCCGCTGACGCGGATGGTACTGACCCCATCGCCACCGATCAGAGTTAGGAGAGCGTGAAAAGAAAACCCCGAATCCGAACAATCCTTCTTATAGTCGCCGCCGTATTACTGGTTGGGACCGGTGTCTTTTCACTTTATCTTTACCGCGAACTGCACACCCCAAACGCACACGCAAAGGCCAGCGACTACATTGAAATTCCGCGACGTTCGACCCCTGAAGCCATTGCCAACAAACTCCTGAGCGAGGGCGTGATCAGTCGCACCTGGCCTCTGCTTTTCTACATTAGGATCACCGGCAGCGCGAAGCTCATCAAGGCAGGCGAGTATCGCTTCCCTTCTCCGATCACCCCGCTGGGCGTTTTGAAGAAGCTGGAAGAAGGCGAGCAGCGCCTCAGCCGTTTCACCGTGATCGAAGGGTGGACCCGCTGGGATATCGCAGATTCGTTAGCGCGCGTGATTGAATTGAAGTTGAGCGACAGCGGCGACGCGCTCAAGTTGATGGACGACACCAGTGGCATTCGCGATCTGGATCCTTCAGCGACGAATCTGGAAGGTTATCTCTTCCCGGCCACCTACAGCTATCCGCCCGACACCAAAGGCTCGGCGGTCGTGGCCGGGATGGTGAAGCGATTCCGTCAGGAATGGACCACGGAACGCGATCAGCGCGCGCGGCTCCTGGGTATGTCGCCGCGACAGATCGTGATCATCGCGTCGCTGGTCGAAACTGAAGCGAAATTGAAAGAAGATCGGCCGCTGGTCGCTTCGGTAATTTACAACCGTCTGAAAAACAACATGTCGCTCGGGATCGATTCGACGATCGTTTATGCGTCGAAGCTGGCGGGTAAATGGCGCAACGACGGCAAGGTTTACCTGAGCGACGTCAACCGGCGTTCGCCCTACAACACGCGAATCTTTTCCGGACTGCCGCCGGGGCCGGTAGGAAATCCCGGCACGAGTTCGATCGATGCGGCGCTGAATCCGGCAAAGACGGATTATCTTTATTACGTTCGCGACCCGGCGCGGAACGACGGCGCGCATAACTTTTACAGCAAATCAGCAGACTTCGAAAAAGGGGTGCGGGCTTTAAGAGAGTGGGAGCGACAGCAGGGGCGGTGAGGCCAACTCGAAATTAGGTTTCTGCTCCTCGAGCTAGAGACCTGCAGCGATGAGATACCTCTAATTGGTCGCCTGGTTTAAGTTGAACGGTACTTAGGGCGGTTCTGCGACGGTGCACTCTAGTCATCAGCTCGCAGCCTGGACAGTCTGCGGTACGTCGCAAATCTTGTGCTTGTCTTTGTCGATCAATCGGACTATCCTCGAATTGTCCCCCGGCCTAATTCCTTCGCGGTGTTTGAGGATAAAATCTATGAAATCCCGAAATCATTTTCTCGTACTCCTGGTTGTGTTGCTGGCAGCGACGGTCGGATTCGGTCAGGGTAAAGGCGTGGACTCTCAACAACAACGCATTACGGATAACAGCTCAAACAAAGGGGCGGCCAACAATGGGACCAAACAAGATGTCGGCACCACCGGCTCGGGAATCAATTTTGGCAGAGAGAAGACCCCGGCGCACGTGATGATACCGAATCCCTATCGCATGACCGCGCGGCGAGATGTGCTGATGAAAGCTGTCGCGGATGTGATGCGCGATCGCAAATTGATCCTCGACGATGCATCCTCGAGACCCGACGATGGCATCATCGTGAGTCAGCCGTACACGTTCATCAAAGGTGCGGTGGTGTCAAAGTCGGAATTGAATCGCTACGGAGACATAGTTAACAACGATGCCCGGAACTGGACGCGCGGGCGCTACACGATCACGGTTGAGGTGCAACCGATCGACGGCATCAACTCGAACGTTTCGATTAACGCAAAGATCGAAGGACGCACAGATGGTCCAGCGGGCGCAGAGTGGATTACCTTGCAGAGTACCGGAATGGCCGAGCAGGAATTCCTCGCAGCCTTGATCGAAAACATCACCGGCGGCGCACCGTCAGGCGCACAAACTACCCGACCTTAACCTGAGAGTGTCTGACACGGTTGTCGACACGATAAACAAAACCGGAACTGTAGACTTCACCCTAACCCACTATTTAGTAATGCAAACCCTTAATCAATTAGGAACTGAGACAATTCCTCTCGAAGAAGAAGAGGGAAGACACACGCGTCGCCTCGTGGTTGGAGTTCTCTGCGCGCTGGTGCTGACGGGCCTTGTTTTTGGCGGCTATCTTTTTCTGCGCAAGCGACACGAACGACAGCTTGCTGCCACGGCCGCGGCTGAAGCTCTCAAGAAGACCACCCCGAAGGTAGAAGTGATCGTTGATGACGCGATGATCGAAGGCAAAAAGAGCGTTCTCGGCGGGACCATCCACAATATCTCCACTGAGACGCTGCGCAACCTGGCAGTCGAGCTTCAGCTCAGAAAGCGTAAAGGCGGCGGTTTGGAGACCAAGGTGGTGACTCCGGAGACAAGTGAACTGGCTCCCGACGGTCGCACGCGTTACCAACTGGAAGTCGCCGTGCAGGATTACAGTTCCGCTACTTTTTCCAAAGTTCTATCCGGAGACACGCGAACCGCGACTGCCTTTAAAGCAATTCCCGGCGCTGCCCGGCCACCCATGGAAGCTCCGGGGTCGAAGACTGTCGTCGTCGGGCGACCCGCTCCGGCCAAGGGCGAAGAGTTCATCAACACTGAAAAGAATCCGGGCAAAGTTCCTTAGCCGGTGGCCACACGCCTTGTCCGTGACTCACGGGCGAGACGCCCGAGCCACAATCGCTAAAAACTTTTTCAACTCCAGCCAACTATCTTCCCCACATCAGCCGTCACAAGGTACGCACGCCTCTGACGTGCTTGTGCAGGCTGGCAAGTGACACGGGCTCTCTCCGTTACTAGCCCGCAAGACGTGCTGGGCCACAAAATCAACTGCACCACTATCCGGCGTGTTTGTTGCTTGAGCAGAATCAAGCCTTCAGTTACGATTGCGCAGCGAGAAAGTTATGTCGACGGTGCAGAGTAAACGGTATTGGTTGTGTCT
>Ga0068859_100008267_pt1 | contig 10551 bp, 9 predicted proteins | sample KBSSwiS22_FD_66585 | JGI IMG/M metagenome (GOLD analysis project Ga0068859, IMG submission 66585) | Switchgrass rhizosphere microbial communities from Kellogg Biological Station, Michigan, USA - KBS Switchgrass S2-2 | ecosystem: Host-associated > Plants > Roots > Rhizosphere > Soil ... | reverse complement strand
CATGGCTTTGGTTGTTTCAACCAGTTTCTTGACAAACTGTTTATAGACTTTTTTGTGAACGATCAGGCGCGATGATGCGGTGCATCTTTGTCCAGACGTACCAAAGGCGCCCCAAACGGCGCCTTCTATTGCTAAATCCACGTCTGCATCGTCCATGACGATGATGGCGTTTTTGCCGCCCATTTCGAGCGAACAGATTGCGTTTCGTTCAGCGCAAGCAGAAGCGACGATACGACCGGTTTCGGTTGAGCCCGTAAAAGAGATCAGCCGAAGTGCCGGGTGGTTGGTCATCGCTGCGCCAACTGTTTCGCCAAAACCGGAAACCAAATTCACAACGCCCGGTGGAATGCCTGCTTCTTCACAAGCCTTAACGAGGTTGTAGGTTGATAGTGGCGTGTCTTCAGCAGGTTTGATGACGACGGTGTTACCGCAAATAAGCGCGGGAATAAGTTTCCACGATGGAATCGCCATGGGGAAATTCCACGGCGTGATCAATCCACACAGCCCAACCGGCTGGCGGACACACATGGCAAACTTGTCGCGCATTTCCGCTGGCGTGGTAAAGCCATGAAGACGTCGACCTTCACCGGCCGTGTAGTAAGTGCAATCGATGGCTTCCTGAACGTCGCCGCCGGCTTCTTTCAAAACCTTTCCCATCTCGCGCGTCATATCAGCGGTATAACGCTCTTTGTTTTTGATGAGAATCTCACCCAGACGAAACAGCAGTTCTGCTCGCTTTGGTGCCGGCGTATTGCGCCAACGATCGAAAGCACCTTGTGCTGCATTCACTGCGGCGTAGATGTCGTCGTTGGTTGAAAGTGGAAATCTACCGACGATGTCGCGATTGTCCGCCGGGTTGATGTTTTCAAACATCTCACCGGATTCACTGCCGACCCATTCGCCGTTGATGTAGTTTTGATAAGTCTTGACTGCTGTACGAGGGGAAGTCCGTGGCGTTTGTTTACCGCCGGTTTTGTTAATTGCTTTTTTTGCCTGCGCCATAAAGAAAATGTCGGGTAGTTGGATTTGGGTGCTGAAAATCTCGATTATGGATTCGCAGCACCCTGGTTTTCTTATTGATAGGTAAATTGAACGATGATCGGTATGCGATCGCCTCTCGAACCAGGTCTTACACTGGTGACGTTGAGAACAATCGGATCACCTTTCTTAAGACCGCTGACCACTCGCTGAAATTCAGCCAGCGTATTCACCGGGATTCGGTTGATGAGATTAATCACATCGCCCTCAACCAGCGCCGGGTTATTCGAAGGCGGAACTCTCACTTCGGCCACGAGTCCATTAGGATCGATCTCTTTAATGAAGAGCCCATGGACACCGGTGAGTTTCTTCTCTGCGACCAACTGCGGAGTTAACTCGGCCAGGGTGATTCCGAGGTGGAGCGTATTGCCTTTGGGATCGGTGTCTTTGGTTGTGGGTTTTGTTGGCTCTTCCCAATCGCGCAATGCCGATGGTGGACGCCTACTCAGCACGACGCTCGCTGTTTTCTTCTCGAGCTTGCCTTCAATATCTCTCAGGTAAACGAGAGTTGTGGTTTGACCCACTGGTGTGCTCGCAACTTTTTGAATCAAGTCCTGGGCATTGGCAACCTGTGCGCCTTCAAATTCGACTATGACGTCGTTGGGAAGTAATCCCGCTTTGGCTGCAGGTGTGGGTAAACCATTTTCAGTTGGCGTGACCGAAGTAACAATCGCGCCCTTTGCCTCTGCCAAGCCGTAGACTTTGGCAAACTCTTCATGGACCGAGTCGAGAGTAATGCCAAGGAACCCGCGCTCCACCGTTCCGTGTGCGAGCAGTTGTTTGTAAACAAAGTTAGTTTCGTTAGCTGGAAGCGCAAACCCGATTCCGTTGTAGTCACCGGTAGACGTTGCGATTTGCGAGTTCATACCAATGACTTCGCCACGCATGTTTACCAGTGGACCGCCGCTATTGCCGCGATTAATCGCAGCGTCAGTCTGCAGGAACCGCTGAAACACGTTGAAGTAAGGACTTTCTCTCTCCTTCTTCGAAATGATTCCCGCAGTCACTGTTTGATCGAGTCCGAATGGTGAACCCATAGCGAGTACCCAATCACCAACTTGCGCAGCATTCGAGTCACCCAGGGTCACTGTCGGTAGATCGCGGGGAGCTTCAATCTTGATCACTGCCACGTCCGTTTCCGGATCCGCTCCTACTTTTACGGCGCGGAACTTCTCGCCTGATTGAAGGCCAACGATGATGCGCGAAGCGTCGTCGATAACGTGAAAGTTCGTAAGAATGTAGCCTTTGGGGCTAACGATAAATCCGCTACCTACACCCCGAGTTGGGCGACGCTGTTGGCGACGAAACATGTCGAGCAAAGGGTTTTCTGTAGTGGAGTCGTCCTTATCTTCATTGTCTTTGTCGGAGGAGACTTCTGTCGGAGCCTGGAGTGTTTCGATATTCACCACTGCTGGTTCAACCCGACGAGCGATCTCCGCAAACGAAGCTGAAAGCGCCTCTGGAGCGCGAGCGATTTGAATCTCACTTTGAGCAACTGTTGGTCTGCCTGACAGCATGGCGCCAATGCCGATGCCTGCCAGCAAACACGCGACTGCCAGTGCGGCAATCCACACGCGCAATTTGCGTAAAATAGTTTGTTCCTGCTCGTTTGCGTTGTTGTTCGGGACGTCAAACATAAACTTCACCACCTTAAGAAATCGGCCTCGCGGCTGCCGGTGACGCTCACAAAACTCAGTCTAAAAGGAGACTAGCTTCGAAGCGAAAAGAAAAGGGGCTAGAGTATAGCTTGTGGGGAGATTCTGGGCAAAAAGGAGAGATATCAGCGAGTTTCCGGCTATGGTCTGAGCAAGACTTTCAAAATTCCCCTTGTCTTTGCTCGCTCCATCGCGTGAACACCATCTCTCAGCGGATATTCTTCGCTAATCAAGCTGTCGATATCGATTGCGCCCTTGCTCAAGAGATCCACTGCCGGTTCAAACCGACCGCAACGGGAACCGATGATGGAAATCTCGTCGACCACGATTCGCGCCGCATCAATTTCAGTGGTGTCGTGGAACGTTGATTTCAAGACGAGTCTTCCCTTGGGACGCAGAAGATCAAGGGCGAGTGCAAATCCGGGAGCGGCCCCCGAAGCTTCGACGACTACATCGAATTGTCGGGATCGTTTAGCTGCCTGTTTCGGCGTCGCGGTTTCAATACCTCTCCGGGCTGCTATCTTCAACTTCGCGGAATGCTTACCCACGAGTAAAACACTTGCTCCGCTTAACGCTGCAACTTGTGCACATAACAGTCCCAACTTGCCGTCGCCGATGATGGCGACGCGATCGTTGCGGCTGATTGAAGTGCGTTCAAGCACACCGCAAGCGGCAGCGAGTGGTTCGGTAAAAACAGCATGTTCATCGATCACTGTTTGCGGGACAGGGACCAGATTGACTTGCGGTAAACGTAGAAACTCAGCGTGAGCTCCATCGCGGCCGACGATTCCGAGCACTGTTCGTTTTGCGCAGTGACGTGGATCTCCGGCGCGACAGAGTTCACATTTGCCGCAACCGGCATTTATTTCGCCGACCACTCGTTGACCAACAATAGTTCGATCGGAACTCTCCTCAACCACCCCAACAAATTCATGTCCGATGGTGCCATTGAAGCCGGCGTAGCCGCGAGCAATCTCCAGGTCGGTATTACAGATCCCTGAAAGCAACACACGAACAAGTGTTTCATTGTTGGCTGCGGGTTTTGCTACTTCACGAACGGCAGCACGTTTGCGGTTGACGCGGAGGGCAAGCATGAAATTAATGCCGATATCTGATTTGACTACCTAAAAACTGACAATTGGCAATCGACAATAATCCAGTCGGCTGTCTTTAAAACGTCTTACTTCGTGTGTAAGCATTCTGCGCGTTTAGTTGGAGTGTTTGTTTGTTACCACTAATATTCACCGGCAAGCGCCACTCAAATTCTTCCTCTCCGCTAAGCTTCGCGTGTAACCACCAATTGCCGGGTGCCAGGGTTACAGTGCCCCGACCGTGTTGATCCAGGTGCGCAGTGACTGGCGATCGACCTTTCATTCGTTCTTTTAAGAAGTCGTCGAAACGTTTTCCGGCACTTGGTTCGGTGAAGAATTCGTGACGCACAGCCACCACATCTACCGGATACAGATCCACGGTCACATCAAGTGCCCCCGCGTTTGTGTCAGACGGTTTTTCGATCACAATCTGCAATGTCGTAATGCCGTGGTCGATTTCGTCCTGCACGGGACTACTGGGAAGTCCGCGATAGATTAACCACCCGGCGCCGACCAGGATCACGATCAAGGCCAACTGCAGAAACCTAATTGCGAGTCCGCGATAAATACTCACGAGAAAACCTACTTCTTAAGACCGCGCACAAAACCTACCAGGGCATCAGCTTCCTGTTGATTTATCTTTTTGCTGAACGCCGGCATATTGCCGCGGACGTTTCGTCCATTCATGATCGAATTGAAAACTCGTTCATCGCTCACATCGTCCTGCCACTCGGCGTTCGTAAGATCTCGAGCGTGACTGTTCTTACCTTTCGAAGTTTGCGACTTGCCATCACGCCCGTGACATGAAACGCAGTAACGCGAATAGATCTGCGAAGCGCTGCGTGCGGCTGGTGTTGCCGAGTTTCTGGCTTGAAGTCCTGGCGTCATGAAAAAGATGGTGCACATGAGCGACATAACGATCAGGAGATAAGAGTTACGTTTCATATTTTTCAGACTTATCATACTGTGCGCAGAACCGCCAGCGCTACAATGTCAGATAGCAAATCTCTGATTCAAGCTAATTTGCACACCCAACTCAGAAGTCATTTACGAAAGCTTGAATCGGACCTTTTAAGTTGGAACTGAGATCGGCGTTTATGAGATCTTAACAGCTTGAAACGAATCCAAATGCGAAGTAAGCTGCCAACTGTAATCCCCAACGCTGCAATCCAGGAAAACTCAATTGACTGAACTAGAGATCGACAAGCTGCACGAAGAGTGTGGCGTCTTTGGAATCTTTGGACATCCGGATGCTGCTCGACTTAGTTATTTGGGTCTTTATGCTTTGCAGCATCGGGGTCAGGAATCGTGCGGCATCGTTGCCTCCGATGGTTCGGAGTTGCGACTGGAGCGGGCGATGGGACATGTGTCTGACGCCTTCAACCAATCGCACCTGGATCGTTTGCGTGGCGCGAGTGCAATCGGACACGTCCGCTATTCCACTGCCGGTGAAGTTTCTATTTTGGAAGCCCAACCGTTCCTCGTTAATTGTCAGCACGGACAAATAGCTGTTTGTCACAATGGCAACCTGCCCTTCGCCAAAGAAGAAAAGGAGCGGCTCGAACGTGAAGGCGCAATCTTTTCATCGACTTCTGATACCGAGGTCGTCCTGCATGGCGTGGCTCGTTCCCGCAAAACAATTCGCGAGGCAATTCCGGAAGTCCTGAGTCAAACGGAAGGGGCATTCTCAATGCTCTTTCTTACTCCGAATGAATTGATCGCCATTCGCGACAGCAGAGGTTTTCGCCCACTGGCTCTTGGTCGTCTGGGTGATGCCTGGGTAGTCGCGTCGGAAACGTGTGCATTCGATCTGATCGACGCTCATTATGTTCGCGACGTCGAACCCGGCGAGATGATCGTCATTGATCAGGATGGCTTGCGTTCATCAAATCCTCTTCCCAAACAAAAACACTCAATGTGCTTATTTGAGCACGTCTATTTCGCTCGTCCTGACTCCTTGATCTACGGCAAATCAATTAACGAATCGCGTCACAAGATGGGACGACGTCTTGCTGTCGAACAGCCCGCCGACGCGGACATCGTTGTTCCGGTTCCCGATTCAGGAGTGGCAGCTTCAATTGGTTACGCGGCCGAGAGTGGACTGAGTTTTCGTTTTGGTCTGGTTCGTAATCATTACGTCGGGCGGACGTTTATTGAGCCACGACAATCAATTCGCTCCTTTGGCGTGCGTATCAAACTCAATCCAGTACGCGATCTTATTAATGGCCGTCGAGTTGTTCTGATCGACGACTCAATTGTTCGCGGCACGACCTCGAAGAAAATTGTTCGCATGGTGCGCGATGCCGGTGCGAAGGAGGTGCACGTTCGCATTAGTTGTCCACCAACTGTCAGCCCGTGCTATTACGGAGTCGACACCCCAAACAAGTCAGAACTGATCGCCGCAAATATGTCGGTTGAAGAGATCCGCGATTTTATTGAAGCTGACTCGTTGGGTTACCTGTCACTCGAAGGGATGATTGCTGCGTCGGGTCTGCAAGCGAATGAAACTTGTGTCGCCTGTTGGAATGGACAGTATCCAACCCGCATTACTCGCGAAGCGGAAACGATGTGGGAGCGAGATCGCGAATCAGTCGGCGCTGAAGGGTGACCTTCGAAGAGACCTGTGGTCCTTTGCAGTTCAGGAGTGTCAATGCGCAGGTTCGTGCTTTTGTCCGTATTGATCTTGTTCGGGGGGATTGTTGCGCAAGGATGGCAGAAACCGGCGCCGGCGAAGCCGAGAAAACTTTCGGTGGAGATATTTCAGGTTCTTGGCTTACCGCTCAACGTCCACGAAGCAACGTTGATCGAAAAGGACACCGGATTCCTGCTGAAGTGTCGAGTGTCGAGCGAAGCCTCCAATGCAATTGTTGGCGTCAGATATTCGCTCACGATTATCGATCCAGAGAATGGCGCTCAGTTGCTTACTAATCGAACTGAGGGTTTTGCTTTGCCGGCGTACGAGTCGAAGAGTTTCACTTTTGCTACGCCAATCCGGTTCAAGCCAAAGGACGGTGGCCGGTTAGTATTGATGCTGGAGCAAGTAGTGAGTCCGGAAGCGATCTGGGAAGTGATCAAAGCCAAAGATGCTCTCGATGCTTACGTCAAGGGAGATTTCTCAATCCAGCCCAACGTCATGCGCGTTGCCAATCAGGTTGATGCGCCCCTGCAGATTCGAATAATTAATTAACCATCGACAAAGAGGATTAATTTGGGAAGAGCTACTCGAGGATGTGGATGCGCTGTTGCCGTGCTTGTTGTGTTGTGCGGAGTAGGCGCCTTTCTCGGGTACAAGTTTGTGTTGCCCTGGTGGAAAAAGAAGCCACCACCACCTCAGAATGAACTCCAGGTAAAAATTTTTGATGTTGGACCAGTCGAGGGCGACGCGATCCTGATCTCATCGGTCGGCGGCAAAACTGTACTCATTGATGCGGGTGATACGAGTAGAACGAAACAGGTTGTTGAAGCGTTAAAACGCAACAACGTACAGCAACTGGATTATTTCATCCTCACGCACCCGCATCCTGATCACATGGGCGGCGCAACGGAGGTATTCAAGGCAGTTAAAGTTCTAAACGTTATTGATAATGGTCAACCTCCGGCAGTGTCACCGGATCTCGTTGCGGCGCAGAAACCACCGTCAGGAAAGACGGTTACCAAAGTTGCTCCAAAAGTTCCTGCTAAGAAACCGGGTAAGACTTCGACGATCACAAAGTTCTTCGATGATTACCAGGAGGCGTTGAAGAATAGCGGTGCGCATTACGAGAAAGCTCAAGCAGGGACGAAGTATGATCTGGGCAACGGCGCGTTACTGACGATCCTGGCGCCAATCGAGCCCTTATTCATCAAGGATCAGATGAAAACAGGTGGTAACGAAACAAACGCGAATTCGATCGTTGCTCGACTCGACTTCGGCGCGTTCTCGATGCTGTTGCCGGCGGATGCTGAAGAGCAGACTGAGCATCGTCTTTTGACAAAGGACGCGAACCTGGAAGCAAAAGTGATCAAGATCGCTCATCACGGTTCGAAGTACGCATCGGCTGAAGATTTTCTTAAACGAGTAAAACCGGAGATCGCGATCATTTCCTGTGGCGCATGGAACCGTTATGGACATCCTGCACAGTCAGTACTTGATCGATTGCGCGCAGCGAACGTGAAGTTATATCGGACCGACTTGCAGGGCGAAATCACGATTACGACGCGCGGCAAAGAGGGCGATGTGCAGGTAAAGGTTGGGAAAGAGACAACTGAAGATCTGTTTGCGGGCCGCACGGCCCAGAAAGACGATTCATCAAGATCAGGATTTATTGCCTACGGTGACTTTGGTCCGCCGCCGAAGGTGAAACCAGCTCCTTCGCAGGCAGGAAAATAATTGAATTTCGCGGTAAGACCCAAAGCGCAAAAGGGACAACACGAAACACAAAGTACCAAGTACAAAAGTTCAAAGACCCAAGACCCAAGACCAATGAACCCCATCTCCTATCGTGATTCCGGCGTTGATATAGATGCTGCTACTCGGGCGACCGATCGCATCAAGGAACTAGCTCGCACTACTTTCAATAATCGCACTCTCTCCGAGATTGGCAGTTTCGGCGGCATGTTTGACGGCGCATTTCCCAGTCTTGCGCAGCCGGTACTCGTAGCCTCTGCCGATGGAGTTGGCACCAAACTCAAGATCGCTTTTGCAACCGGGGTTCATAACACCTGCGGTCGCGACCTGGTCAATCACTGCGTGAACGATATTCTCGTACAGGGCGCGAGACCACTGTTCTTTTTGGACTACATTGCGACGGGAAAACTTTCCCCTGAAGTGATCGCAAGTGTGATTGAAGGAATTACCAACGGCTGTCGTGAAAATGGTTGCGTACTCCTCGGTGGCGAAACGGCAGAGATGCCGGGCTTTTACCAGGAAGGTGAGTACGACATAGCCGGATTTATTGTCGGCGTTGTTGATCGAAAGAGAATTATCGATGGTAAGTCGATCAAGGCTGGCGACGTGTTGCTGGCGTTGCCGTCGGTCGGGCTACATACGAACGGTTATTCACTGGCCCGCAAACTCTTTTTTGAGGTAGCTGGATACGCCCCAGACACTAGGTTGCCGAAAATGCCGATGACCATTGGTGAAGCCCTGTTACAAACTCATCAGAGTTATCTGCGACCACTCGAGGGCCTGCTTGAAACCGACGTGATCAAAGGTCTCGCACACATCACGGGAGGCGGGCTGACTGACAACATCCCGCGAATTCTGCCCGCTGAAACTGCAGTTAAAATTAATCGCGGCTCATGGCCGGTGTTGCCGATCTTCGATGTGATGCGTGAACTCGGAAATGTTTCCGATGCGGAAATGAATCGGACGTTCAACATGGGAGTCGGCATGGTGATCGTTTGTGCGCAGGAAAACCGTGAACGCATACTGGCCCACTTCAAATCGATCGGTGAAGCGTGTTACGAGATTGGATCAGTGATCGAAGGGAATGGAGAAGTGCTGATTTCGTAGACGTCCGCATTGTTTGGAGATACTTGACTGACTAACCAACCCACACGAATCGCAATTCTCATTTCCGGTCGCGGCTCCAACATGATCGCCCTGAGTGACGCGATCAGTAGCGGCGCTATTCCAAACGCTGAAATCGCTCTCGTGTTGAGCGACAAGCCACACGCCCCGGGTCTATCTGCTGCACAACAACGGGGACACGAGACGTTGGCAATTGAACGTAAAGGTCGCACGCGTGAGCAGCACGAGCAGGAGATCATTGCGGCATTACGTGAGCACAAAGTCGATCTGATCTGCCTTGCCGGTTATATGCGACTTCTGTCGGCCTGTTTTATTGAGGCGTTTCCCCATCGGATCCTCAACATCCATCCCAGTCTGTTGCCTTCATTCCCCGGTCTTGATGCACAGAAACAGGCGATTGAACATGGTGCGAAGTTTAGTGGTTGCACGGTTCACTTTGTTGACGACACTTTGGACGGTGGCCCAATCATCGCGCAACGAGTTGTGCAGGTTCTGGATGACGACTCGGAAGAATCTTTAGCTGAAAGAATTCTCGAGCAAGAGCATTCGCTCTACGTCGAAGCACTCGCACGAGTGGTCGCGGGCGATTACCGCATCGCGGGAAGAAGAGTAGTAAGGAAGTAGGTTCTCGCGTTACAAAGTGTGAATGTCATGCACGGGAAGGCAGGGTACTTCGCGTCCTTTCCACTGACAAGCCGCGGTAACAAGAAGATAGCCAGGCGGGATATTTTTCGGCTGAGTGACCTCAACCGCGACAGCGGCGACAAGAAGGTAGCCAGGGCTGAAGCGCGCAGCGTAGCGAAGCGCGGAAGCCTTGGATCAGCTCGCAGAGGATTCAAGCCCTGTGTAAGGGCGTCAGATTTGCTGACCGATTCTTTCGCCCTTACACAGGGCTCTGCGATTGGCGTCGCGCTGATCCAGGGGTTCGCACTTCGCTGTCGCTGCGTTCTTCACCCCTGGCTACCTTATGCCACGCCTCCGGCGCTCACCTGTTGGCAACAAACCACGTGGTATCGCCATCAGGATGGTTACGTGTTGGGAGAAAGGACGTAAACAAACCACCAGACTTTCAAACTCTTCGTGCGTCTATTGTTGAATCCTTCTCATCTTTAACGCCCAGGCTGCTTGTTTACGAACATTGTCGTCCTGATCGTTGAGGGCCACCTTGAGTGGTTCCAGCGCCCGACCGTCACCTTTCAAACCAAGTGCCCATGCTGCTTGTGAGCGAACATGCGCATCATTATCACGCAACGCC
>Ga0068859_100008266_pt1 | contig 10551 bp, 17 predicted proteins | sample KBSSwiS22_FD_66585 | JGI IMG/M metagenome (GOLD analysis project Ga0068859, IMG submission 66585) | Switchgrass rhizosphere microbial communities from Kellogg Biological Station, Michigan, USA - KBS Switchgrass S2-2 | ecosystem: Host-associated > Plants > Roots > Rhizosphere > Soil ... | reverse complement strand
TGGAACTGGAAAAGACCACCTTCCCATCGGCCATGTGGCCTTCGAAGTATGATGATCGAAGAGACCGTACTCGTTCTTCATTGCAGTCATACTGTATGTAACTCCTGAACGACAGGAACGACGACTGCTCAGACAACTTGGTCACAGTGGAGGAATCGTACAAGATCCACATCTCCACCAACCCACTCTGCTTGTCGATACGATGGGTAGTGGGATCAATATAGACCGTGACCTTATCTGACCCAGTGATTTCCTCCCATTCCGCCTGGGCAAGTCCCACACTATAGTTCAGGACAAGCAGGACTAGGACGATTCGCCGAATGAACATGTGCCTCTCTCACGTCTACCGATGAGGAGTGATTGTAGGGGGAAAGACGAAGATTCACAAACCGATCACTGGGAACTATTTCTTTTGACACTTAGTGTCGCACCGGCTAATGCCCCTGGGGGCTGTGACTAGGCCACAAAGTAATTGTGCATGCTGGCAATGTCATGAATACAGTGGAGTCCCCTAGTTGTTCAGCCCGGCAGTAAGACCATCCTTAGCTACCTCGCTCCAGACGGCCTCCCCTATCGCGTCCGTTTTCTCCATTCCCACGGCGGTATATGACTCTGACTCCCCCATAAGCCCTGCTTTGCTTCTAGTGCCTGCTGTTCGAGCCGCGCTAATTCTGGGTTCCTCGGGGCATTTATTCGATACCACCAACACCAGCCGTTTTTGACCAGCGTGTGGTTCACGTGGGTCCCATCGGGCAGGCGTACCTCGGCCAGGGTCCGCCCTGACCTATCGTGGCCGTGCGTCTGGATGAGAACTTCTTTCCCCAATACCATCTCGGACGTGGCCTGCTTGGCTTGATGGCCATACTGCTGACCTTTCTCTGGACAGTCGATGCCACTCAGACGGATCCATTCGGGGTGTCGGCGGTGGAGGACTTCGATCGTATCACCGTCAAGCACGGAGACAACGAGGGCGGAAAAATCGATGGCCCTAATTTCAGAAGGTAACAGTAGGCAGGCCATCAACAACAGTATGGTTCTGCGAGGCATCATCTACATAATATGGAGTGTTCTACTTCTCCCGATGTTTACCGTCCCCTTCGGCCTTCTGTCTGGCTACACCGATGGCGACTTAATCTTACGGACAATTTCCTGCCACTCGATATCCCGCTTCTTCCGCAGCAACCGCACTATTAAACGCTACTCGACCATGATTTCGAACAAGTCCGAGCGAATTTACCCTACCATTACCCTGGCCATTTCCTTAGCTATCTGGGGATATAGCAAGCACGACGCACGCCCGCCTTCCGCATGCCAACCAATGATAACGTCAGGGGAAAATTGAACAACGGAAAGCCGACTCCCATGACCGCAAAGAAGGAGCATCGCGTAAGAACACATTGGCAAGTGTGAGTGGTCGAACGCTGTTGACTAACCGAGGTTGTATGGAAAGCCCTGCGGGGCTCCGTTCCTTGAACATTTACAGGATGGAGTTCTACGGGCATGGAGACAGCATTCCCGTGAAATCTTTCCGGACTACTCACGTACTTGATCTAACCTATGATTATATTTCGTTAAATTTCCGCCTTGCTCTTCCCGTACTTAGGTAGAGGTTGTTTTCCAGAATTGTATAGAAATAGCATGCTACTTGCGATCGCGGACCATGCGAGGGGCTCTGCGAGCTCCAAATTTGAACATTCTCGGCAACTATCAACCCAAATTACGTGATGGAAGATGACCAAACTCAAGAGTAATTCGAAACCGCTCATCTGGTTAATGGGATTACTACTGGCTGGTTTTGTAGCCGGATGCGGTGGTGATGGCGGCGGCGGTACGCAAACCGGAACGGCGAGCGTTTCGGTGACCGATGCACCAGCCTGCGGCTTCGATGAGGTAAATGTCACCGTGACGAAAGTGCGGGTGCATCAAAGCGACCATGCTTCCGAGAACGCCGCAGGCTGGACCGATATCACCCTCACCCCTCCCCGGAAAATCAATCTGCTCGAACTCAACGATCCGACGCAACCCAATTTTGCGCTCGACCGTTTGGGAGAGACCCCGCTGGCCGCCGGCCATTATACGCAACTGCGCCTGGTGTTGGACCGTAACACTGGTCCGTCATTAGCCAATTCGGTTTTCCTGGAAAATACCACTACTGAAATTGCGCTCGATACGCCTAGTGCCGTGCACAGCGGCATAAAGTTGATCCACCAGTTCAATGTGGATTCAGGGCAACGAGTCGATCTGTTGCTGGACTTTGACGCCTGCAAATCCATTGTGAAGACGGGAAATGGCAGGTACAAACTGCAGCCTGTGATCCAAGTCATCCCCTTTGCACTGAATGGAATCCGGGGCTTTGTCGATAAAAATAGCTTCGCGAATCAATCCCTGGTGGGAAAACATGTTGTAGCATCAGCCCAATTCAGTGGTGAAGTTATACGTGCTGCGGTCGTGAATACGGCTACCGGAGAATTCTTCCTTGCGCATCTGGATCCAGCGAAGGATTACGACGTCGTGATTACTGCAGACGATCATGCGACAGCGGTCATTGCCGCAGTTCCCGTTGACCCGGCTCCTACCATCACGACGATTAGCACCAGCGTAGTTCCGTTTACCTTGCCATCCTCCACTTCTCAGAGCATCGCCGGCATGGTGACGTTGGATCCAGCCGACGATGGTGGCACCGTCATTGTGGCTGCAAAGCAATCACTTTCAGGTGGACCGACTGTGACGGTAAAATCAGCAGTTGCCACTGTTTTTGACGCTGCTCTGCCAATCGGTGACTATGGATACAATCTGACGCTATCCACTGGAGCGCCTGCGCTCGCAGCATACGGCCCACTGCCTATTACACCTACCGACGCCGCGCAATCTGGGGTAGCACAAATCTATACCGTTCAGGGTTCTGCCCAAGTTGTCACGACGACGAGCACGACGGGATACGCCACCCAGACTCCACTGCCTTCAGCAAAGGATATTACTATTGTTGCCAATCAAACCCAGGATTTCACTCTGAGTTCCCCCTAACCCTGTAAAGCCATCGGCTCCTGACAGCAGGGGAACGGAACTCGTTTGCAGCCCACGATGGGTGCTTGGTGGGACTGCCGACTAGCGAGTCCCCTCGAAATCAGGGATTGCTAAGTCCTATACAATGGCGAACCTATCATGGTGTGCACTTGCCAAGGCACTCTCGTCCCAAGTTTTCTTAGTTAGTCAGAGCGTCGGCCAGCACGTTCGGATTTTAATTGAAAGAACACCGCATCGATCAGCTCTGGCAGGCTAAATGGCTTCCTCAGCGTCGCGTGGGCGCCCAACTCCATCGCGACATCGAGATAGTCCATCTTTCCGGTTCCTCCAGAGATCACAAGGAGCTTACTGGCTGGTCGTTTCTTGCAAAGCAAAGGGATCAGTTCCAATCCGTCCATCTCTGGCATGAAGATATCCACGATACAGAGATCCACGTCCTCCTGCTCTAAGAGGCGCAGGCCCTGTTTTCCATTGTTGGCACTCAAGACTCGGTATCCCACGCGTTCGAGTGCAACTCGATAACGCCGTTGGATAGGTTCCTCATCATCAATGACCAGAATGGTCGCCTGGTATGTGCCTTCCTTCTTGGGAGACAAGGGAATATCTCCTTCACCATAACCCGGTATACGTAAGAATACGCAATCCATATGCCGAGCGGGCAGATCACCGAGAGTTGGAAAATCATGTAGTTCAGCAATGCACTCGGCGTATTGGATTCGCATGTGTAGGAGGACAGATACATCAATGAGAGCTAAATCACCCATTATGGGCCTGTAGCAGATGAGGGACGACGACTGGCGGTCGGCCACCACTGGCAGACTTCCAGGTGGGAATGAAGCTGTCGAAGCTACCGGTTTAGGCAGATCCATACACATGTGCTTCGACGCCTGTAGACGACGTCATCCTACACATTTGCACGAATCGCGACTCCCACCATATGGGGAGCCCAGGCCTTGTCCTTGCTTTTCAGCACAGTACATCTTCACACGGAGTGGAGGATTTCATGGACACGACCAAGTCGGCGCGTGAGCATTATGAGCACGGCCGGACGCTGAGGCAGAAGAAAATGTATGACCAGGCGCTGGAAGCCTTGCACCAGGCGGCACACCATCCCAACTACACCGGACCAGCGCAGATCCAGGTGGGATTGTGTTTGCGAGCCATGGGACGTCATGAGGAGGCGGTCACGGCATTGCGGGAGGCACTCAATTCCCCGAGTCTGTCACAAGAGGAGTACACGCACGTACTCTATCTCCTGGGGCAGTATTTAGAGTCATTGGGCCCGTCTGCCGAAGCCATTGAAGCCTATAACTGGGTCCGGCAGGAAGAGCCAGGATTCCGGGATGTCGAGATCAGAATTAAGAAACTGTGCGGTGCAGGCACCCAAACCGTGGACCTGCTCCAACTCGGGCGTTCGTTTATTGGCAAACTCGCCAGGAGTGCGGGCTCGATCCGAACCCTCCCCTCTTCAGGGAGTAATTCATGATCCTTGGCTAGGAGCGTCATCATGAAGACGTTCGTAAACAGGCGGTTTGCCCCCCGGATCTATTCACAGTTTCCTGTGCCAATCTCGATCATCTATCGGGGCCAAAAGTCGGCTGGCGAAGGGATTGTGCAGGAGTTATCCCGCGTGGGGTGTCGGATCCTCGGCAGCAATGATTCCATGGTCGTGGGTAAGACTTTGAGCGTGCAGCTCTCGCTCCCGACTTCCGAGCGGTCGCTACTCATTGAGCAGGCAATCGTGCAAAGGGTCAAAGGGTTGGAGTTTGGAGTGGCCTTTGAACACCTTCGCCAAAGAGAGGCAGAGCGACTGGGGCATCTGCTCGACGCGCTCTGTGGTACTGGAATCTATAGCAGGATTGAGGCAAAGTATAAAGTCCTGAAAAGTGATGCTACTGGGAATAGAGACGAGACGACACGGTATGGGGAGGGTATCATGGAATCAGCAAAGGAAGTGTCAGTCTGGAACATTCGCGGATGTCTTCTATCTTCCCTCGATTTTGCGGAAGATTTATCACACAACCAACCTGAACATGCCGCTGCGGTCAGCAGTTTCACGCAGGACGTTCGGAGGATCAAAAAGGAGTTAATGCGTTCCTTCGAGAAGGGTGCCGCCCCTTCATCGCTACACGACATCATGACCGCGCTGACGGGCGCGAAGACATTGGCTTCGATTATGGCAGAGCATGATCCTGAAAAGAATGAGCTTCTCACTGGGTTCGTGGAGAGTCTGAAGTACGCACAGGAGGAGTTTATTCAGAAGGTGCAGCCAGACAAGGGGCAACAGGCATGAACATCAATGGGAAAAATTGGCGACGCGGCGGGATATTGAGTGGCGGGGAATTGTCCGATCCATCCACGTATTCGAAGCTATTCTCATCGTACACGGTTTTGCCCCCACCGAGCGAGTACCTGGAGAGACTCTAAGCGGGCCCACCAGATGGCGCTGGTGTTCAGGGGCAATTGACGAAAGGGCTGCGCAAGCCTGGTGTTTCTGGCCTTCTTGCCAAAGTGTTTCGGCCTGGAGTATTTGGGGATAACGCAAGTGGTGGCAGTTCTGGAAATAGCCATTCTTTGCGATCTGCATTGCAGCAAATCGAGGAAGCCTACTTGCAGGGGTCTATGCCCACACTTCTCACGATCCTCCTGATGCTCAGGCCTATTAGTTCTGCCCTGGCCAACTTCATCGGCCCCGTTGTCTCTGTCCTCGATGGTGACACGATCGAGGTCCTACACAATACCCACCCTGAGCGTGTCCGCCTCAGCGACATTGATTGCCCTGAAAAAGGCCAAGCCTACGGCAAGCGAGCGAAGCAAGCCGCCTCGGCCTTTGTCTTCGGGAAGGAGGTCACCCTTCAGACTTACGGCAAGGACAAGTATGGGCGGACACTAACTGACGCGGCGCTGGGTTCCATGGATGGCACGCAAGCCCAGAATTGGAGGTATCTCCATGGGAGGAGAGCACCTTGGATTCCCGACCAAACGTATTCGCTGTCCTGTCCACGGTAGTGTTCATGTTCATTATCACGGCCTGCCAGTCCACAACCGAGAAAACGGTCGACCAGACGCTTAGTGATGCCTCGATCTCGACAGCCGTGCAGGCCAAGTTGACGAGTGACCGTGTCTCGCAATTCCTCCACGTCAACGTGACTACTGAACGTGGGATTGTGACTCTGAGCGGCATGGTGGCAACTAAGGCACAGCGTGGTCAGGCTGAACGGCTCGCTCGACAAGTAAAGGGCGTGCTAAAAGTAAAGAATATTCTGCAGATCAAGAATCATCCCACCGCTGCTGGCAAACCGGTCCCGCCGAATCACCTTCCTGACACAAAAGGCCCCCCCTGCAAGGGGTGCGGACCATTCAAGGGGAAGTCGTACGAGTGGATGGGGAGAACTATATTGTGAAGAGCGACGATGGGCGGGAAGTACAGTTCCAAGCAGACATGATGACCCGGCGCCTCGAAACCATTCAATCCGGAGATCGGATCGAAGCCGACGTCGACGATGACAATTATGCGGCTTTACTGCTGCTCTCACAAAGACCAAATACTCCGGGCAAATAGACGAGAGACGCTAACCATCACAGTCTAACTTGATAGTAACCGGACTGGCCAATCACGAAATCAGAGCTATGGCAGTCAGTCGCGAATGGTGAGCCATCGTGAACGAGATCGACTCATCGCGCATGACAACGTGAAGGATCAGAACAGGCACGGCCCAGTAGGCCACGGGGACAGGTTAATGAAGCATTGAATGAAACGAAGGGGGCCCGCCTGTGAGACTGACCCCCTGGAGGGATTATACGTCGAAATTTCTGATCCGCTCCTTATACTTGCTCCTCTTGATCCTGCAAGAACATGTCCTCAGATTCGATCTCGAATTCGACTGCCTTTGTGGCAGATAAACTCTCTCGCACATACGTTCTTATCTGAAGAGGGAAACTCAGGGTGTCTTGTGCAGCATCTGAGTCTTTAACGGCCCTTTTGGAATCGCGGAGGGACCGAAGACGGCGGTAATGGCTGTCGCGCTGCCGAGGTAGCGTGCGGAAGAAGCCGCCAAGTAGTGCGTCTTCCTCGCGCCGACGAGCAGAGTACGCGGAGACTTGCACGTCCCGAGACAGGCACTCTCGCCCAAAGGTGATTAGATGATGTCCGACCATCGCAATCTGGAAGACCGATTCGACATTACCCTGGCGCAATTCTCGCCAGGTCATTTTCCAGAGTTCTCTCCGGTAATCGCTACAGATGCCGACCCGCCATGCGGTCCGCCCGAAGACTGCGCGTCGCACATTGGAACTCTCCTAGGTGCACCCACCAAACGATTTCGCCGCAATCTGGGCACTCTTATCAATCTGGGTGGGAAAGCGCTCGACCAAAACCTCGAACAATTGCGGATCATGGTCACGGTCAGAGAGCGAGACAGTAGCGCCTTACGTTCGTATGTCGCCCGATTCCGCTAACTGGCCTTCTAGGCGGCTTGCGGCAACTCGGCAGCCTATAGTAGGCTGAAGCCGTACCTCTGGCATGACTCGGAGGGGCTGATGGAGCCGATTTGCCGCCAGTTGATGGCTGGTTTGATCGTGGTCACGATAGGATATTTAATCGGGTGTTCGGGAACCGAACAGGACTCCCAGCTTCCTACCAACACCAGTGCGACACTGCAAACCGTCACAACGAATCTCGCTTTTCCGGTGTTTATGACCGTTGCTCCGGACGACATCACCAATGTGCGTCTTTTCATTGTCGAAAAGGAAGGTCTCATTCGGATTTTCAACACGAACAAATCATCCCTCAATCCAGACCCTTTTCTTAATCTCATCGGACTGGTCTCCTCAATGGCAGAAGAGCGGGGCCTTCTGGGTATGGCTTTTGACCCCGGTTACACTACGAATGGTCAGTTCTATGTCTTCTACACCACCAAGCAGAACAGCACCAGTCAGAACGGCGATCTTGTGATCGCTCGGTATGTGCGAGGAGTGACTTCAGACTTTGCCAATCTAGGCTCCGCAGTGATTCTACTCACCATTCAACGTGATCCAAACTTATCAAACAACAATGGGGGGATGCTTGCGTTTGGTACGGATGGCTGTCTCTATGCCGGCGTCGGTGATGGAGGGGGTATCGGCGACCCGAACAACAATGGGCAGACTGTGAGCAATAGGCTCGGAAAACTCTTGCGTATCAATCCCGCAATCGGTGGACCCTGTGTCACGGGTTTCCCTCCAAACCCGTTCACAGGCCTAGGCGCCCCCGAAGTCTGGAGCCTCGGGCTCCACAACCCCTGGCGGTTCTCCTTCGATCGGGTAACACAAGATCTGTATATCGGGGATGTCGGGGAAAGGGCAAGGGAAGAAATAAATGTCTCCCTCGCCCCGAACGCAGGGCGAGCGCTTAACTATGGCTGGCGATTCATGGAAGGGTTTCTCTGCTTCAATCCCTCTTCCAATTGCAATTCTTTCAACAATCTTACTTTGCCAGTACTCGACTATCCTCATGCTGACGGAGCTTGTGCGGTGACGGGCGGGTATGTCTATAGAGGGTCCGCAATGCCGGCGCTGCAAGGCACTTATTTCTATGGAGACTTTTGCGCAGGCTTTGTCAGGAGCTTCCGTCATCAGGATGGACAAGCCACACAACGGACAGAATGGCCGTTACTCAATCCTCCAGGAGGCTCGATAACCAGCTTTGGTGAGGATAATGACGGTGAACTCTACGTCATGACCAGTGGAGGCGGCCTGTTCAAAGTCGTTCCCAATTGACCAACGCGCGATAGCGCTCGGCAGCCCGAGGAAGCAAGGCGGCAACTCGCTCCCACGAAAGATGGCTACCTGGAGGCAGTGCTCACCGGACGCTATGAAGGGGTCTTAAAACTGGCGGTTGGGACAAAGTTAAATAATGTGGTTGCGGGGGAGCGATTAGGAGTTATCCCGCCTGAAAAGACGCGCTGAAGGGATATATCGCACGGCATGCTCAGATCATTAAACCTCCCAAAGATCGTATAACCGGTCACAGGGGACGGGCATCCTGAGCTGCACCATCTTCGACAAGATTTGAAAAACTATCAATCAATCTTTATCAAAAGGGAAGCCTGTGAGGGGTGGGAAACGAATCGGTTCGGGGCGAAAAAAGGGGGTGCCAAATAAACGCACCACTGCATTGTTGGACGCCGTTGCCCAGGGCGGGTAGATGCCACTTCAACACATGCTGGACCGGATGCGCGATCCGCTGGAGGATCCTAAAATCAGAGCCCAGATGGCGGTTGCCGCCGCCCCCTACTGTCACCCTCGGATCGCCAGTGTCGAACTCACCGGCAAGAACGGGGGGCCGATTCAGCAACAGATCGTGGCGCTCCTCGTCGATGGGACGGAGGCCACCTCCGAGGAAGTGTGAAAGGAAATATCCCTTTACCGTGTCCCCTGTGGGGCCCACCATGCCCTGGTGGGCGAGATCGGGCGAAAGACCGAAGGCGACGGTTCGGGTTCCAGACCGATCCACCTTTCCTGTTCGGGAAGATACGTTCTTTCCGGCGCTGTCGAGATCTCCGAGGCCTTCTTGCGCCGGCTCATGATTGTGCTGAGAGTCCCCTTGCGGACGTATTTCATACGGCTCCTCCAATTAGCATCGCTACAACTGCCGATGGGTTGGGCGGCGGACTATCTGTATCCTAACGAGACGCAGGCAATTTTAGGCGAGATCAGAACCCGCGAGGCTCTGGAATCAATTCAGATGCAGCGGAAAAACCGCAGGCATTTTCGTTTCATCGAAAACGACCGGAGCCGTTCGCTCGTCGACTGCCCTGAGTAATGCCAGCCTATGCGCGGACGGGGTGTTGACGTGCACGCACGCCTTTGTAGGGGGGGCCGCTGCCGAGGAGCTCTTCGAGGAGACGATGCAGTTGATCGGCTTCCTGAGCTTGAAGTCGCTTAAAGGCCAGACCAAACTCCCACCCCTTCACCCACTTCACGGTCGCCTGTTCAATGATGAGCTGTTTCTTGGAGATCGGGAGCGAGAGCTGCACCCTCAACGTCTCCCCTGCGACCACAGGATCATTGCCAAGAATCCGGCATCCCACCCGGGATAGCTCCTGCACAATCCCTTGACCGGCTGAGTGTTGGCCCCGATAGATCATGGTGATTTGCACGGGGAAGCGTGATGAGACCCGGACCGCAAACCGTGTATTCTGTTTCTTCATGGTGATGACCCCATGACAGCTGAGGCGCCTGTCTGAAGCATAGCATGGGGGGGGTGAAATACAAGGAAACATTCACCTTTAAGAGCAATCATAGGTCCCCGTCCTAAGTCGTCCAGCATCCTTCAAAAGAGACCCTCGTCCCCCCTTCTGGGTATCTAGGCAGGTTGGAGACCTCGTGAGATAAGCGAATACAGACGGACGGCACTCACTTCAAGCCAACGTCTAACGGCGTCAGTCTCAAATTATTTATTATCTATAACGGAGGTGTCAGATGGTGAAGCACGTTGTTCGGTTCATGCGGGAAGAGGAAGGGGCGACGGCAGTGGAGTATGGCCTG
>Ga0068859_100008265_pt1 | contig 10551 bp, 10 predicted proteins | sample KBSSwiS22_FD_66585 | JGI IMG/M metagenome (GOLD analysis project Ga0068859, IMG submission 66585) | Switchgrass rhizosphere microbial communities from Kellogg Biological Station, Michigan, USA - KBS Switchgrass S2-2 | ecosystem: Host-associated > Plants > Roots > Rhizosphere > Soil ... | reverse complement strand
TGCGACATCCATTTGAACCAGCGGTTCCAGAACATGCTTTACCCGTCTCTCGCTTGCCTGTTGGAAACCGGTCCGCCCACCAAGCCGGTCCGATTCACGATTCTTTATCCAAGTCCTTGTGAAAGCAGCCTTAATCCCTTTGCAGATTCAGTGCTTCGCAGGGTCCTTCGGATTGGGCTACGAAGGTTAACATGTCAATAAGAAGGCTGCCGTCCGAACTCATCAATCGCATTGCCGCCGGCGAGGTCGTCGAGCGGCCGGCAAGTGCCTTGAAAGAGTTGGTAGAAAATTCACTGGACGCCAGTGCGAAGTCGGTCGCGATTCGGCTGTCGGCGGGTGGCCTGGACCTTGTGGAAGTGGTCGACGACGGCAGCGGAATGAGCGCGCCGGACATGAGGCTGGCATTGGAACGCCACGCGACCTCGAAGCTGCCCGACGATGTCATCGAAAATGTGGTGAGCTTCGGCTTTCGCGGCGAGGCCCTGCCGTCGATCGCCAGCGTCGCCCGGCTAACCCTGGAGAGCCGCGAACGCGGTTCCGATGGCTGGCGGATCGTGATCGATCATGGCGAATTGCTGGGGGAGGGGCTGGCCGCGCTTCCGCCCGGCACGCGCGTGCGGGTCGAAGGACTGTTCGACAAGGTCCCGGCTCGCCGCAAGTTCCTGCGCTCGCCGCGGGCCGAATATGCCGCATGTCTCGACGTGGTGAAGAGGCTGGCGATGGCCCGCCCGGATGTCGCCTTCAGCGTCGATCACGACGGCCGGCGAAACCTTTCTGTCCAGCCTTCCGACGGACCAACCCGTGTCGCCGCGCTACTGAGCCATGAGCTCGACCGCCACGGAATCGGAATCGATTGCGTCCGTGAAGGATTGAGGCTGACTGGCGTCGTCAGCCTTCCAACCTTCAACCGCGGTATGGCCGACCAGCAATATCTGTTCGTCAATTCTCGTCCGGTGAAGGACCGGTTGCTGGTCGGGGCGCTTAGGGCCGCTTATCGCGATCTGCTCGCCCGCGATCGCCACCCTGTGGCGGCATTGTTCGTCGAGGTTCCGACGAGCGAAGTCGACATTAACGTCCACCCAGCAAAGACCGAAGTGCGGTTCCGCGATCCGGCGGCCGTCAGGGGCTTGATCGTCGGCGGCCTGAAGGCTGCGCTCGACGAAGCCGGTCATCGCAGCGCAGCTCGCGAACAATTCGCCCGGCCAGCCGCCTGGCGAGTCGAGCCGGTCGGCGTCGTGCAACCGGAGACTCAGTCGAATGCCATTGCTTCCTTGTTCGACCAGTCGGCGGCGGCGCCTGCGGCACTGATGGATCGCCCTGTTGCCTTTGCCGCGCCGATGGGGAGGGCGGAGCAGGCCAGCCCAATTCCGCACGAGCAGGCCCAATACCCCCTCGGCGTCGCCCGGGGGCAGGTGGCAGCAACCTATATCGTCGCCGAAGCGGAGGACGGGCTGGTGATCGTCGACCAGCATGCTGCCCATGAACGGCTGGTGCTCGAGCGGATGCGCAAGGCCTCGAACGGTGGTGAAGTCGCTCGCCAGGCGTTGCTAATCCCCGACGTGGTCGAGCTTGACGAACCCGCTTGCGACCGGCTGGAGGGGGCGATCCCAGATCTTGCCGCGCTGGGCCTTGAAATCGAACGGTTCGGGCCGGCCGCCATGCTCGTCCGGGCAACTCCGGCGCCGCTGGGCAAGACGGATGTGGCCGCTCTCCTCGCCGACCTGGCGGCGGAGCTGGCCGAGCTCGGCACCGCGCTAAGCCTGCGCGAAAAGCTCGATCATGTTGCGGCCACCATGGCCTGCCATGGGTCGGTTCGCGCCGGGCGCATCCTGTCGGTCGCGGAGATGAATGCCCTCCTGCGGGAGATGGAGGTCACGCCGCACAGCGGGCAGTGCAACCATGGCCGCCCGACCTGGGTGAAGCTGGCTCATGGCGACATCGAAAAGCTGTTTGGCCGTAAATAAGCCGCCCAAATCTATGCGACCCGCGTGATATTCGGCCCATCGCAAAATTTTTTCGAACCACCCAAGCTTTTGACTTTGCGAAGGAACTCCCGCGCTCACGATGACTTGGGCAGGTCTCGTTCATTGAAGGGACAAGTGAAGCGCCCAAATGAGCGAACGGGGTTGCCGGGTCCAATCGGCATTAACAGGTAATGGCGGATTTGCTCGCGTTTCGGGTGATTCCGACATGGTGCCCGCTCGTCCCTTCGTCCTGAAGGGATGCCAATCAATGGAGTATTGTTGTGAAAAAGATTCTTCTTGCGACGGCCGCTACGGCCGCAGTTCTCGGCGCGACGCCTGCGCTTGCCCAGACGGCCTCGGCCGCTCCGGTCGGCCCGCGGGTCGAGGCGGTGGTCGGCTATGACCGGGTCAAGGCGCTCGGTGAAAAGGACGGCGGTGCGCTGCTCGGTATCGGGGCGGGCTATGATTTTGCGGTCGGCAGTGGCGTTTCGCTCGGCGCCGACATCGAAGCCACGGAGTCGACCCAGAAGGAAAGCGCCGGCGGAGCCTCGGTGAAGGCCGGTCGCGACCTCTACGCCGGCGGCCGCGTCAGCTTCGCGGTCAGCCCCTCGGCCAATATCTACGTCAAGGGCGGCTACACGAACGCCCGTTTCAAGGCGGATGACGGTGTCGACAGCTTCGCCGAGAATTTCGACGGTTATCGCCTCGGCGCGGGCGGCCAGCTGGCGATCAGCGGCAAGGCCTATGTCGGCGGCGAATACCGCTATTCCAACTACGAGCATGGCCTGGCTCGCAACCAAGTTGCATTGACGCTCGGCACCCGCTTCTAAGCGGAAAGCAATCGGAAGGGGCGCCTGGGGAACCGGGCGTCCCTTTTTTGCGGATTTTTCGAGCAACTGCTGCTAGGCTAATGGGCCTTCCCCACCGGGAGATCGACCATGAGCGAATATGACAAAAGCTATTTCGCGCGTCGCGCTGCCGAGGAAGCCGAGCTGGCATTGAGCGCCGAGGATCCGGACGCCGCAGAGACCCATCGCCGGCTGCAGCGCGCCTATATCGAGCGTGCCTCGATCGGCGAGCGGGTAGGCGAAACTGCCGACATCATCGGCTAGTCGAGCAATTTCTTCCTTGCCTGTTCGACCGGCAGGCTGCGCGCCTGCGCCCTTGCGTCGCGCAGCCGCGGGTAGCCGGTCGCTTCCTCGTCTTTCAGCACATCGGTAAACCGCCCCGCGCGAATTTCCTCCAGCACCGCCTTCATTCGCTCCCTGACGCTTTCGTCGATGATGCGGGATCCGCCGAGTACGGCGCCAAGCTCCGCCGTATTGCTGATAGCCTCGCGCATCCCGGCAATGCCGCGCGCCTCGATCAGTTGGGCGATCAGCTTCAGTTCGCCGACGCATTCCATGTAGGCGACTTCCTCGCTCACCCCCGCCTCGACCAGCGTATCGAAGCCGGCGATGAGGATTTGCGGCACCGCACCCCACACGACGGCTTGCTCGTTGAACAAATCGGCCTCGCATTCCTCGGCGAAGGTTGAGCGAAGGATCGCGGCCCGACCGCAGCCCAGCGCGCGGCCATAAGCCAGGGCAATCGCCTCGGCCTGGCCGCTGGCATCCCGGGAAAACCCTGAGAGGGCCACCATGCCCTTGCCTTCAAGGTATAGGGACCGCAGCGCGGTTCCCGGCCCCTTGGGCGCAAGCATGAACACATCGAGGTCCGCGCGTGGAGTGATGAAGCCGAAGCGGATGGCGAGTCCGTGGCTGAACCCGAGTGCGGCGCCGGCACGGATATTCGGCTCGATTTCGCGATAGATTGCCGCCAGCACCTCGTCGGGAGCGAGCAGCATGACGATATCTGCGGACCCTGAAGCTTCCGCCAGCGATGCCGTGGCAATTCCTTCGCCATGCGCCCGGGCCAGGCTCGGAGAACCATCGCGCAAGCCGACCACCACGTCGATTCCGCTGTCCTTGAGGTTCAGCGCCTGGGCGCGGCCCTGGTTGCCGTAGCCGATGATCGCCACCCGCTTGCCCTCGAGCGGCGTGGGATCGATGTCAGCATCGCGGATCGCGTCCATCTGGCTTGGCTAGCCCGCCGCGCCGAGCAGCGCCAGCGCGCGTTGGATCGCATCGCCCTCAAGCGGCTCATGGAATCGCGGCCAGTCGGGCGGCGGTTGGTGGGCGAACCAGGTATATTGCCGCTTGGCGTAACGTCGCGTCGCCTGCTGGCCGGCGGCGATTGCCTGGTCGAGCGACCATTCTCCCCGAAGATGCGCGCCAAGCTCCCGCATTCCGATCGCCCGCATGACAGGAAGGTTGGGATCGAGTTGGCGCGCCAGCAACGCCGCAACTTCCGCCAGCGCGCCTTGCTCGACCATGGTAGCAAACCGCCGGTCGCAGCGGTCATACAGCCAGGGGCGGGGAGGGAGCAGTACCAGGGCGGTCAGCTCTAATTCCCCGCCTATTCCGCCTTCGCGATGCTCCTGCCATTCGGCGAGCGTCTTGCCGGTCGATTTCACCACTTCCAGCGCCCGCGCGATCCTGGTCGTGTCGCCGGGATTGAGCGTGGTCGCCGCAACCGGATCGAGCGGCATCAGCTCGGCAAGATTTTCGGCGACGCCATTGCCGCGCACTCGCGCGCGTATTTCCGGATCGATCGGCGGGATCGGCGCGATGCCGTCCAGCAACGTCCTGAGATATAGGCCCGTGCCCCCGACGAGGATTGGTAGCCGATTTTCTCCATGCAGCCGGGAAATCTCGGCCTTTGCCAATTCGGCCCAATCGGCCGCCGAGCAAGGCTGCGTTCCTCCAAGTACCCCGTATAGCCGATGCGCCGCCCGCGCTTGGTCCGCTTCAGACGGTGCCGCCGACAGGATCGGCAGGTCGCGATAGACTTGCGCGCTGTCGGCATTGACGATCGCCCCGCCGGTCGCCTCGGCCAGGCGAAGCGCCAGCTCCGACTTGCCGCCAGCGGTCGGACCGGCAATGAGGGCGACAGGAGGGCGCATCATTTTGGCCATTGCGACGCTGATAGCAGCCGGACGGCTCGACGAAAGACTGCTGGCAGCGGCGCTCGCACGGCTTCCCGGTGCGCACCTGCTGCGGTGGATCGATCAGGGCGACGCCGCAGACATCGAGTGCGAAGCCGAGTTGGCCGCGATCCGCGGTGCCTATGAGGGCTGGGAAGCTGTCGATGTCATCGCCCACCCGCCGGGCCCGCGCGAGAAGCGACTGCTCGTCGCCGACATGGATTCGACCATGATCGGGCAGGAGTGCATCGACGAGCTGGCCGACTATGCCGGCTTCAAGCCAGAGGTTGCGGCGATCACCGAGCGAGCGATGCGTGGCGAGCTCGATTTCGCCACCGCGCTCGAGGAGCGGGTCGCCCTGCTCGATGGACTGGACGAAGCCGTTATCCTGCAGTGTCTGGCTGAGCGGATCCGACCCAATCCCGGTGCGGCCATATTGGTTCGGACCATGCGCGCCCGAGGCGCCGAGACCATCCTGGTTTCCGGCGGCTTTACGGCCTTCGTCGCACCGATCGCCGAGCAGATCGGGTTCGACCGGTTTGAGGCCAATATTCTTGGCACCCGTGACGGCAGGCTGACCGGCGCGACCGAGGGCCGCGTGGTGGATTCCCGAGTCAAACATGACGTGCTGGTCGAAGCGCGATCCCGCCTGGGACTTTCGTATGAGGACACGCTGGCGATTGGCGACGGCGCGAACGACATCCCAATGGTCAGGGAAGCGGGCCTGGGCATTGCTTATCGCGCCAAGCCGGCGCTTGCACTGGTAGCCGGCGCTCGGCTCGATCACCATGGGCTCGACGCCCTGCTCTGGGCGCAGGGCATCCCCCGCGCCGAGTGGGTCGGAGCCTAGGGTCCGCCGACCGGGAAGCAGGGCTGGGGCGCAAGCCTTGCGCACGCCGACGTCGCCGCGGCTCGGCTTTCAAAGGGTCCGACCTGCAATCTGACGACCGCGCCCGCCGGCACATAAAAGGCTTGTCGCCCAGCCAGTTTTCCCGAGAGCTTGCCGAATAGCGCTTCGGCCGATTTGCGCTGGCCAAATGCACCCAGCTGGATGCGCCATTTGCCGCTCGCGGCAACCATTGGCTTGGCGGAGATCGGCGAAGCGGCAACAGGCTTTGCCGGGGCCGGTTTCGGTGCGCCCGGCTTCGGTGCCGCCGGCTTTGCAGTTGCGGTCTTCGCCGGTGGGCTAGGCGCGGCAGGCTTCTTTGCCGCAACCATCGATTGCGCCAGCGCAATGCCTTTCTGCCGCTGATCCAGCGGCATCGCTGCGTCCATATCGGCTAGCGTCGCCTGGGCAGGAGCCAGTCCCTGTGCCGCCGCACGGCTGACATAGGCGTAAGCGGTGACCGGATCGGCCTGGACGCCGTCGCCATTGTAAAGCGCGGTGCCGACGATCAGCAGTGCTCGCGCCTCGCCGGCCTCGGCGGCCGACTTCAGCCAGCGCATTCCCGTCACCCGATTACCGTTCTGGAACAGCAGCAAGCCGAGGGTCGCCTGTGCATCGACATGACCTTTGCGCGCCGCCCGTTCGAGCCAATCCTGCGCCTGGGCCATGTCCAATGGCGCTCCCTTGCCGAGCCGATATGCCTGGCCAAGGTTGAACGCCGCGTCGGGATCGCCTTTTTCCGCCAAAGGGCGCCAGATGGCGACCGCGCCGGCGGTGTCGCCCTTCTGCCACGCCTCGATCCCCGCTTTCACGTTCTGGGCAGCAGCGGGCAGCGCGATCGAAACGAGTGACAGCGCCATCAACAGCTTACGCATAATATTCAAACCTTCGTCCGACCCCGCACTTTACCCTAACCAGCAGCCGAACAGGCAACAAGGTCGGGCCGACATTAACCAGTTTTTAGGGGCTTTGCTGTCAGGTGGCGTCAAATCTTACGTCTATTTGCGCAAGGGGAATGGAATGCGCGTTCTGGCAATGGCATCGCAGAAGGGCGGGTCGGGTAAGACCACTCTGTCCGGTCACCTGGCGGTGCAAGCGCAAATGGCGGGCGCCGGCCCGGTCTGCCTAATCGACATCGATCCGCAAGGCTCGCTCGCCGATTGGTGGAACGAACGGCAGGACGATATGCCCGCTTTTGCACAGACCACCGTCGCGCGGCTCGCGTCCGACCTGGAGGTGCTTCGCCAGCAGGGCTTCCGCCTGGCAGTAATCGATACTCCTCCGGCGATCACCATGGCGATCCAGTCGGTTATCGCGGTGGCCGAGCTGATTGTCATTCCGACCCGGCCGTCGCCCCACGATCTCCGTGCCGTCGGCGCAACGGTCGATCTGTGTGACCGGGCCGGCAAGCCGCTGATTTTCGTCGTCAACGCGGCGACGCCCAAGGCCAAGATCACTTACGAGGCCGCAGTCGCGCTGTCGCAGCACGGCACCGTCGCCCCGGTAACTCTCCACCATCGCACCGATTTCGCTGCTTCGATGATCGACGGCCGCACCGTGATGGAAGTCGATCCCAACGGCCGCTCGGCCCGCGAGGTGACTGAGTTGTGGGATTACATCTCCGATCGCCTCGAAAAGAATTTCCGCCGCACGGTCTTTGCCGCGCCGAACCAGGCGCAGGGCATTTCTGCGGCCAGCCCGCGTCCAGTCGGTGGCTTCGGCCGCCGGGTGATGGGTCAGTAAGGGGTGAGCGCGATGGGTGAACCTAAGGCATTTGCGTCGCTTTCCTCGGGCCTGCTGGCCCGCAAGGGTGCCGCCCGTCCGGCGATGAAGCCCCAGGGCTTTGGCGGAGGTCAGAGTGGCTCAGGGCTTGAGGACCTTGGCTGGAACGACATGGGTTTTGAGCCGCCCAAGCCAGTTGTGGCTCCGCTGCGCGACGAGGATCATGACGCGTTCGGCGAAGAGTTGCCCGATCAGCCGCTGCGCAATCCAATTGCCGCGCTGACTCCGATTGCTTCGCCGGTCCATGACCAGCAGGCCGAGATCGCTGAGCGCTTTGCCGCCCACGATGAGGAAGGGGAGGACGAGAGCGGCGAATATGTCGACGAGACCGCCGAGCTCTATGATCCGGAAGCCGAAGATGCCGAGCCGCTTGAACTGAGCGTCGAGCCGGCGCCTGTGGTCATTCCGCAGCCCGTCGCTGCTCCTGTTCCGGTCCGTTCGCGCCGTCCGCGCGCGGCACCGGGCAGCAAGGGCAAGTCGGCCTTCACGCTGCGGCTCGACCCGACTCGTCATTTGAAGCTGCGCCTAGCCTGTGCGGTCGATGGCCGCTCGGCGCAGCAACTGGTGACCGATGCACTGGATCAGCTGCTGCAGGCGATGCCTGAACTGGAAACGATGGCAGAGAAAGCGCCCCGCAAGAAGAGCGCCTGACTAAGACTAGGACTGGGGGAATTGAAATGACCAAGTCGAACCGTCTGGCGACCGCTCTAACCGCCGCGTCGCTCGTAGCGATTGTCGGTGCCTGCGCCGGACCGGCTGCAAAGCCGCGGAGCGCGTCCATCTTTGGCGGGAAGGTTGATACCGCCAACATTGGCCTTGCCACCAAGGCCCAAATGGCGCTGGCATCCAACGACATCGCCTCGGCGATCCCGCTCGCCGAGCGTGCGGTGGAAAAGAGCCCGCGCGATGCCGGCTTCCGGGCCCTGCTTGGCAACTGCTATTTGGCATCCGGGCGATTCGCTTCGGCCGAGGCCGCTTACCGCGATTCCCTGACCCTTATCGCCGCGCAGCCGCAGGTCGTGCTCAAGCTCGCGCTGGTGGAAATCGCGCAGGGCAAGAACGACGAGGCCAAATATTTGCTGGCCCAGGCCCAGAACATTCTCGATCCAGCCGACGTCGGTCTGGCGCTGGCGCTGGCCGGCGATCCGCAGAGCGCGGTTGCCGTGCTGGAGCCTGCGGCACGCGCGACCGATGCGGATTCGCGCACTCGTCAGAATTTGGCACTTGCCCATGCCCTTGCCGGCAATTGGGAGCAGGCCAAGATCGTCGCGTCCCAGGATATTCCCGGCGACCAGCTCGACGCCCGCATCCAACAGTGGATGGCGCTGGCCAAGCCGGCCAAGACGTCAGACCAGGTTGCAGCCTTTATCGGCATCCAGCCGGTGGCGAGTGATCCCGGCCAGCCGACGCGCCTCGCGTTGAATGACGCAGCGCCCGTCCAACAGGCAGCTGCCGAGCCGATCGGCGAAGTTCCGCAGAACCTGACTTCGACGGTAACGGTTGAGCTTCCGCCGGCTCCGGTGACGGCCGCCGAGCCGGTCGCGGTAGCCGCGGCCGAGCCTGCCGCTGCTCCCGCTATCGTTCCGGCTGCCGTTGCCGAACCGGCCGCAGCGCCAATCGTGCCTGCAGTCGCCGTCAGCGAAGCCCGTCCCGCTCTGTCACCGGCGGCGGTTCGCCTGTCGGAATCGATCGGAACCATCCGCAAGGCATCGGCTCCGCGCTTGGCCAGGGGCAAAAGCCGGGCCGTCGTCCAGATCGGCGCCTATTCGTCGCGTGATCGCATTGCTGCAGCCTGGACCAAGGTTGCCGGCAAGCATGGCTCGCTAAAGAGCTATGTGCCGGTCACCGCTCGCTTTGCCGGCGCCAAGGGCACCGTTTATCGCCTGGCGGTGAAGGGCTTCAACAGCGATCGTGAAGCGGTCAATCTGTGCGCTTCGCTGAAGCGCGCCGGCGCCAACTGTTTCGTCCGCTCGGTGTCGGGTGACGCTCCGGTGCAGTTCGCTTCGCGCTAAGCGTTAGACCCGGCCCAGCCGCTCGGCAGTCAGAAGGTCGAGGCAGGCCATCCTGACCGCAACACCCATCTCGACCTGCCGCACGATCAGCGAGCAGGTCGAATGGTCGGCCAGCGAACCCTCGATTTCGACGCCTCGATTGATAGGGCCTGGATGCATGATCACCGAGTCGGGCGCAGCCTTTGCAAAGCGTGCATCGGTGAGACCGTAGCGAGCCAGATACTCTCCGGGCGCGTCGCCCAGATCCTCTTCCAGCCGCTCGCGCTGGACTCGCAGCATCATCACCACATCCGCGCCCTCGACCGCCTCGTCGATCGAGCCGCCAGCCAGTACGTCGGGCATGAGTGACGGCGGTCCGGCGAAACGCAACTTGGCGCCCAGCCGCTCGAGCAGCTTGCCATTGGATCGCGCTACGCGGCTATGCTTGATATCCCCGCAAATCGTGACCTTGAGGCCTTCGATCCGGCCGAAATGCTGGCGGATGGTAGCCGCGTCGAGCAGCGCCTGGGTCGGATGTTCGCCGACCCCGTCGCCGGCATTGATCACCGGGCAGTCCATGATCGCCGCGACATCCGCCGGAGCGCCGCTGGTGCCGTGCCGGATGACCAACGCATCGGGCCGCATCGCATTCAACGTCCGCGCCGTATCCTCCAGCGTCTCGCCCTTCTTGATCGAGCTATGCTCGACCTGCATCGTCACCACCTGCGCGCCGAGCCGGTTGGCGGCGATTTCAAAGCTCAGCAGCGTGCGGGTCGAGTTCTCGAAAAAGGCATTGACGATGGTCAGCCCATCGAGCCGATGGTCGTTCCGCCGCGGCTGGCGGTTATAGGCGAACCAGCGTTCGCCCTCATCGAGGATGGCCTTGATCTGGGCGTCGCTCAG
>Ga0068859_100008261_pt1 | contig 10554 bp, 8 predicted proteins | sample KBSSwiS22_FD_66585 | JGI IMG/M metagenome (GOLD analysis project Ga0068859, IMG submission 66585) | Switchgrass rhizosphere microbial communities from Kellogg Biological Station, Michigan, USA - KBS Switchgrass S2-2 | ecosystem: Host-associated > Plants > Roots > Rhizosphere > Soil ... | reverse complement strand
CGCGGGCATCCCCATGCGGACCTTGAAGAACTGCTTCCAGGACTTCGCCTTGATCAGTCGCGCGTTCGCGCGCCCGTCCTTGTTGCGGATCGTGCTCGTCACCTTGCCGGTGAAGAGCGTGAGGATCGTCGCCGACTCACCGATCACGACCGGGAGCGTGACCTCCTGGACGATCACGGAGCACTGCGAGGTCGGCAGCCCGTCCGTGAAGCGGTCCACGAAGTCGTCACTCGCGAGCTTGATGTTGCAGACGGCCTCATCGAAGGCGCCGTTGTTCTTCGGCAACTCGATGTCGAGCGTCGGAGTCGAGACGTACTGCCCGGCCCAGTCCTCCGAGCGGTTGGTGTATCGCGCGAAGGACGGCGACGCCGGGTCGCCGTACTGCAAGGTGAGCAGGAGGAAGGATTCCTTCTGCGGACTCGTCAGGGCCTTAACCAAGGTCCACATCCTTTTCTTCGAGAACCTCGATGATCTCGGAGACGCACGTCGCCACGCCGTCCGTGACCCAGGTCTCGACCAGTTCGTCCTTGTTGAAGCGGCTCGTGCGAGCGCGAGCGATCAGGCGCTCGTCGCCCACGGAGAAGGTCACGGGTGCGTCGAGAGTGATCCGCCACACGCCGCCGAGGTCTTCCACGTCGTCGGCGTGCCGGACGATCCGGGTGCCGTCCTCGAGGATCACCCCGACGTACTCGTTCACGGTGATGAACTCGTCGAAGTCTCCGACCGGATCGAAGTCCAGGAACGAGCCGCCGCCGTTGATGGCGAGAAGCTCCCAGTTGTTCTCCTGGTCGATCAGCCAGAACGGGCGCAGCCGGCCCTGGCAGTAGTCGAAGAAGGTCGCGAAGCGCATGAACTCCTCGCGCTCGAACGGCCCGATCTTGTAGGCCGTGAGCAGCCGATGGCGCGCGCCCTGCGGGTCGATGACCGTGCCGCGGCCCTGCGTGAAGTTCCGACCGTCGCGGATGTAGTGGGTCTGGAGCGGCTCGCTCCAGTCGTGCTCGAAGTCGAAGATCGGGATGCCGTAGGCCGACTCGATGTCGCCCGGCAGCGCGATCGACAGCGGCGGCAGCGCGCTCGGGCCGACGACCTCGGTCAGATCCATGTCCACGCGCCCGACGGTCTCGGTGACGAAGCTGATCGCGGACTTCAGGTTGACCTCGGTGTCCATCGTCGGGAAGATCACGGTGTCGGTCTCGCCGATCGCGAAGCTCGTCGGCGAGTCGAGTTCGATGTAGGTGTCCGCCTTGTAGGTCACGCGCCGCATATCCGCGGCGTCGACTCGAGAACGGTCCCGGTTCAGCTTCAGGATCACGATGCGCTGGCCGACGAAGAGCGGCCGCTTCGTGCTGTCGAGGTTGATGGTCGCGCTCGCTCCGCTGCTGCTCGTCGGGAACATCTGATGCTGGTAGAGCGGCGCGACGAGTCGCTCGTTCGGGAAGCGGATCGTGGCGGCGCGCAGGTGGATCATCCACTCCGCGTCGTTCTGGAGCCATGTGAACTTGATCTGCCGGTTCGGCCGGCTCCACAGCGCGCGCCGCTCCTCCGCCAGCGTGTCCTGTGCCTGCACCACGTCGGTCATGTACGAGGTCGTCATGGTCACTACGTTCGACCAGTTGTGGACGAAGAAATCGAAGCCGCTCGGATCATCGAGCGGGATCGGTGCCGCCGGCCCGCGCTGCGCGAGGATCTCGCCGTAGAGGGCCGCGACGTTGATGTCTGCCACAGGATTCGTCTCGCTGTTGTCCAGGATCGCCTCGAAGGCTTGCTTCGTGACGCCGGCCTGAGCGGCTACGCCCAGGAGAAGTTCGGCACTGAGGAACGGGACTTTGACCGCTGCGGCGGTGTTGGTGTTGGCGTTGTTGAGGATCGCTTCCCATGACTGTTTCGACATCCGAACAAGCTGCGGGAAGTTGAGTGCGACGACCAGTTCGCCATAGAGCGCGCAGACCTTCGTGAGAGCCTGCGTGTTCGTCAGGCTATTGTCGATCACCGCTTCGAACGACTGCTTGGACGCCTCGACGCTCTGGTTCGAGGTGAAGATCGCTTCCGCGTAGAGTGCCCTGACCCTGACTTCAGCCACGGGTTAGGACACCAACTCGATCCCGAACTGCGCCGCGTCCACCGCCGTCTTCGTCCAGGGCACGCTGGTCACGGGGTTCTGCTCGAAGACCTCGGCCTGATGCTGCGTCGGCGTCGTGCTCCAGTTCCACGCGGTCCCGGTCGCTTCCGAGCCGCCGGTGTCTCGGATGATGTGGCGCAGGTTGCGGCTGCCCGAGGTCTCCATCCCGCCAGTCGTTCCCATCATCAGCCCGAGAAGCGACTGGCCGGACGAGACGAGCGCGAGGTTCTGGTAGTCGAACAGATCGACCTGCCCGGGCGTCTGCGACTTGATCTTCGTCGTGTCGCTCGGCGTGCCGGCCGGATCGTTCACGAGGGAGAAGTGGACCGTGCCGCTCGAGGGCGTCCACTGGACGCGGTTGCCGTCGCCGTTGGGTGACGAGCCGAAGATCACCACGTCGCCGCTCGTGTAGTCGTTGTTGACTGAGCCCGAGTCGTCGTTGATGTAGATGTCGTCGAAGCTGCCGTTGTTGCCGAATTGGAACTTGAATCGGAACGTGTCGGCGCCGTCGGTGCCGGAGTTCGCCGTGTTGACCGCGGCCAGTGAGTAGAACACCGTCGAGGCAGAGCCGTGGTACGTGTCGCGGGACTTGATCTCGACGGAGCCGTTCGTGCCGGTCCGACAGACGAACTTGAACTCCCAGTAGATCCAGTCGGAGTCCCAAAAGCTCGGGCTCTCGCCGAGCAGGGTCGCGCCGCGGTAGACCCTCCAGGTGAACGCGCCGCCGCCGGCCGAGTGAATGCGGATTTCGACCTGATCGCTGGCGCCGCGGAACGCCGTGATGCCGCCGCCGCGATCGGTGACGGTCGTGAAGCCGCCCGAGGTCGTTGAGCAGCGCACGCGCCAGCCGGTGAACCAAGTGTTCGACGGAGTGATGACGAGTGTCTTCGTGCGAAGCTCGGAGTCGGCGTTGCCGCCGGCCTGCATCATCGAGCCGACCTTCGGCCCGGTGCTGAAGCTCCAGGAGCCGGAGTTGACCGCGACCGCGTACTTGCGGCCGAAGTCCACTACGTCCTGGTCGGTCTCGAATCCCTCGATCCAGCGGAGAGCCATGTTACACCGTCAGCTTGAGACCGAACTGCGCGGCGTTCAGTTCGCTCGCGAGCCAGTTCGTCGCCGAGACCGGGTTCGCCTCCACCACATCGACATAGCCCGCGATCGTGGTCGAGCCGACGACGTGCGCCGTCGGGAAGACGTGCGAGGAGCCGTCGTAATACTCGGTCTTGTACTGGCGCGACCCGGCCACGTCGAGCGAGGCCAGCGACGTGAGCATGATGCCGAAGATCGTGCCGCCCGGGATCGTCGGGTCTTGGAAGTTCACGACGGTCTCCTCGTTCACCGTCGTCTCGGAGAGGAAGGTCGCATCGCTCGTGTCGGCGAGCAGCGTCGCATCGTTCGCACCCGTCGAGCGGGTCCACTGGCTGATCGAGCCGTTGGCGTTCGGGAGGAAGCCGATGACCTGCGAGTCGCCGCGGAAGGTCGTGTTCCCGAGCCCGTCGCCGGTCGTGTCGTCGCAGACGTAGATGTCGTCGAGGAAGCAGGAGGCGCCCGACGTGGCCTTGAACTCCACGATGTCCGCGTTCGCGACGCCACCGTTCGCGGTGTTCACGGCCGAGTTGGTGTAGACCGACACCGTGTCGATGCGGACCTCGATCGTGCCGGCCGTGCCCGTGTCCACGCCGACCTGGAACTCGATGTAGTGCCAGCCCGAGAGCGAGAGCGTGGTCGTGATCGTCGTGATGACCGTCGCGCCACGCATCACGTCGACCTGAGCCACGGAGGCGTTGACCGCGAAGATACGGAGGCGGATCTGCTCGGTGGCGCCGATGTAGTAGCGGAGGCTCTTGTCGATGCTGGCCGGGAGGCTCGTCGGACCCTTGAAGCCGAAGCCGGTCGTCCAGGTCTTTGTCGACCCGAGCGAGTTGGTACGCCACGTCGAAGTGGCTCCCCAAGAGGCCGAGTTGCCGGCGACGCGGCCGGCCTGCGTGCCGACGCCGCTGCCGGTCGAATACTTCCGGCCGTAGTAGGTCGACGAAACGTCGGGGGCCTCGAAACCTTCGATCCATTTCAACGCCAAGTTAGTTCCCCAGGTAGGCGGCGGCCATGCGCAACAGTGCCGCCGAGTCCTTGAAGAGACCGAGACCTCGGTTGCAGTTGTTGCAGAGGAATCCTCGGATCTTCCCAGTCGTGTGGTCGTGATCGAGACAGGCACTTCGATCGTTGCGTTCGCGCAAGGGCTTGCCGATCTCAAGCGCGATCTTGCAGATAGCACAGAGTCCGCCCTGAGCAGTGAGAAGTCGGGCAGCCCCTTCTGGCGTGGTGCCGAGCTTCTTCATCCGCCAACGAAGAAGCTGCGCGCGGCACTTGTCGCGGTTCTTGCGCTTCCACTTCTTCTGTGACTCCCACGCCATGCTGTTACCTCGTCTGCGGCCGCGAGCGGCGCAGAATGCCGTCGACCTGATCCGCGTTCTCGCGCATGAAGCGCATGAACGCATTCGAGCCACCGTTGAGCATCATCTCCATCGCCTTGTCGTCCGCGACGAGGAAGGCCGGCGTCGGCTGGTCGTTGGCGACTCCAGCGATCCCTGCCGCCACCGCGCCGCCGCCCGCGAGTGAGCGGCCCTTCGGAGGCGCCGCGGCCGCGTGCGCGCTGCCGATGCCGGCCGCCGCATGGACGGCCGCAGGAGCGATAGCACCGCGCCGGAGGCTGTCCATCATCGCGAGCCCGTACTGGCGCACGGACGACACCGGCATGACGAACTCGCCCGGCTGGAGCCACGCCGCCACCGTGTCCCGGCGGTCGACCCAGTTGGGACGTACACTACCACCGGCGGCGTAGCTGCCAACGTCGCGCCGGTAGTGCCCGGGCGAGCGGATGATGCCGCCCTGGGCCGCGGCCGCCGTCCCGACGACCTGCCCGACGATGCCGGCGAGGCTGCCGCCGCTGTTCCCGGTCGCACCGAGAATTGCCTTCGCAATCGCGATCTGCGTGAACAACTGGACGACCTGGATCAAGATGCCACGGAGGAACGCCTTGAAGCGGTCCTGCGCGGACGTGTCGTTGTTGGGGTCGAAGGCGTCGATGAGCACCTGCGAGATGGTTGCAGCGAGGCCGTTCACCGCGCTCTTGATCAGTTCGAAGCTGCCCTCGAAGGCCGTCGGCAGCGCCTTCGCGCCGGCGACGAGGCCCTCGAAGGCGCCCTGTCCGAAGTCGCCGTTGAGCTTCTTGTCGATCGCCGCAAGCTCTTCCTTCGTCTTCACCAACTCGGTGTTCGAATTGGAGACGGCCTGAGTGTGCTGGTCCTCGAGCGTCGTCAGTTGACGCGCTGCGTCGGCCGGGCTGATCTGATTCGCCGCCTGCTTCAGTTCGATCAGGCGCTTCTGCGTCTCGAAGTTCGCGTCGGTGTTCTCGCGCTGCTGACGGAGGATGTCCAACTCGCCGAGAAGCTCGACCGCGCGCTGCTCGTCCTGACTCAGCAACGTGTTCTTGTTGCGGGCGCTCTGCTGCTCGAGCGCGTTCTTCTGGAGCGTGAGGTCGGTCTGCTGGCGGAGAAGTTCCGACTCACGCAGGCGCAGGTTCACCTTGTCTTGGAGAGCGATCTTCGCCTGCCGCTCGTTCTCGGTCGACGCGGCGATCTTCGCCTCGATGACCTCAAGCTGTGCGGCCTCCTCGGTGCGCAGCGCGGTCTTCTGCGCCTCGATAGCGGTCGCATCTTCCTCGGCGCCCTTGGTCTGCTCGAGCTTCGCGATCTTGGCGGCCGTGTTGGCCTCCAGGTCGGACTGCTGCTGCCGGAGAACCTCGGTCTCCTGCTTGGCGACTTCGAGCGCGATCTTTTCCTTCTCCGCGTTCTGCTCGCGGAGCGCGGTGATCTCCCGCAGATGCAGCGCCTCGATCCCGAGCGTCTGCGCCTTCTGAACGGAGAGACGGATGGATTCCTTCTCGGCCTCGTTCAGCGCGCGCTTGTCCTTCTCGAACGTGTTGCCGCCGCCGCGACCGCCGCCGGTCGCCGCGCTGAGGACCGCGGAGCCGCCGGCCTTGATCGCGGTCTGGAAGGCGTCGGGCAGGTTGGAGAAGGCGTCGCTGATCGCGCTCCTCACCGGGTTGACGACGCCCTGCTTGAAGCCGGTCGCGAACTTGAGCGCGGCGTTCTGGCCGGCGGCCACGAGGCCCGGGCCGGCACCCGTGTCGATCGCGGCGACAAGCTGTCCCTCGACCGTCGTCGGGCCGATGCCGGTGAAGACGGCCTTGATGGCGCGGCCCATCGCGCCGAAGTGTTCGGTGATGTCCGACAGCGTGGCCTTCTGGTCGGAGAAGGCGTTGTGCAGTGCGATGCCGCCCTCGACCACGCCGGCGAGGAGGAACGTGGCCTTCCCGAGCCCGCCGACCCATCCCTGGATCGCGACGCCGGTCGCGCCCGCGCTGGTGGCGAGCGTGGCGAAGATCGGGATGAGCAGCTTGCCGGTCGCGAAGATCCCGAGCAGGGACGCCGCGAGATCCGCGATCCCCTTCGCATCGAGGCCCAGGATGTCGCTGAACCGGCCGAACAGCGCGAGGATCTCCCCGATGAGACGAGCGACACCGAGTAGCGCGCCGCCGATCACCTGAATCCCGGCCGCGACACCCTTGGCGGCCTCCTCAGCCTGCTCGAGTCCGAAGGACTTCGCCAACTCGCGCGCGGCGCGAACGACCTTCGTCACGGAGTCGAAGATGAGCCCGAGGATTTGAATGATCTTCGGGTTGACCGCGCCCTGCACGAAGATCGTGTCGCGCACGTCCTTCAGAGCCGCCTTCAGTTCGGCGAAGAGACCCACGCTCGACAGGGCCGAGGTCAACTCGACCATCGTCTGCACGCGCTGGATCAGGCCGTCGAACGTGTTCGGCAGTTCCTCGGCGACGTTCTGGAAGCCCTTGAACTTGGACTCGAGGAACTCGAAGAGGGTGCCCGCGGCCTTGGCGCGCGTGATGTCCTCGCTCGTGATGCCGAAGATCGTCGCGATGCGGTCCGTCTGCGACCGGATGTGCCCGGTCGTCAGAGAGCGGATCTCCTGCGCAAGCTGGTTCTGCTGGAGAGACACAGCCGGCGCGATCTGCGCGACGCGCACGGCAAGCTGGCGGATTTCGTCGAGCTTCAGGCCGGCGGCGAGGCCGGGGCCGACCGCGGTCTCGAAGTTCTGCGACAACTGCTTCACGGCGAAGCCCGTGCGCAGCGCGTCCTGGGTCAGCAGTTGCGTCTGTCGGCGGGCCTCGGCCTGCGCGGCGGCGAACTTGGCCGCGCCCTCAAGCGTCTGTCCCTGCGCGTTCTTGATCGTCGCGATGGACGCGATCAGCCCGGCGATGCCAAGCTGCGTCTTCTCCAGTTCGGAGTTGAACTGGACGCCCTGAGCCACGAAGTCCTTGAAGGCCGAGACGCCAGTCTGAATGACGCGGACGATCTCCCGGAAGACGAGCATCTTCAGGATCGTGCCGTTCAGTAGGCTCGCCTGGACGTTGGCCTGCTTGAGACCCTGCGCGGTGGCCTGGGCGCTGGTCGCGACCTGCTTCGAGTTGTTGACGAGCGTCCCGTTGGTGACGTTCGTGATCTGCTGCTGCGCGGCCGCGGCCTGACGCGCCTGCGCCGTGAGTTCCTTCAGCGCGCCGATCTGCTTCGTGAGGCTGGCCTGGACGAGCCGCGCGTTGTCGGCGACCTGCCGCTCCGCGGCCGCGAACTCGCGCCCGGAGGCGCCGCTCTGCTGGAGGTCTTCCTTGAACTGCCGGAAGGCCGCTCGAGCGAAGGACAGGTCCGCGATGAAGTTCTGAACGCCCGCACCATCGTACTCCGTGGTGATCGGGTACTTGATGCCACCGAGATCCGCCATGCGAGAGCCTCCCCCTACATCATAGCGCGGAAACCGCACTTCGTCAGGGGTATCAGGTCTTCTTCTTGCCCAGGGCGCCCTTCGCCCCGAGGAACTTCCGCAGCCCGCCGACGCCCTGGTTCGGGCGGTTCGACTGCGGGGCTCCGAGCTTCTCGGGGTACGCCGTCCGCATCAGGTCGTTGGAGAGAGCCTTGATGCTGTCGCCGTCGCCCTGAGCCGCGTGGTTCAGGATGCGGAGGTTGGCGAGCCGCTGCGCCGCGTCGACCTGCAACGTGGTCTTCAGCACGTCGTCGAACGTGAGGAAGTCCATGTCGGCGATGTCGTCGATCGACACCGCACCCTCGAGCGCCATCAGGAGGAAGATGACGGCTCGGCGGAGATCGAGGGCGTCGTCGCGGGGGCGGACGGGGCCGGCAGGGGCTTGAGGGCGAGCACGCTGCCGAGCTTTTCCTTCAGTGCGTCGGTCGCTTCCGCGCGCAAGTTCAATCCGGCCTTCCCGAGAAAAGGGCGGATGACGGCAGCGTTGGCCTCCAGCGCGCCAGCGATCAGGAGCATGGCGTAGTCGATGTCGAGAGCGTTCCAGAACTCCAGCACGTCCTGGATCACGGCGCCCTGCGGGAACTCGTCGCGCATGGAGTCGCACACGAAGCGCGCGAGCAGGTTGTTGCTGTCCTTGCCGGAGAGCACGCCGACGATCGTCTCCATCGCCTCGCGCCGCTGCGACTCCTGGTACTTGATCGCGTCGAGCGACAGAGCATCGCTCGAGATTTCGGTGACGGTCTGATTCGCGCCGGTGCTCGGATCGACCAGCCGGTTCTCTTTCGACTTGCTCGAGCGGTACGAGCGGTCGGACTGGAACAGCGACGTGATGGCGCCCGCGAGCGGGCCGGAGAGCGCGAGGAGTTCGGCGACCATCGGGACGCGGACCGCGTAGAACTTCAGCTTCGTGCCGTTGATCTCGCGCTCGATGAACTTCGGGCGGAAGAAGCCGAGTTTCCCCGTCAAGCTGGCTGACAGACTCACTTGTGACTCTCCAGGTATTGCGCCGCAGCGCGAAGGGTTTCGGGATTGTCCCGGGCAGCGCCGAGAAGGACGTTGCAGTTGAAGCAGAGCAGACCTCGAACCTCGCCTGTGGCGTGATCGTGGTCGACATGAGGCTCGCGAAAGCCCATCAACGTCTTCGAGCAGATCAGACAGCGGCCTTGCTGGCCGCAGATCATAGAATCGAATTGCGCTCTGTCGATGCCGTATTTGGCGTGGACCTCTTGCTCCCACCGCTTGAATGGATGGCGGAGGCGATGAAGCCTGACGTAATTCCGCTGCTTCTCGCGCGTGCGAGCACGCCAAGCAGCACGGGTCTGCCGGTACTTCTCAGAGTTCCGGTAGCGCCGTTGCTGCTCTCGATAGGCAGGAGAGCGATTCGCCATATATGGCAAGTATAGCGCAGCGCGGAGCCCGCGCCAACGAAAAGGGGCGGCCCGGTGAGGGGCCGCCCCGGCATTCTCTTCCGATCAGTCGATCACGCGCCCGAGGAGCCGCCGTCCGTGATGACCACGTACTCGCCCTCGAACTTCGAGCCCACGTCGCCCGGCGAGAGCGACCCGGCGAACTTCATGGTGGCGAAGTCCTTGCCGATCAGCGAGAGGTCGCCGTCGGAGGCCAGCGTCACCTTCGGGAGCAGGATCTCGCTCTGGTTCGCGTTGTCGGCCGCGTTCTCGAGAACGAAGCGCACCGCGACCTCGAGGCTCTGCTGCGTGAAGGCGTTCGCACGGTCGACGTTCGCCTCACCCGCATCCGCCGTCACCTTGACGGTGAAGCCCTTGTTCGCCCCCGCCGCAGTCGCGAGGACCGCGGAATCCGCGACGATGAACACCGAGCCGTTCTCGCTGTCGAGGATGTAGTCCGTCCCGCTCACGAGCGGAACCGGGATGGTCTCCGTCGTGATCAGGTCGACATCCGCGTCCGCGAGGTTGTAGCAGCGCACGCCGCTGTCGCTGTACAGGAGGATGTGCTTGCCGAGGAACGGCGCGATCGAGCCGGCCGCGTTCGCCGCGACCGTGACCGGGCTCGCGTTGCCCGTGGCGTAGCCGTTCGTCTCGCGGGACGCCTCGCCGAGCAGCCAGTCCGTGAGGTTGCTGAAGTTCTGCACTTCGTCGAGTTCGAAACCGCAGGTGAGGGCCTGCGACGTGATGACCTTCTTGTCGACGACCGCCAGCGAGTGACGGCTCGACAGGTGCTCGATCGTCTGAGCCGCGCCGGTGATCGTGAAGGACGGCGCATTCCCCAGGTCACGGAAGGGACCAGGATCACCGTTCGCGTCGAGGCGTGCGATCATCACGACGCCGCGGCCGAGAACGTAATCGGAGGGATCTGCGACGCCCGCAGTGTTGAGACCCATTGTGTTCGTTCCTTACTTGGGATGGACTTGCGCGTTCAGCGTGAAGTTGACGGACGTGCCGTTGCTGGCTCCACGATGAGGCGGGTGTCGGATAGGGGCACTCTGCATCGTCACGGTGACTTGCAGGGTTCCGCTGACCGGATCAGCGGGGATCACGAGACCACGGGCCAACATCTTCTCC
>Ga0068859_100008260_pt1 | contig 10555 bp, 8 predicted proteins | sample KBSSwiS22_FD_66585 | JGI IMG/M metagenome (GOLD analysis project Ga0068859, IMG submission 66585) | Switchgrass rhizosphere microbial communities from Kellogg Biological Station, Michigan, USA - KBS Switchgrass S2-2 | ecosystem: Host-associated > Plants > Roots > Rhizosphere > Soil ... | reverse complement strand
AGCAGCGCGCCCTCGCAGGCGGCCAGCGACCGCGTCACCTCGTAGCCGAAGTCCACGTGCCCCGGGGTGTCGATGAGATTGAGGACGTAGCTCTCGCCGGCCAGCGTCGTGTAATTCAGACGCACGGGGTGCGCCTTGATGGTGATGCCCCGCTCCCGCTCGAGATCCATCGCGTCGAGCACCTGCGCCTCCATCTCGCGCGCCTGCAAGGCGCCGGTGAGCTCGAGGAAGCGATCTGCCAGGGTCGACTTGCCGTGGTCGATGTGGGCGATGATCGAAAAATTTCGAATGAAACGTTGATCCATCAGGAGTGCGGGACTTGAAATTATACTTCGGGCCTCAATGCCGGCTCATCCGTCCTCAAGCGCCGATGCCAGGCGAGTAGCCTTCGCAAGTGCCATCGGCACCACCATCGAGTGGTACGACTTCTTCATTTACGGGACGGCGGCCGCGACGGTTTTCGGTCCGCAGTTCTTCCCGCAGGTCTCCGAAGTGGCGGGAACGCTCGCCGCGTTCGTCACTTTCGGCATCGGCTTCATCGCGCGGCCGCTCGGCGGCGTGGTGATGGGGCACTTCGGCGACCGGATTGGGCGCAAGGGCATGCTGGTGTGGGCACTGGTGCTGATGGGCGGGGCCACGTTGGGCATCGGCCTGCTCCCGACCTACGCCACGATCGGCGTGTGGGCGCCGGTGCTGCTCGTGACGCTGCGGTTCATCCAGGGGTTCGCGCTGGGCGGTGAGTGGAGTGGCGCGGTGCTGATGTCGGTCGAGCACGCGCCCGACGGTCGCCGCGGGGTGTTCGGCAGCATCGTGGCGTTCGGCCTGCCCGCCGGCATCCTTCTTTCCAACCTGGTGTTCCTGGTCGCGTCCACCGCCGTGCCACCGGCCCAGTTCACCGCGTGGGCCTGGCGCATTCCGTTCGTGGCGAGCGGGCTGCTCGTGGCCGTCGGATTGTGGGTACGGCTCGGGATCGCCGAGAGCCCGGTGTTCGCGCGCGCCGTGGCCGCGCACGGCGCCCGCCGCATGCCGGTGCTGGACGTGCTGAAGTCGAGCGGCGGCACCGTGCTGCTCTCGGCTGGAACCTATCTCGCCATCAGCAGCCTGGGCTACATCGTGCTCGTGTACTTCATCACCTACGCCACTCGTCAGCTCGGATTGTCGCTGCCGGTCACGCTGACGCTCGTGATGATTGCCGCCGCGGTGTGCGCGCCCTCACTGATCCTCGCCGCCCACTGGTCCGACCGGGTCGGGCGCAAGCGCCTGATGCGCTGGGGTCTCGCCGCGCTCGTCGCGTGGTCGTTCATCTTCTTCCCGCTGCTCGACACGAAGTCGCTGCCGCTCATCGCCGTGGCGGTCGTCGGGATGCTGTTCGTGCAGGGCTTCTATCTGGGACCGCAGCCGGCCGTCATGTCGGAGCTCTTTCCCACCGCCGTGCGCTACAGCGGATCGTCGCTGGCCGTGACGCTGGCAAGCGTCTGCGGCGGTGCCGTGGCGCCGATCGTCGCGACCTATCTCTTCGCGCGGACCGGCACGTCGAGCCTGATCACGGTGTACATGGTGGCGGTCTCGATCGTGTCGTGGCTCTGCGCGCTGGCGCTGCCCGAGACATACCGCGACAGCCTCTCGCGGCGTGATTAGATCGGGTTGTGCCCAGGGACCTGCCACCACTCCCTCCGGAGATCGAAGAGCATCGCGACGAGCGCTGGGGACGCGACATCACGCGCTCCGTGCAGACGCCGATCCAGGCCGAGAACTTCATCGAGCGCAACGGCTTTGCCGCCTGCATGACCGATTCACGCCGCCCGGGCCCGTCGCTCTACATCGCCGTCTGCGGCCGGCGCGACGCGGTGATGCCGCGCAACGTGCAGACCGACGAGGAAGCGTCGCTGACGTGGACGCTGAAGGACGAGCTCCTGCGGCGCGGCCGCGTGTATTACGCGAAGCTCTCGCGCGGGCAGGCCACCTTCGTCGCGCCGCGGATGATTCCGTACTTCAACGCGGTGTGGGGCCTGAAGCGTGCCGACGAGCCACGACGGTTGAGCAGGAGCGCCCAGGCGATTCTCAAAGTGCTCCGGCGCGAATGGGAGATGGGGACGGCGGACCTGCGTGCCGAGTCGGGTCTTCGCGAGCGCGCGGACTTCACGCGCGGCATCGACGAGCTGCAGGCGTCGATGCTCGTGGTGCCGAGCGACGTCATCTACCGGCCGAAATTCACCTACATCTGGACGCTCGGCGTCGGGCGGTTTCCGGACGCGCTGCGCAAGCGTGTGGCGCGATCGACGGCAGTGAAAGAGCTGGCGCGCTGCTTTCTCACCGGGGCGGGGATTACTGTTCCGGGCGAGCTGGCGAAAGTGACGGGCCTGTCGCGCCCCGAAGCCGGGCTCGGCAACCGCGCGCTGGTGGCCGAGGGCTACGCGGAGATGCTGTCGCCGGGGACATACCGACTCAGCCCCTCGCCGGAGAAGGCCACCTATTGACGACTTTTTGTCGCCACGTCGACAAGCTCACTAGCGGCCATTCACGAGGCAATGTAATCTCTTGCTCCCTCGCGCCGGCGCCCTCCGGGCGCCGGCCGATCACTGGCCATCATGTGCGGCATCGTCGGACGTTTCAATCGCGAGGCGAGCAGTCCGCTCGATGCGGGACTGCTGCGCCGCATGCGGGAGACGCTGCATCATCGCGGCCCGGACGACAGCGGAGAATTCATCGACGGCGCCATCGCGCTCGGCGTGCGCCGGCTCAGCGTCATTGACGTCGAGCACGGACATCAGCCGATCACCACCGACGACGGGCGATTCACCATCGCGTTCAACGGCGAGATCTACAACCATCGCGAGCTACGCCGCTGTCTCGAATCGAGCGGCCGCCGTTTCCGTACGAACTCGGACACCGAGTGCCTGCTCCATGCGTACGCCGTGTGGGGCCCCGACTGCCTGTCGCGCGTCAACGGCATGTTCGGGGTGGCGATCTGGGATGGCTGTGCCCAGCAGCTCTTTCTCGCGCGCGATCGTCTCGGCATCAAGCCGCTCTACGTCTACGAGAACGCCGGTTCGATCTGGTTCGCCTCGGAGTTGAAGGCGCTGCTCTCCGATCCGTCGGTTCCACGCGATCTCGATCACGACGCGTTCGGCTATTACCTGCGCTACGGGTACGTCGCCGCGCCTGCGACGCTGCTGCGGCACGTGCGGAAGCTGCCACCTGGCCACTACATGCTGTGCAGCCGCAACGGATCCGTCGTGCGCCCGTACTGGACGCTCAGCTACGACGCCGACGTGCTGTCCGAGGACGACGCCGCCGACGCGGTCTACGACATGCTGCGCCGATCCGTGGAGAGGCAGCTCGTCAGCGACGTGCCGGTGGGCGCGTTTCTGAGCGGCGGGCTGGACTCGAGCTCGATCGTCCAGTTGATGAGCGAGGTGATGGACCGCAGGGTCAGTACCTATTCGATCGGCTTCAAGGGTCCCGACGACTTCTACAACGAGCTGCCCGATGCGGCACGCATGGCGCGGCGGTGCGGCACGAGCCATCACGAGATCGTCGTCAATCCTGACGTGGCCGAACTGCTCCCGCGGCTGGTGAGCCACCTCGATCAGCCGCTGGCCGACTCGTCGTTTCTCGTCACCTATCTGCTGTCGTGCGCCGCGCGCGAGTCGGTGACCGTGACCCTCTCGGGCGTTGGCGGCGACGAGATCTTCGGCGGCTATCGCCGCTATCTGGGCACCAGGCTCAGTCACTACTACAGCCATGTCCCGGCTTCGGCGCAGCGGGCCGCAAGCTGGGCGACTGCGCACATGAAGGTCAATCGAGAGTCGGTGGCGGGCAACTGCGCGCGCCTGGCCCGCGCGTTCGTCGTCGCCGGCAGCCTGCCGCCCTTCGAGCAATACGACGGCTTCGTGCGCCTGACCTCGGATCACCGCCTGTCGGCGTTGATGCGCGCCCCCGGTGGTGGCGACTCGGACCTCCTCGAGGAGCGCCGCCGGCTGTTCGCCGTGCCGCGTGATAGCGACCCGCTCACCAGCATGCTCCACCTCGATCTCAAGACCTCGCTGCCAGAGAGTCTGCTGATGCTGACCGACAGCATGACGATGGCGGCGTCGCTCGAGACGCGGGTGCCGCTGCTCGACCACGAACTGGTCGAACTGATGGCGCGGGTCCCGGCCTCGTTCAAGATCAAGGGGCTGCGGCTTCGGTACTTGCAGAAGCGCAGCATGAAGCGGCGGCTGCCGCGATCCGTGTTCGCGAAGCGGAAGTGGGGATTCGGTGCGCCGATGGGCCGCTGGTTCCGCCGCGAGCTGCGAGAACTGCTGCGCGACACGCTCTCTCCCACCCGGCTCAACCAGGCAGGGCTGATGGACCCGGCGGTGGTCGAAGACATCATCCAGGCCCACGAGTCGTCGCGCGAGGACAACAGCGACGTCCTGCTCGGTCTGCTGACGTTCGAGCTCTGGCGCCGGGACGTGCTGGCGTAAGCGGGCCTACTCCCCCTTCCGGAAGAGCGTGAGGTCGATCGAGCGGCCGAGCGCAAAGTAGCCTGCGGGGCTCGGATGGATGCCGTCGCCGCAATTGAACCGTGCCTGCAGCAGATCCGGGTGCTCGGGATCGCGGACCACCGCATCGAAATCGAGCACGCGATCGAAGGATCCCGAGCGGCGGATCCAATCGTTCACCTCGCGCCGGATGCCGGTCTTGGCGTCGTTCCAACCCGAGTTGCCCGCCGACGCCGCCACGTTGTGGCGAGGCACGATGGTGACGCCGATGGTGTGCAATCCGGCGGCGCGGACCTTGGACACGATGTCGGCCAGGCCGGCCTTCACGCCGGCAGCGGTGGCATCGCGTCGAATGTCGTTCGTGCCCATGAAGATCACCACATCGGTCACGCCGTGATGCGAGAGCACATCACGCTCGAGCCGCTCGAGACCCGGAGGGCTGTCGGGCGCCGGCGTCAGCCCCTTTCGTGTGACCGTGTTGCCGCCGATCCCCTCGTTCACCACGCTCCTGAGCGCCATCCCAGCGCCTTGCGCGAGCGCGAGCCGCACCGACAGCACATCCACCCACCGATCGTGGGCGTCCAGCGTCGTGCACGTGCCGTCGGTGATCGAGTCGCCGAAGGCGACGACCGCTCCTGACGACGCCACGGTCTCGACATCGATCGCTTTCAGCCACCAGACCTCCGAAGTGGTCGTCGTGAACGCGGTGGCCGCCTCCTCGGCAACCTTGTCGCCGCTGCCGTCGCCGGTGCGGTACGACGTCACCACGCCTCGGGTGTGCTGACTGGGACGGACGTCCGCGTCCGGGATGAAGAGACTGATCGCCAGATCCTGCTGGGCGAGCACCGGCAGGGCCACCGCGTCGCTCCAGACGCTGCCACCCGCGGGAATCGTGACGCCGGGCGATCCTGAAAACGCGAGCGGACGAGTGGAACCAGCGGCGACGGCCGCCCCCTGGATTCGAACGCCGGCGGAGGCGCGGCCGACCCGGAGCGCATTCGTGCCGAAGGTGTTGTCGAGGCGAACGCGGATGCCGCCGCCAGGAAGCGTGACCCGCGCGATCATCCGGACGGTGGCGTTGCTGACGCGGGTCTCTCCGAGCGCCTGCTGCGACGTGCCCCAGGCGGTGACCCATTTCGAGCCGCGAGCCTGCGCACCGGCACGTGCGCCGGCGAAGAGCGTGAGCGTCCCGACGACGATGACCGCCGGCACACCCCGCCGAACGAGGTAGTGTCGCCACATGACGGCTGGATTATAGATGTATGCTCACACGCCCGAGATTGGAGCATCCATGATCGGTCTTCGTCCTCTCCTCGTTGGCTGCTGCGCGTGCGGGCTCGCCGCGTTCGCGTCGGTGAGAACCGAAACGCAAACCGCTTCCAGCCCCAGTGCGGCGGCTCGTCTCGTGGGCACCTGGCAGCTCGTGTCGTACGAATCCAGCGACACGGAGTCGCAGCGGTTTCGCGGGCCCAAACCGATTGGGCTCATCTACTACGACCGCACAGGACACATGGCCGTGCAGATTTCACCCGATCGGGCGCGGCGGCGCTTTACCGGGGCGCAGGCCGGCGTGTTCACCGGGCCGCAGCCGACGCCCGACGAAGCGCTCGACGCGATCTCGGGTTATGCGGCCTACTTCGGGACCTACACCGTCGACGAGCGCGCCCAGACCGTCACGCACAAGCGCATCGGCAACATCAACCCCGGCGGCGTGGGCGACTTCGTCCGCCGCTACGAATTCCTCTCCGACGACCGCCTCGCGCTCGTACCGCAGGAACGCACGGACCTCCGGGCGGTTCGTCTCACCTGGGAACGCCTGAAATGAATCGGCTGATTGTGAGCTGCGTGGCCATCGCGTGCCTGTGCACGACGGTTCTCGTGCACGTCCAATCGCGTGGCACCGCACCGGCCTTCTCCGCGACCGATCTCGTCCCGCCTCCATCGACGGGGTGGCCAACCAATGGCGGCAACCTCAGGAACCAGCGCTATTCGCCCTTGACCGAGATCAACCGCGACACCGTCGCGCGTCTGAAAGGCGTGTGGCGCACGCACCTGCACGGCTCGGGGCTGGGTGCCCAGTACTCGGGTGAAGCGCAGCCGCTCGTCTTCGATGGCGTCGTCTACATCGTCACCGGCGCGGATGACGTCTTTGCCGTCAGCGTCGACAGCGGCGCGATCCTCTGGGAGTACAAAGCGAATCTGGATCCCACGATCGATTCGGTCTGCTGTGGATGGACGAGTCGCGGCGTGGGCTTGGGCGACGGCAAGGTATTCGTCGGCCAGCTCGATGGGCGGCTGGTCGCGCTCGATCAGCAGACGGGCAAGGTGGCCTGGTCGATTCAGGCCGAGCGCTGGCAGGAAGGGTTCACCATTCCGAGCGCGCCGCTCTATTACGACGGCCTGGTCATCACCGGATTCGCCGGCGCGGAACGCGGCATCCGCGGCCGCGTCAAGGCGTACCACGCCAAAGACGGCTCACTCGCGTGGACCTTCTACACCATCCCCGGTCCCGGCGAGCCTGGCCACGAGACCTGGCCGAAGGACAACGAGCTCTGGCAGGACGGCGGTGCGTCCGTGTGGCACACACCGGCAGTCGATCCCGAGCTGGGGCTGCTGTACTTCGGCACCGGCAACCCCGGCCCCGACTACAACGGCCTCGTGCGCAAGGGCGACAACCTGTTCTCGGTCTCGACGATCGCCATCGACGTGAAGACCGGAAAGTATCGCTGGCACTTCCAGCACGTCCACCACGACATCTGGGACTACGACGTGGCCACGCCGCCGGTGCTCTTCGATCTCGCCATCAACGGGCGGACTCGAAAAGGGATCGCGCAGCCCAGCAAGACGGGATGGGTCTACATCCTCGATCGCGAGACAGGCAAGCCACTCGTCGGCATCGACGAACGGGCGGTCCTGCAGGAGCCCCGTCAGGGCACGGCCGCGACGCAGCCGTATCCACGGGGCGACGCGTTCGTGCCGCAGTCGATCGACATCGCGCCCGAGGGCACGACGCTGGTCAACAAGGGGCGCATCTTCACGCCATTCTGGAAGACGCCGGTGCCGATGAAGCCGGCGATGTCGGGAGGCGCGAACTGGGCGCCAACCGCGTACGACCCGCAGGCGGGACACCTCTTCGTGTGCGCCTCGGACCGTGCGGTGTCGTTCGTGCAGCAGGACGTCGACGCGCAGCGCCCGCCCGAGAGCGTCAACTTCCTGGGCGGCGTGACCACGCGGCATCTGCCGCTCCTCGGTGTGTTCGCGGCGGTGGACGTCCGCACGAACAAACTGGTGTGGCAGCAGCAGTGGCCGGACCAGTGTTTCAGCGGCGTCGCCGTCACCGCCGGCGGGCTGGTCTTCGTCGGGCGCAACGACGGTCGCCTCACGGCGCTCGACTCGGGCAACGGCAAGCGGCTGTGGGAATTCCAGACCGGCGCGGGCATGAACTCACCGGTCTCCGTGTTCCAGCACAACGGCCGGCAGTACGTCGTGGCGTATTCGGCCGGCAACATGCTGCAGGGGACCGCGCGTGGAGACAGCCTGTGGCTCTTCGCTCTCGACGGTCCGCTAGGCCCCGCCGAGATCTCGCGCAACGCCGCGCCCTTCCAGGCCGTGGCCGGCGCGCCGAATCTCGAGAACGGCAAGGCGACCTTCGACCGCGCCTGCAGCTCGTGCCATGGGCCGCAAGGTGAAGGCGGACACGACGGCGCGCCCAGCCTGCGAGCCATGAGCAACGACCTGCTCGTCATGCAGACGGTCGGCGAAGGACGCCGGGAGATGCCCGCCTTCAGCACCCTGCTGACGCCCGAGCAGATCCGTGACGTCGCGGCGTACGTGACCCAGCGACTGGGCCGGGCCCGGTAGGGAAACGGGGCGAGACGCTATTCGACCGCGCGGCCGCCCAGCTTACGGCCGTCGGGAAGCGTCATCGAGACGAAGATGCCGCCGAACTCTCCGCTCTTCAGCGGATTGACGACGACGGTGACGGTGTCTCCGGGCTTGATGATGTTCGACCGCCATCCGTTCCGCGCCATCGACTGCGGACTGCCCAGCTCGACGCCCCACCGATCGACGCCGCCACGTTCGTTCGGCACGTCGACCTGAATCGCGGAATGCGGGTTGGTCCATGTGAACTGGACGACAGTGCCGACGAGCGTCTTCGTGGCGGTGCGGTCGAACATGACCGGCGAGTGATGCGCGGAAACAGAAACGGCAGGGGCCGCGGCCAGCGCGGCGACCAGAGCCAGCGATGTGAGGCTTGTGCGTGACATCTACTTCACCAGATTCTTTGATTTGGTGGCCGGCAGCGAGTCGTTCAGGTCGGGCAGGCACTGCACTTCGCTGATGTCGCTGGTTTCGCGGCGGCGGAACGTCTTGGTCATCGTCCACTCGCCCACCCAATTCTGGGGATCGGTCATCCGGTACTCGATATCCATACCTCCATCCGGCCGCATCTTGAAGCGCTCGATGAAGTGTGCGTCCTCGCTGATCGGCACCGAGGCGCCGCCCTGATCCATCCAGTGATGGTGGCCGGGGAAATACTTCGTATCGACGACCAGCGTGTCGGCTTCCCAGTGTCCGATGGATTCGCCGTTGAAGGTTCGCACCACGACGTCGGGATCGGTGTGCGGCCGCCCATCGAGATAGATGATCCGCACGCTGTTCTCGAAGTGGCTGATCATGTAGATCACCGTCGGCAGCTGCACCATCGCGATCGGCCACACGCGCGTCATGATGAGCGGCATCCCCGCCGGCCAGCACTGCCCGATGTCGTCGCGGTAGACGCCCCCGTCTTTGAGTGCCTTGAGGCCGGCGTCGTAATGGACCTGCGCCGACGGCGTGAGCGTGAACTTCTCCGGCACGAACTGCCAGCGATTGGCGCGTCCGTCGTGTTGCCACATGCCGGTGAGATCGAACGGCGGCTTGGGGCGCGCCTTGGCCAGGTTCTCCACGGAGAGCGCCGAGAGCTGCGGCGGCGGGGGCGGCGGCAGCTTCTGCCCCTGCGCCATCACGGCGCCTGACGCGGCCACCAGCAGGCACGCCGCGATCGCGAGGCGGGTACGTGTGTGGCGAATCTGCATGATCGACACCCTCTTTCGGACAGCGCAGGGTAGCACTTCTCTCCCTTGATCGTCGCCGGTAACAGGAGTAGCGTGTGCCCACTTCTAGCGGGCTGTGGTCCACCAGGACGAGGAGGCGACTATGCGTCGAGCCATCGGGTCCCTGGGTGTCTGGATCTTCTTCGCGCTGTTTCCTACGGGCGCCGCCGCACAAGCTGTCATCGCAGGCACTGTCAGAGACGCGTCAGGGGCCATCCTCCCTGGCGTCACCGTCGAAGCGAGCAGTCAGGCACTCATCGAGAAGGTGCGCACTGCCATCAGCGACGGCACCGGGCAATATCGCATCGAGGATCTCAGGCCGGGCACCTACACGGTCAACTTCTCGCTCACCGGCTTCAGCGCCTACCGGCGTGAAGGCGTCGAGCTGACCGGATCCTTCACCGCCACGATCAACGCCGACATGAAGCTCGGGACGCTCGAGGAGACGGTGACCGTCACCGGCGAGAGCCCGATCGTCGACGTGCAGAGCGCGCGGCGGCAGACCGTGTTGAGCAACGACGTCCTCAAGGCGATTCCGACCGTTCGGAGCTATAACGCGATGGTCGTCGTCGTCCCCGGTGTCGTGACCAATACGAACGACGTTCAGACCGGAACGTCCACCACGCAATTTCCCATCCACGGCGGCCGCAACAACGAGGGGCGCATGACGGTCGACGGGCTCAACGTCGGCAACCCTCCCGGCGGCAATCAGCCGCCCGGCTACTCGGTCGACGTCGGAAACTCGGAGGAGATCTCGTTCACCACGTCGGGAGGCCTTGGTGAGTCGGAAACGGCCGGAGTCGTGATGAACATCGTGCCAAAGACCGGCGGAAACCAGGTGCACGGCTCCTTCCTCTACAGCGGCACCGGCAAGAAGCTGCAGTCGGACAATTCGGCAGGAACCGGCCTGACGACGCCGACGCCCTTGAGCAAGGTCTACGACTTGAACGCCGCGTTCGGCGGGCCGATCAA
>Ga0068859_100008257_pt1 | contig 10556 bp, 10 predicted proteins | sample KBSSwiS22_FD_66585 | JGI IMG/M metagenome (GOLD analysis project Ga0068859, IMG submission 66585) | Switchgrass rhizosphere microbial communities from Kellogg Biological Station, Michigan, USA - KBS Switchgrass S2-2 | ecosystem: Host-associated > Plants > Roots > Rhizosphere > Soil ... | reverse complement strand
GGTACGAAAATCCTGCGCCAGCTTCACCGGCTCATAGACGACGCGCTTATGTTCTTCCGAATAGCGCAGCTCGGCATAGCCGGTGAGCGGGAAATCCTTACGTTGCGGATGCCCCTGAAACCCATAATCGGTGAGAATGCGCCGCAGGTCCTGATTGCCCTCGAACAGCACGCCGTACATGTCATAGACTTCGCGTTCCAGCCAGCCCGCAACCGGCCAGATGCCGGTGACCGACGGCACCGGCGTCGCCTCGTCGGTAGAAACATGGACGCGGATGCGATGGTTCTTCGTCAGCGACAGGAGGCAATAGACAACTTCAAACCGCTCCGGCCGATCGGGCCAATCGACGCCCGCGATTTCCATGAGCTGTTGATAGGCAAGCTGATCACGCAGGATCGTCAATGCCTCGACGATCTGCGAACGCTCAACGAACAGCGCCACCTCGCCTACGCGCTCGACCGCATCGAGCAGCCGGCCGCCAAGCGCGCCGCGCGCGGCGTCGATCACGCCGTCATTGGAGGCATAGCGGGGAGCCGGCGCCAGCATCAGCGTTCAATCGTTCCCATGCGGCGGATTTTCCGTTGCAACTGCATGACGCCATAGAGGAGCGCTTCGGCGGTCGGCGGGCAGCCTGGCACATAAATGTCGACGGGCACGATCCGGTCGCAACCGCGCACCACCGAATAGCTATAATGATAATAGCCGCCGCCGTTCGCGCAGGAGCCCATCGAAATGACATATTTCGGCTCCGACATCTGGTCATAGACGCGGCGCAGCGCGGGGGCCATCTTGTTACACAGCGTACCGGCGACGATCATCACGTCGGACTGGCGAGGCGATGCGCGTGGGGCCACGCCGAACCGCTCGAGATCATAGCGCGGCATGTTGACGTGGATCATTTCGACCGCGCAGCAGGCCAGGCCAAAAGTCATCCACCACAAGGAGCCGGTGCGCGCCCACTGGAACAGCTCCTCGGTCGACGTGACCAGGAAGCCTTTATCGTTCACGTTGGACGCGAGATCGTCGAAAAAGTCCTGCGCGGGAGGCGTACCCGGTGGCACCGGGGTGCGGGCGAGCTCTATTCCCACTCCAACGCCCCTTTCTTCCATGCATAGACGAAGCCGAGCCCAAGCTCGACGAGGAAGAGCATCATCGCAGCCCAGCCGGCAAAACCGATCCCGCCAAGGGCGACCGCCCATGGATAGAGGAACGCCGCCTCGAGATCGAAGATGATGAAGAGGATCGCTACCAGATAGAAGCGCACGTCGAATTGGGCGCGGCTATCCTCGAACGCGGGAAATCCGCACTCATATTCAGCCAGCTTCTGGGGGTTTGGCTGATCGGTGCCAGTGAATTTGGCGGCGATCATCGGCAGGACGACGAATGCGCTGGAAAGCAGCAGCGCCACACCGAGAAACAGCAGGATCGGCAGATATTGCGAAAGATCGACCAAGATTATCTCGCACTTGCGAAAAGAGGAAGATTTGAGCGGCTTGTAAGAGCGTGAGCCGAGTCCTGCAAGGGGCGTGAAAATAAGCCGAGCGCCGTGCCGCGCCGATGGGGTTGCCTGCCAACCGATCGCTATATATCACGAAATATATCGATGGATTCCGAAAGCTGCGGGACAATATATTAGATGAGAAAATTCCCACGCTTAGGAGCGATTCTCCTGGGCTTGGCCGCATTCTTCCCCGCCGCTGCCGCGCCGCGCGGAGCACTGGTGCTCGCTGCCGCGAGTCTTCAGGAATCGCTCACGGAGGCGGCGAACACCTACGCGGCGCAGGGCCATCCGAAGCCGGTGCTCTCCTTCGCGTCCTCGTCAGCGCTGGCGCGGCAGGTCGATGCCGGGGCGCCCGCTGACCTCTTCATCTCCGCCGACGAACCCTGGATGGATTTCCTCGCCAACAAGGGGCTGCTGAAGAAAGGCACGCGTACCTCCTTCCTTACCAACCGTCTTGTGCTGATCGCGCCCGCGTCCCAGCCACTGACGATCAGCATCCGGCCGGGATTTGCGCTTGCCGCGGCGCTGGGCACCGGACGGCTGGCCATGGCCGATCCGGAATCGGTGCCGGCTGGAAGATATGGCAAGGCCGCGCTTATCAAGCTCGGCGTCTGGCGCGATATCGAGCCTAGAATAGTGGGCGCGGAAAATGTTCGCGCCGCACTTCAACTGGTAAGCCGCGGCGAGGCACGCGCCGGCATTGTCTACCAGACCGACGCCAAGGCCAGCAAAGATGTGGCTGTCGCGGGCCTGTTCCCGGAGACCACCCACCCGCCCGTCACCTATCCGCTCGCGGTCCTCGCAAGCTCCCAAAATCCGGAAGCGACGAGTTTTCGTGCCTTCCTTCTCTCAAGCACTGCGTCGGCGATCTTCCACAAATACGGCTTCGGCACGCGATAGCCTCACGAAGGGGACGTTCCGTGCGCCTTAAGCAATATTGAAGAATGGGGCGACCGACGGGGATTGAACCCGCAACCTCTGGTACCACAAACCAGCGCTCTAACCAATTGAGCTACGGTCGCCGCAAGCACCCTGAAGAGGTAGCGCGCACATAGGAGGCGGCAGCGGCGAGCGTCAAGCCATAGGCCGGCTTTTCTGAAGCACATGCAAAAAGGGTTCCATTTGTACCAGGTTTGCGGTTAACGGCACCAGAGGCCGTACCAGATGTTATCCCAACGCACCCGCTATGCCATTCGCGCACTTCAACACCTCGCTGACCGTCATGGGCAGGGGCCGGTGCAGCTTGTCGAGATTTCCGAAAAACAAAATATCCCTGCCAAATTTCTGACCGTTATTCTTTCCGAAATGAAGCGCGCGGGCCTGGTGGAAACGCTACGCGGCAAGGAGGGCGGTTATTGGCTCTCCAAACCTCCCGCCGATATCACCTATGGCATGATCGTTCGGTTGACACGGGGGTCACTCGCGCTGGTGCCTTGCGCAAGCAGGCGTGCTTATGAAAAATGCAAGAATTGCATCGACGAAAGTGTTTGCCAGCTCCACCGGGTGATGCTCGCGGTGCGCGACGAGACCGCGAAGATCCTCGATCGCGTTACCCTCGAAAGCGGCAATGTCGAAATGATCGAAGCCGAAGTCGCGCAACTCTAGCGTGCCCAAAAGTCTTTGCGCCCGAAGCCGTTCAGCGGCGGATTGCGACAAGAGCTATGAGGCTCAGCGTGCACGCAAATGAAAGATACGCCCCGACGAGCATCAAGCCGCCGCTCTCGGCCAAGGCCTGAGCTAGTATGGGCGTCAATCCACCGCCTAGGATACCGCCGACATTGAAGGCGAGCGAGCTGCCGGTATAGCGAACCCTTGCGGGAAACAGCGCGGGCAGCCACGCACCCAGCGGCCCGTAGACAAAGCCCATTGCCGCAAGGCCGAAACAAAGGAAGCCGCCGATCGCGGACAGAGAGTCTGTGCGCATCATTGGCATCAACATCAGTCCGGCAATTATTCCAGCGACGCAGCCACCGATCAGAACAAAGCGCGGCCCATAAACGTCCGAGAGCCAGCCGGCCGCGATGATGCCGGCGGCCATGAATAAAATGGCCCAGAGTTGAACGCTCAGAAACGCCGTCCGCGAGATGCCGAGATTGGTCGTTCCATAACCAAGCGCGAATGCCGTGGTAATGTAGAAGATCGCAAAGCAGGCGATCACACCGAAGGTGCCTGCCAACAATGCGCCGGGCTGATTGCGGATCACTTCACCCAACGGCACTTCCGGCGGCGGCGCTTCGGCCAGCGCTGCCATGAATGCAGGCGTTTCCGACAGTTTCATCCGGATCCACAGCCCCAGGGCCACCAAGACGGCGCTCGCCACAAACGGAACGCGCCACCCCCAGTTGGTGAATTGCTCGGGAGTAAGCACCAATCCCAGCAGCAGAAAAAACCCGTTCGCGGCAATGAAGCCTACAGGAGCGCCGAGCTGGGGAAACATGCCAAACCGCCCGCGCCAGCCAGGCGGCGCATTCTCCACCGCCAGCAGCGCCGCGCCACCCCATTCCCCGCCGAGACCGAAACCCTGGCCGAAGCGGAGCAGGCACAACAGAAACGGCGCTATCCAGCCGGCCATCGCATAGGTCGGCAGCAGCGCTATCGCGATCGTCGAACCGCCCATGAGCAACAGCGAAGCGACCAATGTCGATTTACGGCCGACCCGGTCGCCAAAATGGCCAAACAGGATTGCTCCTACCGGCCTTGCGAAAAAGGCAATCGCAAAGCTCGCATAGGCGGAAAGGAGCTGGAGCGAAGGTGATGCCGCCGGAAAGAAAAGTGGCCCGAACACCAGCGAAGCCGCGGTTGCGTAGATATAGAAATCGTAGAATTCGACCGCCGTGCCAGCAAGGCTGGCAATCAGGATGTGGCGACTTGAGCTGATAGCGCTGATGTCCGCCTCCACGAAGCGGCGAAAAGAATGGCGAAGCGTATGGTGGGCGCGGCAAGGATTGAACTTGCGACCCCTGCGGTGTGAACACAGTGCTCTACCACTGAGCTACGCGCCCACGCTCTGCCGAACGATCCATCGTGACCGACGGCGTCGCTCTAATGCACAAGGCCAGCTCCGGCAATGGGCGCTGGCCTCGTGCAGAAAGATTAGTTGACTGCGTCCTTGAGGGCTTTCCCGGCCTTAAACTTCGGCTGCGACGAAGCTTTGATCTTCATTGGCTCGCCCGTCCGCGGATTACGGCCGGTGGATGCTTTGCGCTTGCTGACCGAAAAAGTGCCGAAGCCGACCAGACGCACTTCGTCACCCTTCTTCAAGGCGCTGCTGACAGCGTCAAAAACAGCCTCGACGGCCTTGCCAGCATCGCCCTTGCCAAGGCCCGTCGCATCCGCGACCGAACCGATCAGCTCTTGTTTGTTCATGCCTCTCGAACCCCCTTGCAAAGGTGAAATTGTATGGAATCGCGGCTCGCGCCGGTGCGCCATCTAAAAACCGCCTTTTGACGCGAGTCAAAAGGAAAGCGTCGGGCGGCGCGATTTTACGTCAATTTTCACACATATGCCGAGTTTTCAGGCAGATCAGTGCCGGATAGGAGCCTCGCCCAGCTCAGAGGGGACATTAGCGATCCCGGAACCTGGCTGGCCAGCAAGTTCTTCGGCGTCCGTCCAGTCGATCGGCGTGGTCGGACGGACGAGTGACAACTCCAGAACTTCGTCAACATGCCGGACGGGAATGATCTTGAGCCCCTCGCGGATATTGGTCGGGATCTCAGCGAGATCCTTCTCATTTTCCTGCGGGATCAGCACCGTCGTGATGCCCCCGCGCAAGGCCGCGAGCAACTTTTCCTTCAAGCCGCCGATCGGCAATACCCGGCCGCGCAGGGTGACTTCGCCGGTCATCGCGAAATCACGCCGCACGGGAATGCCGGTGAGCGTCGAAACGATCGAAAGCACGATGCCGACGCCTGCCGACGGCCCGTCCTTGGGCACGGCGCCCTCGGGCAGATGGATATGCACATCCTTGCGGGCGAAGATGCTCGGCTTGATCCCATAGCCGGGCGCGCGCGACTTGACGAAGGAGAATGCAGCCTGCACCGATTCCTTCATCACGTCGCCGAGCTTGCCGGTCGTGGCGATCTGGCCCTTTCCGGGAACGGTAACCGCCTCGATCGTGAGCAGCTCGCCACCCACTTCGGTCCAGGCAAGCCCGGTCACGGCACCGATCTGGTCCTCCTCCTCGCCCACGCCGAAGCGGAACTTCCGCACGCCAGCGAATTCCGAAAGATTGTCGGCATCGATCGTAATTGCCGTCGCCTTCTTCTCGAGTATGCGACGCAAACTCTTCCGGGCCAGCTTTGCAACTTCGCGCTCCAGCGTCCGGACACCTGCCTCACGCGTGTAATAGCGGATAAGATCGCGCAGGCCCGTGTCCGTCAGCGTGAACTCGCCTTGCTTGAGGCCGTGGGCTTCGATCTGCTTGGGCAGCAAATGCCGCTTGGCGATCTCGACCTTCTCATCCTCGGTATAGCCTTCGAGCCGGATGATTTCCATGCGGTCCAGCAAGGGCTGAGGAAGATTCAGCGAGTTGGCCGTGGTGACGAACATCACGTCCGAAAGATCGTAGTCTAGCTCGAGATAATGATCCTGGAACTTGCTGTTCTGTTCGGGATCCAGGACCTCGAGCAGCGCCGAAGCGGGATCGCCGCGGAAATCCTGGCCAAGCTTGTCGATCTCGTCGAGCAGGAAAAGCGGGTTCGACGTGCCGGCCTTTTTCAGGTTGGACACGATCTTGCCGGGAAGCGAACCGATATAGGTGCGCCGATGTCCGCGGATCTCCGCCTCGTCGCGGACGCCGCCCAATGACTGACGGACAAATTCTCGTCCGGTTGCACGCGCAATCGAGCGGCCAAGTGAGGTTTTGCCGACACCCGGAGGGCCGACGAGGCACAGAATCGGGCCTTTCAGCTTGTTGGTCCGCGCCTGCACGGCGAGATATTCGACGATCCGCTCCTTGACCTTCTCAAGGCCGAAATGGTCCTCGTCGAGGACATGTTCAGCTTCGGGAATGTCGCGCTTGAGCTTCGATTTCTTACCCCAGGGCAGGCCGAGGAGCACATCGAGATAGTTGCGAACGACAGTGGCTTCCGCGGACATCGGAGCCATCGTCTTGAGCTTCTTGAGTTCGCCAGTTGCCTTAGCGCGCGCTTCCTTGCTCAGCTTGAGCTTGGCAAGCTTCGCCGTCAATTCGGCGATCTCGTCGCTGCCCTCTTCGGAATCGGCGTTCCCTAGCTCGCGCTGAATGGCCTTCAACTGCTCGTTGAGATAATATTCGCGCTGGGTTTTCTCCATCTGACGCTTGACCCGGCTGCGGATCTTCTTCTCGACCTGCAGCACGCCAAGCTCGCCCTCCATGAAGGCGAAGGCCATCTCCAGACGCCGTGCCGGGTTGAGCTCGACCAGCAGCGCCTGCTTGTCGGCTACCTTGATGCTGATGTTGGCGGCAACCGCATCGGCAAGCCGTGAAGCATCCTCGATCTGCGCAATCTGCACCGCGGTGTCGGAAGACATCTTCTTGTTGAGACGCGCATAATTTTCGAACTGCTCGATCACCGAGCGCATCAGCGCAGCCGCTTCCTTGTCATCGGCGACAAGATCCTCGACCTCCTCGATCTCCGCCGACAGATGCGCACCGCCATCCTCGAGCTTGCCCAGGCGCGCCCGCTTCTGCCCTTCGACAAGAACCCGAACCGTTCCGTCAGGCAACTTCAAGAGTTGAAGCACGGTAGCGACAACCCCGATGTCATAAAGCGCATCACGGTCGGGATCGTCATTTGCCGGATCGAGTTGGGCCACGAGGAAGATCGACTTATCCGCCGCCATCGCCGTCTCCAGCGCCGCGACTGATTTGTCGCGGCCGACGAACAAGGGGACGATCATGTGCGGGAACACGACGATGTCGCGAAGGGGCAGAACAGGATAAGACGTCATGTGATCTCCAGGACGGCGAGAAAAGCGCCGTTTGGCCAACATATGGGACTTCGCGCCGCGCTAATCAATGAAGCTTCCGGCACACTGGGTGCCTCCGGGCTCAGTCCTTGATCGGACGGAAAGCGTAGACGACCATGCCGATGTTGATCACGACCAGAATCCAGACTGAAAAATGCTTGATCAGCTCCACTGAACCGCCGCTCCGAACCGCTTAAGCCGCGTCGCCCGCCTTTTCCTTGAACTTCTTGGAGAAGACCCGGATGGGTTCCTTGCGGCCCTCGACGACATCCTTGTCGATCATGATCTCGTCCACGCCATCCATCGAAGGCAGGTCGAACATCGTGTCCAGCAATATGGCCTCGAGGATCGAACGCAGACCGCGCGCGCCGGTCTTGCGGTCGATGGCCTTGCGCGCGATCGCAACCAACGCGTCGTCAGTGAAGCCCAGCTTCACGCCCTCCATGTCGAACAGCTTCTGATACTGCTTGACCAGCGCGTTCTTCGGCTCGGTGAGGATGGTGACGAGCGCAGCCTCGTCCAGATCCATGAGCGTTGCAATCACCGGCAGACGGCCGACAAATTCCGGAATGAGGCCGAACTTCAGCAGATCTTCGGGTTCGCACTGCTGAAGCACCTCGCCGGTGCGGCGCTCCTCGGGGGCAGCGACATAGGCGCCAAAGCCGATGGACTTGCCCTGCAGGCGATCCGCAATGATCCGTTCCAGCCCGGCAAATGCACCGCCGCAGATGAAAAGAATGTTGGTGGTATCGACCTGGAGAAATTCCTGCTGCGGATGCTTACGGCCCCCTTGCGGCGGAACGCTGGCGGTCGTGCCTTCCATCAGCTTGAGCAGCGCCTGCTGCACACCTTCGCCCGAGACATCGCGCGTGATCGAGGGATTGTCGGCCTTACGGCTGATCTTGTCGATTTCGTCGATGTAGACGATGCCGCGTTGCGCGCGCTCGACATTATAGTCAGACGCCTGCAGCAGCTTCAGGATGATGTTCTCGACATCCTCGCCGACATAGCCCGCCTCGGTAAGCGTGGTGGCATCAGCCATCGTGAACGGCACATCAAGGATGCGGGCCAGGGTCTGCGCCAGCAGCGTCTTTCCGCACCCGGTGGGGCCAACGAGCAGGATGTTCGACTTGGCAAGCTCGACGTCAGCACCCTTCGCGCCGTGATTGAGCCGCTTGTAATGATTGTGCACCGCGACCGACAGGACGCGCTTGGCCTTGCTCTGACCGATCACATAATCGTCGAGGACATTGCAGATTTCCTGCGGCGTCGGAACCCCGCCGTCCTTCTTGCTGACCAGCGCCGACTTGGTTTCCTCGCGGATGATGTCGTTGCAAAGCTCAACGCACTCATCGCAGATAAACACGGTCGGTCCAGCTATGAGCTTCCTCACCTCATGCTGCGACTTGCCGCAAAAGGAACAGTAGAGGGTGCTTTTGGAATCGCCGCCGCTCAGCTTCGTCATTACATCATCCTTTGGCCGCACGCGCGGCGCATACCGAATCCGGCCATCCTAGACCCCGCCGGGCGCTGCCTGCAATGCCGTTTACCGCAATTACCCCTTCCAAAGGGTTCACGCGGCTGCGGCTTCCTCGGCAGGTGCCGGCCGTTTGTCGAAAACCTCGTCGATAAGGCCGAAGGTTTTCGCCTCTTCCGCAGAGAGGAATTTGTCCCGCTCCATCGCATTTTCGATCACGTCGATCGGCTGGCCCGTATATTTCGCATACAACTCGTTCATGCGCTGGCGTATCCGCAGGATTTCCTTCGCCTGAATCTCGATGTCCGTCGCCTGCCCCTGAGCGCCGCCTGAGGGCTGGTGGATCATAATCCGCGCGTTGGTGAGGGACACGCGCATGCCCGGCTCGCCGGAAGCAAGCAGAAAGCTTCCCATAGACGCGGCTTGACCGATGCAGACGGTGCCGACACGCGGACGGATATATTGCATCGTATCATGGATCGCCATGCCCGCCGTCACCACCCCGCCCGGCGAGTTGATGTACATATAAATGTCCTTCTTCGGATTTTCCGATTCGAGGAACAGGAGCTGTGCGGTGATCAGCGAGGCCATATGGTCCTCCACCTGACCGGTCACGAAGATGATCCGCTCGCGCAACAGCCGCGAATAAATGTCGAAGCTGCGTTCGCCGCGATTGGATTGCTCGATGACGATCGGAACGAGCGCGTCGGTAATAGGATCGTGCATAAGGGGAACTCAGGCCTCTATGTTTGATAGGCGCTACATCGGCCTTTCAGCTACGCTATTCAAGAGGCTGTTGCGTGATGCCGTGCGGACACACCAAAGAGCGTCACCGCGCCGCGCGGACTGCTGACATCAGCTATCGATTGCCCACACCGTAACAACGGGTTATCGGCAGCCGTCCGAATACAGTAGACGTCGAACAGGGGCATGTCGGGATCGATGTTGGCTATCTCAAGTTTGCGTGATGCAGGTTGGCTGGGGAGAAGCTTCGCAAACTCGCCGTGGGAGTTCGCTCGCCTTCTTGCACGCTGACAAACATAAGCCAGGTCGAGAAGTTGTCAAAGTCACATAAGGAACTGCTTCATCGCGGCAGTTCTCCTTCGTCAACGCCTTTTGGAATTGAGGGTAAGATCCTTGATCCGGGTATCCCCCGCTCTCCCAAGCCCTACTCCCCCTACCCCGTTCATTGGGGGTTTCTGCCGGAATGGGCGCTCTTGGTTAGGATACCGTCCGCCACTATGTCGTCAGGGCCAGCCACCGGGCGGCGGACCATGACTACTCCCGTGCATTTTGGCTGGCGACACGCGGGCGACGAACATTAAAAGCAGTCCAGGCGGCAGCGATCTTGTTCGTGCACGCACCCAAAACCGCCGGAACCTCGATCTCCAGGATACTGTACGGCCGGAATTTGCCACACTACACGGCCAAGTTTTATCGCAGAACATTCGGAGCGTCGCTTAGCGGAATTCCGTCTTTCTCCATTGTGCGGGAACCGGTGGAGCGTTTCCTCTCAGCCTACCGATATATCGCTTCAGGCGGCACCGACATCATGTTGTACGATCGCTTCGAGCGCTCGCCGCTCGCTGGGTTGAACGATGTAAACCATTTTCTCGACTTCCTGCTAGA